>Ga0247774_1001657_pt1 | contig 11148 bp, 10 predicted proteins | sample UWRJL001104B6_FD_179933 | JGI IMG/M metagenome (GOLD analysis project Ga0247774, IMG submission 179933) | Plant litter microbial communities from Arlington Agricultural Research Station in Wisconsin, United States - UWRJ-L001-104B-6 | ecosystem: Environmental > Terrestrial > Plant litter >... | reverse complement strand
GATCCGGCTTGGGATTTGGACTGGTGTTGGGCCAGGCTACTACACCTTATGATATGCTACGACGACCTGTTGCACAGGCTACTTGGCTGGGTTTCGGAGTTGAGGTTTTTGTCCTATTTCTTTTTTCAATGTTTTATTTGGGGGGCAATAACACTAGCTGGGGAGGGCGAGACGAGGTTCGTGAGACGGTGTGGGGTTTGTTGGCAGCTGGAGAAGGTTAGACATAACCAACCTTCAAATCGAGCTTGCAGATATTTACGATCCGCGCTGGCGGCTAGGTGGAGGGGTTCTATTGGGCCATATGCTATGTTAGAGGGCCCCGCAGTTCGTCCATAAACACTCCATGCACGCCGGCAGGCTGGCTGGCTTAAGGTGTTCCAATCGTGCTGGAGGATATCACGGCGCCTCGCGAGCGGGAATATGGAAAGATATAAACATGCCAGATGACACGGCGGAGTTTCTGCCAGTGAGTGCGCCAGGATTGGTGGCGAGTTTTGGTAGGGGCGAACGGATCGCGCAACAAGTCTCAACAATGATCCCAACGAGACTCCACCTTAGCAGTCATAACATTCAAAGTTTTTGAGGCATATTGTTCTTGAACAATGTACCGACCATCCATGTGGCTCCGTAGGCATGTTTCACTGAAGGCATACCACCAAGGGAGATAGGCGTGACGCATTCCCTGTCTGAAGAGTAATGTATAACGTGGTTTTCCATCATTCCCTCCATTTTGGGGGCCGGCTCTTTTATTCTCTGCCTAATCCGTTACAAACCCTCAAAACGCCATGAACGAATGTCAAGTCCTCTTAAGTCCGAGCTAAACGCAATCCCTGACAAGGGGCCCCCCACCTTACCGCTTCTTCTTCATTTTCCGTGCTCCTTTTCCGTGGTCCTCGTCCCTCTTCAGTTGGCGCCAGCAACTCCCTCAGGGCCTACCTCGTCAAATTGCAACACATCAAACTCTCGCAAAGAGCTGTACAAATCAGCTGACACCCCTCAGATGCCCCAATACCTACCACCCGCTTCCTAGCCGAGGTGGTCGAGATGGCATCTGCCCCTGTTGTGGTCGACGCCACAATTGTTCCATCCGACGACGACGTCGCACGGGGTCGTATCGCCAACTCGGGCTGCAACGTGGTCGAATGAATGCCGTACGCGTGGAGGCACTCGTTAATATGCTTGGCTGTCTTGATGAAGTTGGGTACGCTCTTATCGGACACAACGACGTGGACAGAAGCGATGGTTTTGCGCTCGTCGAGACGCCAAACGTGAAGTTCGTGGAGTGATTCGATTCCGGGGATCTGGGTTTGGGGTTGGTGAGTGTGACTTGGCTAAGGGGGAGGGGAGGTAGATGAGGTAGTGGCCGTACCTTTTCTAGGTCGTGCCTCACATCGTCGAGGTTAACGCCAATGGGGGCGCTCTGTAGAAGAATCTGCCCGCAGTTGCGGAGGAGAGGGATTGCGGTGGCGAGGATCATGAGTGCAATAAAAGTACTGACGGCCGGATCGGCGTAGTACCTGCCTTCGCCTGGGGCTTTCCAGATGACAACGGCCGAGATGATGACGCCAATGTTGTTGATGGCATCGCCGATAACGTGCAGGATCACGCCTACCAACCCTAAGTCTTTGCCTGAGGTAGCATAGACTTTGTCGATATGTCGATGCTCATGATGTCGGACACCCTGAACATTATTAGCAGTTGAAGGAAATGGATATCCAGAGCCGCCCTCGGGTACATACCACTTCGCGACCCTCTACACGTTCTCCCTTACTCTCCGAGATGTCTTTCTCATTCTCGCTCGTGACGGGGTGGCTGTGTTCATGAGCATGCTCGGTCTCATCATGACCATGACTGTGGCCATGGTCGTGGCCGTGGTCGTGGCCGTGTCCGTGTCCATGATCTATTAAAGATATGAATATTTGTACTCCCATTCGTGGTCGCCGTCGTTGGTCACATACCATGAAGAAAGAGGAGGGTAATGATATTGAGGCCCAGACCAACCGATCCCATGATCAAAACAAGCATAGGCTCCTCGACACGCTCCAAGTGAACGAATCTCTCCACTGATTGGAGAAAAATACTGATCCCCAGTGCGACGAGGAAGACTCCGTTGAAAAAGCCTCCGAGAAGCTTGACTCGTTGCCAGCCAAAAGATAAGGCCTTGGGTGAGCTGCTTCTCTCGGATATCTAGGATGTCGAGTTAGCAATGGAGAAGCTTGGTACGGAGGACGTCGACTTACGATTTCGGCCACGAGGGCAATGATGAAGCTGATCAAGTCATTAAGCTGAATCGCATAGAGTTAATATCCAACCTATGATATCGAGAAATCTGCTACATACATAGTGAAAGGCATCGGCCACCAGAGCCAGAGACTTGGTCTTGAAGCCAACTGTGGGAGCAGATTAGCATCGATCATATTGCGGCGCGTCCACGACAAGCAACGCGGCGATATAGGATGATAGAGTGACAGCATATACATACCGCCCAGCTCGCCAAAGAAGAAGCATGCCGATATGACAATTGTCAAGATATATTTGTGTTTACGTGTTAAATGAAAGCGTGGTGCCATTGTGAGAAATGAGTCCAAGTTTTGTCGGCGAAGTGTTCCCCGTGTGAGATTCGTGTACTAGTGAAGTCCACTCGGCCGTGCTGGAGACTGGTGCAGGATGCGAGTCCTTAAAGAGCTCCAAGACGTTCTGAGGTTTGACACTGCGCCTTCACCAATCTTCGTTAGCGGGTTCGGAAAGTGATGCCGATGGAGAAGTTTTCAGGAGTGGCACAAACACCGCTGAGACCTGGTGTACCGGGAATTCTGCCCGGGACACTGACCTGCTGTGGCGGCAAGTCAACTATCGTGTTCAGGTTGTCTCCGGCCACACGGTCCGCCTTGTGCCTTCTGATGTCAAGGTGTAAATATATACTCACTTCTCTTTCGCTAGCCAGCGAAAAATCCCCTTCCGTCGAAATACTTGATGAGGTTTGATACTAACAACGCGGCGACCCGGAACAAAACCTGTCGTGCGAGTCACAGATCACAGATTGATCTCTTCGCTGTTACAGTCAGTTGCGTGGCGGGTGGCGACGGGGCTGCCCAAGCATTACAAAGCCGAAACGGGAGATGAGACAGGGTCAAGACGATCCAATCCGACCACGATTTGTAGTCCTCGTGTGGCGGACAGCTGCTTTTCTACTTCCGAGTTGTCGTCGCTATCCGCTGGATCGATCAATAGCCAGCTCCGTATCCAGGTTGACGAAAAGATTTGCCTTCGGTGTGGTTATCCCTGCCGGAGGTTTTCTAGACTGTTTGTTTCCAGCACTACCGTAGATGCGGCACGTTGGAGGGGGTAGTTTGTTGCTGCTGTTTGTTGCTGCTGGCGGGGCAAGTCTAGGCGAGGAACCGTCAGAAAATTGTGGGTTAATTAGTGGGTCCGTCGGAAGTCTCTTTTACGGCCTTAGGTTTCCCGGCAAGAACACCTCGCGTACTATGGTAGGCGGGAACGGCGAGGGATCGTGACGTGGCTGCTGCGACTTGTTGTGCACGAGGGGCCTAAGGCGGAGCGCCATAATTAAATTAAAATCCGTTGAATCTCTAGGTACAACAGAGCTCTAAAACTATGGCTGTTACTTCATGCCGACTGTCGGGGCTCGCTGTGAAAGTGTGATAATTCTTCAGCCTGTTTGCCTGCTCGTCTTTTGTCACATCCCGACTCATATGATGTCCAGAAATTGAGTTGACGAAGGTTGGCTTGGACAGATGCTTGACCGCCACAGTTGACTTGGCCGGGGAGTTAAGGCTGGCCACATCCTGTTTGACGCCAGGTGGCTCGAATCATCCACGTTGAGAGGAGTCAAGTACCATGGATTGGCGGGCGTTGGTTACCTCGGAAGAGCTGAAGGAATGCTGCTCATGGACAGAGGCACTGCGATTCGGACCGCTTCCCTACTTGTATAGTCGTGGCAATGAACAAACATTATTTGATGGAATTTGACAGTGCCCGCTTTTCATTTCGGCTGCCTTGAGTCCTACCGTTGGCTCCCGTCCCAGAAACAAGCACGGCCAAACTCGAACAGAATGTCAGGTGCTTCTAACGGAGGTTGTAAGCCACCAACAGCAACTTCACAGCCATTGGTTAGATACACGCCAGTGAACTGGCGAAACGAGCAGCGGTTATCGGTGGGAGCCAGATATCCGAGGCCACGACAGGCATAAAAGTAGGTAGTCAATCAATGACTCCAACTCATTCATCAATGGCCGGCGAAATTACGTCAAGGACGAGAATGAGGATGAAAGAGAATCAAGTCGGGCACCAGGATTGGTCAATTGCAGTACAAAGACAGACTACTAATTTACGCAGGAACCTTATTTTCTAATTGGACTTAGTGACGAACTGTAGCCACAGTTCCTGCTACCCCGAACACGGCAGGCGGTGTACCCCGCTCTAGATTCTGCCGTCGCCAATCTTGACCTGTGACAGAGCTCTAAGCTCAAATCTTGATCATCATAACCTCAACGGCACCATCTGCAAATTGAACCGGACATTCCCCGCATCCTTCGTGATGGCACTTCATAGCCTATGATAGAAGGAAAGCTAGCGAGATGTCTCGCAATGTCGGCGCGACGCCTGCTCTTCACAAGGGCGCAAGTTGGACCTCCCACTTCCGCCAGTACAGCAGGACAAGCCTTGATGTATCTTCGGCCGACTCACCTAAGTCTCCCGGTGCCTCTTCGACCCATTCCTCCCGGCGCCCCGATTCCCAGACGCCTCGAAAGGGCAAATTCGAGCAGCGATGCACGGTGACGGTAAACGAAAACTACTCTCCCGATGAGGTGCTACTCAACCTCGACCTCATAGGCACGGAAGTCAAGCCCGGAGTCCTCATGTCAATGACGGTAATCGAGCCGGACAAGCCGTCTTCAGCTGCACATGCTACGCTGAACAAACAACCCAGCCAGGATGGGAGAACGACGGCGCCTGCGCCTCTGAATCTACAGGGAGAGGGAGGCGAGGCAAAGGCGGGGAAGCGCTATGTCTTCGTGGTCAAGGACATGAGCAAGGAGCTCAAAGGCCGATATCCCAACCGGGAGGTGTACGTAGTGAAGCACATTGCCGACAGTTTTGGCATGAGGAATAGGACACAAGTTGTCCTCAACCTGGTACGAACTCGGGTCATACGCAAAACTCCAACGTTTGGCGCGAGTAAGCAGAGTGCTGACGAAGCTTGTCAAACAGATTGATGCAGACAACCCAGCGATTGAGGCGTCCCACGTTGAACTCAGCTTCCGCGACCAATACCTTTCTCGTTCTGACATGTGGAGGATGGCCGTGGAGGAGCTTACCGAACGGACGGTGTACAAGGGGGAGTCTATCTTATTTATGGGCACCATCAAAGCACAAGTTACAGCCGTCTTCGTGAACGGCCAGAAGGTCCATTCGGCTTTTTTTGCGCCCAACACGCGGCCAATCTTCCGGAGCGAATGTGCCAGGTATATTCTGTTCATCCAGATGGCTCGCGAGATGTGGGATTTCGACTCGGACGGCTCTGGGGAGATTATGTTCAACAAGGTCGTGAATGGCTTCCTACCAGCCCTCTTCAAAAAATGGGCGCGCCTCAAGGTGAAGCACCTAGTCACCATTGTGCTCTTCGCCCGAGTCGAGTACGATACGGGCCTGACAAGCGAGCTTAGCGGCTCCGCCACCATCCACGGGGACTACTATACAGGAGTCCATTCGTCAGGAACCAAACGGCCATACAAAGACTTCTACCGGGTTGTGGTGAGCGAAATGGCAAGCATGGAGTGGACAACCATCCTCACCCAATTGAAAAGGGAGTTCAACTTCTTTCGTCGCGACATTAGTCTGCACCACCAAAAGGCCGACAGCGCGTTTGTACCCTGTGCCGAAGACGCCACGGGAAGAATTGCGTCGAACAGAGTCAAGGCAGAATCCTCTCTGGCCATGTTCGGCAACTTTCTAGAAGCCATCAACCTTGCATCTTCCTTGTTTGCCCACGACTACATTGACCGGGATTTGATGAGGACGGGCATATCAGTTGTTATCATAAGTCCGGGGCCTGGTGTGTTTGAGGTGGATTACGACACTCTGCGTCGCACCACCGAAGACCTTGTAGGCAATGGAATTGGCATCGACTTGATTTGCGTGCCGAAAATACCCCTTCACTCTGTTCCCCTCTTCCGCTACCGAAATCCGCAGTGGTCAGGTGACCATGCGCTCGGAAGAGAGCGCTGGATCCGAAGCCGCGACAGCACGCCCAAGCAGTCTGGTCTGCACATCGGCAGCTACCAGTCTTACACGGGATCGCTCTCTCCATCGAAGGGCATTGATCTGGTCCATAGGGTTGATTCGTTCGCATCCTTGCCCGGCAACGAAGAGTGGTGCTACGCTCTTCCGCAGTGGCTGCACGTGTCGTACTGGACGGGAACGTCTGAGGATGCACTGTCGTATCAAGGTATAGCCTTCTCTGTCCTCGACTCGGCAGAGAAGGAGGAGCAGGATGAGTTTGCTATTCGGTGCCGGATGTACGATCTTCAAATGCGCAGTGTCCTGGAAACGAACGAAATCGAGACTGCACCGCTGCAGTCGGATCCCCTTTTCCCGTCTAGCATCACCCAATCAAGCGGCACACCTAGCAAACCGCGGCGGGCCGGCACCGATGAGATAGTCAACCTTCCCCATCGCCACGTACCAGCTGCTTTGTACGATCATGTTTACGGATTGCTCAAGTTTACCCCAGACCGACTAGCGAAGCCTGGAGAAGGGGATTCTCTCTGGAAAAAGTTGCAGAAGTACGACAAGTCCCGTGCGAAGCTCCCACTCGAGCGGCGGGCCTTGCAGCACGCCTCTAAAGAAGGTCGCGACTTGTACGAACGCACTAATAGGCAGCTCCTTGAGGATGCGGATTTGTATGGCACATCTCTGCGGGAGAGAAGGGCGACCAGCAGCATCAAGGTGTCGTCGGGTCGCAAAATGTCGGTCAATATGGGCGAGGGGGTGAAAGTTGAACCGCTTGCAAGCCCTGATAGAGGTCTTGAGATGGCCATGACGAGACGGCAACCGGAGCAACCAGGACGGCAAATCACCATGACGAAGCCGCCAAAACTCGCGCGCCATATCAGTCTTGGCCAACGTGGCTTTGGGCCCTCCGCCCCGAAAGCCTCTGTGGCCGAGGTGAAGGCTGATGCAGTCAATGCATCGGTGCTGAACACGAACACAAGCGGGCCTCCTAGAATCGATCTAAGCAGCCCGGCAGCATCCCAGCGGCCGACTGGACGACTCTCCTTGTCGGCCCGACCAACATCTCCGCGAGCTATCAGCAAAGCCACCTCGGTTTTCTCGCCCGCTTCCTCGCGCCCACAATCATCTGAGGCGCAACCTACACCCTTACCGTCGACACCCAGCATCCCTATCGTCACTAAAGCACTGCAGAATCCATTTGAATCCACCGTGGGATCCAAGGCTGAATCGGACGTCCAGTCTCCCCTGGCACGCAAAGAACAGCGAAAAACTTCTCGTCTCGAAGACCAGGATATCAAGTACTCCAACGTTCTAAGGGCTGAGGATGCGCAGAAGCTGTACAAAAACAAGCTTCGGGCAGGCGCATTGCCGGAAGGGCCCTCTGCAATGTCACCGACCACGTCCATTTCGCCTTGGTTGACCATCCTCAATCCATCCAATCCAGATCTCCAGAAGATTGATGATACGATTCTGTACAGTCGCTGGCAACATGTCTTTCCACGAACATCGGAAATGAAGGTCATGAAGTGGAAGGCACTCTGTTGTCCTGCAGCCGTTCCCCTGACGACAGAATACTTCCCTACGAAGAGTCAGTTCGAGAACGAGTACGAGAGCATGCCGTACTGCATCGCCCAGAACGACGACGACGAGCTGAACGAGGAGCCGAGGTCGCGAGAAGATCTCTTACGCGAGCTGATCAGTCTCCGATTCTCCCACGGCTTCCAAATCGTCGTTGGCCCTTCGATGGTGAAAGCTTTTGGCCGCCGAGCGCCGAAACTTGCCGACATCTTCGCCAGGAATCAAGCCCTCGAAGACGGCACCAGCATCTTCATGTCGGTTGGCAACACCATCCACCAGTTATCGTGCGTCAACAACACCGAAGTCGAAGTCAACATCTACAGCCGGCGACCTCTGGTAACCCCGCCAGTACAGGTACCTACCACGGCAACAGCCTACCGGCCAGCAGTCCGGACTCTACTGGACGACAAATATTACACACGGGAGGTTGACATCATCAGTCCCCGACCAGAGCGCGACTGGAATCATATCGACTCTTACCTGGCTGGCCATACTGACGAGATGACGGAAACGCTCAGGTTCTGGAGAGCCCGCTTTGTCCTCATTCCCATCGAACCGAGAGGGACAGTCCGTATGGCTGGGGGTGATAGCTCGGAGGAGATCCGGCTGGAAGGAATCAGGCGACTCGCACAATCCTGGCAACGACACAGATACATACCTCCAAGCGAACGACGATTCCAGCCTAATAAGCGACGGGACCCAAACCCGCTTGACATTGTGTACAAGACTGAGGATCCCTCGGTTGTCATTGCTGCCGAGCTTGAGACCCTACCACTCATTGAGGGTCTCGAAGGAGCGGGCGTGCGGAAAGGTCAGCTGCTTTCGAGCAAGGAGCGTTTCCGGAGGTCCAGTCTCAACTTAGCTGTCCTGGCGGAAGCTATGCAACAGCCCGTCGAGCTCGGCGGGGTGCGGATGCAGAACCGTCGCTGGCACTTGCGTCTTCACTACAACTGCTTTATCGGAGAGGACATGACCACGTGGCTGATGGACAACTTTGAAGACCTGGAGAGTCGGGAACAAGCTGAAGCGCTGGGCAAGATGCTGATGGTGACTGATGACAATAAGATGAAGGACAGAGACAAGGACGCGAGCAAGGACAGCAAGAAGGATAAGGGAGGCCTATTTGTCCACGTCGAGAAGCGCCACACCTTCCGCGATGGCCAATACTTTTATCAGATTGTGGGAGAATACTCGAAGACTCAAGCAGGGCCGTCTTGGTTTCCGCGACGACGAGAAAGCTCCGTCCCATCTACGCCACTTTCGGAGCAACCCGTGCGAGACTCGCCCCGTATTTCCAGACCAACCTCCATCTATGAGGAACAATCGCCAGTGTCTGACTCGGCAACGCCTATGGTTACATCACGCTCCTTTACCTCGAAGAAGCATCCCCGTGTTATTCTCTCTAAGGTCATGAAATACGACGTCGACCATGGCAAACGGAAGCGATCCTACCGCCCCGAGAGAATTAACCTCCATTATGACCGCTTGCATAACCCCGATGCCTGCTACCACATCCGCATCGACTGGATGAACGTCACCGCCAAGCTCATCGAGGACGCCGTGGAAAACTGGGCACGAGAGGCGGCCAGATTCGGTCTGCGGCTGGTCGAGGTTCCCATCCAAGAAGGTTGTACCATCACCAACGTGAATCCCTTCCGGAAGGCCTTCCAAATCAAGCTTGCTGTGCCACCGCCCGAGCAGAAGCCTGTGACCTTTTACGACCCTACCTCGTTTGTGCCGCAGACACAACCTGGCCGGTTCTTTTATCAGAAGGCTATTCTGAAACGCTTCGACTTTGTGCTCGACATGGAAGCCGCGAGCAATTTCCCCGAAAACGTCGAGGTGCGCTACAGCTGGGGCAGGCCCGACTTCAAGTACAGTCAATATATCCACCGAACCGGCGTCCTCCTCGCGCAAATCACCGACCAAGGAAACTTGCTGGTTCTCGCAAACCGTCTTTACAGCAACCGCGCCGCGGCGGCCCGAGAGAAAGAAGAAAGAGAAGAGAGCACGAACCCGTCGGCAGGACCCGTCATGGTCGAGCGCGGTGGCCGTATGGTCCCCATCAATAGCTTCCCCTCCTACAGCATCTCCGAGCCCGCCCCCATACCGTCCCCTCTGGCTCGAGCCGCCACGACGACGCCGTACTTTGCTCAGCCCGGCGCGACCAACGTTGCGAGTCCGATTTTGAGATCGACTATTTCCGACCAAAGGCCGGTGGGGCCAGATCCCATAGCTATCAAGGAGCAGCTTGAGGCCTTTTGCCGGGATGGGCCGGCGCTGGATTCGTTTTACAAGGAGCTGCTGGAACGGCCGGTGAGGGAGCCGCAGACGCCTGCTACGGGAGCGGCGAGTGCGAGCCAGAGCGGGGGGTTGGGTGCTGTGGGGCTGGACGTTGTGCCGGAGGCGAGTATCCCGACGCTGGGGTTGCCGCCGGCGGTTTTGAGGGAGGGAAGGGATGTGAGTCCGGCGAGGGCGGTGAGTCCAGCGCACGGAATGAGGTCTTTTAGGAGGGGGAGCGTTCAGGATAATATTACTGGTGCGAGATAGTTACGCGGCGTGTCTAATGAGAAAGTGGGAGTAGATAGGTGGGGAAGGCATGTACGTTGATAGTGTATTTTCGGGCTGGTATAGTCTCGGCTCAACATTAATGTCAAATCTATGGACTTGTACGCTGTCGCCGGCAAAACGCGACGGTGGAGTTGGATGGACTGAAAGACGACAAACAAGGCAGCTTCCAACATTCTATCACCGTCCCCTTTTTTTTTTTTTTTCCCTTAGCCTCTGGCCACTCACTTCAACCACGTACACATCCTTTCCCTCGCTTGTGTCGGACTCCCGTCGAGGACCAATCTGAGCATTCAAGATTCTTGTTTCCTCACCAGCCCCCGTTTTGCCCCCCGTGCTTCGAGTGCCTCACCTAAGGACCATCACCCACGCTATCCCCACCACAGACATAATAATCAGAATGCCGGCGAGGATGACACTGGCAATGAGACATGCGTTATCTGACGACATGTGAATTTCCTCCAGAAAGATATTTTCCCCTCCTGATACCCGACTCTCTTATTTCCCCTTTGGCGTCTTTTCTTCTTTTCGTGGGCGATGGTCTTGTATTGTTATCTTCTGCTCCTAGTCTCCGGGATCTGTTAATCTCAGTTTGGCATAAGTATGGAGAGGGGAACTTAGTGGAGGATACGGGGTTGTTGCTGGATTGTGTCTCGGAGAGTTTTGGGGGCGATTCTATTGAATACGGCGTTTGACGGACCTAGTGGATATTTTTGCCTTCTCTGGAAGGGAAATGGATCATGGTTT
>Ga0247774_1001656_pt1 | contig 11151 bp, 13 predicted proteins | sample UWRJL001104B6_FD_179933 | JGI IMG/M metagenome (GOLD analysis project Ga0247774, IMG submission 179933) | Plant litter microbial communities from Arlington Agricultural Research Station in Wisconsin, United States - UWRJ-L001-104B-6 | ecosystem: Environmental > Terrestrial > Plant litter >... | reverse complement strand
AGCGCATCCCGGCTTAAGGAGCGGGACGAGCGGGAAAGGACGGCGGCGGGGACGCGGGAGTTGCCAGTCATGGAGGTTGTTCGGAGTCTGGGGAGGGCACTACCCGATGGAGGATGATGGCGAGTATGCATTGTCCTGGAAAAGCAGGAAGAGTTGAGAGAGGAGGGCTGGGGAGGAGATGGGCGTGTGTAAATACTGTACCAAGGGCCCACGCGGGAATCGACCAAGATTTACTGCATTCATGGTCCCTGGCTTTTCTTCTTGGCGTAGAGTTCTTGGTGGCATGGCGGCATGATGGCATGACGTAGGGAGAACCTGTCTTTTTCTTCGGCGTTCTTTCCCGGCTGGAAAGGGGACGGGAAGCGGGTAGGGGGTTGGTTGGGTGATTTTTTTCCTTGGCAAGATCATGAGGTAAATGAATGATGAGATTCTATCAGGAGCGCGTTTCGAGCTAGAAAAATGTGGGAGGAAGGTGACATACGAAGCCTTTTTTTTTCTCCCGCGACTGCTTCGAACGGCTGTGTTCGTCTATTTGTTGTACATGTCTATCTGTAGTCTTAGAAAAGAGTTCCAACACCAAACCCCCTTTTGGTTTCCGATCCATGTTTTCATTCTCCTATACTGCTCAGCCAATGCTTCCGCGAATGCAACCCAAGAATCATGATTATACCTACCACCTACCCATTCCCCAAAATCCAAACCCTTTATCAGACATCTACAAATCTGGCCTCCTCGCCATTCCACCTCCTCCACCCTCTGCTGAACTAGCTGACCTGCGACTCACATGCTCTCTCAACAACCTCAACACCTCGCTGCCCTCCCACCTTTCGGGGACCGGCCGATACGCAGCTTTAAAGTTCCCAACGGTCCGCGCCCACTCTCCCTCTGGCGGTGGCCGCTTGTATGCATCACCATTCTGTGACCCTGCTCCTCCTGCCGGTGCTGCTTCCGCTGCTGCGTCTTGCCGTTGTCCGGATTCCTGCGTGGCCCAGTAGTAGATGTCCCAATCCTCCTCGCCCAGAAACTCGTCGTATGCCTCCATTTGGGCGCGGGAGAAGGAGGGGAGGTGGGACTGGGCAAAGGTGGAGAGGAGGAGGTCTGATTCGAGGGTGCCGCGGTAGCGGGACTGGTAGAGGAGCCGGGCGCGCAGGGTGGCGTCCGGTTCGTTTTCGCGCTTGCGGGGGCGGAGGCGTAGATTTGAGAGAGGCGCCTCGCCGGTTTCTTTCCGGGGGGTCACGGAGAGAAAGCGGGTGTGTCGGGAGGATGTGGTTCGCAAAAGGGAACTTGGAGATCGGAAAGGAAATCTTGGAAGACGGGTTGTCGCCATTGTTGTTTTGTTGCTTTCTTGATTTGGTCGAGGTGAATGGCTTCGAGGACAGTGAATTTTCTAGGTTGCTCTCGGATTGGGAGTTCCTGTTGTTCTCTAGAGTTGAGTGAATTGATCGTTGATGGAATAGAAGGGTTGATCTTTGCGAGGTGGTTTGCCGAGGTAACCTCGACTGATCCAAGCTATATCGCGATCCTAACCCTAAAATAGTTTCTAATCTCACTCCATCCGTTTTTCACGATCGTATGATTATCTAGGGGGCGGAGTGAGAAGTTAACTCCATATCCAAAATTCTCAGTGAATTTGGCTTAAGACGGGTCTAAAATCAAGACCACAAGACGCCCCCAAAGGTATCAAGAACATACGGGCAACATTAGGGCTTCAAGTGGTCTCAAGACGAATCCAAATCGCAAAAATGATGGCAAAAAGGGATCGCTGGCTAACCCTACGCTGCCTCTAGATGCGTCCAAGGCGACTTGTGGCTTTGGCTTTGGCTTTGACTTGGGCGTTCAGGAGGATCCGTCTCGGATATGCCATGATTCTTCCCGTTGTGTCCCCATAATCTTGTAAATCTCAACGCATGTCATACACTCTATTGGAGAAAATGGTGAAGAGTAGTAGCAATAGTCATTGACCAAGTAGAGCCGATTAAATTGTATAATTCCGACTCCAGTCATATTATACAGTCCCACCCATGTCCCCCCCTCCCTTTCTCAACCAAATGCATGTAAACCGCTAATTTGTTCGCACCTAGTCACCAGGTACTTTCTTGACCCCTCTAACCTTTTAAACATTCCTCCCTCAGTCTTATCAGTCCTGGGACATTAAGTCTCCAGATCTACCCTTCAAAGGAACACCAGCACACAGAAGCCGCAGCGAGCAAGTCATGCCAAAACGCCCAGCTTTCTTCCTCGTAGCCCTCAAATTAAATGCTTCGACCGGAAATAAGCCCTCAGGTACATAATCTGCCAGGCCCACAGCCCAACAAGCAACCAAGTAGTGCCCACGCCAAACCACTTGACGCGAGTATTCGTGCTCTCGTTGGTATCTCTCAACTTCTGCTCCCGCGAGCGGAGGTAGTCCATTTCCTGGACAATCTCGGCCATCATCTCCTCCATGCGGCGGAGTTCGGTCTCTACGGGTTTGAGCTTTTCGGTGGCTTGGATGGCGGCCCAGTCCTTAGCGTCGGCGCCGATGTCGACGTCGAGTTCCACGTCGCGGGAGATGACAGTACGGTGGTTGCCTTGAAGGAGTAATTAGTATGAGATTTAGTTTGTCCGGGGAGTTGAAGCCGGTCTACGCGCGCGATGGATGGCAGAAGGGGAGAAGGAAACATACCTGTCAGGATGTTCTCGAAGCAGACGTCGAAGGCAGCGTCGGCGTGCGACGTGAAGACTGTCCTGGACTCGCCGGCTACGTCCTTTGGCTTTCCGTACTCGTTGCCAACTCCATCCCGAATCTGATCGCATGTCAACAGCCAATCCTGAGAAGTAAAAAAAAGTCCCAGGACTCCCATCTGACGGGGTCGGACATGTTGAAGGGAAGGGAGGGGACTTACGACAATGTTCAGGGACTGCCCGTCGCCTCTGTTGCCGCTCACAATGGCCGTCACAACCACGAGCGTGTCCTTTGCCACAAAGTTCCGTACGCACCGCTCTGACTTGTGGCTGCCCTTCGGCACGGCTTGAATCTCGAACTTGAGGGCCGAGGCGAGAGAGGTGAAGAGGAGGATGCTGCAGAGGGAGCGCAGCAGTGATGGTTGTGCCATCGTGCGTTCCAGTCTGTTTCGCTCCGATTATACTCTTCGATTAATTTCCGTTTTTAGTTTTGTAAACTCCCGCGGATACTTGAGACGAGAATTGGGCCGTACGCCGTACGTGGGTTGGCGATTTGTCGTCGGGGGATGTCGAGGTTAAGGGGAGGTGATCTCAACCTTTGTTGCTTGCTGTCCAAAAAAATTCAAGATGCCAGCTTGTCGCGTTAAGCCAGCAAGGGGTTCGCCTGCAGCCAGTAACAAGGGGGAGTGGACGATTTGTTTCGCACGGACCATTTGGAGAGAGCTTAAGTTTTGTGACTTCAATTATTTTGACGTCGATTTTGATAAAAAGAAATTCCTCTTACTCTCTGTTCTGATATATAGTACCATATTCATTAGTCTTTCTCCTCATTATTTATTCCACTTTCTATTCTAGTTTCAAGATGTATTCTTCATATCGTTCATGCTTTTCATCCCTCCAAGGGGATCTCTATGTGGTCCGTGCACAGACCAGCCATCAAGCCAGTAATTTGCCCATACCGAGTAGCCTTGCGTTTAGCGAAGTCACGTGTCTCAAATCTTCTACCAAGTTTCTAGTGCAGCCTTGAAGCTCCATCGCGATCGAGCTCTTGACGCAAGCTTCTTCAAAATCAACCGTCGCGAACTAGACCTTCCATACAGCGTCTCTTCACGACGCTATCTCAGCATCTCTCCCCCGCTACTCCGCGCGACGAAAAGTCAAGATGCCCAAGTGTAAGCTTTTCACCCATACCGAATTCTCTGGAACATGTTTGCTAATCTTTTCGGCGCGCCACCTCCTAGTCTTCTGCGACTACTGCGATGTCTACCTCACGCACGACTCGATGAGCGTGCGTAAAGCGCATAATAGCGGACGGAATCACATCCGCAATGTTATAGCCTATTACGAACGTATGTCCTCGACCTGGACTCCTGCCTCTCGACACCCCCCTCCCACCGTCGATTCCCTTGACAGCCCGCTGGAAATATCCCCAAAGCTAATATTGTCCTAAAACAATAGAAATCGGCCAAGAGAAAGCCCAAAATGTAATCGACTCTATCACAGCCTCCTATGCCGCCGAAGGCCGCGCAGCCGACAACCCCATGCTGCACATGGCTGCCGGCGGCGCCCCCCACGGCCATCCAGGCTTCCCACCACCATTTCCTCCTTTCGGCGCGGGCGGGCCACCACCTTTCGGGGCTCCGCCGGGAGTGCCGGGTTTCCCACCCCCGGGTATGCCACCACGTACGTACATGCATTCCCCTCGCTATTGATATGCTTCACTATCTTTCCCCTATCCCCTTCCTGACCAGGCCTGTAACTAACCAGAAACGATTTCAAAAGTCCCAGGAGGAAGAGGCATGCCCCCCATGCCCCCATTCCCACCAGGTCCGGGGGCACCACCAGCCGGGCTACCATTCCCGCCACCTGCCGGCATGCCGTTCCCACCACCGGGGATCCCGGGCGGGCCGCCGCCCCCTGGGGGAGCTGGCTTGCCGCCGCCTGGGTTCCCGCCCTTTCCGGGCTTGCCGCCTCCGGGCGCGTTCCCTGGTGGACTACCCCCGCCTGGCGTTGGGTTTCCGGGGGGGCCGCCACCACCTGGACAAGCTGATATGCGGTAGCAACGTGGAGACAATCCAGGCTTTATGACGAACAGGGAAGCCGAGAAGGAACGGGACTCGGGGGCAAATTTCGTGCCGGTTAGAGGGAAGAGAGGAGAAGCACGGAGGGATGGTTCGCCGAGGGCGAAGAGGTAAGGGAGATAAGATTTGGCACGCCACATTTTGTCTTCGAAGGTGCGGGTTATTGGGGAGATGTATTCCTACGAGAGCGTGGCCAAAGCGGTCGTGAAAGGACATTCTAGAGGAGTTCGAGGCGTTAGTGGGCTTTCTGAGATGCTATGCAAGCAGCGAGATGTGTAAGATTCATATCCTTTTCAAGCTTGGTAAAAGTATGAGGACCACCTACAAGATTCAGCGCATTAGAACGCAGCTTTGTTCGGTGCCATGACCGCCATTCAAGATCTCCCTCGTCTTATTTGGCTGGAAAAGAACTTGCAACAAGTATAACGAATTCAGACAAGCCAAGCTCAAAGACTGCCACGGCAGACATATCGATGAGTGACATGCACTCGAAGATGTGGAAAGCAACCCCATTTTAATCAACTTTTAACTCATCAAAGCAAAAAAGAGCAAAAGCTCACACCCGTGGTATCATCATAAGAGTCTATATGGTACAGCGTCATTCTGTTTCTGTTCGGCTCTCCCCAAGTCAGAAAGCCAAAGAAAACAAGGAGATTGGTGGGAGAGCGAGACCCATAACCTCCCCTTCCCTCTCATACATAACCCCGCAGCACCCATCATCATAACAACCGCTACTGCTACTGTTGTCCTACGCATACAATTCCTTGTACCCCTACTTAACTCAAGAAGTCCCTCCTTTTCCCCATCGCGAAGGTACTAGAGTAAAACTGGAAAAGCAAAACAGCCTCCTGGTCATCCGAACGAAGCCAGACGACCAAGAAAACAGCAAACCGAGATCAGCTGGACAAAATGCACCCCTCCGTGCCTCTCCTCTTCTAGCCAATTTCATCCGCACGATGAAACCTCATTCTTTTGGACAATGGACAAGTAAGGAAGAAACAAGGTCGTCAAGTAAGGAAGTAAAGTCGTAACGCGTAAGTCGTCGAGGAATGTCGTGCATGCCGCAATCAGTCGTCCCTTCCGATTCGTGATCCCTCCTATTTTGCGGAAAAAGAAGAGCAAGAAGCCCAAGGAAGCTCACGGAATAAGCAGAAAGCGAATGTGCTAAGCGTGAGTCTCCTCATATCTTTGCAATCCGAATGCGCCATTGCCAAAAAAAAAAGCCGATGCCGGCGTCCGGCTTAAGCATGGGGTGGCTGATCGTGAAAACCCTTGAAACTCCTTCTGCGAATGACATCGCCAACGCCATCTCTGACCTCTCTTGGACCACTAATCTTCCTCCTCAGTACCTCGCTCCTTTTCTCCCTTCGCCTTTCGCTGAATCGTCTCGAGAGATTGCCTATCTCGCCAATAGTGCTGCTGATAGTAGGCAAAATACCCCTTTTCTCCATCTCAGTCCTTTGGACATCGCTCCTCGACCGACCCTGGCTCCGCGCTCGCCGTAGGCTGGGTGATCTCCAGGAGGACTTGCCTCGTCCCTCGGGAGCCGTGTAGGGCCGTTCCGTGCCTCGCTGCTCTGCCGTGCGGCTACTCTCACCCTGCGAGTCCATGCTGGCGCGGTGGCGCATAACCCGCAAATTGCCGCTTTGCGTGCGACGAATGGTGCGGCGCTCGTCAGCATGGTAAGTTTCTTCTTCCCAATCGTCTGATGGAAGGATTGCGAAAGTCTTCTTCATCCGTTGGCTGAAGTTGCGGCGAGGGTGGTTGTTGATTAGAGGATAACGGTAAATCAATTCCTCAGGCTCTCCGTCATGGCCACATTCTGGCCCACATTCATGACCGTCATCCTCGCAATCTGAATACGCCGGACGCCAGAATGGATGAAGCTTGTGCTCTTCAGCTGGCGGCTGCTCTAATGTTGGATAGGCGGGCTCCTTGCCTTTGTCTGCTGGCAACCTAGGACCGGACACTTTGCGCGAGGCTCTCGACAAGGACAATGTCCGCGAGAGAAGGCTAGGCCGACGGGCGGGGGGCGGGCCGGACTGTCCCAGAGCGCCGGGCGGTCCATATTCGGAATGACGCCTCCTTGATAGAGCTCTCCTCACTAAAGACGGCCGTCGCTGAGGCTTCTCTCCCATTTCCTCAAAATAATTACCCTGAAGCATCTGTTTCTCAGGCCACGGAGTCAGGCCTGACGGGGTGGCGGGAATGAACTTGATGGCCGGTGGCTCGGCCGGTGGTTCTGGCGCATTGCGGGGGTTCCTAAGCGGCGAGTAGTCGAGGCCGTCGATCGAATGCTGCGGCTGGGGTGGCGTTGCGGGCTCATCGCTCTCAGGAGCAGTGGTCTTGATCGTAGGCCAATGGGACTCCACCTTAGCGTGGTCATCCGCCGCTGCCGGGGGAGCCAGGTGAGAGAGCTCAGACCCCTCGGATGGTTTGGAAGAACCGTGATCAACCATGAGGATGGACGTGTTCTGGTGAGGATAAAGGTTGACAGCCAACGCTTCGGAAAGTTCAGGAGCCGTGCCAGTGCTCGCCATGGAGACTTGGGAGAAGGGCGTGTTCTGCGATGACAGTCTTCTCCCGAATAGGGGATCGCCATGACGATCCACGCTAAGGCGGTGATGGTGGTGGCCATAATCGGCCTCGTCAAACGAGCGCTCACGTTGAAGAATTGGTGTCTCGCGGTCATCCTTGTGCTTGGATTCGATTGTCATGATATCCTCCACCTGTTTTTCAGCCTCATCGTGCTCGAGAACGCCACTTGTCACCTCTTTCGCCGTCTCTTTATGCTCATGGACAACCAATTGGGGGGTTGGTGGTTGGTCTTCATTGCTTATCCGGACCTGTCCTTCCAAGAGAGCATTGTGTGTGCGAAGGCTTTCTGCAGTCAACGACCCAGCTCTTGAGTTGGACCTCGAGTTGTTCCTGCTCGCTGACAACGACGATCTTCGTTTCGGAATAACAGGCGGGTAGTCGAGGGTATGCTGATCCGAGTCGGACTCGGACATGGCTCGACTAATTCGCTTTGGTTGCTCCAAGTTTGCGGCGAGATCTTTACTCTTAGACCCATTTAGCAAGGGGGCCGAATTCAAACTCATACTACGCTTTGAGCGGCGGCTGCTTGTTGATCGAAGAGATGGCTCTTTGGACTTGACCGACGACTTCCGGTCCGGAACAATGACCACTGGAATCCCACCTTGCTTCAAAACTTCCCGACGGGCTTTGCCGCTGGCAAGCGAGTTTACCGAGCTGGTCGACGCATAGCTGTCAACTCTGCCATCAGCGGGGCGCCTGATAGGATTATGTCGCCGAAACTGCTCGAGGCCGCCGGATGACGTGGCACCCGAGCTACCGCGCGAGACATCCGAGTTGGAACCACGAAGAGTATCGCACTTTCTTATGTGGCGGAGCGTCTTTGTTCTTTGCGGGAATGGACCATCGACAAGGACAGCCTCGATGACGGTCGACACGGTAGACTTGGTAGAGTTGCCCGAGAATCGTCTGACTTCAGTAGAGAGGCATGACGACTCCGTAGGTGACTCGGTCATATCCTTGTCGAGCATCGGGTTTGGCGAGGCAAATACTGTCGGTCCTCCATGTAGTCCCATTCCTCGTACAGCCTCGGTTGCCTTGGTTGGGGTCACAAAATCGTCTTCGAGAACCTCATTTCGCACCCCGTTGACACGCGGAGTCTCGGGATCCGCTTCTCGGCGTCGCTTCCTCACCATCACGTTCCTTCCGAGGTTACTATCCCATTCTTGAACAACCTCGCTAGTCATGCTATCAGATCGCCAGTCGCCGTCAAATGCGCCAAACTCGCCCTTGGACCTCGGCGTCAGAGTCCCGTCCGGCGTATCTTCAAGCCCGAGCCCCAAGCCAACAGGCTGAAGCCGCGGCGTTCTCTCGCCTCCATTTGATTGTCGAACTGTGCTCTGCGACGTCCGTTCCGACGGGAGAGCTGGAGTAGCTGCCGCCAATCGCTCCGTGTCTTCTTCCGATGTATAAGGGTCTTCTCGTGCCGTTTTGAACGATTCCGTCCGCGAATCCGTTGTACTTTTGGACGCTGCGCGATCAGCCATAAATGGTCGAGGGCCTACAGCTCGCGGTCGACTTGCGAGCAGAGGAGGGGTGACGTCGGGAGTCGGAGGACTTTTCTGGTTCGGGGGTGTTACAGGAGGTCTTTCAGGAACATCTTCGCGGCTACGTGCCGGGCTTTCGACGCATGTCGGACTCGAAGGCAGCACCGAGTGACTGCTGGACGAGGTACGTGAATGTGATGGCGGCGTTGGCGGCGGATCAGGGCCGACTTGGGCAGGAGGAGACCCGCTCGGTATCCTTCGCAATTCATGCTTCAGCGTGTGTGCGGTCCCGTACGAGGGAGGCGCAGACGATAAGTCAAACGTCGGTGGCGGCAGTTTTTGGACGGCGAGGTCGAATTTTCTTGGTCGTGGCCGCTCATCGTAAGAGCGTTGCGGCAATGGGCGAGTGCGACGAACTTGAAGAGGCGACTGATTTCTTTTGGGATGCGGCAAAACCTTGTGCTTTTTGAACATGCGCTGATTTCCGTAGGCTTTGTCCGACGGGTCTTGCCCGTACTCCAACGACGGTGCCGTCATAGTGTGTACGCCAAGGTTGCGATGATGAGATGGCGCCGTGACCGTGGCGGGATATCACGAACTTGGCGGGCTTTTTTAGTACATGATCCAGGACGAATATCACCTCGGGCTATACTAAAATGCCGAAATGAGAAATGCTGGTTCTTTGCATGCTGGTCCGGTTCTAAAACGTCTGGTGCAGTCGAGGGAGTCGATGTCGGTGAGAAATGACGAGGGGAAATCTGACGAGTAGAGATGACGATGAGGGCTGATGCTCCGACTCAAATACCGTGTTAGGTTGGGAAAGCGAGATTGGCTGGTGCGGCGATATCTGAGACACGAGTGACTTGAGGTCGAAGTTTGTTCGAGTTCAAGGAAGGCGCACTGAAGTTCTCTCTTTCTTTACCTTTCCAAGTCTCCCGCGTGCTCAAGTGGCAGTGATGGACAGCGACAAAAAATGCCCAGAGTTAAAAATATGACCTCGACAATGGCGGGTGAATTGCGAATGATATCGTCGCTTTGGCAAAATGCCAAAAAAATGCCAGCTGCCCGCTTGCCGGGAACCAGGGCAGTGTTAGCGAAAAGGCCAACGGGCGGTCCAGTCACAGACGTCGGCGGAATGCGCTGAGAGGAGCACCTGCAGTTGCTGCAGGCAAGCGTCTCCCCTACGGAGTACGGAGCAAGGCGGATTGGAATTGGCGAGCTCGAGACGTCGGACGCCCGGCGCAAGCTGTAACTGTTTCCCACTATGATGCGACAAGGAGACTGATACCTTCGGCCTAACCTGACGGACTTATCGCATAGACGCAGGATAAGGTGAAGAAACGAGCGAAACGAAACCAATGCGACGATATTGTAACTCGAAAAGTGAGATGGCGTGCGACCGGTGAAGTTTGTCGAGATGGTTGGCGCAGTTTGCTGCCTGCTGAACACCCTTGCCCCTCTGGAAGCTCTCTAGAAAGGGGACCTTGACCTGCCGACCTCCTCAAGTCACCCTCTGACGCAAAGGGGGCAAGGATCACAAAGCCCCGCCAAGGTAGGTTGTGCATCCGTGGTGGGGCCTAGAGTAATTCGCCGGCACGATAGCCAACGAAGTAAAAGGTACTCGGTACCGCTCCTCGTGTGCTCCAGCCATTGTCTCCTGGAATGAGTCCGAGGCAGAATCTGGGGCCGCATGCTCTTTTAATGCCCTCGATCTCCGGAATGCTCAGAATAATTTACAAAGCCCCAAAGAGCGTTCAAACTACCAACTACCAGATATTTGGATGCCGAGTTTGACGGGGCCGCAAGCCAAATAAAGCAAGAAGACCAGGACTGTAGAGACAGACCATGAAATACATCAATTCTACTACCGTGCCTCTCCGCCAGCCTACATGGCACACTCGGCGTACCACGTCCTGCAGCGCACAATGAAATCCTCAGCGAATCTCCGTCTTTGATTTCTTCCAGGCATTGAGCCTTTACCATTTAATGAGTGCTCCTTCTTAGCGGTTCTCAATAAGAACATGCAAGTTGACGGCTGGTCCGAATGAAATTGCGAATATTTCGTAGATGCTGCAAGCAGGCAATTAAAAGATGCATCTGAAATGAGCATTCTCCCTAATGAAATCGTCACCAAGGTCAAGGGCCGCCGCAGAAGTACAGGTACGCCAGATTCGTACGCTTTGTACGCAGTACAGGGCCACCCAGCGAACTTGACCGGCACGCCACCGAGACATGCCTGATGAGTGGGTGCACCTCTCCTGCCACCATCCAATCCCCCCATCTCTTCCCATCGACGGCAACTAACCTGGCCTGACCTGCAGACC
>Ga0247774_1001655_pt1 | contig 11153 bp, 16 predicted proteins | sample UWRJL001104B6_FD_179933 | JGI IMG/M metagenome (GOLD analysis project Ga0247774, IMG submission 179933) | Plant litter microbial communities from Arlington Agricultural Research Station in Wisconsin, United States - UWRJ-L001-104B-6 | ecosystem: Environmental > Terrestrial > Plant litter >... | reverse complement strand
GAATGTGGACGATATTATTTTGGAGACACTAACGTAATTGTCGAAGGCAGCTTGGGTTTGCCCATAAAGTCTGAAAACCACGCCAGGATCGGTTTTCCCATAGCCACCCGGGAACGTAACTCCTTTCGGTACAACAGTCCCGCTGCCGAGAATGTTAAGAGTAAAGCAATGTGTATAGAACTGCGGTCCGTTTATCGCGGCGTTTCCGTGAAGAGAGAGAAGTTCGGTGCGGAAGATGTATAAGCCAGGCGTAATGTCGCTTGGAATCTGGATGGTCTGGCTAAAGCCTTGCTCGATCAGAAGTTCGTTGGCAAATAGCTTTCGGGTCTTGTCGTATCCGACTTCGTTAATCTTGAAGAACTTTACATCTTGCGGCTTCATCCCTTCAGCCCAGGCACCGAGATACTAAGCCTGTCATTAGTTAAGTAGCTTTTGCAGAGGAATTAGTACAACCTACACTCATGGACGGTCCCTTGTGATGCTTGACGATGGGACTTCACTGCACAGTGATGTTCGCCCCAGCTCTAGCAGAAGCATTGAGCGACGGAGCTACTGGGTCTCTCTGGCCTGTGTCTTCGCTTAGTTCCCATGGTATTTTCGTATCCACGTGTGCTTACAAGTAATGTCTGGCGAAGTGACATCATTCACTGGTCCCCACACAAAATTGTTTGCGTCCTTGTACGACCATTCTATACGCTTGGCGGACAGCATTTCGTCCAGCCGCGCATCACGGGCCGGAAATCTGGGCGAGGATTAGCGCAGGCTAGGCCAAACGAAATGCGGGATAATCGTACTGATTGCCATCCACAATAAGATACTTGGGTGCAAAATGGGCCTGGGCCAAGATTGCGAAGAACAATGGGGAAATGGGCGGCCACATTTTGCTGCAACTGTTGTTTGTTCTTGATACAAAGGGATCGAGTTGTTGTAAAGCTTCAATCTCGATCGTTGGTAACGCTGGCTCGTTGGTGTCAGCTGAAGTACGGCATTCGCACACACATCATTATATAAATGATGAACTTTGCGCTCAGGGAATGACCGACCCAGTTATTGTTAAAGTGACCGCATTCAGAGCACAACTCTCTGAGGTTGAGTACACGTACGTTAATACTTTACCTAAATTATTGCTCTGGGCCATCGACCATCCGTTGAAGGCAAAGCCGCGTAAGGTGTACGAAGCAGCATTTAGTCACAGAGGAACCTAAATCGTAATCGGAAAATGCCCTTGAAAAATTCCCACCTATTGGATAGCTGGATGGTGTCTGTATTCTCGCATCCTCCTGCATATAACCTGTCACATCACTCTCCCTGTGTGGTAGATGTCGCGCCATCAGTGCATTATTAATGGGATGTAATCTATTGTAATCTCACGAGAAACAGGTTCGTAATATTCTACCCTTCTTTAATTACGCATCGCGAAGTTCTTTACAGGAGTCGTCTTAATTTCTTCATAGGCAAATGGGGCTTACATGCCACACATGTACCAACTGTTCAGCGTACCCTGGGTGATTATGAATGTATCTAAATACAAAGAACCTCTGAGAATGATAGGAAAACGTACGTAGTGGCTGATACGAACTAGTCGGTATCTATGTATATTTGGATCCGGAACCAGACCTCCTTCCCGCAACCAGTTGTTGAAAAAATAACGCAGCTAGCCACAAGTACAGAAGTGTTTAAGAGCAGGATTCCATCTACTTTCATTTAATGGCGTAAAGGTATTTGAATGCAATCCAGTACAGCTGCGGAACAATTCTGTAGACTAAATGCTGGCTCTTCCAGCGTTCGACTTAAATACTCGGAGCTTATTGTTGCGACTATAAGTACATATCTATTTTGACAGGAAAGCGCCTTGATGTTAGAGCTAGCGGAGAAGGCTAGCGGAGAAGGCAAGTCTTGTCTTACCTCGGCTGTCGGCAATATTATATTGCGCCTTTGGCCGAAGCCGACAGTTGGACGTTGGATCCCGGAGTATCGTTTGCGCGATATCGAGATCTGGCGAACCTTGCGATTGGGGGAGGGTATGGTACTCTACCTGATGATCTATAGATACGTGCGCACGGATAATTTGAGCGCGGAGAAGAATCATTTATTATCAATTTGATTCATCACCAGCAGCCCGGGAAACCCGTAGTATGAGCCGTCCTGCATTTGGACCCGAGGCATTCCATGAGCGCGGTATCGCACCCGAGAATTGTAAATGGATTACGAGGGGGCTTTTCTGTATGCATACGGCTAAATAGACCACCTCTGTTTGATGATGTCTGCGCACGCGTCTAGCACGTGGCGAGTTGTTTTGCCGAGATCCTACTTCTGCCGAGTGCTTTATTGAACACATACCGACCTTGGATGTACCCATAGACGGCACGCCGCAAGAAAAATATTTGATGGTGTGACATATTGTGAGCGGCTCAATTTGGATGGAGCCCACCGTATCATTCGCAGCGGTTGAGGCGTCAGCGGCATCTATTCGGACAAGGCGAGACAGGCCATTGGCGGTGTATTGTCTGTGGCTTGTCAGCCAAGCGATAAGCCGTGACCCCTGGCTGCATCCGCAGGACATCCCAAGTTCAAAAAATATAAAAGGTACTGTGGAAGGCTCGGTGACATAAGAACCTCGTCATGGATGACTTAGAATATACTGAATATTGACAAGAAGGCCACTCAGCTCACGCAATGAAGTTTTCCGTCAGTTTTTGCTCGGCGTTTCTTTTGGGGATGGCCCATGCCCAGACGCCCGGAGGCACCGTCACCGATGAGGATGCTGCTAAGTCTGTTGGAACCGGCCCTTATCCTGCTGTAAGAATCTTTTTCACAAGGCTCTGGGCATATGTGCTGACATTGAAGCAAGACTTTCTTTGAGGATCCCACTCTCCCGCAGCATACCATTTATCAGCCCAAAAATCTGCCCCCAGGTGTTAAAATGCCGATTGTGTTATGGGGGAATGGCGGTTGCATTGCTGTGGGCACAATAATGATGCCTTTCTTGGCCCAAATTGCCTCACAGGGCATCATCGTGATCGCCAATGGCTCCCCGGGCAACGTCACGGCCAGCTTCGCCTCGTACGCCAACGCCGCCCGGTCGACCTCAAAATTTCAGATCGCGGCGATAGACTGGGCAATCGCCAACGCTGGTAAGGGAGACTGGGCACATATGGATGCCACCAGGGTCGCCGCAGCTGGGCAGTCTTGTGGCGGACTGGAGACCTACGGTCTCATAACTGACGACCGTGTCGGCACCTTGGGAATATTCAACTCCGGAAATCTCGGTGGCGGAGTTTCTCCGGCACCGACCATAAATAAGCCAATCTTCTACTTCCTTGGCGGCCCAACCGATGTTGCATACACTCCTGTGAGCGCATATTCCATGCTGATTGATCTATCTCCAGAGCTGCCACTGATGAGTCTTTGAATTGCAGGGCACGACCGACTACAAAAGCCTTCCCAAGAGTACTCCCGCGTGGCTCGGCAATTTACCTGTGGGTCACGGAGGAACGTACAACCAGGTCAACGGAGGCAAGATCGGAGTGGCAGCCTCGTATCTGTTTAACTGGGTTCTTCGTGGAAATATGACTGCCGCCGCTTGGTTTACCGATGGAACGGCGGCGAAGGCCGATGGATGGAGTTTTGAGAGCCAAAACTTAGACAAGATCAGTGTCACCCCGGTTTAGTGGGCAAGGAGGTAGCGGAGGGTGTGTCGGGCCTAAGATAGCCCCGTTGGATGCGCGCCACATTTCAATTCTGATTGACTGAACAACTATTTGGTATTTTTGCCTGTTTATTTTTGCTCTAGGTCTTGTGGCATTTACTCTTTAGCAATTTCAAAGCGTGTGCACAATCCTGGAGGCAGAATATACTGTGATGTATCCTGCAACTAGCATGCTCTTTCTCATAGAGTTTATGGCACCCAATTGAAGAGGCAAATATATACGGACCAAGGGGCGAGCAACTGTTTCAAGGGGTTCGTTTGGTGCTTGGAGTGCCTCCATCTCTTTCCTCGGCTCCTTACCTTGGGATCCTATTCATAATTCAATACAGGTAAACAAAATACGGCCGAAACAAACGACTGCGCAGATATTGGTAGTGAGTGGTAGGCCAAGGCAATCATTTACTAGATGTAGGAAACATGTACAATTAGGAGAGATCCTAACAATACCAACGGCTTCAGATTGCACTTGGCATTGATTTCACACAGGATAGATTTCTAGTCTATGATTAGATCATGGAAACAGATCATTGCGTCACGCTTGATTGCGCGAACAGGTTTCATTCTTTTTGGGGGAAGGGGTTCCTTGCTGTCAATCGTAACAATTATAGCACTGAGGAGTCAATCCCATGGTTCGGCGTGCGAGAGGTTGGTTGATGTCGTCTGATGAGAGTGTGTCATCCGAACCTTGGATCCAGGCAAGATGTCAGGCGGGGGAACATGATACTGGCCCATGCATTAACGGCCAAAGTGCCGTTGCAGATGCCGAACGGTTGTGAGCGCGCGAATCAGCGCTGGTCCAGCATGGGTTCTGTTTAGCGAGGTTGGCTGGTTGCATTGCTTCTCTTGCATACCCAATAGCGGGCGGCGATATGCTGGGGGGTCAGGTTTCCTAAGTTTTGCCGTAATCACAAACCCTGTGACGATCGGCTGGGACGAAAGTCTTGCGCGGATCTGTATGCGGGGTTTGTCTTATCCAATAATGGAGACTGGACGAAGAACACACCTAGAGACGCATTGAACGCCACCTATCATGCGAGGTGTTGAAGCATCCAAAGTCTGTGTTCGCTATGCGCCTACACTTGTGCTTGACAAGAGTCTTTGTGGAACCTGAATGTGGCTCTTAAACGGATCCAGATGGTAGGAAAACAGAACTTGACTCTTGCCACGAACATAAAAGTGCACCAAAGGAAAACTGCAGCCAAATATTTCCCCGTCACTTAGTCATGATTGGCAGGTGTTTCATCTGTACGTCTGTGTGAACACACAATGCGCTGCTTCGTGCCGATCCAATGCGGGTTGGTCACCAAAACCAGGCTCTAACAGCAGATTCATCGTCCCGGGGGTGTGGGTAGGAGAGCTCGGCATTGCGCTGAGCCTCGGCTTGTGGGGAGGGCGGGAGCGCACGGTGCCCCCGCACACCCCCCTTCACGCGAAGACCCGGCCTTATGGTTGAAGCGGTCTAAATTTGCACATCCTGTCAAAAAAAACCCTTGAATATTGACCACCTAATAAATTCACCTCCATATATCGCCTCTGGTGGCATAAACTTGAAAACTCAAATATTGAGGGCATGTACCCCACTCATTGCTCCTCGCCTCGTTTCCCCAATCCTGCAACTCCACCTTATTCTCCAGCCGTCTATCCGTCGCTTATGATCGCATCCTTACCCTCACTTAGCTTCAGTGGTAGTCTAATTTCTTATTCTTTTTCATTTTGAGCAAATGGCTCCATCAACGGATTCAACTGTTACCGTTCCTTCTATACCACCTTCCTCAATATTTGTGCCCATAAAGACGGAGCTAGTACCCATCGCCCGCGCATTTGCAGGGATTATTTCGACGCTGGTGGTCATTTCACTGACCCTGCTGACGGTACGGCTATGGACGAGAATGAAATCGAAAATCGGACTCCGCATCGAGGACTGGTTCCTCATTCTGGCAACTGTAGGTTGGACAAGCCAAAACCCTCGGCCCCATTAGCTTCCTGCAAAACTAGCAGTTCGGCTCGCTTCTTATTATTGTGCTAACGTACGCTCTCGCGCGCCTCTCTTCAGGCCCTTGCCATAACGGACTGGGCTTCTGTGCTTTTTTCAAGCTACCGCATACTCCCGGCTCCTCCAGCCCTACCCTTGGAATATATCTTGAATACCGCGCCGCTGAGCGTCGTCTCCGCCGTCATGTCGGCTTTGTCAGTGGCGGCAATCAAGACTAGTGTCCTCCTGATGCTTCTGCGCTTGCAACAAGGGAAGACCTGGAGACGCGTGCTGCAGTTTCTTATCGGGATACAGGCTGCCACCGCCGTCTTCATAACCGTTCTGCAAACGACCAAATGCGTACCCCTCTCAAGCGCATGGGATCTAGCCATCCCGGGTCGATGCTGGGGGGAGGATGCATTTCGAACCAGCCTTACCACCGGCGCAGCGGTCACCATCGCCACAGACGTCATCTGTTCTATCATCCCCGTCACATTCCTGCGAACATTGAACCGCCCCTTGCGAGAACGAATTATTATCGGGCTCCTGATGGGCCTAGGACTCGTTGCCTCAGCTGCCTCAGTTGTCAAGACAGTAGTCGTTCAGCAGTACAGCCATCATTCCGACAAGATTGACCGGGTGGACGGGGGTCTCAAGATCGCCTTGTGGTCCAACATCGAGGAGCAGATAGGCATCATTGCCGCGTGCGTACCGTGCCTTAGAGCCCCATTTCGGCGCTTTCTCCTCCGACTAGGCATTACCACGACACGTGCGACGACGGTCCCCCCATTTTACCTGACTCCCGTCGCCACCCACCGATTGACCAAAGTCAAAACGAACAGTTTCCAATTCTACGGCGATGCCCACAATAATCAGGAGTATCACATGAAGAGCCTAGGTAGTAGTGAGCTGTCCTTGGCGGAGGATATTTTCAACGACAGAAAAAGCATTCCGTGACTAGTGTTGGGTACAACCCCCTTGGAAGAGCTCAAACAAAGAGCAAATTCATGACTAAGGATGGATGGTGCATGTAAAATTTGCTTGTGTTGTTCTGTGGTATAAGGGTATAGGAAAATGTGGTTGTATTTGTATCAATAGTATCTAATGATATCCTCTAGGTTTGGTTTGCCCTACATGTAGATTTTTCTCAAAGTCGCCGTGTTGAGAATCTGTCGCCCTAGTAGCTTTGCTACGAAATTCAAGAAATATGGACGGTTTTGCTCTTGCTATTCCGTAATAAAGTCGGCGACCACAATACCGGTCCTAGCACAATCGCGCCGGAAAAAGCCTCTTCTCAATCTAGAAGGACGTCAATTCTTCCAGGAGTGTATCCTGTACCGGCGAAGGGAGTCGCCACCAAGTTGTTGAACCCTGCGTCGTCGCCAATCTGGAACTCCCCTTTGGGCTGTATCAGTCATGCATACTTCCAGCTATTACCCCTTTTGAAGCAACTTCGGTTGCGCCAATTCTCTGCACAGCCACAAAGGTGATAAGGGACCAGCGGACGACTTGCTGGGGCGGTAGTGTCGTCTTATTCTTATGTATAACGACGAATACAGTCTGGAAACGACAAGGGATTGAGAATGGAGATACATATCGGCGTACGTCTGGAATCTTTACCACCCAGTTGAAGCACGTGTTCATGAAGATAGCCTCTCTTTCGATGATGACGCCCCAAGTCATGATAAAGTTCATGCAACACCGGCCACGGCGAGACTTGGTCGCGACAGCCATGTGGGAATGCTTACAACGCCAGACCTCGATAGATCATTACCATCTTGACAAATGGACATCCGAAATTTTTGTCACGTTCACCCGGGGTGGCCAGAAGAGGGACCTGGGAATTGTGCAGTAGGTCTACACCTTGATGGCCGTAGCTCAGGATAAAGACAACAGCATTTTTCGTTCGAGACATATCTGCTACTTCTTGGCGTGAGGTTCTATCATGAAAGAGGGAGATTTTGGTTCGTGGTTTGATTTTCCTGTAAAAAGCTTTTGTGGACAAATGGAAAATTAATTTCCGCCGTCTGACTGCCTCCCGCCGTTGTCCAACAGAGCTATAACCCGGAATCTGCCTACGGGGCAATATAAGCAGTCGGACTCTCCTCGCCCCCACAGGCTGCGCCACAGCCAATAGTGAAGGCTGGCTCACGTCCTGGGCCGCACTTTCATCTCGATGCCACTCGCTTAGCCCTTCGCTACCAGACACACTTGGGTACCACTCACCAGCTACATTCAGCTTTCGCTCGTTGAAACCAGTTAGCAGGCGTAGCTCAAGGGACGATGCACACAAGTGCATTCGTGGTCCTTGATTCGGCGCAGCCCCCGGCAAGCGACTGTCTAATACTCAACTAAGCCGCCGGCGGCATCGGCATATTATTTCAAAATCGGGTAAGCGACCGGGCCATCTTGGCCGAAGTTTGAGGAATCGGCGGACTTTTGTGTGTCCGCATTGCGACACAACCCCGAAACCACAGGGCGGACACAGCCTGACAGAACTTAAAGATGAACTTCAGCAGAAACACACATGCCGAAATAAATTGCAATGGAGGTAATACCGGCATTAAGATACGCCACGGAGGGATTCGATTCAATCATGAGTCTGCTTGGCAAGGAGTGTATAAAATGGAAGTGAACAGTGCCTTCGACCCCATGTCAATCATTTTTAGAACCATCTTTTCTCCAGCTTCTTGCCTCACTCTATACCACCCCATATAACCCACATCTACACAGCCTCCATGATGCGCAGCATGTCGCTCCCGCTTGTCTTTTCCATTTTGGTCCTGACCGTCATTGCCGTCCCTCCAGAGGAAGGCATCTTCGGGCGGGCAATTGGCGGTCGATGCACCGGCACCGAGGGAAAGGGCACGTGCCAGAAAACATCTAACTGCAAGGGAATCTCGTACCCGCAGGCCTTCTGTCCGGACGACCCGGATGATGTCCAGGTAAGTGACTCGACTAACACAGCAAGCTAGCCGAAATATGCTAACATGCTGTTAGTGCTGTGTTGAGATTTCTTGCAAAGTCGGTAGTGAAACCGGGTTCTGTCGCAGCGTCTCAAATAATGGCTGTCCAGGTGGCGGCCGTTTCGACCCTGGGAACTACTGTCCCGGTAGCCAAGATATTCAGTGCTGCCTCCCAAAAAAAGGTTCAGGTGGTTCTGAAACAGGGGTTGGATCTAAGTGTAATGTTGGATCCCGATCCGGTACCTGCCTGAGCGTTTCGAAGACTGGATGTTCCGATGGCCATTTTAATCCCGGTAACTACTGTCCTGGGAGTCAGGATATCCAATGCTGCCTCAAAGAAACGGGAGAATCCGTCGGCGAAGAGATTTTGGCAAAAGCGAAAGATGCTGCTGGTCGTCCTTGTAAGTAATGGCGGTTTCCCCCCTTCTTTACGCCAGTTATATGCAACCTCACTTGGGACAAGTTGCTCACAAAATGGCAGATGTTTTTGGGGGTGGTGACTGCAGCGGACCTACCAGTGGTGATGGCAGCAGCGGCAACGAAGTCGGTTTTGATTGCTCTGGTCTCGTCTGTTGGGCTCTTTGTCAGGTCACGGGGCGCGACCTCTTCTCTCCGAACCTCCGTAACACTCAAAACATGTACTGTGCTTCCGAGGCAAAACTTGGATACAAGAAGTATCCATTCTCCGAGCGAAAGACTGGCGATGCCGTCTTTTTTGGAGGGGCATGTGACTGCAACAGGGACAATTCGATTCACCATGTCGGATTGGTTATGAGCGATGGTGGGGATAGAATGTGGAATGCGCCCAATGATGACATCAATAACATCTTGGAAATGAGCATTTCGGGTTTTGGCGAGAAACCTTGCCCTTCTGTTATTAGATTTACGACGTAGACAGACGAGCGTCGCCTGATATGGAAACGTTAAAAGATCTTACATCAACACGGCAGAAAAAAAACCTTGACGTCTACTTGTGATCTACGTCAATAACCACCCCCAACCCATTCGGCTTCGTATATGCAGGGCCTATATCTAGTGAGCCAAAATTTTGCCCCTCGGCGAACTAGAGGTAAAAACTAACCAAGGGTTGGATGAACCACCAGTCCAGGCTCGTAAACATTCACCTTACGGTCCTCAGCCCACGCGTTCAATGTTTCCCAATTAACACACTGATGCGGACTTGCAGAGTTAGCAAGAGGAATCGGCTGCGTATCTCCCCACTTCATCGTGATGGGCGAAGCGTCTCCTTGGCACATTGTTGCCTGGCGAAGCATGTCCAGACAGTGCGCTATCAATATCGAACAGTAAGCATGAGAGCAAGTATAAAATTTCGTAAAGCTGGGAAAATAGCTTGCCGTTATGGATTTGAAGAAATTGATAGTCCTCGTTGGTGATGTTTGGGTAGTAGTATTCTAGGTGAAGAGATCGATGAATTCGTTGCTATCGAGCTCCCTGTTAGCGATTGTCGGGATCTCCGGCGGCGAATACGAGACGTCTCTGCGCAACCTACAACGCAGTGGAGATTGTGGAATACGCTAAGTTGGCCGAGATAGCCAGAACCGTCGGTGAAACGGACTCCCTCTTCTTCTCTGCCAAGTTTATGCATCTCCTCCTCGGTTATTCTGACTACGGAGTCTTCGTCCATCCTCACTATTAGCCAGGAGCTTGTTGGTTTATCAGGACTCTCAGTTCACAAATGACTTACGCCGAAGCAGCTCCCTCCACGCATCATCCAAAGCGTCACTGGGAGGTCCAGTATACTTCCAAGCCGAAGACTCCTCGATTTGGGGATTCATGTCAAACACTCTCGCTTCGGAATGGAGCGCAGAGCGCGCGGGGGCTTTGTGATATCAGCTTTTTCCTCGGGGATTTCATGGTGTCTTTGCAAATCTGGCAACTTACTATAAATTAACCCTTGGTTAGCGTTGCGCGATGCAAGCCAGGAAGTTAATGTCCAGGTGAGAACGATAGAGTATATCAAGACACCAAGAACTATAGTGACGACGAACCGCCGGGGACTCCAATGCTGTCGCCGCGAGCGCATACACTCAGAGTCGTCTACCTTCTCCAAGAAGGAAGCCGTCTCCTCACGGTTATTTCGATTGCTTGAACTTCTCGAAAACATTGTAAGGAGATCAATATGAGCGTAAATTTATGCAAGGGGATGGACGGATGCGACCCAGAGGAGGGCTTGCCCTTGGTACGGCGGACATTATAACAAATATTTCTAGGTTCATCTCTCATGCTCATCACTTCCATCAACATCTAATCCTACGTGCTATCCAGGCCACCGTTCAAATTTACTCCGATCCTCGGCTCCGAGACTTTCTCCCGACATCGTGGACTTCGTATCAAACGCGGCTGGACCTCAGCTTTCTCCTTAATTTTGAAGTCCTGTCAAATCGCAAGTTGCTTCCTATCACCATCTCAACCTCATCGCGCCTGCTGCCTAGATCTTCCCTTCAAAATTTCCATGATACTCCATTCACGACGTTTTGACGCGTCA
>Ga0247774_1001654_pt1 | contig 11158 bp, 12 predicted proteins | sample UWRJL001104B6_FD_179933 | JGI IMG/M metagenome (GOLD analysis project Ga0247774, IMG submission 179933) | Plant litter microbial communities from Arlington Agricultural Research Station in Wisconsin, United States - UWRJ-L001-104B-6 | ecosystem: Environmental > Terrestrial > Plant litter >... | reverse complement strand
CCCTCTCGTTTCTTTGGCCTCGTTGCCCGGAATATGCGCTTCCTTGGATATGAATGCGCGGACTCGGTTGTGCGGTGTTTGCCGAGTCTAGGTTGGCTTCTAGGGTGGCGCGGCAAGGTCAAGTTGAAGTTCGCGATGAGCAGCAATGGTGGGGCCCAGAGTCGCGGGGGTGACGTGGTGCTAAAGAGTGGCCGAAGTGGATGGTCCGTGCGAATTGGGCCATAATTGAGACCGGCTCTGAATCTTACTCTGCCATCTGCTCAATTCTTTACAATCTCTAAATGCCTTCGTACATCAATAGCTATACCAATTTGCTAGGCATTGCTACAAGTATGATTCAGCCGTTTTCGCACCCACTAGTAGGAAACATGAAAAGGGTTGGTCTCCTTCCCAGCGACGTGAATCGCAATGCAAGGGTCGGATATCTCAACTGAACAAGTAAAACGATGCATTGTCATCGAAATCCCTCCATTTTACGATCAGTTTCACGTGAAGGGAGCGAATTGATGGAATCAACCGGAGTAGGATGCCTAAGTTGCGACGCCACGGCTTCCCGGCTTGCTGCCTCTGTCGATAATCTCCTGGCAGCCTTGTTGCCTGGCCCACCAACAGAAGTTCAGTCCAGATCGGTCATCCGCGATTTTTTGATGAGAGGCTCACAGAATCAAATCTACGCAGTGACTCAAAGTTCATCGGACGCCACTTGATTCTTCATGCTTCAACTCGTGATGAGACGGAAACCTGCCTTCCCAACTTGCGTTTCTTGGGATACTATTGGTCGTTCTCTCACCGAAAGATTGAAGTAATGGACGTCGCGGAACACCCCTGGAAGTGCAGAGGCAACTCCGCAAAGGCAACCGTCAAGGTCCCCAAGCCAAATTCCGCCACCGTGAGAAATGACAAACGTCCCAATCGACAAATCACTGTCATTTGTCGCACACCTTCTGACCGACACCACCCAGGCGCACCCGCAGGCTCTCCCTGGCATGCGACCGCATATTCCCATGAGGGTACGAAATTAGCGCGGAACGCTTCAGTTTCGTCGAGGCAAGTATCATGAGGTCATGAGCCGACACATGCGTTCAACTTCAAATCTCGATTTTTTTTTTTCGCGAGGTTTCAATTTCCATTTGTTGGCAGCCAAATCAAAAACGCTCCCGTTCCCAACATATCAATATAGCGACAGTGCTCTCATATACAAGAACTCGTCCAAGCCGGATCCTCCAGGCACACTACATTCAAGCTTGCCGATTGGAGAAGTGGAGATATGGAGAGGCTTGTTATCAGCGTCCATTTTCAGTTGTTGGTGCAGTCAACCTGGGAATCTGGCTCGCGCAGCCTACCTTGGCACTTCCGTTCGATGCGTGGATGCCTTAACCAATACGAAGTGTACTACAGATGTGAGCGACCAGGTGTTAACTGGATTTCCAGCACTTGAAAAATGGCTCAGAATACTGCGTTTTTCACCTTGTCGGTCCGGCAAAAAGTGCTGTAAGCACAGCCGATTATGGCCATTGGGAGGAAGTCAACGAGCCACCTGCATGTTCCTCCCGATCTTCTCCTTGCGGACTGGAGTACTTACAACACGAGTACTTACACAAAATGAGGCTGTCGAACTAAAAGGGCCAGGGGCCCCGAATATCCCACATTTCCAGACTGTTTGTTGCCTTACGAGGACTATTTTGTTCATTCAGGCCTTCTTAAAATCCGAAATATTTCATTCCATTTCCTTTTCTCTCAGGGATTTTTCCGAGCCCTCCCATTCGCTCCACTGGAACAATTTACAGATCCATTAGAATCAGGTGCCACACCCTCTTTCCTGAGCCGCGTTCCTCTCAACGCCCCTGGTGGTGTTGGTTTATACGAAGTACAAGCCACACACCATCTCACGCTCGGTTGGAACAAAGTCCATGTCAGGGGACCTTGCTTAAAAAGCCCAGCAGTCCCGAACAGATTTGTAACCGCGCCGTTCAGCCGCGAGACTTTAGAGCTCTTGGCCACCAAACGAACATATATTTACAATCTTTCTCTCCCGGAACATATCAACACTGTTCGTGGAAGAGTGAATTACCTGAGGCAAGACAAGGTGTACAGCCAAAGCTTGGGCTCTCATGGCGTCGAAGAATCACTACCGGCAACACTTTCGCGCTTCCGGGCAAGAGTATCACGATGGCAACTGGAGACCGAATGCAATCACCGAGCCCGACTCCGCCAGCGAGCTGTCTTTGTCAAACTACTCCAACTCTGCGGTGGATTCGGACACAGAGTCGATAGATATCAGTGTTCTCAAGCCGATTAAGCAGCACCACCACCGCCACTGTAGTTGTCGTCCTCATCCCCATCATCGCCGTGAAAAGCATCGCGACCACAATCATGATCATCATGACCATCATGACCACCATCATGATAAGCCAGAACAAGGAGAGCGGGCACAAGATCAATACCCTCAACCAGGACCGTGGTCACAATGGACAACATATGCCAACTCTGCTCATCTGTTATTTCAAGAACGGTGGTGGACAAATGGTAGGAATTTCCACTTTATCGCTTAACAATCACGCATGCCCGTAGTGGGCGATAGCTTATGGCCTCTTGCAATCTCCATCGCTCTGTTGAGTTCAAGCATGTGCTGATCTCACCATATAGGATACACCGAATACGCATGGTACGATAAGAACTCTGGTCGCTATAAGTTCACTTATGTGGCCTCGCAGGCCTTGCCACCGCAGCAACCGCCAGCTGAAGCATCATGGCCGAACCAGAACAACAGATGTGAATGGCCGGCACCCATCCCGGCAATCACCAATTGTGGCACCGCACCGGTTCTGGTGACCGAACAGATGTCCCATCCCGATGTTGCACGGGAAGTAGACCACCACCGTCAACAGGTTCCCATTTCGCCTCGTCCCCAACTACATGTAGCGTTCGATATCAGCGACAGCGAGGATCATAATAGTAACCACGATCATCATGGATGGCAGGTCAGGCCTGTCGAGCACCGTCCATCCCACTCCAAGCACAAAAAATCGAGCAAAAGCGGCAAGAAACCCAAATCCAAATCCAAGCCGAAGCTCAGCCACGGCAAAGACGAGCACAAGAGGGAGAAGGAAAAGTGGAAAGAGTACAAGAGAGAGAGTCATAAGGGGAAGATGGATGTGAAGGAAAAGGTTGACAACTGGGCGGATGGGTACGTCGTACAGCTTTGATTTGAGGTACTACTGGGAACACCTTTCTCCATTCAGCAAATAATGTGAACTTGGCAATGGGCGGAGGATGGTGGGGAAGGGAGTTTACAAATCAGGAGGTTAATGAGGAAGACTCGGATTCTATGTATACATTGTTCTTTTCCCTTGACACTTCAGGGTCGGAAGATTCGTTCGTATATAAGAAACTTACAAGACGCTATGAAACTGGAGTTTGGCAGGACTGGCTCTGATACTGCTTCATCGCGCGGCCGCAAATAGACTGCACCATATTATTAAAAACATTGCACACTTTTACTTCCAGGATATTTTCACGCACAGTTTTTTTTGACTATTTTATCAATAAAACGCGATAGAAGGGAGCATTGAAATCTTTCCACAACTATACCGACGTCTTACTGCTCTGCGACTCTGACAACAAGCTTCTTGTCGGCCTTCTTCCCCTCCATCAACGCAATCCCTTCTAACACCTTCTCCCAACCCTTCCCCTCCACCAGGATCCACTCCACCGGCTTGATGTTCCCGTCAGCAATGTGTCCCTCCCAGTCCCCGATCCAGGAGGCTATGCTGGCGGACACCTCGCGGCCCATTTCCTCGTCGAAGCGACCTATATGGCCAAGCTCGCAGCGATACTCTATAATGGAGGAGGGGGTGTCGTCGTGAGGGCTCCTAGTTTGGAGGGTTTAAATGGGATCAGTCTACTATGCTTTGCGTTTCTTTGCTTTTTGCGGGAGCTGGGGCAGGGTCGTTCGAAGTGATGACGTGTTTTCAATGGTAGGCACCAGAAAAATATGGGCTGAGCATTAGGGACAGGGATGGAGGGGAATTTTCATGCGAGTCTAGAAAATTCTTCGGAGCGTGAGGAGGTTGCACCAAAGACGGCAGTTGGGGGTATGTGTTCGGGAAAATTCGCCGAAAAGTGAGGCTGACGAGCATGACACAATACTTTTATATCATCTTCACCAGGACTCCTTTCTTCCGTTTCAAGTCGTTTTGAAAGAGAAAAAAAAGGTGTCAGTAATCCTCAAGTACTTTCCAATTCTTACCAGAACCGTTACAGGGGTCAGAGACTCTTCATCACGGAGTAATGCCCTCCACCCCGCTCCAACTCGGGTTTCGTTTTGATCAGATCTTCGGTGAGGCGGACGTGAGGGCACTTGCCCCCCCCGGTATAGCCACAACGCTGGATCGAAAAAGCAACGATGCGCATGCATACTTGCATATGATGCAAGGCGTGGGGGAATCGATGGGCCACAACAAAAACCTACCAGTCATCGACCGTACTATAGTACTTTGTTTTCTCCGTGGACAAGGTATCAAGAGCCTTGACACTCAGCTCATGGCAAAATGCACTGGAGTCGAAGACCCGTGCAAACTTCCCGCCCGTGATCTTCTTGATCTCGGAAAGCTGCTCGTCGACTGTAGCACGGCCGTTAAAGGTTGCCGTAGCTCCTTTGCTAAGCGGTCCCTAGCCCGACAGTGTTATAATCGAGACCAGTATCTTCTAGTGGTATCTGGAACTTACGGCAGTCTTAGAAGGGGAGCACGCGGCAGCGACTTTATAGCCACAGAGACGAGCTAGCTACATGACCTGTTTAGTATCCCTTTCAACTGCTGAGGCTGCTTTTGCAACTCGACTCACCTGAATTGCAAACTGACCGACAGTTCCACTCGCGCCAAGGACAATGATCCACTCATCTTTCTCCTCGGCTTTAGTGCCTGGTTTGGGCATCTGAAGCTTAAGTCCGTCCAGGACGCTCAGTCCGGCAGTCTTTCGCTTGTTAGCTCCCCGATTCCAATCAGGTCGTTCTACATTACAGGGGCACGGCATGTAAAAGGCGTCTCCCATAGAACAGCCTTCAAAGGACAAGGAACAAGGAAAATGGAGCTCCCACCGTCAAGCCGACGCCCATACCAGCAGCATCCTCCACACCAATGTTATCTCCTTTCTTGAGTGCCAAGTCCTCATCCATGAGGAACGAGTCTTGAAAGCTTGAGTAGGCGTTCTGACCCACACGGATACAACCCCAGGCCAAGTCCCCCTTCTTCAGCCTCGTGCAGCCCTCTCCAGTCTCGACAACGAGGCCGCAGCCTTCGGCGCCGACGACAGCAGGCCACTCCGTGACGAGGACGCCCATTTTCAGGAACGACTCGCTATTGGACCATCATTCCGCATTAGATATTACTATATCGACAACTTTCCGGAGGTTGGCGACTTACACTGGATTAATGGCCACCACCAAGGTCTTCAAGAGGACTTCCTTCGGACCAGGGACCGGAACCGGAAGGCTGCTAGTGATGGTATAAGGCTCGTTGACCTTGGGTACGACGATTCCGGAATGGGTTGCCATGATGGTGGTGATGGGTCGTCAAAATTTGTGCAAAGTGATTGTCTCGAAAATATTTGCGGCGAACAGAGAGTCCAGAACAGTACATTCAAAGCGCCCACTAGATGATGATATACGAGCCCGCCAAAGGTGGAGATTTGAGAGGCAGCGATGCGATTCAACTTATTATAGAGAATGTCCCTCTGACTAACTCGGTAGCGTAGGTAGTGCGGGCGTTCTTGCAGCGGCAACGTGAATCTTGTCATGCACCACGAAGGTTAGCCCCGCCTAGGCCAACCAAACTAGCGACGGCCGGCGGCTATTATCTCCGTTCTGCAGTCGCACAAATACTCGATCTCAGCACTCTTGCCCTGAAGCAACTAATCTAGACTACATGTTGGGCTCTTCAGTGGTCCCTTTTATGACACTAAGTGTACCCTACATCAGATCCGGAAAGGCGGCAGGAGCGAGGCTGCAAGTCGGAGGGGTTAGGGAGCACTGATTGGGAGCGGATCGTTGGTTGCACCGCGCTGACGGTGTTAGAAGAGGTTCTGCAGGTTGGCCATTCTAAATAAAGTGCATGTACCAGCATCTCTCCTTGAGGTGCGTGGATTGATCTGGAGAGCTTCGTCAACTGCTGAGTTGTCTATTGACTTGGGATTGGTATATTCAAGTGGGGTTCTTGTAGCTTGAATCAGCATTGATGCAAGACCTGCTTAATAGCCGTGGGTTCGGGCTTTATCGGTTTGATAGGCTTGACCACGGGGAGCTATTGCATCTCTTGGCCATGGTGATGGTTTATCAATACGTACTCTGGAAAGGAAGTGGACCTGAAGAATTAGGATGGCATCTAGATGCGCTCTTGGTTTCGGCGATTAGAATAGAGTTATCATCTGTGCTTGAAATCGTACAGTGCCATTTTCGTTATCGTTTTGCGATACACTGTAACCTACTGCCGGAAAATTGTTTGTTTAGCCGAACGCACTCCACCGCGACTTGGCGGCATGAAGCTCTAGCAAAAAACTCAGAAGTTATCAGCCTTCTCGACAACCTCTCTCGCAGCTCCGTCCTATCCTCACGCGACCACGAAACCACCTGATCGCGCCGACGGACAAGATGACCTCCACAATTGGAATCCCCATAAAGCTCCTGAACGAAGCTCAGGTACACGCGACCACCAGCCTTTCTTCCCATCTCCCCTCCTTGCTCGCTACCCGAAATTGCTCCTCTGAAAAAGGTCCCCCAAAGCTAACAGCTCTTTGCTTTTGCAGGGCCATATCGTCACACTAGAAGTCACATCCGGTCTCACATACCGAGGCAAGCTTCTCGAAGGTATGCTTTTCCCTTTTCCTGACCCCTTTCTCCCTTTTTTCCCCCCCTGCCGTCATATTACTCTCAAGTGCTACCAACGCCAATCGCACGGTCCTAGCTAACCTAACCCCCCCTTTCGTCAAAACCAGCCGAAGACAATATGAACGTCCAACTCAAAGATATAACCGTCACGGCCCGCGACGGCCGCGTCTCCCACCTTGACCAGATCTATATCCGCGGCTCCCATGTACGCTTCTTCATCGTCCCGGACATGCTCCGCAACGCACCGATGTTCCGCAGTCGTAACGTGCGCGGCCGGGGCGTTGGCCTAGCGAGGGGGCGGGCTACCGTCAGTCGCGCGAGGGCGAGCGGGCGGGGCGGCACGAGGTAGGGGGACCACGATGTAGAGCCGACACAGCCATGCGTCATTGATGAAAGAGTCGGGAAGAGGAAGAGGAAACGGCACGGGTGGTGTGAACGGCAGGTGGGAGGGCGGATCAACTCGGTCTTATGCTGGGCAACGGCGTTAAGGGGTATTGATAAAAAGTAGCGTTTTCCGGAAAGGCTTTGGTGAAGTGAATCCTAGACTTCAGGAATCGGAAACTTTAGATCGCTGGCCTAACATGGGGAGAAGGTGTGAAATGATGATTCCATGTGACGGGACCGAGTGCCCTTCTATCACCACCAGACATGTTCAATATCTAGAACCGGCCTCTCTTTTAGTCTATTGTGACATACGTGAGATGATATACACATGTACAAAAACAGCTTTTGCTCTTTTCTCCTCTCCCAAAATGTCACGCCGCCTTATCCTCGTAGCATTCCTTTATTTCAGCCTCTCCAGAGCATCCTCGGCTTTCTTCACAAGCTGCCTTACTTTCTCCAGATCTTCCGAACCGTCTTTTGCGCCCTTTACCTCTGTCCCTTCCAAGAAATCTCCTACACTCTGCTCCGCTGCCCTGACGGCCTTCCTTCCCTCTTCTCTCACTTCGCCCTCCCAGAAGTTCCGCGCCGTTTCCCACCGCCTCTGTAGACGGTATAGACCCCACACTGTCCCCAAGGCAAACACGGCACCGGGTTCGTAAAAGCTCGCCATTGAGGAGGAGACATACACTAGCGCGGCTAGCGAAGTTGACAGGCCAAAAGTCCCAGCAGCCTGTAGGACAAGTTGCTGGGCGAGGCCTTGGAGGGCTGGGATAGTTTCGTGGAGGAGATAGGTGCGGGTGAAGGTGATGTGAGAAGGCCAAGGGTGGGGAGCAGTCGCAGTTGGTGGTGCTGTGGGAAGTGAAGCCGGGCCCGGGCCTTGGGTGGCTTTTGTGGCTTGAGGTATGGAGACAGATGAGATGGGTTGGGAATATGGCAAAGGTGCCTCAGAGCCATTCCGAGATTGTTGGATCCTTCCAGCGAGGAACACAAGCTCGTTCTCAGCTTGGGGGAGGAATCTTTGCGAAATCATCTCGCTGGTAAGCATGCCTACGTCATCTGCTCTCCAGAGCAGCTTCCACCACCCCAGTTTCCCCCAACGCCGACCCGTAAATGCCGTGTCTAGCTCGTCCTGGAGCTCCTTGTGAGCTCTCTGGGCCCACTCGCTCAGGGCGCTTTGAAGAGACGACGTCGATAGAGCTTTCTGACTTGTTGGTTCTGAGATGGCCTGGGCGGCACGCGCAGCTGCAAGTGTATTCTGCAGGACAGACACAATGAGTTTTCGTACAGCCGGCTTGGTGGTGCCGGGCTGCGGGTGTATATCAGCTCTCAGCCATCGTGTCAGCGCCGACATGTTACTCTGTGACCAAAGGCGTTCGTACTGCATCGCGTTGTCGAGAGACTGCCGGAAGAGGGTCAGCCCTTCTTGTGCCGGTGCGATGTCAATAGGCTGGAAAGGCAACGCTGAGTCTTGGGCCTGGTACCCTGGAATATTGACGGTGGCGTAAATCGTACTTTCCGCCTCGTTTGGCGGCAGTGATGAAATCGATGACACGCCCATGATGCCATCAACCACCACCAAGGCTTTGTGTACCGGTGTCCTGATAGGACTGAACCGGCCTGTTCCAGACTCTATAATCACGGGCAGATCCAACATCGCATTCTCAGCTTCTCCATTGGACAGCTTCTCCAGTGGAGGACTTGTTTCCATGAATAGCACCTCGAGGTTATACCCATCGTACACAGCCGACGAGACCTTGACGGTCGTGAGCATGCTCTTCCTCTCAATCACGCCGTTTGCTCCTTCCTCCAAATCCTTCCCGACCTTGAGCGCAAGGGGATGTGAGGCATCGTGATCGTGTATCTCCACCTCCCATCTCTCCTCCTTTTTCAGCGGGTCGGCCAGTAACAACCGTAGCACCTCCTTCGCAGAACCACCGCCCTTCCCATTCCCGTTCGCAACCGCGAGAACGGCTACCCGGATCGACTCCTTCCCGGCCGGCTGCCGAAGTCCCAGCAGCGCGAGCTGTAATCTCGACAGGTTGACATAATTCGCCGCGTCCTTCTTCAGGCCAAGAAGCGCCTGCTCTATCTCGGCGCGAGGGCTCGGTGGTTCGGCCGGAGCTTCGCCCGATGTCGTGAAGCTTCGCTGCGAAGCTCTTACTGCCAATAACCGGAACGTGGGGTTCGGCCGCGACGGAGTATGGAAATGCCGAATGCATGAAGATGGTGTCTGGCACTTCAATTGAAATATTTGGGCCTTTGGAGGCCTTGATCGTAACCGTGGTGGCATACCGGGAGCTGCGATGAGGTTTCAAGCGCATGCCGCAGCTGCTCTCAGATTTTCGGCAAAACCTCAAGAAGACATTACAGTGCGAGATTCCCGATACTGTCCTAGCTCTCTGTGTAACGCCTAACCCTAAATCATTTTGTCCACACTTCCTAATTGCTTCTCTCGGCCGACAAAGACTAGAGAAAGGAGGTTAACCCTTTTTAAGAGATAATCAAGGCAAAGTGAGTCACCGAAATTGTTTTTCCGGCACCATGAGCCTCGAGTAGTATTGTGAGAGAGAGTAGGTATATTCAATAACATCTGAGGGCATGAGAGCATCGCGTATTCACTTCCAAGTTAACAGTATGGAACTACATTTTACCACTTAAGAGTATTACATGATATTTGTGGGCTGATGTCCCAGAAAAAGACGAACATGATTTTGATCTTGGAATATGAGATCTTGTTAGAACTCTATCGTGATATGGAACTGCGCCCGCTCTAGAATACCACCATGTCGCCTTGGTTCTTTTCATGTCTGAGGTGCAGGAAAAGCCCTTTCTCCTGGCGGCTTCGTCCTGAATACCACCGAGACCTGGTATAGGCGTTGCGTTATAGCTAGTCTCTTGAGAAAATTATTAAATGGGTCCGTCGGGAGTCCTCATCTCCACTGCCTGGCCCATACCTTAACCTTAATATGCCTCTTTTTTGTGGCCAATGGCTAAGACCAATAGCTAGAGATACTGATGAACCAATCCGCAAACGACGGGCCTTATAAGCCTGAATAGAAGTACTAGCTTTCACGTACGGCCATACCTACTAGAGAACACTGGATCCCGTCCGCTCTCCGCTTGTGAAGTTGGTAAGGGCGAGGCTAGTACTATGGTGGGTGACCACATGGGAATCCCTCGTGCTGTACGTTTTCTTTTTGTGCTACATCCAACTAGGAGTAGTAGGAAGATATGTGCCAGGAATTTGTCCAAATTTATCTCCTCAGTCGGAAAACTTCATGGGGCGATCGCGGTAGGGAAACCACATCGGATATCCTCGGTTTGAGCCTTCATTTATTCATCTCCTCGGGCCAGCAACCATATAGAAAACAATGCTCCAGACGAGCAGTTTCTCCGGAGGCGCAGAAAGGAGATGAAGTCTCGGTTACTTTATAGTATGGCGGCGTATCTCGAGTTGAACTTTCGATGGTAGCTGGGACATGATGGCTAGATCCAGGCAGAGTCTAATCCTATCACTCTTAATTATAATTTAGGGACGTTATATGGTTACTCACAAGATAGCTGAGAGGATTTTGGCATTTGCGTTGCTTCCTTGGCTATAGCCTGCAAAGGGTTGGTAAATAACTGGGACTTAGGTAGGGTTGCATCCCTCACTGAGCTTACTGAGGTTCAGATCTCTGAAGTTGTAAGCTAGACAACCCTCTAAATAGCCACCTTTTTCTGCTTTCATATGTGCAAACTTGCCAGGATCTCCAGCATAAGACGACCAAATACGCAACTGGGTATTCGCTAACAAGAATTATACACGGCTTACCCCTGGGTCAGATAAGCATATCGACCGAGGGGATATAAGAAATCCAACACCACCGTCCACTTCCAAAAAGACCACCT
>Ga0247774_1001653_pt1 | contig 11162 bp, 5 predicted proteins | sample UWRJL001104B6_FD_179933 | JGI IMG/M metagenome (GOLD analysis project Ga0247774, IMG submission 179933) | Plant litter microbial communities from Arlington Agricultural Research Station in Wisconsin, United States - UWRJ-L001-104B-6 | ecosystem: Environmental > Terrestrial > Plant litter >... | reverse complement strand
CTCGCGCGGGAATTCGCCCCCTCAGCCCTGCACGTGCGGGACGTGTCGGGCGGGTGCGGGTCCATGTACAGCATCGACATTGCGAGCGCGAAGTTCCGAAAGGTGGCTGTGCTTCAGCAGCAGAGGATGGTGAACAGGGCGTTGGGGGACTTGGTCAAGGGTTGGCATGGGGTGCAGTTGCGGACAACCGCGGGGTGACGGCGATGAAGAGCTGGTCATAAGCCGTAATTAGGGCGGGCTTGATTTGGTCCTGGCGGTGCAATAGGAGCCAGGAACACATTTTGCATCAAACGTAGACACTGAGAAACAAGCTTCAGTGCTCGTAGTATTAGTACGTTAATAGTGGCGGTAACATATCCCATCCACGGTGGTTGTATTGCAAGAGGCATTCACTGTAACGGAAGTTGTAAAATTGAAAACGTTTGCATAATACAAATGCAGCGAGTCTAACATCTATCGGGCTGGAACCCGAGGCTACCTATACACAGTCCGCACCGAGCTCGTCCCAAGCCTAACTTGAATAACACAATATACAGGCCCCGTCTGGGCATCGAATGACTGGCTCCCCCTAAAATGATAGAAACAACATGCCTGAAGGGATGAACAAACCATGCGGTGCAACAGCAAAAATTGCATCTCCGTGCTTTCCGGTTCCCAACTGTCCATGCTGAGATTATCTACTCGCCCAAAAACTTGAGAGCCTTCTCACGCTCCTCGACTGGCATCATTCGAAGCACCTCCCTGATGCCCTTCCAGCCAGCCTCCTTATTCTCCCGCACCACCGAAGCCAGCTGAGCAGCCAGATTCTGCGCCTTCAGCTTCTCTACCTTCTCTGTAATGGCACGCCTGTTGGACTCGAACCACTCTGCCACGGCCCGGTCTTCGTTGTGGTAGTTCGCAACGGCAGACCACGACGACAGCATGCTGAGGTTCCGATCCCGGATGACGCGGTTCTTGCCATCGTGGCCGTCTAAAGACGTTGGGGCCAGGCTGCCGGCCGACATACGTTGAAGGACGTATTCTTCATTGAGGCGCCTGCGGAGACGCCAGTAGAAGAAGCGTCGCGAGTCCTTCCACTGGAGCGAGTCGCGGATCACGCCCTTCGCCTTCATCCGTCCGGCGCCGTCGTGAAGATCGGCAAACTGCAGGGCGATCTGCGTGTAGACAGGAAGAAGCTGCTTCTCGCGAATCGCAATATGCTTCTTGATTTGGTCAACCACCTCTGGCGGGGAGCTGCCACTGGCTGCCAAATTCTTCTTGAGAGAGGCCAAAGTGGGATCGAGTCGGGCCATCGTCTCCAGCTGCTTGGGGGTTCTGTACTTGATGCCAATAATGCCCTCAGGCTCCAGCACACTTCCGCGAGCGTCTTCGTCGGCGTACATCTCCATGAAGGTCGGGTTGATGGTCGGGTCCACCACCACCCACGACCCACCTCGCAACTCTCCGAATGGAGGGACGTAGACAAAGATGGGCTGCTTGTACTCGGTGAGGGCGTCGACAATGTACGAACCGTACTTGAGAACCTCGTTGTACATGTCACGTTGGCCGCCCGAGAAACCGCGCCAGTTGGCGAGGATCATCAGCGGCAACTGCTCGCCATTGTTGAAGTCGTTGATGGCTTGGGCCGTCTTGAAGGCAGAGTTGGGGTACCACACGCCACCCGCCTCATTGGTCACCTGCTCGATGGAGTCTGGGTTGGCAGGATCGGCTGGCGTAATGTTTTCCACTGAGCGCGTCTCGACTGCAATGACACCAATGGGAATGCCGCAGAGACGAGCGCGGCCCACCACCACCGTCTTGGCCCATCCGCCGAGAGACTCGACGAACGAGTCCTTGTCGAAAAGTCCAGGCTCAAAGGCGCTCTCCTCGCGCTCGGGGTCCTTGTACCGTCCGGATATCATCCACCTGACGTCGTACGTCTGCTTCTGAGGCGGCGTATACACGACATCTCGGTCCCACGTGTCGGCGCTGGGGCTCACTGGAACTGGCGCATTCCGCTCCTTGGGCACGAAGGACATCCACTCCACAATCTTGGAAATGCCGGCAAAGTCGTCCGTGGCAGTCATGTGCGAGACGCCGTTTCGGTACATGATTTGGGTGCCGCCAAGCTGCAGGTTGGACGTGTAAACCTCGCGGCCGAGCAAGTTGTTGAGAGCCGGAGCGCCAGTCAGGATGATTGGCTGGCCTTCAATCTGGACAGCACGCTGACCAAGACGCACCAGATAGGCGCCAATACCTACATTATGTTAGAAAGGATGCAAGCAATATGGGAAAGGGAAACCGGGAAGAAAAATTGAACATACCAACCGAGCGGCAAGTAACCAGCGTAACAGTAAAGATATCGCGATACGCCCGGCTCGTGGCGCCAGCAATCAGACCAGATCCGCGAAGACACTCAACACCCAGACCATCCTCAGCCCCAACGACCGTGACAATCTTGTAGCGCTTCTCTCCCTTCTGATTTTCATCCTCCACCTCTTCGGTGACGATGGAGTTCTCAAACCGGTTCTTGACTTCTTCGTTGACGTACAGGTACTTGAAACCGGCTTCGGGCTTCGTCTCGTCGTTCCAGGCAACTTTGAAGTGAGGGATAAGTTCCTCCGCAAGGCCCAAACGAGCACCAGAGTTGGCCGAGAGGTAGATGCGCGGAATACCAAGCTTTCGGGCCATCTCGGTACACTTGTTGAAGAAGTTGTCTTCCTTTGGACCAAAAGAGCCAATCTTGAACGTGATGTCGTTTGCCACCACGATGAATCGCCTGCCTGCGGGATACTCGGGCGTTCTGGCTTTAAAAATCCATCCCACCATGCCGCACGTGTTGGTTCCAGGCTCGCGGTTCACCTCGTCCAGGCTATCCTTGTCATCCAAGACGAGCTCGGTAAAGGTTATGCATTCGCCCTGCTTGGGTTGTTGCGAGGCTAGAACCGGATTCCTCTTAACAGCCTTGGTCCAGCTATTCTGGATAGCCTGGCGGAACAGCTCGGGGAAGTCGTACACATACTGCGTCCCCATCAGATGAGCCTTGTGTCGTTTGGGCTGCAGGTGGTTCTTAGTCGGGTAGGGCGTCGAGACAGGGAGCAGATGCATGGCGCCCTTCTCCTTGGTTCCGCCAATGCTGTGGAAAATCCAGTCCCCCTTCTCGGACTTGCGCTCGGCATACATGTCGACTTCTACAATATAGCCCGACGTGTTCGTCACGATGATACGCAACGGCATCGGCGTCCCCTGCGGGTCTGTGCAGATGATACGGATCTCCACCAGCGCAACACGCAGCCGCCATCCGCGAGGGCCGAAGCGGTCTAGGAAGCCCTGCAGGCTGTGCTCGACATCTTGAGGTTGGAGCTGGAAGATGGGCGTGAAGTTGATGAAGATCTGGTTCAGATCCGAGTTGTTGTTTCCGATGATCTCCAGAGCATCGAATATGTCGTTGATGACGCGGTCGGCTTCGGAAATGAGGTACTCGGCGGTAGGAATCTCATCCCGCAGTCGACCCGGACGAATGACGGCGCGGGTGAAGTATCGCTTGTCGGTCTCGACCGACTTGCCAATGCCTTCGTAGACGTGGATGTTCTTGTTCTCCGTGAAGACGGGCTTTATGTGGAACTTGGACAGACGCCCAAGCTCGAGCTGGAAGGCAAGAGCAGGCTCGCTGTGTCGAATGCTGTCGTCCTCGCAGTACTCAGGGCCACGGAAAGTATAATATCCCGGATACGAGCCATCCTTTCTGCCACAGATAAACGTGACTCTCCGCACGCGGTGGGCCAACAGATCGTCCTTGTATTGCGCGAGGATGGGATTGATGCGATCTAGGATCTCCTGGTCGCTCTGGCCCTCGGAATCGCTGACGGCAACGTTGATAACGGCCGACAGCTCCTCCTCTTCCTGCTGGCTGGACGCCCTGAGGGCCGGAGGTCGCCTCTTATCGCTGAGGTTCATAGCCAAGCCTGCCGTCGACTTCTTCTTGGAAGATCGAGGAAGCTCCCCCAGTGCCTTGGGAAGGAGCTCTTCAGCGTCGTCAAGGTACTTGCAAGGCACAATGACACCCTTGCGGTTGGGCTCATCTTCCCATTTGTTGGCCAGTCTGTATGACATGTCGCTGATGGAGTGAATACGATGGAATGAGCTCGGAGAGGGAATGGCCGGTGACGATGGCGTGGCTGACTGAAGCGGCAGGCCAAACTCGAGCTGACCAATCTTGCGCAGGGCAAAGTCCCACGACAGGAAAAGGGGACTTGCCTCCACCTCGTCCTCGTGATAGGAGATCTGCTTAAGGTTGTATGCACGATATGCTCGACGCACATAGACTTCGAGGGCTGCGATCTGCACCCACGGGTCATGGTGGGCAAAGAAAAGCGTCAGAACGTCAAACACGGTATACTTGGAATCCACCACCTCCTTGATGATATCGAGGTTGGGCTGGCGATGGTTCCAACCCGTCTCGCCATAGCGAGACTCGACAACTGAGGATCGCAAAATGTGTTCCATTTGAATCTTGCGCTCTTCGAGCGACGGCATCGAGCACTGGATCATGATCTCCCGCGCCTTGAGAGACACCTTAGACGTTGCCCGAGAGGCTTGAAGCTCGGTAAGCTGCCGAAGAGAGTCCCGGAGATACTTTCCGATGTTGCCAACATGGGGACGGTTCGGCCGGTATTCGTCCAGAATGGCGAGAATCAAGGAGCTCTTGGCAGCGACACGGCTGTGTGAGAGAACTGTTTGGACAACTTTGCCAATGTCGTCCTTGTTTTGGTCTCGAAGTTTGAGGATGACGCTATCCTCTTGCTGGCGGTCGCCTACGAAGAGCTTTTCCACTTCCCAGAATATCTGCAGGAGCTCCCGAATGACGTTGAGCTCTCGAACCTTTTGGCCGTCGGCGTAGGCATCGATGACGGCAAGAAGGGGTGCCAGGGTCACCTTGAGTGTTTCCGCGTCACTCGGATCAACATTTTCGTCGGTGAACTTCTGGTAAGCTCTTGATAGAGACTTGGTTGGGAAATCGGCCTGACGAGACTTGGCACGGTCGACAATTTGTTGCAGCTGATTGCCCAGTTTCTGCGGCATCCGCGAATGCAGCGCCGAGTACTGAACGTTCCACTCGCTGTAAGGAAGCTCCGGATCGCGAAGAACTTCAACCAGGTCGTTTAGAGTCGACTTCATGATGACCGAGTTGTCGTAGCCAAGTAGAATGTTCTTGAGCGTCGAGTACGATCCGGTAAATCGCTGCGCTGCTTTGCGGCCGACGACCGTGGGATCGCCGTACGGCGGCAGCTTGCCGACAAACGACTGCGCCTGCTTGACGCGAGTTGGATCGTCCAGGGCGAGAATACCAAGGATATCACCTGCTTCCAGCGTGGCACCAGGTTGCTTGAGGAGCTGCACCACGCCATCCTCCTGGGCAATGAGAGGCATGTACATCTTCATGACTTCCACTTCGGCAAACGTTTCGCCTGCCTTGATATGCTGGCCGTTCTCGACAGTGTACTTGACCAGCTTTCCGGGGCTAGGCGTCCGGAGCTGCGTCGGATCGTTTTCTTGCTCCAGCAGACACGTCTTGCTGTCCACCGAAATACGCGTGGCGCCAACCTCCTCCTTCCAGTAGACGTTGTGGGAGCGACCGTCCAGAAGAATGAGCAGCCCGCCGTCACTCAATTGACGGACTCCTACTGTGCACTTGGACCCGTTGATGAAGAGGTGGTAGCCGTCCGCACTGGCCCTGGTGACAGTGAACTTGTATCGGTGTCCTTCGTAGATAAAGTCGATGCCGAAGACAGTCTTGAGAATATCTCTAGAAGGCACCTGACCCTTTTCCAAGCCAGACTGGTACTCAGCCATGTACTCGCCGCTGGCAATATGAGCCTTGGTGACGGCACCGCAAACGACGGCGATCATCGGATTCGGTCGCTCGGCCGTGAGCTTGTTGGAGATGAGCTCGTCCAGCCATCCGGTCGTGATGGTGTTGTCTTCGAAGGCTTCCGTCTCCAGGAGCTTGATTAGGTATTCGACAGTCGTGCGGAAGTCGCCTCGGATGCTCAGCTCCTTCAGGGCAATGACCATGTGTTTGCGTGATGCTGCCCGGTTCTCTCCGTATGCAAAGATGTGACCAAACTGGGAGTCGGAGAAACTGTGGATCTTGCTCTGCGGACTGACGGAGAAGTAGCCCCACACGTTAGAGCTGCTTCGGAAGTTCAGGTCATGCATCACACCATTCGATGGCTTGAAGCCCTCGCCGGGGTCTTCAGACGTGATTCGGCAGGCCGTCGTGTGGCCCTTCGGCCGAGGCCGCCTTTGCGTCTTCTCACTCTCAGGGTTCTTAAAGTCGAAGTCAATCTCCGTAGCTGTCTTAGGGTCGACGCCATACAGTAGTCGGATGTCGCGGATGCGGTGCAGCGGAATGCCCATGGCAATCTGGAGCTGGGCTGCGGGCAGGTTGACGGCGCTGACCATTTCAGTCGTTGGATGTTCCACCTGGAGACGGGGATTGAGCTCGAGAAAGTAAAACTTGTCGTCGGCGTGCGAGTACAGGTACTCGACGGTGCCGGCAGAAACGTAGCCGACAAGCCTTCCAAGACGGACAGCCGCCTCCTCCATTGCCCTGAACGTTTCCGGCTTGGCAATTGTTACGGGCGCTTCTTCGATGATCTTCTGGTGGCGACGCTGGACGGAGCAGTCACGGCCGAATAAGGAGATGTTGTTACCGTACTGATCCGCGAGCAACTGCACTTCCAAGTGCCTGGCATTGCCTGCCAGCTTCATGATGAAGATGGGCGACCCTGGAATCTCGCTTGCAGCCGCCTTGTAGAGAGCTTCAAAGCCCTCCTCCTTCACGACTTTCCGAATGCCCTTGCCGCCGCCACCCTCCGATGCCTTGATCATGACGGGGAAGCCAATCTCCTTGGCAACCTTGAGGCCTTCCTCCCACGAGTTTACACATCCCAATTGATAAACATCATCGGGCACAGTAACGATGCCTGCGTCGTCAATCTTGACCTGGTCCACGCCAGTGCCAGACCAAGGGATGCAGGGGACATCGGCGTGCTGGGCAACAATCGTAGATGAGATTTTGTCTCCCAGTGACCGCATGGCAGATCCAGGAGGGCCGATGAAGACAATCTTCTTGGGCGAAGCGGCAAGAGACTCCGGCAGCTTTGGGTTTTCCGACGCATGGCCCCTGTTTCTTGTCAGCCCAGTTCACATTTTCCGAATGGAGAAGCCCTTACCAGCCAGCCCACACAGCATGCACGTCCATTCGTTCTGCAATATCCACAATCACTTCCACGTTGGCGTAGTTGTGGTTATTGGTACCACCTTCAACCTCGACGTAGTGGTCCGCCATTCTGATATAATCAGCATTGGCCTGAAGGTCCTCGGGAGTAGCCATCACGGTGAAGTGAATGGCCCTCTCATCGCCAAATATTTCGTATGCCCATTTCCGCACAGAGCGGATCTCCTTGACGGCAGCGATACCATTGTTCGCGATCAGGACCTGTAAGTTTACTTGTTAGTAGCTGGCAAGGTCAATTGGCAGCTACGCGTCTTACGTTGGTAATGACAGTGTGGCCGTCATGCTGCTTCACAAAGTCCTTGACCTTGGACGAGGGGGCGTTCTCCAGCTTGTTCCCGCCGATGAAGTGGTCGGCAGCCCTGTGCCTCTCCCCGTAGCTCGCCTTGCCGTTAATGTATGGCAGCGTCCGAACCGGGCCATTAGCACCGCCGGTTGCGCCGTTAGGGGCGCCAGTTATTTCCGTCATGGTCCGACAGAATCTAGATCGCGGGAGTCATGGACGAGCCGAGCCCGCAAGGAGCCAGAAGAAGCTAATTCTCGGTGCCAGGACGGTTTTGAGAGAGAAAATCAAAAATCGGCTGTGTACTATCGCAAACGGTGGGAGTTAATGATTGTTGTTGTCGGGAGGACTATAGGACAACATGTGGTCAGCGGGACGATCTGCAGACTTGCCAAACAGGGAACCCGAGGTTGCACGGTCGGGAGCTGTTTGACGTTTCGTGATTACCTCAAGAAGAGCCAGACTTGAGGGATATATTAGAGTGCGTCAATGAAGAAGACTCGTCTTGGCAAATTCTGTCGCGTTGGTCGAGCACAAACGTTTCTTTCTTCTAAGACTCGCAATGTGGAACTCTCGGAATCCGAAGTGTTGGGTTAGGTCGGACCGTTTTCGAAGGAAGCTGCAGTAAGCAGGCGTAGAGGTTCGCAATTCACCTCGACGGCTGTTCGCAATCTTGACGTCTCCCCTTGAATGTGTCGCCGTGAATGGATATTATTGAAGCAAGCTGCAGAAGACAGCCAAAAACTCGGGAAAGGGTGCAAAAGTCAAACTTATTGAAAGCAGAAGTCGCATGTAAATGTTTTTCTGGGCAGACAAAGTTGTTGAAGCAACCCACCGTCACTTTTTTTTTTCCTTTGGGAAATCTGGCAGAACGGCCAGCCAATGGCAGGGCGCCGGAACGTTGGGGAAGCTGCGGCAGCGGGTCTCACTCTTTTTTAGTGCCCCTGTCGTTCTTGCATCTCAGAATTGAAGGTCACAGCTGCAGATCTCCCCCACCCGGTCCTTCGCACCAGCAAAAAACGTCAGCTTGCATGTGGACGGCAATGTGAAAGACGAGCCGAACTAGAGAGCCGCAGGATGGAGGGGAACCTGGCCGGGATCCAGATATCCTGCAGTTCGATGCTTTCGAGGTACGAAGGTACTCTCAAAGACAGAATGTTGCGGCAAACTAGGTGCTAGGCTCTTTATGAGAGTACCAGCGGACCAACCCTTGCCGTTTTCTTTGGTGCCGAATGTTCACCTCGGTCGGTTATCGAGTGCCTCCCACGGACCACCGAGTTTCCATAAATGTCTCTTTTACGCTGCACCCAACTCCTTCCCGGATCTCCCAGCCAAGGGAATGTCCGCTGCATGTGGAACCGGGCTGATGGCGGTGCTCAGCTCGGTGGTTTCTGACCATGAATTCACATTTGCGCTTGAGAAGCAGCATCCTCGGTTCCTTCGCCTTCAGTCTCCATTGTTTTCGAGTGTCCTCCCTGCTTCCTCGCAATACTCACTGGTCAGGCGGTGATATTAGGCGGTTCTCTTCCGATTAACCTCAAATTTCTCAACGTCACTCTCCAGTGTCCCATTTCCCCAATGAAGACTAGCGCTATCTGGACAAACGTCACCCTTTCTATCCACGCAAAAGAACCCCCCCCCGTCAACGGGAAAGTCGGGGAGATGGAGCGAGAAGCTATTTCCGATCTGACGGATACTTTAGAGAGATCCCATTCGTAATGAGGTGCGATGTTCCCCAAAATTTTACGCTCAGTAGCGTGCCTCTGTAAAGTGACCTGCGTACCAAATCACATTTTTTTCATCGGAAAGCGATTCAGTAACCGAGCTCTGGGCCGACGTGATCCCGAGTTCTTTTCAATAAATGTGCGTTATCTCAATGTTGGGGATCTCGCCTTCGCGCTATTTCCCAATGGGCAAGGAGAGTTCGGGTCAAGTTTGTAGGGCCTTGCATGGCGCGACCACAACACAGTTTCGAGGCGCGGCTACAGTGGATGGTGGGGGGCCTAGCGAAGCTTGTGCGCAACACATCGCATCCCGCTACACCGATCCACGCAAATCCCCAACGACTTCTCCGTCCCATTCCAGGTACACACTGCTAAAAATTACTTTGCGCCTTGCAGCACGGAGGGATTCGGCATACCTCCAACGGCCCCCGGTGCACCACTCGGCGAATTGCGTCCAACAACCCGATATCTCGCCGAGCCCAACCTACGATTTCCGGGTCCCGTATCACAGTCCCTTTCGTCCGGAGTCCCTTCCCGACGTCCAGCCAGACTTTGGCGATCATGTCCCTCCATTGAATCGCATGCCAAGTAGGAGATATTCCGTTCACGTCAGGGAGTATCACATCATGTTCTTTTTTGCCCGGCCAAAGTTGCCAAGGTGCTTCGGACGTCTGCATCTTCAGTTGTACTTCGCAGTGTTCAGACATAGAAAATGTTGTATAGGTATAATGGTATCGACAAATTTGAGCCCTCGCAGAGGCCCAGCCCAACATGTCCTCAGCCTCCCGCCTCGTGCAACCCGTCAGCCGTACACAAAGTCATCCCGTAACCCCTTTCTCCACGGGTCGTGCCCATAATGCAAAACCCCATACCGTCGTTTACTCCTGCGTGCCCGCCCACAAGACTTCCAGCATGCATTTGTACAAATTCATTCGCCGTCCCACGAAACCCCGTCTAATCCGAGCCTCCCCAAGTGATTATGTTCCGCTTCCCGTGAATGCGAGGGTGTCCCTCTCAGTATGTCTCATCCAGCTCACTCAACTTCGGAGTATGTCCTACACCGCTGCTAATCCTTCTGCCCCCACCACTCTGCCGTCTACCAGGCATGGGAATACCAGTGGCCGGTGCTGGTATCGCACTCCCCGAGCCGTCAAAGTCAAATTTTGAATACGTCCCGCGCCGGCTCGGTGTCCGGAACTCGCCGTCATCATCTCCTTCTTCCGTATCAAATCGGCCGAAGCTGGCCGACTGGCCATGCATGCTTCCTCCCAGCGAACTACGGGGTCGTCCTAGCGGCGTCCTCGTTCCCGAGAGACTAGCTCGGCTGATGGGCCGCGGGGGAGCCATGTCTGTTCTGCTAGCGGGCCTGGCAAATGAGGAGACACTAGCTCGCGAGCTGGGCCGCGACAGGGCATGGTCCGCGTCGCCACCGGGATTTCTGTTTGGAAGAGGCCCGAACGACAGCCTGCTGATCCCCGACGTGCTGAGCCTGGGAACATGTTTTGTACCTGCCGTTGATGCTTTCTTGCTGTGGGCGACGTTTGTCGGGGTCGTATCATCGCCAACCGTGGAGCTCGCCGTTGACGTTGGACCGCGTTTTCTCGATCGGATCGTAACTGTCGAGGGTATGCCGCCGTTTATGGACGAGCGGGGAGAAGCACGAGGGGGTGTGCCGACAGGAGCAGGAAGCTTCGACCGTGCAGACTGAACCCTAGCTTCGAGGCGTTGCATCTGAGCCGTAAGAGATCGAATATGGGATAGAGAGTTGGACGTTGGCAGCTTGTGCGACGTTGACCGGACGCCGGGGCGACTAGCAGGTGTCCTGGCAGGCGCGGCGTTGGTAGCAGCGCGCGTTCCAGGTTTCCGGCTAACAGAC
>Ga0247774_1001651_pt1 | contig 11175 bp, 12 predicted proteins | sample UWRJL001104B6_FD_179933 | JGI IMG/M metagenome (GOLD analysis project Ga0247774, IMG submission 179933) | Plant litter microbial communities from Arlington Agricultural Research Station in Wisconsin, United States - UWRJ-L001-104B-6 | ecosystem: Environmental > Terrestrial > Plant litter >... | reverse complement strand
TCGCTCTACATGCCGGATCCCGACGGGCGTGCCGTGCCGATCGACATGCGCGGCAGCGAGTTCCGCAAGCCACGGGCGCTGTCGGGCGGGGGCGGGCTGATCTCCACCGCGGGCGACTACCACCGCTTCACCCAGATGCTGCTGCGCGGCGGCGAGCTCGACGGCGTACGCCTGCTCAGCTCCCGCACCGTCGCGTACATGGCCCGCAACCACCTGCCGGGCGGGGTCGATCTGGAGGCGTTCGGGCGGCCGGTGTTCGCCGAGGTCTCCTACGCCGGCATCGGGTTCGGGCTGGGCTTCGGCGTCGTGCAGGACGCGGCCGCGATGAGGACCGTGGTCTCGGAGGGCGAGTTCACCTGGGGCGGCGCCGCGAGCACGGTGTTCTGGGTGGACCCGGCCGAGCAGATCACGGTCGTCTTCCTCACCCAGCTGATCCCCTCCAGCACCTACCCGATCCGTACGCAGCTGCGGCAGCTCGTCAACCAGGCGCTCGCCGACTGACAAGGCGGCGGGCCGTCCGTTATGCGACGATCCGGAGATGGGTCGGCGGATCCTCGAACGCGAGTACGAGCTCGGCGTTCTCGCCACGGCGGCGCAGGACGCGGCGGGCGGGGCGGGCTCGGTCGTGCTCATGTTCGGCGAGGCCGGCATCGGCAAGTCCTCCGTCGTCGAGGCGGTACGCGCGCAGCTGCCGGCCGAGGGGCGGATCCTCCTCGGGTACTGCGACGACCTCGCCACGCCCGGGACGCTCGGGCCGTTCCGTGACCTCGTCGGCGCGGTCGGGGCCGAGCTCAGCCGCGCGCTCCAGGCCGGCGACAACCGGGAACAGGTGCTCACGGCCCTGCGCGCGGAGCTGAACTGGCAGGCACGCCCGACCGTGCTGGTGGTCGAGGACGTCCACTGGGCCGACGACGCGACGCTGGACGTCCTCCGTTATCTCGTGCGGAGGATCGCCGGGCTCCCGGCCGTGCTCGTGCTGACCTACCGCGACGACGAGCTCGACCGCGACCATCCGCTGCGGCAGTTGCTGGGCCAGGCGTCGAGCACCGAGCGCGTGCACCACCTGCCGTTGAAACGCCTGTCGGCCCAGGCCGTACGGCGGCTGAGCGCGGGCAGCCCGCTCGACGGCGAGGACGTCTACGAGGTGACGTCCGGCAACCCGTTCTTCGTCAGCGAGGTGCTGGCCTCCGGCGGCACCGGCCAGGTCCCGTACACGATCGTGGACGCGGTCCTGGCCCGCGTACGCCACCTTCCCGAGGAAACGCAGGACGCGCTCGAACAACTCGCCGTCGTGCCGTCGGCGCTCGACCGGTGGCTGGTGGACGCGCTGGTCCCGGGCGGCCTGGCCGCGCTCGCGAAGGCCGAGGAACGCGGGCTGCTGGTGGTCTCGCCGGTACGCGTGGCGTTCCGCCACGAGCTCACGCGCCGCACGATCGTGGACGCACTGCCCGCGTCCCGGCGTGTCGGCCTGCACCGGCAGGTGCTCGCCCGGCTCGTGCGACGGGAGGGCGTGGCGCTCTCCCACATCGTGCACCACGCCGCGCAGGCCGGTGACCAGGACGCCATCGCCGCGTACGGCCCGGCCGCGGCGAGCGACGCCGCCGACGCCGGTGCCCACCGGGAGGCCGCCGCGCACTACGAGCTCGTCCTGCGGCAGGCGGAGCGATTCCCGCCCGCCGAGCGGGCCGGCCTGCTGGAGCGTAAGGCCATCGAGTGCTACACGATCGGGTCCGGGCGGCGCGCGGTGGAGGCCCAGGAGCGTGCCGTGACGCTGTTCCGGACACTCGGTGACCCGGGTGCCCTGGGCTCCGGTCTCCGCTGGCTGTCGCGCATGCGGTGGTGGAACGGCGACCGCCAGGGCGCCGAGACCGCGGCCGCCGAGGCCATCGAGGTGCTGGAGGCGGGGGGCGGCCCCCGGCTGCTGGCGCTGGCGTACAGCAACCAGTCCCAGCTGCACATGCTGGCCGAACGCAGCGCCGAGAGCATCGACCTCGGCGAACGGGCGGCGGCACTGGCCCGTACGGCCGGCGACGCCGCGGTCCTCTCCCACGCCCTGACGAACGTCGGCCTGTCCCGGATCCGTCTCGGGGACCGGCGCGGCGAACAGACCCTGGACGAGGCGCTGCGAGTCGCGCTGGACGCCGGGGAGAGTGAGCACGCCTGCCGGAGCTACGTGGGCATCATCTGGCAGCTCCTCGACGAGTTCCGGCTCGATGAGGCCGGACACCATCTGACCGCCGCCCTCGAACTCGCCGAGGAGTCGGAGTACTTCGGCTTCCTCACCTACCTGTTCGTCGAGCGCGGACGGCTGGAGCTGGCCAGGGCCTCGTGGGAGGAGGCGGTACGCGCGGCGGAACAGGCCGTCGGAGCCCAGCCGCCGATCGCGTGTCCCGCGCTGACCGTCCTGGGGCGCGTACGGGTCCGCCGTGGCCTGCCCGGCGCCGGCGAACTGCTGCGCCGGGCCTGGGACCTCGCCGTCGGCATCGACGAGTTGCAGCGCACCGGGCCGGTGGCCGCCGCGCGCGCCGAGGCCGCCTGGCTGGCCGGCGATCTCGCGACCGTACGCGCGGTGGCCGGGCCCGTGCACGACGAGGCGCGGCGTGTGGGCCACCGGGCGCTGGCCGCCGAACTCGGCTACTGGCTCGTCAAGGCGGGCGGGTCGGTTCCGCCGGGCGCCGGCGACTCCCCGTACGTCCTGCAGCAGGCCGGCCGCTGGCGTGAGGCCGCGGAGGCGTGGCGCCTGGCCGGCTGCCCGTACGAGCATGCCGCCGCCCTGGCCGAGAGTCCCGCCGAGGCCGACCAGCTGACGGCGCTCACCCGGCTCGACCTGCTCGGCGCCGAGCCGCTGGCCCGCGTCGTACGGACCCGGCTGCGTGAACGCGGTACCGCACGGGTGCCGCGCCGCCCGGACGCGGCCACCCGGGCGAATCCGCTGGGCCTCACCGGACGCCAGCTGCAGGTCTTCCGGATGATCGGCGACGGGCTGACCAACGCCGAGATCGCCGGACGTCTCGTCGTCTCCGCCCGTACGGTCGAGAACCACGTGGCCGCGGTGCTGAAGAAGACCGGCGCCCGTACCCGCCGCGAGGCCGTGGCACGCGCCGCCGAGCTGGGTATCGATCTCGGCCCGGATAGGTAGCCGCGGACCGGCGGTTGAGTGGTGGCCCCGGATCCGCCGCACCGCCGTCGCGACGTACAACCGTGGGAACTACCTTGTGAAGGGGGATTTCCATGGATGTCGACCAGGACAGACTCAACGAGTTCCTGCACCGGTTCGTCGGTGACCTCGGCGCGACGATGGCCGCCGGGAGCGTCGTGGTGGGAGACCGGCTCGGGCTCTACCGCGCGCTCGCCGAAAAGCCGCAGCGGCCGCGGGAGCTCGCCGAACGCACCGGCACCGCGCCGCGCTACGTCGAGGAGTGGCTGCGAGGGCAGGCGGCCGGCGGATACGTCGAGTACGACGCGGACGCGGGCACGTACTCCCTCAGCCCCGAACAGGCCTTCGCGCTCACCGACCCCGACGGCCCGCTGTACGCCCCGGGGGCCTTCCAGCTCGCCCTCGGGGCCCTGCGTGCCGAGCCGGAGGTCGTCCAGGCGTTCCGTACGGGAGCGGGAATCGGCTGGCACGAGCAGGACCAGGACGTGTTCGACGGCTGTGAGCGGTTCTTCCGGCCCGGCTACGTGGCGAACCTCCTCGCCGCGTGGCTGCCGGCCCTCGACGGGGTCGAGGCGAAGCTGCGGGCGGGGGCGAAGGTCGCCGACATCGGGTGTGGGCTCGGCGCGTCCACGATCCTCATGGCCGGGGCGTTCCCGCGCTCGGCGTTCACCGGGTTCGACTACCACGAGGGCTCGGTGACGCAGGCGCGGACGCGGGCCGCGGACGCGGGCGCCGGCCAGGTGACCTTCGAGACGGCCTCGGCGCAGACCTTCGCCGGCGGGCCGTACGACCTGGTGACGAGCTTCGACTGCCTGCACGACATGGGCGATCCGATCGGCGCCGCCCGCCACGTACGCGCGTCGCTGACCCCGGACGGCACCTGGATGATCGTCGAACCGGCGGCCGGCGACACGGTCGGCGACAACCTCAACCCGGTCGGGCGGGTGTACTACTCCTTCTCCACGTTCCTCTGCGTGCCCAACGCCCTGTCCCAGGAGGGCGGTTACTCCCTGGGCGCCCAGGCCGGCGAACGCCCGATGCGCCGGCTCGCGACCGACGCCGGCTTCACCCGCTTCCGCCGCGTCGCGGAGACGCCGTTCAACATCGTGTACGAGGCACGCCCGTAAGGCGCGCGTCGCCGGCCGGCCCGTCGTGGGGACGGGCCGGCCGGCGGACGCCGGGTCAGAACGCGGCGGTCAGGCATGTACGCGGCAGGAACGCCCAGCGCATGTGGGAGGGGAGCGCCCCGTCGGCGACGAGCGCCATCACCGCACGGTCGTCCTTGGTGACGTAGCGGACCTTGACGGTGCCGGACGCGATGTGGCCCAGGTCGTTCTTCCAGGCCACGGCGGCGCCGTTGTAGATCGCCGCGGCGCCGACGTTGCCCCAGGCCTCGCAGCCGCCCGCGTTGATCGTGGCCGGGTGCGCGGTGATGTCCTTCCACACCCCGGTCTCCGGCTCGGTCGACTTCTGCACGACGCCGTCGTTGCACAGCCGGTCGGCCGCCTGGTCGTAGCAGAAGATCTTCGTCGTGTGATTCGGGGGAGTGGTGCAGGACGGGCTGTGGTGGTCGCCGTCGGCGCGCAGCTTGCCGGTCCAGTACGCCCACGCGCACCCGTCGAAACCGCCGTACGCGTAGCCGCCCGCGAACGGGCCGTCCACGCTGGCCGCCGGGCCGTGCGTGCCGTAGACGTCCATGTGGTCGGTGCCCTGCTCGCCGCCGACCCCGTCGGCGTACAGCACTCCGACGATCGGGCCGTGCGGAGCACCGCCGGTGTCGAAGGTGAGCGCGACCCAGCCGGGGCCGAATCCGGTGCCGTACGAGCTGGACTCGCCGGCCGTGGCCACGTGGTTCCAGCCGATCGTGTAGGCGTGCGCCGCCGGGCCGAGCAGCACGGACCCGAAGAGGGCGGTGAGCAGCAGGGCCAGCGGCGCCGCGACGCGGATGCTCATCAGTGGTAACCCTGCAGGCACATGCGGGAGAACCAGCCCCACTCGTTCTGGTAGGCGCGGGTGCCGCGCTCTCCGGAGCGCTCGTCGCCGGTGCGGATGTTGACGTACTGGCCGTAGTAGTACGTGCCGTCCGGGTCGGAGAAGTCATCCGCCGGGGGGTAGTAGTTGCGGTAGAAGTCCGTGCTCGGGCAGTCGATCATCACCGAGTGGAAGGTCGCGCCATTGCCGGCGTGGGCGGTCCCGGCGGCGCCGACACCGATCGCGCCGGCCGCGAGGGCGAGGGCGGCGGCCTGTCCGGCCAGCCGGAGGCGGCGGGGGGTCGTGACGGGCATCTCGGCTCCTTACCAGCTGGAGGGGGTGAGGTCTTCGCACAGGACGGAGCCGTCCTGGTGGACGTTGCCGTACGCGTGGCCGGTGCACCACACACCGCGGCTGTCGTGGCTGGTCGTGTCGAACTTGTCGCCCTTGACGAGGTGGCCGAGGTAGAGACCGGCCGGACCCTGGTGGACGTCGGCGCCCTGGGCCTTGCTGACCTCGTGCAGGCCGATGCCCGCGTCGGCGTGGGCGGCGCCGGCGCCGAGGACGGTCAGCAGACCGGCCGCGGCGGTCGCCGTGAGCAATCTGGCTGTGTACTTCAAGATTACCTCCGGTGTCATGTGGAATAACCTCGGGTGTGCTCGCAGTCTGGCAACTGATATCCAAGAAGTCAACACCTGTCATCTTCACGGTCGTCGCTAGGATGACGCGATGACCACATCGGCCCGGCGTGAGCTCTACGGCATCGCCGAGATCGCTGATGCCCTCGGTCAGTCCCGCCAGCTGGTCACGGTGTGGCGGCGGCGGCGCACCCGGGGGATGCCCGAGCCCGACGCCGAGCTCGCGTCCGGCCCGGTCTGGCTGGGCGCCACGATCGAACCGTGGATCGATGACCGGCTCCGGCTGATCGGCCGGGACGGCGCGGCGGCGCCGCTGACGCCCGCGACCGTACACAAGGTCGCGCGCCGGCTGCTGCGGCTGATCGCGCTCCTGCTGGAGGACGACCGCCGCCCGAGGCTGGTCCAGCAGGCGCTGCGCGAGGCGGCCGACCTCGTACCCGAGGTCGAGACGGCCGAGCAGAACGCCACCGCCGTCGCGCTGCTCAAGGTGATGGCTCCGCTGGTCGTCGAGGAGGACCCCGACGCGCTGCTCGCCGCCCTCACCGAGCGGTTGCCCGCGCTCGCGGAACGGCTGCGTGAATCCCTTTCCGGGGCGGATCTCACCGCTGGGGATTAGCCTGGCGGCCGTGTCATCCTCACAGCCGGTGGTTCCCCGCTACACCCTCGGGACCGAACTCGGCCGCGGCGGCATGGGAACCGTGTGGTCCGCGGTCGAGGACGCCACGGGAGAGACCGTCGCGATCAAGGTCTTCCCGCTGACGGACCCCGGCGACGCGGCCCCGCTGCTCGCCGAGGCACGCCGCGCGTCGGCCGTCGAGCATCCTGGCGTCGTACGGATCCGCGACCACGGCGGCGCGGACGACCTCGCCTGGATCGTCATGGACCTCGTGCCAGGCCGCGACCTGCGAAGGTACGTCCTGGAGGCCGGGCCGCTGCCGCCCACGCGCGCGGCCGGCGTGGTCGCCGACGCCGCGGACGCGCTGGCCGCCGTCCACGCCGCCGGACTCGTGCACCGCGACGTCAAGCCGGCCAACATCCTGCTGGACGAGAGCGATGACACCCTCTCGGTACGGCTCGCCGACTTCGGCATCGCCGCGCCCGCCCCGCCGCCGGACGGCCTGACCGACGCCAGCGAGTGGGCGCGGACCGAGCCGGCGCCGTCCCGCGCCGGCACCTACGCGTACCTCGCGCCGGAACAGTGGCGGGGCTCGCCCGCGACGGCGCGCGGTGACATCTGGGGCCTCGGCGGCGTGCTCTACACGGCGCTCACCGGCGCGCGCCCGTATCCGCAGGACAGCCTGCCCGAACTCGCCTACGCGATCGCGATGTCGCCGCCCCCGCGCGCCGCCGAGCACATACCCGGCCTGCCGCCCGCGTACGACGCGGTGATCGCGGCAGCCCTGGCCAAGGACCCGGATGACCGCGTACGGTCCGCCGCCGACCTGGCCGCCGCGCTGCGCGCCGTCGCCGGGGGCCGAGAGCCCGCTCTCCCGAGCCGTTCACCACGCCGCCGCCGGTGGGTGCCGGTGGCGTCGGCGGTCGCGCTGCTGGCCGGGCTCTGCGTCTTCCTCGGGTGGCACCCGTGGACCACGCGTTCGAGCGCCAAGCCGATGCGGCGCGTCGTCTGCGCCCAGGACCTCGAACTCCGCGCCGACCCGCGCGGCGCGCAGACGGGAACGCTCCGGCACGGCGACGTGCTCAGTGTCCTCCGGCGCGACGGCACCGAACGGTGGGCCTACGTCCGCACGGCCGACGGCCGGCACGGGTGGGTCCTGGGCACCTGGGTCCGCCCGGCGTGCCCTTGATCACCCGCGCGGCTCCTGGCAGAGCCGCTGGGAGTGCGGGCAGAGGTAGTAGTCGACGCCGTCGCGCAGCGGCGTACGGGAGTCCGGCCGGTAGGTGATGCCCGGCCCGCCACGGGCGAGCGTGATGACGTACGGCGTCGCGTACGACCAGCCGCCGTCGTAGCCGCTGAACAGGTCGTTCGCCCCGGCCTGGTAACCGTCGTCGAACGCGGCCCTGGCGATGTCGCGGGCCCCGGCGGACAGGGAGTGCACCTCCTGGTCGGCCCGCCCCTCGCGCACGCCTTGGGCCCGCCCGTCGTCGAACCCGCGCGCGTAGGCGGCGTCCCTGCCCTGGCGGTCGGGACCCGCGCTCCCGCGTCCGAGGACGTAGAGCCCGATCCCCGTACAGACCGCGAGGACCCCGGCGACCAGCCGCACCATGACCCGAGTTCTCATCGACCGCTCCGCGCTCAGCCGGGATGACACCGCCAGACTCCCACAGCTGATCCCCTGGATAGAGGACGGAAACCGACCTGAATGAGCTCTAGCGTGGGTGCATGAGCATCCCCGTCTTCGACTGGTCCGAGGTGTGCGCGCGGCGCCTGGCGCGGCATCGGCTGGCCGCTCCCGCCGGGAACTGCCGTCCTGCGGACATCGTCGCCGCCATGGCCGGTACGCACGCTCAGGTGCTGTCGGCCGCCGAGCAGGGTGTCGCGCTGCGCATCGCCGGGGCGACGCGCGACGACGTCCGTACCGCGCTCTGGTCCGACCGCACGCTCGTCAAGACGTACGGGCCGCGTGGCACCGTCCACCTGCTGCCGGCGAGGGACCTGCCGCTGTGGACCGCGGCGCTGTCCGCGATCCCGCCCGCGCCGAGCCCCTTTCCCGAGCACGTGAGGATGACCGCGGAACAGACCGAGGCCGTCATCGCGGCGATCGCGACGGTGCTGGACGGCGCCGAGCTGACCATCGACGAACTGAGCGAGGCGGTGGTGGGCGCGACCGGCTCGTGGGCCGGCGACCTCGTCATGCCCGCCTTCCAGGGCATGTGGCCGCGCTGGCGCCAGGTCATGCACGTGGCCGGCATGCGCGGCGTCCTGTGCTTCGGCCCCAACCGGGGCCGCAAGGTCACCTACACCAACCCGGGTGGCGAGCCCGCTCCCACGCGAGAGGCCCTGGCACACGTCGTGCACAGCTACCTCTACGCGTACGGGCCGGGCACACCGGGACGGTTCGCGCACTGGCTGGGCGCGCCGGCCCGCTGGGCGGGGGAGGTGTTCGACTCGCTGGCGGACGAACTCCAGCGGGTGGAGGTCGACGGCGCACCCGCCTGGGTGAGCGACGGTGACCTGGACGCGCCGGCCGCGGAGCCATCAGGCGTACGGCTCCTCCCGTACTTCGACGGCTACGCCTACCGGGTCGGCAACCAGCCGCCCGAGCGTCTCTATCCCGGCGCCGCCGGCGGCCGCGTGCTGCGCGGCAACTTCCAGGTCCTCCTGGTCGACGGCGTGGTCGCCGGACTGTGGCACCAGAAACGCTCGGGCCGCCGCGTCGACATCACCGTCGAGCCCCTCGTACGGCTCACGCCCGCGCAGAGCGACGAGCTCGACGAGCAGGTGGCACGCGTCGGCGAGATCGTCGACGCCACGCCCCGCCTGACGATCGGCACCGTGACCGTCGGCGGCCACGCCTAGGGACGGATCGTCAGCCGCGACCGCGCGTAGTACGCCTCCAGATCGGGCTGGACGGCGAGGTCGAAGTAGCGGTGGATCAGCTTCATCATGAGCTTTCAGACGGTGGGGACGGTGCCGCCGTCGATGACGTGCTCGGCGCCGGTGATGGATGCCGCCCGGTCCGAGACCAGGAACGCGACCAGCTCGGCGACCTCGGCAGGCTGTGCGGGCCGCCCGATCGGAATGCCGCCCAGCGAGTCCATGACCTGCTGCAACGCCGCTTCCCGTCCGATGCCACGGCCGCGTGAGATGCGGTCCACGAGCCCGTCCGCACCCTCGGTCCGGATGAACCCGGGTGCGACGGTGTTGACCCGTACGCCCTTTGGCCCGACCTCGTTGGCCAGGCCCTTGCTGTACGCGGTGAGCGCGGCCTTGGCCGCGGCGTACCCGAGCGTCGCCTCGAACAGGGGCATACGGCGCTGGATCGACGACACGTGCACGATCGCGCCGGACCCCGCCTCGATCATCGCGGGCAGCAGGCCCCGGTCCAGGCGCACCGCCGAGAGCAGGTTGAGCTCCAGTTCCTCTTGCCACTGCTCGTCGCTCAGCGCGGCGAAGCCGCCGGAGCTCGCATGCGAACCGCCGACCGTGTCGACGAGGATGTCCAGCGCGCCGAACCGCTCGCCGACCTGGTCGATCACGGTCCGGGCGCCCTCAGCCGTGCTCACGTCGGCAGCGACGAACAGACCCCGGTGGCCGTCCGGCCTCGTACGGGCCGTGGCCATGACGGTCGCCCCCGCCTCGGCCAGCCGGGCGGCGATCGCGGCACCGGTCCCCTTGCTCCCCCCGGTCACGAGCGCACGCCGTCCGGTGAGCGAGTCACTGATCACTTGTCCTCCTCGGTGAGTGGTGACTCCACCGTGGAGGCTCCCCCGGGGGGAGGGTCAAAACGGGCGTGGATGGACTCAGACGTGCAGGGCGGGCCGGTAGACGAGTTCCTGGATGTGACCGTCGAGCGTCCGGTGCTGGATCAGCTCGAGGTCGAAGTCGGCCGCACCCTGGAAGATCGGGTCCAGCCCCGTCTTCCCGGTGATCACCGGGAAGAGCGTCACCTGGACGCGGTCGACCAGACCGGCGGCCATCAGCGCCCGGTTCATCGACAGGCTGCCGTGCGAGCGCAACGGCACGTCGGACTCCTCCTTGAGCCGGGCGACGACGTCGACGGCGTCGCCGCTCGCGACGGTCGCGTCCGGCCAGTCGAGGGGACCCTCCAGGGTGGTCGACACCACCGTCGTCGGCAGGTTCCTCATCCGCGTGACCCAGGGGTCACGCACGGTCTCTTCGGCGCCGGAGGCCAGCATCTGCGCGAACGCCCGATAGGTGGTGGCCCCGAACACCATCCGCTGTGCCTCGTCGTACAGGGCGAGCCGGTGGTCGAGGAGCTCGGGGCCTTGCTTGCCCCAGTAGCCGGTCCAGTCGCCGCCGGCGGCGCCGAAGCCGTCGAGACTGGAAAAGACGTCGAAGGTGTAGGTAGCGGTCACGATGCTCTCCTCGATTGCGGTTGATCGCGTGTCGGGGATACAGACTGACGACCACGGCAAGACTCATCGCCGTCCCAGCAGAAAGCCGGCGGTCGTCCCGTCGAGGGCGTGTCGGTTCTCAGGCTCTCGGCGGGGGTGGCCGGTTGCGGCCTGGTGGCGTGCCGTCGTATCGCGCGATCACTGGTTGTGATCTTGGTAGGTGGTCGATGATGTCGGGTATGACGGGGCGCGTGCTGATGTGGGCCGGTGGCGTGGTCGCGGTGGTCTCGACGGTGGTGCTGGTCGTGTATTTCGTGGTGGCGGGGTTTCACCTGATCGACACGCTGGGCGTGATCGGTGCGGTGGTGGGGATCCTCGGGCTGGTGCTCGCGATGTACGGGATCGTGCTCAGCCGCCGCACCGGTGAGCCTG
>Ga0247774_1001650_pt1 | contig 11178 bp, 11 predicted proteins | sample UWRJL001104B6_FD_179933 | JGI IMG/M metagenome (GOLD analysis project Ga0247774, IMG submission 179933) | Plant litter microbial communities from Arlington Agricultural Research Station in Wisconsin, United States - UWRJ-L001-104B-6 | ecosystem: Environmental > Terrestrial > Plant litter >... | reverse complement strand
CCCCCCCGAGCTGGACTAATGATGGCTCACCGCGACATGGCCGTATGCAGCAAAATCGGCCGACATCTACTGAGATGAGGAGCCGGGGCAACGCAAGCAGCGATGCACACTCGCACAATATCGGGTATCGATTTCGAGGACCCACCCGGTGCCTTGTCAGCCGCAGGGACGTTTCCAAATCCATCCTATCGTTTGCATGGATGAACCTTCGGCTGAACCAGTGATCCTGCCAAGGTGAAACAATACTAATCTCGAGGTTCATTGGCGATCTGGATAGACTTTCCAAATTGAGCACACTTGACGTGAACGGCAAAGTTCGTACTTTCGTACATGATGACCTAACGCGAAGGCCAAGGCTTTTCACAACGCCGGCTTCTCTCTTAAAAACGAATATATACAGAACCCGCAGACAAACTTTTGTCTATGTGAAGTGAACATGAGCCAAGAAAGTTGACCGTCTCCGTGCAAATGCGCCGTCCCGAAAACTCTATCCATGCCATGCAGTGCGTCTCGCCCCTGAATGCGGTCCGAGATGTTCACCGTCCAGCTCTTCTGCCATTCATCTACTGTGGTCGCGATATTTCCTCCGTCCATGGCCATTTCCATTACTACCGTTGCTTCTGAGAGCTAGGTGTGGCGTCTTATGCATGCAACAACCAGGCAACAGGGCCATGGCAAAGAACTGACTGTCAAACTCTCTCGGCATCATGTCCACCTCGTCCGGTCTTGCTAGAGTTGGTGGCTAGGATATTGGTGAACTGAATAGAGTCAGAAGTCGAACCGTCGACTCGGGCTTCAGGATCCCGAGCAGAAGGGAACTAAGAGGCAAAAATGATGGGGTTGCGAGAGCTGGGTAGGGGGGAAGTGATTTAGAATTCTTCCCCGCCCCATTTGGCTCTAATGGTGTTTCTGCCTAGATGAAGGACGAAACCGGGGTGCGGCATCTGATGACTGGTGTCGTCAAAAGGTCGACAAGGTGTTTACGAGCCGTGGCGGCTGAGATGGTGACAAGAAGAAAGAAAAAAGAAACGGAGACAGAATCATATCTGGCCTTTGATGTCCACAGTGGCGAAAGCGGACTGCCTGGGTTGCTCAAAGAGCGAGCCCGCTTTGCCAGCGAGGAATTGAATCTGGCCATTCCGTTCCTCAAGAAGGTGTTGACCTTGATAGTCGATGATGAACTGGGCAGCGTCGATATCTGACTCGAAGCCTAGCTCCTCCGTGATGAAACGCAAATTCACGTCGGGCTTATACCTGCAAAGCGTGTTAGCAAGTGACCATCTAGACGTCAGGGGAAACTGGGATGCCAATCAAACTTACACTCTGCAAATATGGCATAGTGCTGCCAAGCGCTCTCGAGCAACAAACATGTCCATGAGATAGGCACCCATGTTTGGCGTGTTGAGGTAGAGCTGGAAAAATCTGTGGTAGTTTCCTAGAACAAGCGCCCTACGAACTTCAAGAGCATGCTTGACTGCCGGCTCTTGCTTTTCTGCTGCGGTTAGATCTCCAATGGCCTCGGCGAGGCCACTCCGGTTTGCCGTGTGAATAAAGTACAAAATGCGATACGCCTTGAACTCGATCGGATTGCCCTTCAGACCCATCTGGTAGAGAGACCGAAGCTGGGTCTGGCACTGATTATACTCACCAAGATCCCCCTTCTCCAGTGCGATTCTGGCGTGGATCTCGTACACTGATACGGTAAAGTCGTTCTTGATCCTCTGGACCGTCAAGTCCTGACGCATCGACTTGAACTGGTCGCAAACGTAGGAGTAATTCTGTTCCTTCCTCCACGACTTCTTGAGCATCTCCAGAGTCAAACGCAGGATACGCTCCGGGCGAACTTTGCTGGCAATCGGGGGGGCCGTGAGGCGCAAATACTTCTTCTCCAACACTTCGCATGTGCCGACTACGGGTCCATCCGCTGGTGGCGGGCTCGGGCTTCGGTACGTTGACTTGTAGCCGCCATCGAAACGACGCAGCCGCTTTTCTTGCTGCTTCTGAAACTTACTTGGCTTAGGCAGGGGGTCATCCAGTTTGGCTCGTTTGTCTGGAGATGCAAAGGTGATACGATCCTCGAGTGCGGGCCGGCTTTGGTTAGTATTGCGCCAGGGAGGCATAATCGTAGTGTCGCCGTCTGCTAGGTCCGATGACTTGCGCTTCTTTTGTCCAAAGGTTGACTGGGGTTGGGCATGGTTCCAGGAAGAAAATGCACTATTGTCCGTAGCTTTCACGAAGTTGGCATGTAGGGCATGCTTCCTGAGTTCTTCCTCACGTTGTTCTCTGATCAGCACTTGAGGAAGAGGCTTATGGTCCCAGTCGGTCGTGTAGAGGCGATCACTGTCCTTAGCGGCGGATATGACCTCTTTCAACTTGGCTTCTAGCTCTGACTTCTGAATACTGGGGTCATGATTCTTTTCCAAGAAAGTCCTCTGCACCCAGGAACGAACCGAATCGGGCCAGTCAACTTTCTGTTGGTGTGGTTGTTGGGGTTGTGGAGGGGGATGAATCGCAAGACCTGGTGGTGGCTGGGGATACGCATATTGGGCTTGGGCGAAACTTTGTTGCACTGGTACCGTAATATATGCAGAATCTGAGTAAACTGTCAGCATGTTTTGTGGAAATGGAGGCTACACAGCGTGTTGCAGCAGCCAGAAGAGGGCCAGATTTGGACATACTTGGAGGATATGCGTAGTTTGATGGCGGTGCCGAAGCTGCATGGGCTCCTACGGGCTGGGGAGCAGCATGCCAGCCTGGCATCATTTTGACGGTAGGAAAGCCGTGAACTTGATCGTCTGGCTGTCGTCGAATGATTTTGAGCGGGTGCTAGCTGAGAATTAGTATCAAGGAAAGTTTAATATGTGTGCGAAAACGCAGAAAAAATTTCGATCGCTGCGAAGTTCCCGAATAATGGACAAGGATCGCGTCGCGATGAATGTTTGATAGTCGATGTCAAAAGGGCGTGATTGATTCGGGAGAAGTTGGGGATATCCAGCAGCGGTGTGGATTACGGGAGTTATTTCCGACCCAGCGTCCAAGAAACCCGTGACTTCTTTTTTTTCGGTAGATTCTCGGTACAACTATTATCACCATCGGGCAATGCAGGACTGTTGTTCCCAACACTAGGTTCGAAAGAGTCGAAAGGGGGGAAGTCTAGATTCTATAAACAAAAGGCAAGAATATTTTTATATAAATGTCCCTGTTCATCATGGCAGTTGGGTGTAGCTGCTGAGCATGCTGATTTTTCTGATTATTCATGAATATATGATCAGAAGCTACCAGGATTAGAAGCCGGTTGGACCCCGGCACCGTCGACGTGCTTGCAACAGGGACTGCCGCTCAAAAATCACACAGGCACGCAGGTCCTACAGTCGCATCCACAGTTACCAAACCAGCGCCGAAAAAGTACGGGCTCATGCCGTCGCGACACCAATCAGACAGTGCGTGAATTGGGCGACCAACGTGGTTCTGGGACACGTTGCTTTTCTTTGGGCCTGATCCTAGGCCTGCTCGCAAGAGGAAGGTCATAATCAGGACCTAGTCGTGCGAAGGGAACCTAAAACGGTTCAAACTAGGATTTGGTCCAAAAGTGGCTTGCAAATTTTGTGTAGAGATCGTCAGCGTAATTTTGACCCAATGCCGAATACGAGACGGATTTGTTCGGACCGCTAGCCTCTGTCAAATATTGGATCAGGCCGTACTAACAAGGGTTTGTTGGGCTCCTATTCCTGCATCATCTGGCATTACCAGCCAATCTCCCATCAAGCTCTGAGTTGACAAATTGTGACTGGCGTCTGCGAGGTGGCATGGATGATCACATTTTCCCGCTGGTGCGTTGGCCGATATTTGGATGGAACTTGACAACCACGCCTCTCTGCTCATGCGTCTCCTTGTAATCGCCTCAGCAACTTAACCAGCATTGGGACACGGTACTTGTACCAGCCAGACTCCGACAAAAGGAGAAGGCAAATACCACAGGATGGAGTATTATGGTCCTTGCGATCGATATATCGATAGCGAGGTAGCCCCTTTAAACAACACCCACGAACATCGGGCCGCTACGGATATTGCACGAGATATCAGAGGGCCTTCAATTCAGCGTTAACTAAGCGCCAACACATTCTCCAATCTTCTGGCCACCATATCTGCCTTGGTTGATCCTACGAGTATGACTTTGCAGGCAGTAAAGACTTAGATAGGCATCGTGAAGCGGTTCACCACCCTTGTACTCCCTATCAACGTATATTCAAGACCAGAGGGGCTCACTCAACATAACACCCCTGAGCACTATATGTGCGAGAGTTGCAACATGTGCCATGATTCTTCGAATAACCTGAAAATCTTCGTCCCTAGAAGTGCTACAGACGTGCGAAGTTCCCCTTTACTATATCAACATGTTGAGAGTGATAGCTGTGATGAGGAACTATCGAGCGGGCCCCTATGGAACTTCTTACATTCCTTACAGTCGCAGATAGAACCTGGGATAATAATGCCTCGGGATAGAGTCATCGGGTGGCGGGTTGGTAGGCAGGTTGCCAAGGTTAACATAGGAGGAGAAGTTGCTATTATATCGTGTCCTTACCTGTGACATGGTCAAAGCAATTTGGCTGAAAGGTAGGCATCCTTAGCCTAGCGCTAACGCGAAATATAAAATTCAAACAGAAATTCCATTCCTCTAGCGGCTCCTTGCTGCTCTAAAATGGGCATGTTTCCCCCAAACGCGAATAACAACAGCTACCAGCAGGTACCGTACCTCAACTTATAGCGCCAATGCTCGATCTAGCTAGTATAATTCGAGGGTTAAGAAACACTCTTAGGTCTGTCCTGAGTATGCCTCGATGCAGTCAGACGCTCACAAACTTCCATAAGGATTCTTCGTGCCATCTCGTCAGTAGAGCTCTCGCATCTTCTCCCATAACCACTAGTTATTACCGACACTTTACTTTAAGAAAGGGTAAAAGTTCACTATATCGCTCCTAACTTTATCGCTCTTCTCTTCTAGCGTCCCATCACCTTCGGTCCGAGTAGCCGCCTCGATAATCTCTTCCCGCAACATCTCCCATGGCCGGTACCTCCGCTCCCCCCACGGGTCGTCCTGACTCGCCGCCTCGTCCTCGGCCCTGGTGCGCACCTGCCACCCCGCATTCACGTCGCAGATCATAATCTTCTCCTCAACCGGCTTGTACTCGGAGTTCTCCATGGGCGGCAGCCCGTTGGCGAAGCGGATCCACATGCGCGCCATCTGCTCGGCCTGCCGGGCGAGGAACCGATTCCTGTGGGTGGGATAGCGGCTGACGAGCGTCATGAACTGGTAGTAGAGCTCGACAAAGTGATGGCCGTTGGTGAGATAATACATGGAGCCCGGAAAAGGATTGGGCAGACTGAACTCCCATCTGTAAATCTTTCGCTTCCCAGTCGAGTGGGCGTGGTTCGCAAGATCTAATGCGATTGAGTGGGCGGGCTCGCTGAAGACGAGGTCGCCTAGAAGCAACATGGCATTTCTCTGGAACAAGTTCGAGTCCATCCCCGGACCAATGCCGTACGCTTCGGTGACGTGTCTGGCCGAATCGGGACCCAGAATCTTAGCCAAGGAGTTACATGCTTTGGCCGCTGTTGTCGAGTCCACCATGTCGTAAAAGCCCGTCAACCACCCCTCGAAGAAGTCGCTACCAATCATGATGTCGCCCAGCCAAGAATTGCCCGCAAGAACTTGTCCCTGGTTTGCCCACAACGGCCGCTCTGGGAAGAACCCTGCCTCAGGCCCAAGGTACGGGCTCATGTAGTTCATGTTCCGGCTGCGGTTATAGTCTATGATGTCTTCGATGGGAGCCTTCCTGATGGCCGCTAGAGACTCCTTGCGCGGCATGCCCGTCGCGATGCCGAAATGGGCAAGTAGCTGCTGATATGCCCGGTCTTGTGCCTCCAACGACGGCGCCTCCAGAGACGAGGCAGATCCACTTTGGAAAACGACTCTGTTGAAAAGAGGGACATCGGAGCACGCGTGAAAGTACAGCGAGACGGCACCTGCAGACTCGCCAAAGGCTGTGATGTCGGCTGGATTACCACCAAAGCCCGCGATCATGTCCTTGATCCACAGGAAGGCGTTTCGCTGGTCACGAAGTCCGTAATTGAAAGCCGGTTCTCCAAGCTCCCTGGCCTCCAGAAGGTCACGAGAGGCAGCGAAGCCCTGCCAGTTGACCCTGTACCCGATGGATACTAGCACAACGCCCATTCCTTCCTTGGAGGCCAGTTCGACCATCTTGACCGTCTCGTGCTGCGCGCTGACGTGCCCTTTCCCCTCGGTAAGCGCGCCACCGTGGACGTAGACCATGACGGGAAGTAGCTCCTCCGGCTGCTCACCATCACGGCCTAGGACGCTGATGGGCGCTGAGATGGTCAGGTTGAGACAGGCGAACTCGTCGTACGTGACGGGCCCCTCGCCGGGAGCACAGCCGCCCGCTGGGGACCCCTTGCCCGTCGGCTGCGGAATCTGGGGGCATGCGGCTCCGTACTCGGTGAAGACGCCCCTGGGACGTCCGTCAAAGTCTTCAGGGAGCCCATGAAGCCGCACGCTCTGGCGGAACCGCGCCGGGATGGTAGCGTAGGGGATAGACCGGAAGTGAGCCACCGGTACCGTCACCTTCTGGCCGTCATTATGCATCGAGTCAAACAGACGACCCGTGATTGGCCCCAGCGCCTTGTGAGTGAAAGTGAAATTTACCATCGTTTGGCTACTGGCTAAGGGTTTTCCCATATATAATATCCTGGGCGAGCGCTGGTGGTTCAAATCGGGGTTAGCCAGATACCAGGTGGCAATTCTTTCTTGTTATATAGACTTGGTATCTATCTTACAAATACATAGGTACGCTGAGCGCCACGGCAGCCGTTCGCAGATAACCTATAACGCCGGTCCCCCAATGAGTCACGCCGAGGTTATAGCCAACTCCGTGGACTGCGCCGCCGGACCCCACTGCCGTATATCGTATCCAGAGCTGGTACCCGCGGCTGACGAATTTCACGATGGCAAATCGAAAGAAAACTCGACAAATTGAGGCCGTGATGCGGTGATAGTCGAAGCCAGTGATCGAAGGCATAATCAGATCATGCGATGTTTTCTACATACGGTATCCAGCGTTCAAGTATCTTCGGCCGGCGGTCCCTACAGGTCCCCACACTTACTTTGCTGCGCCTCATTCAGACTGCAGTTCCGTTGCCCGAAGAAGGGTTCAAGTTGCCCGAGCTCGGAGTCGGTGGTCGATATCGGGGTTGGCGATTCACGCCGTCGCCCCACCTGCCGGCTCATCGGACCGCAGCTGTGGACCAGCCCAAGCCCGGAAGAAAACAACATGTGTCAGAGGGTAAGAACTGATAATGGCATCAAGCATTCGCTTCTCATCTAGTTTAACGCCGCCTACATGGTGAAACCATTTGAATACAATACCACGTCGTCCGGTGCCGGCTGGAACCCTTGCTGGCAGAGGTCCAGCGCCACCGCCATTGGCCGACACTTAACCCACACCCTCTGAAGAGCAAAAAGTCTGCATCGTCGAGTTCTTTCAGTAAAATTTGGCTATGTTGGTTGAGTTGAAGCCATTGTTATACAGCATGTCGATGCGAGGAAACTTTGCTATGCTTGATTAGCTGGATAAACGCGGCGGGGTCAGTCGCGCATTCCCTTCTCCTCACCTACTGTCTTCCCATTAATTTTGTCAGCTTCCGAATCTCTTACCCTCAGTAAACTCTACATGCCTCCGCCCGAGCAACCTGAACGGAATCCGCTGCCTGGAGTTCCTGTCTTTGAACAAATCCTACTGCGGCAAACACTCCGCTCGATGGTGGCGGTATCAATAATGGTGAACACGTCTTTCAGCATACCGATTCTTTAGACTAGGACAATTTTGTCTAGTCCGTCTAAGAGTGATGTTGAAGCTGTTACTGAGTCCTTGGAAGAATACATACGGGGCTGCTACTGTCCGCTTCAAATCGGAGAAGTCCTCGATGCAAGATACCGTGTCGAGCACAAGCTTGGCCATGGTGGTTTTTCCTACCGTTTGGATGGCGTACGACATACATGCCATGCGGGACGTGGGCCTCAATGTCATACCGCCGGGGGATACGGGGGAGCGTGAATACGGATACAGCATGAAAAACGAAATCATTCGAACTGTACGGGACACCTGCCGTCTCATCACCTGGCTGCCCACCCTTTCTCCCCGAAGTCCCCATGGTGACCACCGGGTTCTCATCTTCCCCCTTCGGGATCCCAGTCTCTCTGAAGCGACTCAATACTAGCCTGCTTTTCATAGACCTAAGCAGCGGGAACGTACTGCATAGCATGCACTCCCTTGACAATGCCTGCCCAGATACATTTACAAGTACCTTGGGCGTCTCCAGAAAGTGCTCCTGCATGTAATGCTTCCTGGGATACATTTACGGAAGGAGGGCGAGCTCGTCATACCAATGCAAGTGGATGAGAGATTATTAGGAGGCGAGTTTTACCTGAGCGACTTTGGCTTGGCATTCCAAGCCGGTACCTCGGTCTAGCAAATCGTGCAGGGCCTAAAGGTAGGTGGTTGTTGAAACTTATGGGGCGGTTTTTGTCTCCTACAAAGGATTTGCTATATTTTCCTCGTTCAGGGGAATCATTGGCAGTAGCAGCCAATTTATATCAATCTGCCTTCTGTTCTGGCTAATATCTCTGACGTCATTTTTCAAGTGCTATTCATCCCGATCGCGTGAGCCTGGGATGAGAACGCGACGTCGTCCATCTGCGAAGCCAATGCTTGCTGTGAGGCGCCGGCTAACCCGCCGTCACCGGAAAGGTAGTCGCCCCCACCAGAAGCATACTCACCCCCACCAGAGGCGTACTCGCCCCCACCGGAAGTAAACACATTTTCAGAAGTGAACTCACCCTCCCCAGACCAACCCTCAAATGCCCCGTCCATTGAATCTCCGAATTCCAATCCCATCATTGCTGCGGCCCCAACCAGCACGCCGCCGCCGACAAGCGCCACCCTCTTGCACCTGCTACTTTTCAAGAATTTCTTCATACTTGACGTGATGGACTTCGTCTGCGTGTTAGTCTGCGGTGGACATGGTGGGCCGGAGTACATGTTTGGGTGCGTCTGAGCCTGTATCGCCCATTGAGTGCTGGATTGCGGGTTTGCCCCCGGATAGTACGAAGCTTGGGACACTTGCTGTTGTGTGGCGGGTCTATTCGTGTTAGGTGTCCCTGGAGAGGCGATAGTACTGGCTTGTCCAGACGCTGGAGACATATACTGAGGATTGAAAAGAATGCCGTTGACAGTGTTGGGCTGTCCGGCCACGGGGAGTTGCACAAATGGGGAATGCGATGTGGGGTGTTGAGTCGTTGGTTGATTCATTGCAGGTGTCGCATAAGGGGTGACTGGCTGATAAAAGGAAATCGAAGATTGCGCGGGAAGGGGTTGTTGAAAGATGCCATTTGCAGTAGTATTCGGAGGTGGGTAGTTTGTTATTGGTACCGTGTTTGGAGCTGGACGATAGACGATAGCAGGATGGGCAACTTGTACTGGGGTAGCCTGAAAATAGCCTGGCTGTCCTGCGGCGTTGGGTAGGCATAGAGGAGCAAACTGTGACACTGAACTTGATTGCGCACAGCTGGTCGGTGTTGGTGCCGTGCTGGTGCAATTCGAAGGCGGTGGGTAACCTTGGACTGGTTGATAAGTAGGTATGTAGGGAGCTGCCATGTCGGTTGGTTGCTCCTGCTGCGAGTACCGCGGCAGCGATGTTCTAAGGGACTAGATTGCTGGTGTAACTGAGATGAACACTTAGTCGTGGCAGATGTCCTTTTCCCACTGCCTACTGGTGTGGGTGTTTAAGGTTGTTTAAATAAGCTTGCATAAGTGGACTTGGGACACAGCTAACGTATTGGAGGCGGTAAAGCTCTTGATTGAAGTCTGTAGCGCATGCTTTGGCGTATTGTACATGTTTGAAGGCCCGAAGTTGCAACTCATGTACGTACTCTGTCTAACGGGTAAACTTGGGTTGATACTTGCTTTGAGGTATAGAAGTAAAAAGAGGACATTGGCGGCTTCGACGGTCATGGCGACGAAGGAACTAGTGGACGCTAGCATCTGAGCTAGAGGCCATAGGTAAATTGACTTGTCGCCGCGGCTCCGAAACTGGATCTTGCGTTTAAAATGCGGCATTATTGGATGCCTTATTTCTTATTACTAGGGGCAAATAACCAACTTTTGACTTCTCAGGGGTATCAGGTTGACCAACTGGCTCGGCTACCTTCAACGATTTCTTTCTTGCATCTGCACTAGTTCAAGCCACGTTTTGCTCCAACAGACGACGGGTTCTAAAGGCTGCCCACAAACCTTCAAAGGAGCTCATGCACGCAGTAGAGAGAAGTTTAGCTATAAGAAGGTGAGGCAGAAATAAAGATCATTTCTTGTGATTCTGGCTGATCAAAATATGTGTTCAGATCATGGGACTGGAAATAGTGTCTCTGTGGAGTCTGGAGGATAAAAACATTGGGCCACTCTGTTTTTGCAGTATGACCAGGCTGTGGAAGCGCTGGGGACACCAAAGACCTGACTCAGGCTATCGCAGAAGCTAAAATAACCCCGAACGCAACTACACCTCTTCCAAAGCTATGGCACTAGAGAATTTCACGTAACTTAGAGTGGAATTCTCTATCAGTGTCATGCCGGAAGCAGTTCTGCCCGATCGTAGTCACTGGACTAATAAATATAGTGTCCAGGCCATTCTTGGTCTGTCAGAAACAACTCCCACCTACTCTCAAAGTCGAAGAAATGATCGACTTCTCGTATGGATCCAATCCTCGTCTTAGTAAACTCGGCGGTGGTTGCAGCTTGTCAGGCGGCAACGGTGGTGGCGAAAGGCAGTCCCCGCCTGACGGGGGAGGGTCAAGGCCATCACCGAGGACGAAAGGTATGCCAAGTAACAAGTCGGCCACAGCCAGACTGTGCCAGAGCTTAATTGGGAGCGATCAAATTCATGAGATTGGAAGACAATGACAACTTTTTCACAGTCACCAAGCTAGTCGCGGGTGAGGGAGGGGGTGTTATATATCACAAAGGAAGCTGAATCGCTTAGGATGCCATGGTGCAAAAGGCCGCCATCTTCGGATCCCGCCCCCCTCCCCCCCCCCCCTTTTTTTTTTTTGTT
>Ga0247774_1001649_pt1 | contig 11179 bp, 10 predicted proteins | sample UWRJL001104B6_FD_179933 | JGI IMG/M metagenome (GOLD analysis project Ga0247774, IMG submission 179933) | Plant litter microbial communities from Arlington Agricultural Research Station in Wisconsin, United States - UWRJ-L001-104B-6 | ecosystem: Environmental > Terrestrial > Plant litter >... | reverse complement strand
AAACGAAATCTGCGGATCATGGCGCGGTAACCTCGTGACGGCCGACGAGCGGACCGTACGACACGGGAGGTGCCAGGTGAGCGAGCTCCTCACGCTGTTCACCCGGGCGCACAAGCTGCTGCGCGCCGCCGCCGACGAGGCCATGAGCCGCCACGGCGTACGCGTCGGGCAGAACCTCGTCCTCGCGGTGCTCTGGGAGACCGACGGCCTCACCCCGGGCGAGCTGGCCGCGCGGCTGCACCTCACCACCCCGACGATCGTCAACACCGCCACCCGCATGGAGGAGGCCGGGCTGCTCACGCGGGTCCGCGACCCCGCCGACGGACGTCTCGTACGGCTCTACCTCACCGAACGCGCCCGCGCCGCGCAGCACCCGGTCGAGGAGGAGCGGCGGCTGCTGGAGCAGCGGGCCACGGCGACGCTCACCGATGAGGAGCGCCACCACCTGCGCAGCGCGCTCACCAAGATCATCAAGGAGATGTCCGGCGACGCCGCCGGCTGATTCGTCGGTGCCCTCCCGTACGGTGTCGCCGTGAGCGAGCTTCCCTCCGTCCTGACCGACCCACCGTGGCTGCGCGACGCGGAAGACAAGCCCGCCCCGGAGAAGGATCCGGTCGTCATCCCCGGCCTCTCCCCACCGGCCGGGCGCCACATCGTCTGGGCCGCCGGCGAGCGGGAGGAATGGGCCGCGATCCGCCCCTACGGCACGTTCGAGGAGAGCCGCTGGGAGCAGGCCGTCGAGGACTACGTCTCCGGCGCCATGACCTACCCGCCGACCCAGGCCGGGCTGCTCGCCCAGGGGCCCGAGCACCTCGTGCGCCCGCTGCTGCGCGACTGGCGCCCGGACGTCACCTGGGACTTCGCGCACTCACTCAAGCCGATCGTGGCGCGGTTCGAGCTGGACGCGCGGGACGCCGCGTTCCCGCTCGCCAAGCGCAACGCCTACGGCACCGGCGATGCTCTCCTGCCCTACCTCGACGCCGAGGTCGCCCGGCTGATGGCCGACTGGCTCCACCGCCTGAAGTCGGCGCAGGACCTCACCCGCGCCTGGTTCGGCCGGCACGGCGCCGCGGCGGTTCCCTTCCTCGTCCCGGACGCGCTGGGCCGCCCGCGCGCGGCCCGCCGCAACGCCGGCGTGGCGCTGCGGCTCATCGCCTCGATCCACGGCCGCGACTCCGTCGTCGCGGCCGCCCGTACGCACGGCGACGCGGCCGCCGAGGCCGTGGCCGGCCTCCTCGCCGGTGAAGACGTCGTGCCGGGCCCCCTGGAACGCCCCGCCCCGCCGCCCAAGGTCACGTGGGCGGATCCCGCGCGGCTCCCCCGCCCGGTGCTGCGCGCGAGCGGCGAGGCTCTGCCGGTCGCCGCGACCGGGCACCTCATCACGCTGCTGGCCCTCCCGGACCGGCCGGGTCTGGAGGACGTGCTCGACGCCTGCACCAGGGAGTCCCTGGCGGAGTTCGGCTGGGCGCTGTTCGAGACCTGGCGGAGTGCCGGCGAGCCGTCCCGCAACTACTGGGTTGTGCCCCAGCTCGGCCTGTTCGGCGACGACGAGACCGTACGCCGCCTCACGCCGGTGATCCGCGCCTGGCCTGGTCACAACGGACATGCCAAGGCCGTCCAGGGTCTGGGCGTGCTGGCCTCGGTCGGCACGGACGTCGCGCTGATCCACCTGCACGGCATCGCCCGCAACGTCCGCTATCGCGCGCTGCGGGAGGCGGCCGAGCGGACCATCGGCCAGATCGCGCACGAGCGCGGCCTCACCGCCGAGCAACTCGCCGACCGGCTGGTCCCCACGTTCGGCCTGGACGACGAGGTGGTCCTCGACTACGGACCACGGCGGTTCGTCGTCGACTTCGACGAGCAGCTCCGCCCGTACGTCGTCGACGACGGCGGCACGCGCCGCAAGGATCTGCCCAGGCCCGGGGTCAAGGACGATCCCGTTCTCGCGCCGGCCGCCAAAAAGCGCTTCGCCGCGTTGAAAAAGGACGTGCGCACGGTCGCCGCCGACCAGATCCGCCGGCTGGAGGCGGCGATGGTCGCCGGCCGCCGCTGGACGCCCACGGAGTTCGTCGACTTCTTCGCCGGCCATCCGCTGATGTGGCACGTCGCGCGCCGGCTGGTCTGGGTGAGCGACGACACGACGGCGTTCCGGATCGCCGAGGACCGTACGCTCGCCGACGCCGGAGACGAGGCCTTCACCCTGCCGGAGTCCGCGCGGGTCGGCATCGTGCATCCACTGCGCCTCGGCGCGGCGCTGGAGACGTGGGCCGAGCTGTTCGGCGACTACGAGATCACCCAGCCGTTCCCCCAGCTCGGCCGCCCGGTCCACACGCTCACCGAAGAGGAGCGGGCGAGCGGTCGCCTGGCACGGTTCGAGGGCAGGACCGTACCGGTCGGCGCGCTGCTGGGGCTGACGCGAAACGGCTGGGAACGCGGCTCACCGCAGGACAACGGCATCGAGCACTGGATCACCCGCAGGGTCAGGGGCGGGTGCGTCGTGCTCAACCTCGACCCGGGCATCCAGGCGGGCGCGGTGGACCTGTGCCCGCAGCAGCGGCTGGAGCGGGTCTGGCTGGGCCATGGCCCGGGCCCCGGCTGGCAGGGCCACGAGCCGGGACGCCGTTTCGCGGAGCTGGACGCGGTGATCGCCTCGGAGATCCTCGCCGACCTGACCCGGGTGACCGCCTCGGCGTCGTAGGCGATCTCGTAAGGTCTTCCTCGAAGGGTCGAACGGGTGCACGACAGGGCGGAGCCAGATGAGGCGACCCACGCTCGAGGCGGTGGCGGCGGTCGCGGGGGTGTCCCGTGCCACGGTGTCACGCGTCGTCAACGGCGCCACCAACGTCAAACCCGACGTACGGACCGCCGTCATGCGAGCGGTCGAGGAGCTCGGTTACATCCCCAACTCCGCGGCCCGCAGCCTGGTCACCCAGCGCACCGACTCCATCGCCCTGGTGGTCTCCGAGCCTCCGTCGCGGGTGTTCTCCGACGACCCGTTCTTCTCCGCCGCCATCCGGGCGGTGAGCCAGGAGCTGGAGGCGGCCGACCGGCAGGTCATCCTCATGCTCGCCTCCTCCGCGGCCGGGCACTCCCGGGTCGAGCGCTATGTCGCGGGCGGGCACGTCGACGGGGTGATCCTGCTGTCGATGCACGGCGCCGATCCGCTCCCGGCCGCGCTCGGCCGCTCACGCGTGCCGATCGTCTCCCACGGGCGTCCGGTGTCCTCTCTGCCGGTGCCCTACTGCGACTGCGACAACCAGGGCGGTGCGCGGGCCGCCGTCGAGCATCTGATCGGCCGGGGCCGGCGTCGTATCGCCACGATCGCCGGCCCGCCGGACATGACCGCCGCCCAGGACCGGCTCGCCGGCTACCGCAGCGCGCTGGCCGACGCCGGCCGGCGCCCGGTCGTGGCGGTAGGCGAGTTCACCCGCGAGTCCGGCGCGAACGCCATGCGGCAGCTCCTCGCGAACGATCCCGAGACCGATGCCGTGTTCGCCGCGTCGGACCTGATGGCGCTCGGCGCGCTGGGCGCGCTGCGGGGCGCGGGGCGCCGCGTGCCCGAGGACGTCGCGGTGGCCGGGTTCGACGACATCGAGCTGGCGAGGTTCAGCGAACCCCCGCTCACCACGGTCCGCCAGCCGGTCGCCGAGGTCGCGGCCTGCATCGTCGCGATGCTGCTCAGCCCCGGGCCGCCGGCCGAGCCGGTGATCCTGCCCACCGACCTGGTCATCCGCGGCTCGGCCTGAGTCAGGGGCTGCGGGGCACCTCGCACAGCTTCTGCTCGGCGGTGAGGTCGTCCAGGACCTCGGTGAGCGCCTGGATGCGCTCCCGTACCTCCCGCTCCAGCCGGGTGCGCAGCCTCTGCCAGTCGGCGATCGTGATCTCCGGGCGGTCGGGCAGGTCGTCCATCAGCTCGCGGATCTCCGCCACGGACAGGCCGACCCGCTGGGCCACTCGGATGATCTTGATCAGGCACGCCTCCACCTCGTAGAAGCGCCGCTGGTTGCCGCTGGTGCGTTCGCTGGTGACCAGGCCGTGCTTCTCATAGAAACGCACCGCCGAGGGCGCCACGCCGCTCGCGCGGGCCAGGTCGCCGACGGTGAGCTCGGGCCGGGTCTCCACTGCCGCCGTCGTCATGCGCGCTCCTTGACTTCAACAAATGTTCAACTTTTAGTGTACGGCGCATGAGTGATCTGCGCTCTCGATCGGAGGCTCCGATCTCCCGTACGGCCTGGGCCGTGGCGTCGGTCATGGCGCTGGGCGGGTTCCTGGGCAACATGGACGGGTCGATCGTCGCGATCGGCCTGGAGTCGATGCGGGCGAGCCTGCACACGGGTCTCGCCGAGATCCAGTGGGTCGCGACGGCGTACCTCCTCGGCCTGTCGGCCGTCCTGCCGCTGACGCCCTGGCTCGCGCGCGGTCTGGGCGCGGGCCGGCTGTGGCTGTACGCCCTCGCGGCGTTCATCCTGACCTCGGCGGTGTGCGCCCTCGCGCCGACGGCCCCGCTGCTGATCGCGGCCCGCGCCGTCCAGGGCATGACCGCCGGGGTGCTGGTCGCCGCCGGGCAGACGGTCATCGGCCTCGCCGTGGGCCCGGCCCGGCTGGGCCGCATGATGGCGACGCTGGGCCTGGTGGTCGGGCTCGCCCCGATCGTCGGCCCGAGCGTCGGCGGGTTCCTGCTGGCGCACCTGTCGTGGCCCGCGCTGTTCTGGCTGAATGTGCCGATCGGCGCCGTGGCGATGCTGCTCGGGCTGCGCCTCGTGCCGCGCGGCGACCGGTCGCGGCCGCCGCCGATGGACTGGCCGGGGCTGGCACTGGTCACGGCCGGCCTGCCGCTGCTCGTGTACGGGCTCACCTCGTTCGGCGACCCGCTCTGTGCCGTCCTCGGCCTCGTCTCGCTCGCGGTGTTCGTCTGGCGATCGTGGCGGGAGGCGCATCCGGTGCTGGACCTGCGGCTGATCAATCGCCCCGTGATGGCGGCGGGGCTGCTCAGCGTGCTGCTGAGCGGGGCGGGCATGCTGGGCGCGGTGCTGCTGCTTCCGCTCTGGTTCCAGTTGCGGCTCGGCCTGGGTTCGGTCTCGACCGGCCTGCTGCTCGTCCCGCTCGGCCTGGGCACCACGGCCATCATGCTCGTCGCGGGGCGGCTCACCGACCGGTACGGCGGCGGCACGGTCGCGACGGTCGGCTCGCTGGTGGTGCTCGCCGGCACCGCGCCGTTCCCGTGGCTGGGCCCGCACACGCCGATGGCACTCGTCCAGGCGCTGCTGACGGTCCGGGGTGCCGGTATCGGGCTGACGATGATGCCGGCGATGACCGCGGCGTACGCCTCCGTCCGCCCGGCCGCTCTCAGCGACGCCACCGCGCTGGCGAACATCGCGATGCGGGCCGGCGGGGCGATCGGCGGCGCGCTGTGCGTCGTCGTACTGTCCCACGGCCTGACCGCGGGCCCGGCCGCCGGTTTCACCTCCGCCTTCGCCGTACTCGGCGTGATCTGCCTGCTGGCGACGGTGTCGTCGGCGTGGCTACGGCATGCCGAGCTTCTCGCGTCCCCCAAGGAGATCTGATGCGCGTTTCCGTGATCGTCGGCAGCGTCCGCGAGGGCCGGTTCGGTGTCCGCGTCGGCGACTGGGTGCACAAGCACCTCGCCGATGCCGGCGTCGACACCGACCTGGTCGACCTGGCCGAGTTCTCCTTCCCCCACGACGCGAACGTGACGTCGTTCGCCGCCCGGATCTCCGGAGCGGACGCCGTCATCGTGGTGACGCCGGAGTACAACCACAGCTATCCCGGCCCGCTGAAGATGGCCGTCGACTCCCTGCGGGACGAGTGGCGGGCCAAACCGGTCGCCTTCGTGTCCTACGGGGGCCTGTCGGGCGGCCTGCGCGCGGTCGAGGCGCTCCGCCCGGTCTTCGCCGAACTGCACGCCGTGACGATCCGCGAGACCGTCAGCCTGCACAATCCGTGGGCGGACTTCCCGGCCGAGGCCGCCACGGACGCCCTGCGGCGGCTGACCCGCCAGTTGCTGTGGTGGGCCTCGGCGACGCACACGGCACTGCGGCGGGCGCCTTACCCGGGCTGAGCCCGTACGACCACGCACGCCTGGTGCGCTAGCGGATCCGTTCGGGATCAGCGCCGTACCAGGCCCAGATGTGGACCGCCAGCCCGGCCGCGTAGAGCGCGGCGGCGATCGCCGGCAGGGGTCCGAACCTGACGAGGGTGGAGAGCCCGGCGGCGCCCATGAACACCAACGGGTACCGCAGTCCCGGCCGGGTGGTGGTCGGCTCGGGAGGCAGGTCGAAGACGGGGTCGAGGAAATCGGCCGTCCCGGAGACGCGGTTCTCGTCACCGATGTACTCGATCATCTCGGCGTGGGCGCGCATGTCGCCGGCGCGGGCACGTTCACGCAGCTCGCGGTAATGGCTTCGGGCGATCGACGGCCGCTCGACCAGCGTCCAGCCGCTGGGCTCCCTCACGCGGAGCGGCCCGGAGGGCCACAGCCGGGTCCCATCGGGCAGGTCGACGACGGCGAAGCGGCCGCGCCGGCGGAGCAGCACCAGGTCACCACGGCGCAGCCGGTTGATCGCCGGATCCCACAGGAACCGTTGTAACTCGGCGCTACCGCGCTCGTACCTGAAGCTGTCCGGGCCCGGAAACGAATGCCCCGGAGTGACCAGCACGAGGTAGGGCACCCCAGTGTTCTTCCAGATGCCCAGCAGCGGCAGAACCTGGCGAGGCTCGGGCTCGGCACGCCCGGCGCGCCACGCGCGGAGAAGGCGAAGCAGCCAGCAGACGGCGATGAGGAAAGAGCCGGACACCGCGCCGACGAGGGCGATGCCCCACGAGACCGCCGCTTCGTACGGGGCACGCGCGACCTCGACACCGCAGACCCCGACGGCGGCCAGCGTACTCACCGTGATGGCGACCAGCGCCGTTAACATCGTCCGCCGAGCGGTACCTCGCGGCACGAGACCCCTCCTCCGGAACGGCGTCGCCTATCGGTAGGACGCGGAGCCGTCGCCGGCGGTTCACGTTCCGCGGCCGGGTACGGATACCGGTCGCGTTCCCTCGGCTGACCCACGGTCGCGGCTGTTCCGATGGACAATCGGGGAGGAGGCCCCGAGATGCGCACAACGACGACGGCCGGTGACGCGGTCGTCCTTGTCGAAGGATTGAGTGACCGGTACGCCCTGGAGGCGCTGGCACAGCGCCGCGGCCATGACCTGGACGCCGCGAGGGTCCGCATCCTGGCCATGAAAGGCGCCACGAACATCGGCCATTTCCTTGACCACTACGGTCCGCGCGGGCTCGGCCTCAGGCTGGCGGGCCTCTACGACGCCGCGGAGGAGGGCTGTTTCCGGCGCGGTCTCGAACGCGCCGGGCTCGGGCCGGGGCGGTCCCAGGCGTGGATGGAGGAACAAGGCTTCTTCCGGTGCTCCGCCGATCTGGAAGACGAGTTGATCCACGCTCTCGGCACCGACGAGGTGGAACGGATCATCGAGGAAGAGGGTGAGCTGAGATCGTTCCGGATCCTGCAGCGACAGCCTGCCCAGCGCGGACGTAGCACGCACGACCAGCTGCACCGCTTTCTCGGGAGCCGTTCTGGCCGCAAGCATCGTTACGGACGCCTGCTCGCCGATGCCGTCGACCTCGCCCGCGTCCCGCGTTCACTCGACCGCGTACTCGCTCATGTGATCGGCGGCCGGTGACCGAGCGCGACGCGTCGGTCAGTCGGGCACTATCGGGATGTGGCTGAGCAGTGAGGTGCCGCCTCCGGCGGGGCTGTCGATGTCGATTCTGCCGCCGAGCGCCTCGATGCGGTCCATGAGACCGACGAGCCCGGATCCGGCGCCGATGTGCGCCCCTCCGACTCCGTCATCGTGGATCGAGAGCCGGACGGTCGCGTCCTGCACGGCGAGGCGGACATCCACCTTGGAGGCGTGCGCGTACTTGGCCACGTTGGTCAGCGCCTCCGAGACCGTGTAGTAGATGGCGACCTGGATCGGTTCGGGCAGGCGCCGGCACGTGCCGACGTTGAGTCTGACCGGGACCACCGAACGCCGTGCGAGGGATCCGAGAGCCAGGTGGAGACCACCCCTCGTGAGGATCGCGGGAACCAGACCGCATGAGATCTCGTGCAGGCTCTCCATGACGTGGTTCAGGCCCTGAGCCGTGCCGGCCAACCGTTCCCTGAGCGCCTCCTGGCAGGGAGCGACGGCGGCCTGCGCGGTACGGAGCTTGAGGCCGAGCGTGACGAGTTGCTGTTGTGCCCCGTCGTGCAGGTCGCGTTCGATGCGCCGGCGGCTCTCGTCGGCGGCCGCGACGACGCGGGCGCGAGAGGCGAGGAGATCGCTGCGGCCCTGGGCGTTCGCGATCGCGGTGCCGACGAGTTCCACGAACTCGTGCAGGCGATCCTCGGTGCCGGGCGGTATCGGGGTCACCAGCGAGTACATGGTCATCGCACCCCAGATGTCCCCGTCGACGTTCACGGGGCAGCCCGCGACGCAGCGGACTCCGATCGAGCGTGCCCAGATTCCGACCGCGCTGGTGGCGTGTTCGTAGTCCGTTATCCGCGCCGGTCGCCTTGTGGTCAGTACCACCCCGGTGACCGTTCCGTCCTCGACCGGCCAGTGCCCGTCCAGGGGTGGCGGCATGACCCTGGGAGCGCGCGGATCGCTCCAGTAACCGACCACGGTGGCCGTGTTGTCGGGTTCGTAGCGAATGATGTTCGTGTGGTCGGCTCCCACCACGCTTCCCACCTCGGACGCGACGGCGGCGAAGACCTCCGAGGGCGGGACACCGCGGGCGACGAGCGTCGCGATGCGGCGAAGTGCCCGTTGCTCCGCCACCAGCGCTCGTTGTTCCTCCACGACCTGCCGCAGCTCGTCACGGCTCGCCTCCAGGCAACCCGCCATGGTGTTGAACGTACGTTCGAGCGTACCGATCTCACCTGGCGCGGTTTCCGGCATCCGTACGGCAAGATCACCGCTGGCGAGTTCACCGGCCATGGCGGAGGCGCGACGGATGGGACGGATGACCGCCCTGTTGAGATAGGTGATGGAGAACCAGACCAGCAGAAGCGAACCCGCCGCGGTGGCCACCGTTGTGGTCGACGCCTCGCGGGCGGCCCCGATGGAGTGCTGCGCCTTCGCCCCGGAGATCTTGCGCTGGGCGTCGGTGAAGCGCGTGAACTGGTCACGGAGTACGGCCAGTCGCTTCAGCCCCTCGCCGCTCACCACCCTGGACCGTGCGGCGCCATGGTCCTTCCGCTCAGTGTTCATGAGCGGAACCGAGTAGTCGCGGATGTAGGCCTGGTCGGCCTGCACGATCTGACGTGCCTGCCTGCCCTGACCCGCGTTCTCGGCCCGGGAGACCTGTTCCAGCTTCGCCGCCTGCCCGGGGAAGTCCGCGCGAGCCGCGTCGTACGAACGGAGAAAGTACTGGTCGCCGGTGAGAATGAACCCACGCGAACCCATCTCCAGGTCGAACATGACGGTTTCCAACCGGTCCGCGGAGGCCAGTACCGCCACGGAACGGCGCGCGACCGCTTCCGCGTCACCCAGCCCCATGATCGCCAAGCACAGGAGCAGGAAGGCGCCGATGTTCAGGACCGCCATCACGCCGCCCGTAAGGGCCATCCGGCAGGTCAGTCCTCTTCGTGACCAGGCCCGTCGCAGTCGATACAGCGTGCGCCCCCTCACGGCCCACCCCCCGGCAACCGGGCTTCGCGGGCACGACGCGCCGACGACCCGCCTCGGAGTCCTCGCCACACGGGCTCCATAGGCTGAGCGCCCGGGGCGTTCCGGGCGCCTGCGGCCGACTGGACCTTCGACCGGTCGATCTTCTCTGTGTACGGGGGCACGGGGTTTCCGGGTCAGGCGACCCTTCCTCTCAAGCGATCGTTGTCTACCCTGCCGATCTTGTCTTCGACGATGGCTGACGCCGACCCGCTGGTGGGCGTTATCGATCGTGAGCGCGAGATGCTCACCCCTGGTGACCGAAGGCCGATCCGCCGTCGGCTTCGGCAGGGGGCGTGTCAACGCACAACCAGGCTGAGCGCGCCGCAGCGCTCCGCCGGATGTCGGCGCACGCCATACAAGCCAACGTACGGGCACTAGCTTGAACAACTCAAGAGCGACGGCCGTCGGTCGGCCGCCGGAGGTAGATCTTTAAGCCAGAGTGACTACTGTTCTGCCGTGGACGGAAAAGTGCTTGCCGAGGCTTACAAGTACCCGCAAGCCGGTCCCTGGCTGCGGGCGAACATGGTGGCCAGCCTGGACGGGGCGGCCTCGTACGAGGGGAAGGTCAGCCCCCTGGGAAGTCAGGTCGACCAGCAGGTGCTCTCACTGCTGCGGGGCCTTTCCGACGTGGTGATCGTGGGAGCCAACACGATCCGGGTCGAGGGGTACGGGCCGATCCCCCCGCGCGACTCGTGGCAGGACATTCGGCAGGGACGGCCGCCGGCGCCTCCGCTGGCGATCGTGTCGGCCCGGCTGGACCTGGACTTCGACGCGCCGGTGTTCGCCGACGCCTACGTACGGCCGATTCTGATCACGTGTGAGAGCGCGCCGGCGGAGCGCAGGAAGGCCGCCGAGCGGTGCGCCGACGTACTCGTCTGCGGTGAGCTCATCGCCGACGTCGGCCTGGCGCTCGACGCTCTCGCGGAGCGTGGGTTCACCCGGCAGCTCAGTGAGGGTGGTCCCCGTCTGCTCGCCGAGATCGCGGCGGCCGGGCGGCTCGACGAGCTGTGCCTGACCCTGAGTCCGCGGATCGTGGCGGGGAACGGGCCGCGGATCACGAACGGACCGCTCATCGAGGACCTGTCGATGCGGCTCGACGACGTCTTCGAGGAAGACGGCTTCCTGTTCACGCGGTACGTACGGGCCGATGCCTGAACCCGGCCCGAGCTGAAGGACGTGCCGTGCCGCTGATCTCGGTGATCACCGCCGTACACCAGCCGGTCGCCGAGTACCTGCACGAGGCCGCGAACAGCGTCGCCGCGCAGCGTCTGCCCGCCGGCTGGGAGCTGGAGTGGCTCGTCCAGGAGGACGGGGAAACGCCGGCCGCGCGCGAACTCGCCGCCGGAGCGTGCTACGAGGCGAACGGCTCCGCCCTCGGGACCGCGACGACACGGAACCTCGCGCTCACTCGTGCCCGCGGGCGGCTTGTCGCGGTGCTCGAC
>Ga0247774_1001648_pt1 | contig 11183 bp, 8 predicted proteins | sample UWRJL001104B6_FD_179933 | JGI IMG/M metagenome (GOLD analysis project Ga0247774, IMG submission 179933) | Plant litter microbial communities from Arlington Agricultural Research Station in Wisconsin, United States - UWRJ-L001-104B-6 | ecosystem: Environmental > Terrestrial > Plant litter >... | reverse complement strand
AAATTGCTTCGCGAGTCACTTGAACGTCAATGTCTTTGGGGTCAATTCCAGGCAGTTGCGCTTTTAATACGAAGTTATCTCCAGCATCAGCCAATTCCAGAGCGGGCATCCAAGCGGCTTCTGAGTTATCTCTCGCTGCTGCCAGTCCGTCAAAAGCTTTATCGAGTTGCTGGCGGATGGTTTCAATTTCTGTGAAGGGTTGCCAGTAGCGCATCAACATAGTGTGTTACCTCAAAGATTGGTAAAGCTTTATAAGGAAAGTTTTGGTGGAAGCTCATTGCTTACAGTTATCATGATGCCGATTCTTTAGCAAGAATAACAGTCAGGAGAACCCTACAGGGTTGGTCGTATTTGCCAGAATAAGTGCGAAAGAATCAGAATTAATTGGCAGTGAAGAAAACCGTACAAAGCTATTCCTAGAAATCGAAAATGCTTTGGGAACACCATGATGAGCCAGCCTCAAAACTCTGCACGGCGCGAGCGTCGCCGGAAGTATCGCCGGTGTTGGCAACCGTACCAAAAACGCGGTGCGGGTGATGTGTAGTGTAGTAGGGTAAGGACGTGCTCCCGCTGGCAATCGCTGCTTTCCAATAGCCATCGGTCGCTGTATGAGGGCGAGCGCATAATCCCAGTCTTAAAAACCAGGTCGCCCAAGAGGCTATGTGTCGTTAGTTCAACAAGTAGTAAGAGCCCAAAGCGTTTCTCTAAACTGTGTAAGAGTCAATGGCTGTACTTGAGAGCGATGCCTACGCCCCCGGACGACGCATCTATCTAATCCGTTGACATCTGGATTTTGACTCACCTCATCTTCCATCTCGATCGCCTATCGCATCCAACTCAACATCACGCTCGCACTTGGGGTTTTATCTCATACACATCTTGCAGCACGGCCTTGACGTTAATCCATGCTCCATACTCAGTTAGGCAGGCCGATGGAATGATGGAAGGGTTGTTTGCGTACAAGGTGCAGCGATGGCTCCGCCCCGGCTTACGCCTAAGCTTTCGGGGAGGCAAGGGCATGGCGTGTTGGGGTTTTGGTTTAGTTTTCCAAAAATTGGGGTGTTGGTGGCGTGAGCACTCGCGTCAAGACACCGCGCTCGTTTGTCGTAGATATCAAATACGAAATGGACACGTTTTCCCTCAAAATCTCCCCGAAGACCCATCAACTATTATCCGGCATAATTATGACGTAAACTGGTTTTTCCTTGGGACACTTAGTATTTTCATTATTTTCATTTTCACTGTGGATATCGCAGGAATTCCCAGCATAGCGTTGGTTAATCTGGCGAAGAGCATTTACAGATTTCGAGCCTTGGAATTGGGTCGAGGCATGAGAGGAAGCGCTAGTATCACCCAAGCCGCTCATCTGAAGTTTAGCCTTACCAATTGCTCCTGGTTGAAGTTTATAGACTCTGGCTTCAGAACCTGAAGGCACGCTCTGTTCAATCGAAACCTTAAAGTCTAAGTTGTTTAATTTTTGATGAACCTGTACGTAAATAAATGCTGTGTCAGTCTCAATTCTGCGAATTTTTAAGTTGCTATTACTACCTCCTAACAGTCCTGTAATTTCCTCGAGAAAATAATTGTTGCTTGGCGATTGATTGCCTACTAAATCATCAGGGGAAATTCGTTCGACCTTCAATCTATTCCGGCGAATATCAACCACTGCTTTACGCAACACCAGGTCAGGTTCAGAACCATAGAACTTGATTAAGTTGTCAATTTGCTGGGCAGCCTTGTCATTTTTCCCTACTTTCAGCCAACCATCAATTTTCTTCAGCTCTATTTTTAATTGCTTGGTCTTTTGAATAAAAAATTGCATCGGCTCATCCTTGAGTTCCTCTGCTAATTCCTTATATCTAAGATTTTGTACGCGCTCTTCAAAATCCGAATCTCCCAAATCCGAAGCTCCAAAATTTGAGTCTCCTGGTTCAGAAGGACGAGAAAAAATTGATTTATACTCCCCAGAATTTAGCCCTTGCTTAACCTGTTTTTCATCAATCCAAGATAGACGCAAGTTGCGAGAATCATCTCCCAAGTCACCGACTGTGTATTGCCAATCTTCAGGGGGGTTAGAGAGAGGCTGAGAACCCTCTCCTGTTGGCATTGGTGAAATTTTAAGCCCACGCTTGGAGTTATTCAATTTCACAATATAATCAGGCGACTGAGTATCCGACTTGAGTACAAACTGGACATCCTCCATTCCCTTCAATACGGTTTCAATCGGTCGTTTATCCCGACTTAACAGTAAACCGAGAGAATGCCCATCATCCAAATCTCGACCTAAAAAACCAACTGTAAAGCCATTTCTAGTTTGATTAACACTAAAAGTGCCTAGTTCTGTACCGCCAATTGAGGTTTGAATCTGAACTCCAGAAGAAGTCTGAAGCAGGTTGCGGCTAAATACTTGGTTGGCGATTTCGACATCAGGGCTGCGGAACTTGACTTTTGGTTTTGCTTGGGCTGTGGTTTCGCTCAAATTGTGATTGAGATTTTTCAGAGTGTAGGTGATTTCATCATCTAAAGTTTTAAAGGTGAGTTTGCCCTTTGCTGCGGTGATAGAACCGTAATTTAGGTTAGACCTCAGACTCTGTTTACCTATTTCACTTGTAGTAGGTAAAGCCGGACGATTTTGGAAGGTGCTTTTGTCAGCGAGGGAAACCCCACCCGACAAAGTTCCTGTCTTTCCAAACTGTTGGTAAGATTCAGATCTCAGCGATGACATGGTTTCTGTTTTGATACCTTTGTAGCCCCGATTAAAAAAGCCCACCATATCCCACTGTTGAAATTTTAGGCGATCGCCTTGAGCTTTTGCCCAGTTGGGAAACCAATAATCCCGCTGAACCGGTACTCCCTGCAAAAAGCCAAGCTGATCCCCCCACGAGAATTGATTGAGCCAGTTGACCGCGAGACTCCACTTCATAATCTGATTGAGGCGTTCGTACTGTGGCTCGTAGCGAGCAACTTCTTCGTAGCGATCGTTCCACCAGTTAATGAAAGTTCCGGTATTTGGGGCAGCAGTTGTTTCTACCTCTGATTCCTGGCGATTGGAAGAGGCGGCATAAATCCGGGTGGCGTTACGCGCAAATAGCAGATTATTACCCTGATTACCGACTTGAAAACCTCGGTTTTGAGTACCAAACCAAAGGCGGGTATTGGGCAGGGCTTCTATTTCTTTTTTATAGATGGATGAAATTTGAATTTTGGTCGGGGACTGAAATTCTGGGATGCTTTTGCTGGGAGTCGAATCCAAGTAGTTAAGCGCCCAAATCTTGGCTAAGATGTCGGTGTAGAACAACACCATGCCAACTTCTGTTCCTTGCAAATAACCATCATAGCGGGCTTTTTGGAATCCCTGTGTTACGGGTGTGTCCCAAAAATTCATAAATTCTGCTATCTTTGTGTTAATTTTTTCGTTGACTGTTTGGTTTAACTCTTTATTTTTATTGTCAATAATTTGTTGTTTAAATTGTTGAAATTGTTGTTGTTTTTGTTGAATTATCGGTTCCATTGTCAGGTGAACTTCTTCAGGAGATTTACCTAGCTCCCTAGATTTTTTAGATGCCGCATCAATCTCTGCTTGCAACTGAGTTTGATAGCTTTTAATTTCGGCTTTGATTTCGCTTTCAATCTGGGTTTTGTATGGGGCAACTATTCCTGTTTCAAAGAATTTTTTACCTGCGTCTGAGTTGATGAAAGTTTTAGCTTTCTCAATTAATTGACTGTAAGGGCGGATGTCATTTTTAGACAACTCCTGTTTGGCTTGTTGAATATCTCGATCGCTAATTACAGGCTGCCCCTTGGATTTGAGCGATTGCAGCAGCGGTGTTGCTTTTTCTAAGGCTGCTTCGAGCCCGCGATAGTCTAAACTCGGATCTAGAGAAAATCCGCTACCACTTACTTTGTTAAACGCTTCAGGAGACTCCTGTATTTTCTTCTCAGATTGCCAGAGAGCAGCAACCTCTTCTACGCGAATCTTCCCAGATACACGGCTTTTAATTTTACGTCCACCTAAAGTCAAACTGGAGCCACTAGCATCAACAAACGTTAGATCGTCTACCCGCTCCATGAACCGTTGGAGGTCATCCAAACTCTGAATAGGGGCTTCATGGTAGCCATAAACACTGCTAAATAGTTGTTTTCCATCTACCTCTGATTGTCTGGTGATGAAAGCAGATTTTTCATCGGGGGCGATTTCATATTCAAACACCTCGACTTGTTCTGGCGAAACCCCCAGGTCTTTGCGGTGGCGATCGGCAATGCGGGCTAGGTCATCCATGCGTTGCTCTTTTGAGGTCGCTTTAGGTACGAGGGCGACAATTCGACCATCGCCAATGTAGAGCGATCGCGTCGTACCATACTCAAAGTTAGAGACGGGACTCACGTAATCGTAGCGCACGACAGGCACGTCGTAGGTACTTTGATTAATTTCTGAGACGGAAAGCCCTTTGCCCGCGAGAATGGTAAATAGCAGCCAATCCCGCAATTGATCCAATTGTTGGCGCTCGCTCAACCTTTTAAAGCCTTCATCTACCCGAAAGTCAACCAAACGCGCTCGCTTATCTGGAAAATTTTCCCGCTCGGCGACAGCAATAACTTGAGAAGCGTGGGTTTGAGAGTAAACCATTCCAATCGTAACTGGAGCCGCAATCAGACCCAAAATACTCAAAGCATTAATAATTATTCTCATGTCTAGTTGTCCTCTAGTTTGACAGTATTCGTGACTTGGCGATACCGTGTTAGATACATCTGAGCACTACTATCCGGGCTAGCGCTTTGTTGTTGAGCAAACCAACGTACCAAAGACTCTGTATACAGTTGCATTATCTGCTGATTGCGCCGATCTTTACCGCTAAAAGGTTGATTGGTAAAGAACACCTCCGATGCTTTCACCACTCCCAAATCATCTTGTATTTGTTCAGATGCAAGTATTTGTTGATAGGCTGCATCCCGTGCTGAACTTTTCAATCGGTCTTGAGTTACTATCCCACCAGCAATTAGCACTAACACGCTGGCAACAGTAGCTCGTAAATTAATCCGCCAATCTAGCGTGTTAAAAACCCTCGAAAATAAACGTTCTGAAATATTACCCATGACCGGAGTTCTCCATCGGCGATAGACAGGTCTACTTCCACATTCCGCATCCTCTGCTGTTACTGTCGGTTTTTTCCAGCTTTTGAGAACAGCTTAAGTGATTTTTTATACAAATGACCAAAAAATAAGTTGAGCGCTCCTGATAATTTGAGATTCACTTGGGTTTTGGGGAAAAAATGCTTGATTTGAAATTAAGTAACATCATTCCACAGACGAGATGATAAGTCAATTCATAAAAGTCATAACCTTAATTTTAGAAAAGTCATATATCTTACTAATTTCTAAGAGCGTCTCCAACTGAATTCGGTATTGTAACCCACATCCCGCATCCACTATATATAGCGTTTCACAACCATTACTAGGTGGGAATTTAGGGTAAATCAAAATACTCAAGGCACTATATATAGCCAACCTAAACGTCAACTCCACTACAGAAGCGAGTATGCGACAGTTGAGGGTGCCGAATGCGAGATCTAAAGTTTGCGGGTGGCACCAACTGAGTGCGGGCATTTCTTGCGATCTGTGATGACAAAGGAACTGCTACTTTTTACGGAGCGCGAGCTCACCCGCTGGTGCTGGCTGTTCGCTTGTCGCAGAACTTCGACATTCAGCTCTAGTTTCTCTCCCAGCCACAAAGAATGTAGAGTGTGGTCTGCCACATCATCCCCTGTTTCGGGATGGACGAGAATATCTAACCCCTCGCGGTAGAGCATCAACCAAGGAACGACTTTGCCAAACTGCGGGGGTAAAAACGCAACTTGATACTCGCTTGGGGGTGGGGCCCAATGGGTTTCTCATGCCAACGCCCTAGCTGCACCTCAAACTGACCCAATCCTTCGCGCACGCGCTCTGCAGCATCGCGGCTATCATTGTCAATGTAAATATGCGCGTGAAAACCAACAATTTTGATGGTGTCTGCTTCCATGATTTTCAGTGGGGTATTATGGGGAGGTTTATTGCAGCCAAATCCCACAAAGAAGTATACTCTAGCTTATTAATTTTATCTGAGAGTAAACATTACTCTTTCACAATGTCGCCTATATTTTAGGGTGAACTAATGACTCAAGAAAACAACTGGTTTGAGACGGCACGATTGGGAATGTTTGTTCACTGGAGCCACAGCAGCCAGTGCGGGTACGAATTATCTTGGCCGTTGGTGGGAGGCGTCTTTAGCTTGCCGTACTGCCAAGATGTTCCGGTAGCGGACTATCACCGCACCGCCCAAACTTTCAATCCGACTGAATACAACCCTCAAGCTTGGGCGCATTTAGCGAAACGCTTGGGGATGCAGTATGCGATTTTGACGGCTAAACATCATGATGGGTTTTCCTTATTTCATACCCAGCAATCCGACTTTTCTATCGAGTATGCGCCGTACAAAAAAGATATTGTCCGAGAATTTGTGGAGGCGATGCGGGCGGAGGGTTTGCGAATTGGGTTGTATTTTTCCTTGATTGACTGGCATTACCCTGACTACCCGGCTTTCACAGAAGCCGACAAACCGTATCAGTTTGGGAAATTCCGACAGCCGACGAATTCTCAGTGGGAGCGCTACCTTGAATTTATGTTCGCTCAAGTCAAAGAATTGTTGAGCAACTACGGAAAAATTGACTTGCTTTGGTTTGATGGCGGTTGGGAACGAAAGCCAGAACAATGGCAAGCTAGACAGCTACATGAAATGATTCGATCGCTGCAACCGCATTTGCTAATCAACGATCGCCTCCCTGGATTTGGAGACTTCGATACCTGCGAACAATTCATTCCTCCCCAACCGCCTCCGCGCACTTGGGAAGCTTGCCTAACTCTGAATGAAAGCTGGGGGTACAACCCGAAGGACACCCAATTCAAGTCAGCTCGCCAACTTATTCATACCCTATGTGAAGTTGCCGGTAAAGGTGGCAATCTGCTGTTGAATGTCAGTCCTATGGGCAATGGGCAGATTCAATCTGAACAATTGGATTTGTTGCAATCCGTAGAAGAATGGCTGGCTGTCCATGCTCAGAGCATCGTAGGAACACAGCATGGGCTGGAACCTTGGCAATTCTACGGCCCTTCTACTCGGCGGGGCAATCGCTTTTACCTACACTTGCTGATGAAGCCCTACGACTCAGTAACAGTAAGAGGTGTACCTATTAAACGGATTCAAGCAGTTTATCTGCTAGCTGGAGGGCAGTTATTAGAACACTCAACTCGCTGTGCGATTGTCGATTCTATGTTAAGTGCCGATCCTCTTGGGGAGTTAACGATTCAAGTGCCTGAACCAGCTCTCGATCCCTATGCTACGGTGATTGCAGTTGATATTGCTCCAGCCAACGATACTTAGAACAAGATTTGGCCAGTGTAGCGATCGCACTTCTTCACTTCCTACCCCAGGAGCAGATCGCATCCAGCTCAATCTCACCATCGCACTTTGGGTTCCATCTTATACAAATCATTCAGAATAAGCTTGACATCGGGAAACGTGAAATACTCTTTCAGTTTCCCAATGCGATAATTGGTAGTCCTCCATAGTCAGGGTTAAGATAGTTTTTCAATAACTTCAAAACTCGTTAGAATGATGGATAAAATCCCTGATAAATGCCAATATAATTTGAAAGTTATTTAGAAAAATTAAGCGTTTTTCTCACCAATCGACACAGCCTCGATCTCCGAGTATTATTAAATTTTTAGGAGTCATAAATTTTACCACTATCCTTGTCTTCCCCTTTGTGTATTTTGCTAGGAAAAACTGCGGAATAAGAGATACAAAAATCTGTATGAATGACACCAAATTGCCTCGGTCACTGGTGGTAAATAGTTCCATAATTCCCTAAATGCCTTCTCGTCTCGCTGCCCAATATATACTCTTACAATTATGAGTCAGACCATTTTTGCTGACATTTTTACAACTGCAACGGGGACAATTCATAGATAAGGAAGTTAAGAAAGTGGAACTAAATAATTCTACCGGATTTCCATAACTATGCACCGCTACCAAATTATTAAAGCGTTGTGGATTTGAATTGATAAACTTTAAGAAGTTTAAAATTAGAGCTTTGATTAGCTGGCGGTTTCCTACACTTTTAGCATAGTAAGTAGGAAATAGCCGTTTGATTATTGGGCAACAGTTAACAGCAGGATGGAGAAGGTATTGAGGAAACAAACCTTTGAAAACATTTACGCTCTGCTTTTTCAGCTTAATAACTATATCTTATCGATTTGTTCCTTCGCTGCAAGATAATGGTGACGTGCGTCACACATAGCAGGTTCGATGCTCTGTTTAGGCTTTAAATTTGTTTAAATCTCGTTAAGTTAACTCCAGCAGCCCAGAAGAAAGCGGCAAACCATCCTGAAATACCAGCAATTCTCCCGGCTGAATTTGCGTCCAAACTTCGTTATCTGTCAGCGGAAAAGTGGCAATAACAGCTACGCGATCGTCCTCGTTGGTCAATTCCCGGAAATCGACTGTTACATCTTCGTCGATCGAGTGAGCGCTAGCAAAAGGTGCTTGTCGCACAATATAATGCAGATTAGTAGAACAATGGGTGAACAAGTGTTCTCCATCGGAAAGTAAATAATTAAAAATTCCGTGTTCGGCCAAACTTTTAGTAATTTCCTCCAGTACCGGGTAAATTTCCGCTACAGCAGGCTTACTTTGAGGAAAAGTGGAGCGCAGCTTTTCTAATATCAAACAGAATGCTTTTTCGCTGTCAGTTTTGCCAACAGGTTTGTAAACTCCGGCACATTCTGGATAAAAGTTTTCGAGATTTCCGTTGTGAGCAAACACCCAATAACGTCCCCACAGTTCCCGAATAAAAGGGTGGCAGTTTTCCAGAGCAATTGCGCCTTGCGTAGCTTTGCGGATGTGAGCAATGACGTTAGTTGAATGAATGGGATAGCGACGCACTACTTCTGCAACCGGAGAAGCAATCGCAGGTTTAGAGTCTATAAAAAGGCGACATCCCAAACCTTCAAAGAAAGCAATTCCCCAACCGTCTTGATGAACGTCCGTTTTGCCCCCCCTTGCAGAAAAACCCTCAAAAGAAAAGCAAATATCTGTCGGAACATTGCAGTTCATTCCCAGTAATTGGCACATAGCTTTTAAGTCTCTGGAGTGTGGATCGATCGCGCAGCTATTGGCAGCTACAGATTTGCGGTGATAATATTATAGTATTAAGGGGTTCAATAAGTTAAATATACTTAATCTTTTTGCTGGGTCAACGGTAATAATACTGAAGCCGAAAACTTGGCGAGCGCTAAAAAAATCGCTCGTGTTTCCCTGCGAACGATGTTAACCGATAAATCGCTGTACACTTTTTCCCGTGTAGACAGCGAGTATAAAATGTTAGCCGAGATCCGGGAAGGAATTGATAGGACTTTGATGGTTTGGCAGCACCGTTTGAAAGCATATAACAATCAGCCGGCCCTTCACATCATCAGAAATTCTGGAAAGATTAGTTTGCTTAAATGCTCTGGGGAATGAATCTGGTGTTTATGAAGGGTGCTGGAAAAGACGATATATACTGTATAAAAATCTAAGCACGGGTGTATTTTGGTTTCGATTATATCCGCCCCCACATCATTAATATTACTACTTAACTATCGGAGCGATAGCGAGATCTTGTGATAAAAATTAAAGGCAATGGCACAGGAATGTCTGAGGAAATAATATCGCAGATTTTTGATTTTTCCTTCATTACAAAATCTGTAAAAAAAAAACGGGAACCGGATAGTCAATCAGGCGTCACATAGGTGAAGAAACCGAGGACGGCACTTTGACTTGTTCGTCGGTTTTGGGAGAAGGAATGGAATTTACGATCCCCCTTCATCTCGAATAGTGACTCAACCGTAGCTACTCCGTAGGAAATCACGTTTTTTCTCACTTTTTTGGCTTTTTACTCACAAAGTATAACTAACATGAAAAATCATAAGTGCGATCGACAAATTTGGAAAATCCTTAGCAGCTTAATGCTAGGATTCGGATTGCAGGCATTATTCAGCATTCCAGCCTTAGCAGAAACGACTGATCCTGAAACAACAGCAAATAGTGCAAATTCGGAAGATCCAGTTAATGAATGGTATCAATTACCCGCACCGACAAATAATCTAGCGGATAATTTCGATCGTAATCCCGATCGCAAATTAGTCGAAAAAGCTGACAATGTAGAGGAAACTTCACAGATAAACCCCACATCGGAGACATCCGTACCTATCGCGAGTGAGATAGAAACTCACGTATCCGAAGCCAGCGAAGCGCAGCCCGCCCCAATACCCGCATTAGTTGAAGAAAATAAATTAGAAAATCCCCCATTAGTTTACCCTGGTGACAACTCACTAGAACAAGTTACATCAGTTTCCCAACTCAGCGACGTACAGCCCACAGACTGGGCATTTCAAGCACTGCAATCCTTAGTAGAAAGATACGGCTGCATAGCTGGATACCCCGACGGAACCTATCGCGGAAACCGCGCTATAACGCGCTATGAATTTGCAGCCGGAGTCAATGCTTGTTTAGATACAATCCGCGAGTCCATCGCCAAATCAACTGAAAGTCTAGCTAAGCGAGACGACTTAATAAAACTGCAAAAATTGCAAGAAGAATTTGCCGCAGAAATTGCCACAATCCGAGGCAGAGTGGATGTGCTAGAAGCGCGAACTAGCGAACTAGAAGCCAATCAGTTTTCGACCACAACTAAACTGTCGGGATTCACAATTTTTGGAATACAAGGGCGCACGCCGAACCGGGCGGATCGGACTCCCAGAGACGGCAAAAGGGATACCAAAGACCCCGGTACAAATGTCAACTCGATCAACTTCACTCAATTATATTTAACCACTCAATTTAGTCCTCGCAGTAACTTATTAATCGGTTTTTACAACCAGAAAGGAAGCAATTCACCACAATTAACCGAAGACGTAAACGTTGCTTATAATTTAGGAGAAACTCCTGGATTTACTATCAGCGACCTCAACTACCGCTTTCTGGTCGGTGACAAATTGGCAGTGTTTGCAGGGACAGCAGGAGTTAACATGATTACCGCTTTTCGGGGGCCGAATCGGGCCGAAAGTGCAGCTTCCGGCCCCCTTTCTGCGTTCGCCCAAAGAAACCC
>Ga0247774_1001647_pt1 | contig 11186 bp, 8 predicted proteins | sample UWRJL001104B6_FD_179933 | JGI IMG/M metagenome (GOLD analysis project Ga0247774, IMG submission 179933) | Plant litter microbial communities from Arlington Agricultural Research Station in Wisconsin, United States - UWRJ-L001-104B-6 | ecosystem: Environmental > Terrestrial > Plant litter >... | reverse complement strand
ATTTGCAAACCTTTCTCTTTGTTGGTAATCAGGCTAGAACAACTAGCACATCTGAAGCTGCTCTTGCTGCCTTTAAGAGGAATGAAGACGGGTCGGTCGTTAACACTCCAGCGGCTATCGCAGCTTTCCAGCCAAACGATTCCGATTTCGTCGGCCCTAGTTTCGTGCAAGAGGTTCCCTTTTATCCTCAAGTCATTTAGTGGGTTCCGAGCTATCGGAGAACTAGATCTCCATAGTTTGTGTGCATGTGCTACTAATGATAGCATGCACTCATTAATTCTGTTTCTTGTTGCAGTGCCTTTACTCAGAAGTTTTATCGTTTCGAATGGTTATAGACACTAGTTAGGATGCAGGCTTTAGGCTTCTTTTTTTCTGCCCAAATTGTCGAATTTAGCTCGTGGTTAGATTTTAAGTAAGAAAAGGAGGAGTAGGAATATATAGTTCTGTTTTAGTAGAATAAATTACCAAGTTATTGACCCTTAATATATATGGTCCTTTGAACGATTCTATAATAGATTGATGTCAAGGCGTCTCGGCTCTTCTTCGGGGGCTACCCATACTAGGGTTGCGCCGCCCATTTAGGGTTGCCATTACGTTGTCGGATGCATGAGATAAAAGCGGCCGATTTCTAATGAAAGAGAAAGAATGTGTTGAATTGTCTGTTTGCTATCAAAGAATGACGGCGGCGATGTCGCCTCTAAATACACAACTGAAGACATGAAGTTCGTATCTGAGAATGCCCTGTAGCAGGCTTTTGTACTTCGTAAAAGCAGCAATTCGATATATCGAAAGAATACGAAGGCGACCTGATCGTCGAGCTCAGGGCCGTCTGGAGTCGAGCGGTCTGGAGGGACTTGAACCTGGTCGCCCCTGCCATAGCCTCATTTGCGACACGTGGGCATCTGTATCACTTCCGAGCTTAGTTTGGGCTAAAATTTAAGGCCCGCTAAATAGGGAACCGTTCTAGCAAGGCCGTAAAAACAGGCCTAGGCCGCAATGTTATACAATGATCACTAGCTTCACTTCAATATCATGATATTGAATAAGAAGTTTAGGGTTTTATTAGTAATTAGATCAAGAACTTGCATTTTAAGGATCAGATGAAAAAGATAGCTAACATAACCTAGGAACCAGCCTTATTCTAAATCGGAAACAAGTTACTAATACTCTTCGATACAAGCACAGGGCCCGATAAGGGGAATTTCTCCTTCTGAAACCCTCTTCCTAAAACATCGCGGGTGCATGACATGATTCCCACAACCCTTCCAGACAACATCGGAAAATGGTACGAAATCACCGCGGCATATCAGGCAGGAAGCCTTATCCCCATCTACATCTTTGGGCAGTTTATTTATGACTTGGTCTGTTATGACAGAGGGAAAGATGGATTTCGGATCAAAACGCGCCTTGTCAAGTTGGATTTCCGAAATTACACTGCTCATTTGTGAGAGTTCGTCAGGGTTCAATTTTTCCAAGGCCCGGAGACGCAATGGCTCTGGAGAGTCGTTCAATGCCAGGGCCAATGCAACTTCGCCAATTTTATGACTGATGTTTAAAACGGGGGAGTAGTATTTCCACTCCTTGCACGCTTTAAGGATTAGAAACAATTCCATCCTGCTCTTTTGGTCAATAAACATGCTACGGTCAACATCTACCGCTTGGCGTTTCGCTTGCGGTTCAGCGGCATCATCAGAATCATCTAGAGGATGCTTCCGGTTTGACGAAGAGGGCTCCTGAGGTAACGAGAAAGACACATGCCGCTTAGAAGGAGGCTCGTCACCATTTTCTTCTTCGTCTAGCTTGCGCTTGCGAGAGTTCGGTACAAGTGAAGCAACTAGCGTAGCCACTCGCTTTTTCTTGGCAGTCCAGTCCGGCGTGTCCAACTTGCGCTTTTGGGGTGCCATTTCGATAGGGGTAATACATAAGATTGAAGTGATCAAATTACGAGAATACTGTACAGTATAAGAGATGGCAAATACATATGAATATATACAGTTTTTTTACATAGTAAAGGCTGGAGTAATGGCCCTTAAACAAGTCCTATGTAGAGATGAGGTGTGTGGCCAAAATTTGGGGCCAAATCCTACGAATCCACACGGGCCGCGAACTAGTCCACGTCTTTTGCATCGTTTGGCCTCATTCTGGGTCCTCTTTAAAATCGGTAGGTAGAGGTTAGGTCTGAGCGTAGTTAGATAGTACTGTGCAGCTATTTGCGAAATCAGTGTCCTGTTCGTCCCAACTCTTAGACAAATTCAAGAGCCTCATCCAGAGGAGCCCCAATTTATGGAGGTGGGCAATAGCCGGGCTACACTATTTTGCACTCTTTCCTCGAGCTTCTTAAGAAGGACGTTGGCACAAGGATTATTTCCCAACTTGTGGCACCCACCAAAGAGACCTCTATCCTTTTGACGGGCCTCGCACGGTGGCTCGGCTTTCCCAAAGCAGTGGGAAACGAGCGTTGTATAGGCGTCAGGATCCCGGGACAAAAGCAGATGTAACAGAGACTTCACCTCGTCAAGCCTTCTTCGGAGAATCCGAGAAGCTCGTAGCATCCATAACTCTACTGTGATATCGGCGTCGGACTTCGCTTTGGAAAACTCTAGAGATATCATGAACCCCTGGCCTTGAAGTTGGATGGTGCCCTGTATTGTTAGCATTGCTATCATTCTTAGAAAGTCAAACTTACCTCTAATACAATCCCTTATTAAATAGGGAAGTAAGTGAGTCTAGGGAATTACGACCTGGATTCTGGTGCCTGTGTCGTTTGCGATGCAGATGCTCGTCAGACCGCTGCCGCTTCGCAGGAGGCTCCGCCTCCTCATTGCCCTCGCGGTATTGGCTATGTATGCTCTTGCATCTGATGGCCAAGGTCTGAAGAGCAAGGTCTAAGGCCCGAGAATGAGATGGAGGAGGGAAGGGACCAGAGGAAGGAATAGACGGGAGGAAGGAGTTTAAATATTCCAGGCCGTTATGGCCTGCCACTTCTCTTTCCCATGCTCTCCTTCGAGCTATTAGTCAGATATCCCAGTTGGGAGGAAGTGACGGGGCCCCCTTGGGCGAGCAGGGAGGTTACAACCGTTATGCTGTAAGTACTGATGTATTATGGCCGGGTTGCTATGTGGCAAGGTCGCCGCCATCGGCTATCCCCTGCTTTTTAGATTAGACCCGTTAGGCCGATAGTACAGGAGGCGGCTGATGTGAATTGCGCCACCTTCCACGGCCCGGTTCAGAGAGACTTCAATTCCCGGAAGCGGAGTTAGAAAGTCCACGTATAACAAACGATTTTAAAAGAAACTTCACAAACAGTATAGGAATAGCCAATATATACATAGATGTATTACTAGGATAAAGGCAGAAACTTGGCTATAGTAATAGTACTATAAAGCAATCTACCATAAACCGAAAACCCTACCCCTTCAGCTCTTATATGTACCATATCGATCAAAGCAACGACATCAACTTCGGTCTAGTCTCAACATTCCAAGGACGGAAGTCCAACTCTTTCAATGAAATAGTATCATCCATCATATTTTGAACTAGTTTACGAATTTCGTCGCTTACCTTACAATTTGCGCACACTATTTTCGAGTAAGTAGAGGTAAAGATGGCTCTTTAAAGAAAACTTACAGGATATTACCGTACGACCTTTGCAATGATTCATTTCGAAATCAATAACCTTTTTGATATCTATGGCTTCGTACGTTATATTAATCCGCTTGCCTAACTCCCGGCTTTGCCGGCGGATCGGTTGGTGGACAGTTATTTCCATGTCATCTACATTTGGATGGTCCGACTCGTGCCTCTGGAGGAAGCCCCCTAATATATAGATATGGATATCGAGAATCTAAACGTATGTTAGCGCCGTATTAAAGGAGTTGAGAAGAAAATAAACTTACTTTGTCCGTATCTAGCTTGAGAAGCTCTTGCATTTTATCAGCGACCCAGGCTGTTTGAACTATTATAGCTATTAGCGCAAATTTTTGCGGTCAAGAAACTTTGAAATACTGACTCTCTGAGTCTACTTGCCAGAAAAGCGCGATCCTCCTAGTTTTTACCTCACAATTATGATATCCATTAAGCAGCTGGACAACATAAGCGAGCTGACCGGCTATTCCTATCCCAGTTGCGAACAGCAGAACAGTGCCATACGAGTCAAGATTAAGCTCTTTCCCATATGGACCCTCAACTATGGCTCGCATTTCGGTGCCTTCCCCAAATTGGGTTTCACGATGCAGGAAAAGATTATTTGTGAAACCTTTTCGTCTCTGGACAATAAATACGGCATAGTCGGCGTTATTATAACGATAACACCACGCCACATAAAACGGGTGAAGCTGAGCAAAAGAGGTGGGACTCACGCCCGGGATGCAGAGGTAAACATACTGCCCAGCTCGAGGCTTCCAGGATTTTGTCAACCGGACGTGAACGTGGACAGCGTCTGAAAGAGGAATTTCGCGTCTGCCTGAACTCTTGAACGTTATTTCTCGCACTCTTGCCCGACTAAGAGTCGTCTTGCGCCCCATGTTGCGATATATGACCTGACCAAATCGGAGGGTCCCTGCTACTATCTGGAGGCAGGCTGCCGCAAGCAAGTATACTGTCGGGGATGCCAGGAGGCCGGTCGGTTTATGTAGGTAAATGGCGATTACGGACCCTACGCTGAGGATTAGGTGGAAATTTAGGAATAATTCATAGAAGCGTCGACGTAGGAAGCTCGAAAGCAGGATAGACAAGAAGATTATGAATGCCTAAAATGTTAGCCTATATCCTGTCCTGCGCTACAGATTAGGTACTTACGATAAGACCCGCGATACTTGTTTGCGTTCTAAAGTTAAACTTGTTAGATGAAAATGACGCTACCACATGGATAAAGCCTTCTAATACTGCAATTCGACCAAGCAAACGATGTATTCTAGTATAGGCTCTTAAGCCGACACCACAGCGGCTGGCTACGATGTTCATTTGGCCTCCTATAAACAGTGGCATAAGATTAATAACAGATATTAATCCAGAGCGCTTAATAAACCTATCAGTATCCTTTTTAATATCGATAGTTAGGGCCAGCGTATTAGCTATCAAGAATGCTAGTAGGATAAGAACATCAAATCGTGTGGTCTTCCGAGAGCGTCGAAGATATCGAGGGATCTGCGGGTAAAACAAGTACTTGAGAAAATATAGTTTCCCATACGCCTGGATGAGAGAGGCAATTGCAAAAAATAAGCATGCAACGACGTATAATAATATGAGGCTCCCAAGAGCAATCGCGTACCACTTGGGGATGTCCATGACGGGAAACGATAGCTATTGGTATAGCGAGTCTTATGGCGGTAGGGTTAGGTTACGCTTGACCTCGACACATGGCTTAGACTTACACGGGCCCTAAATATATATAAGAACGCAAGGGGTGGGACCGAAAATGGTCCCGTGCACAGCCACGACTATTTACAGGGAAAGGACACAGGTCCCTAATTGCGGCCAGTTAACCTTATATTTGTCTCTATACTTCACCACTTATGTACTCGACTTCTCTTTCTTAATTTCTTATGTATTGTAAAGTCAAAATGGCAAAGAAAACACCTTCGGTTAGGAAGCACAACAAAAAACTTCGAAGAAACTTCGAAAGTTTGTTACGTAAATTATATAAGTATGGGGAGTTACAAGGTGTGGAACTTGGCACGTACGTTATCTATAAGGATAAAAACAAATTCGTTTCTTACGAATCATCGGGTTTCTCCCATGGACAGATTGCAGCAAAGGTAGGTTGACAATCTCCCAGCCCGACCATGGTTCTAACATCGTCCAGAAGGCACACCCGAACTCTACAAACTATCGCCCAGAAGACGTAGAAAGAATCTTCGAATCTTCGAATCCCCCAAAGACAACGAAGAGCCAAGTAGGCGCCGCTGGAGCGACTACTTTACCTGACCCCTTTGTTCCTTCCGGAAAATCCGGCCTCAACAAGTTTCCGGAACCGCCGCAGTTTACCCTATCCATACTAAAAAATGAGTTGAAATTGATAGGGAAGAAAGAATATTATGGTAGCTTAGAATAATATGGAAATACAAGGAAACAATTTCCATTTAAACGTAGTCTAAACAACAAGTCAATCAACGTAACACCTAACTCAAATAGAATATAATATACATTGAACCGCAAAGTTTTTCAATCCTCAAACTATACTTTCGATCGGTCAAGGCTCGCATTCATAACAAAGTTGAAACACTCCTTTCGGATCTTGGGTGATGTGGGAATTGCGGCTGTACGCGTCTATGTTTATTCCGTCAATATATGCCATGTGGTCACCAACGCCGAGAATGTTGCTCCATTGCAAGGCTCTTCCGCTTTCTTGCTCCGCAAGTTGACGCACCGGTAGGCTTAACACGTCAGTTACGACGTAAGCTCGTGGTACTACAACGGGCTGAACCAAATTGTATTTCCACTTCGGGGTGAGGTTGAAGTTGAATCGAGAGGCAACTTGGTTGGCAGTACGCCCTAAGAAGGCTCCCTCGTGGCGTGTCTCTAAGTTTGTTCCGTCACCTTGACCAGTGATAGGCCTCGGCTCGATGTTCGTTCTCACGACCCTGACCAGGACTGTACCCGTCATTTTTTTCGGCACGGGGTGTTTTTCGGCACGTAGGGACGGACAGTAACTATAGTTATTATCTAATAGCTAAGTACGCCCGAGAACGCCATTAGCAACTAAAATGCCACCCCACTATAATGTGCCGTATACCTTCTTGTAACGTCTATCCCTACGTGGCGAGAACCCCTCCGTGCCGAGAAAATTGACAGGTACTTCAACTTCAAACACGTTAAAAACTTCACACATATCGACGTCTCCCAAATATTTATATAAGTCGTACTCCCTAGCCACTCTTGAGCATTTTAAGCCCCTCTTACGAGAAATTTACCTTGGCGTTGTCGTCCCCGCGCCTGATCTATAGAACGTCATGGTTTACGGCAAAAGAGAGTTCCTCCGATATGCTTCCACCATCAAGCTCTTATCACCCCTAATACTTACAAAAATGCCATATCCGAGCTTTAGAACCTCACTACTACGCCAGTAATCGTCATGAGCCTTGTGGCTGCTGTGGTGTCCAGATCTTTACAAGAGCGCCACGCAAGTCTGTACCTCGGATCAAAGCCAAGTGACGATTTGGGATAGTGCGAAACGATTCTCGCACGGAGTACTTTATGTGGCTGATTTGGAATGTGGCTGATGCCAAGGCCTCCGATTACATAACAACTGCCCCTGGTCATGTGATAACTAAGCCTTGTTGACTTTTTGGATGGACCCGAGGTTTAGCCGAGTTAGCCTGTGTTGAGGCAAGCTTGGTATTGGGACCTGCTAGAACACTAAATTGTTTATCCGTGCTAAGGCTATTAGCGAGGTTTTGCGGTTAAACATTATGTAATGACAGTATGGTGTCTTATTACCCCGCCTGCGAACCCGTCTTTGCTTCTGGCACTTTAACCACGTCGACACACACGGAAGCATCATCCATCGACTACGATCACAAGTCAACGCAAATGCCTGATCAGCAGACGAATCATCCAGGGTCTCACTCGCTATCGAGGATACTGGAGCAAACCGAACAGGGGAAGGTAGTGCTCCCTATCGACCCAGATAAAGGAGACAATTATGCTTCTTGTGAGAAAATTCGACTCCGGTCGCGCGATTGCCGCTATTTCCGAACGGTCCGCCCTACACTTCTCCTGCGGCGAACGGGATAAAGCAATATTGATGTTGATGAATGGATTGGAGGCGATGGAAGATGTAGTCGGGGAGAGAGATCCCTCCACGCTCACATGCATGGCTAATCTTTCCGCGACACTAGCTAATATGGGCGCATGGAAAGCTGCGGAGGTTCTAGGGGTGAAAGTATTGGCAATGAGGCAGGAGGTTCTAGGAGAAGGCCATCCCCATGCGCTTCTATCCTTGGTCAACCTAGCAGCAATATATCAGAAGCTGGCCCGGTATCAAGAGGCAGAACGCCTACAGTCGCAGGCACTCTGCAAGATGAAAGTATCGTTAGGGGAAGACGATCCTCGGACGCTTGCTTGTATGGCTAGCCTAGCCTTAACACACAGGTATCGGGGCCAATATGGAGAAGCCGAAAACCTGGCGAAGCAGGTGTTTGACATCAGAAAGAGGATGCTCCATGAGGAACATCCAGATTTGCTTGCGTCTATGTCCGATTTGGCGCGGATATTCGCGGACCAAAACCGATTCGAGGAAGCAGCGGAGTTGGCTGCTCGGACAATGAGGATGAGAAGAAAGGCCTTGGGAAACAAGCACCCCGATACGCTTGGTGCTACAACCGACTTAGCTGCGATATATATCTGCCAAGGCAAGTGGAAGCAGGCGGAGCAAATTGCATCTCCAATCGTGTTCATGATGCAAGAGGTGCTAGGTGCCGAGCACACCCACACTCTGTCAACCATAGCAAATTTGGCTGTGGCCTTGGGGAATCAAGGCCGACATGGAGAAGCAGAAAAGCTTGAGCTTCAATTGGTGAACACAAGGAAGCAAGTTTCCGGTGAAGAGCATCCAAACACACTTACTTGCATAGCCAATCTGGCATCTACATATCGCAGCCAAGGTCGATATGTAGAAGCGGAACAACTGGAGCTACAAGTGATAAGGGCAAGAGAGAAGGTCTTAGGCGAAGAGCATCCTGATACTCTCGTTTCTAGAGCCAGTCTGGCCCATACCTATGACCTGCAGGGCCGATATAAAGAGGCACGGCAATGCGGCGAATCGGTGGTGGAGACGATGAGACGGGTCCTGGGAGAGGAGCATCCCGACACTCTTTGCTCTCTCGGTACATTGGCTTCAACATATCACCACGAACAACGGCACGGAGAGGCAGAGACGCTAGAGGTACAAGTCATGGAGGCGAATATCAAACAACTCGGTGCGGACCATCCCCAAACACTCACTTCAATGGGCAATCTTGCTTTGTCATACCAGCGAGCAGACAAGTTCGAGGACGCGATGAAACTCGTGAAGGACGTGCTAGGGAATGCAAATCGGGTTCTAGGCTGGAAACATCCTTCTTCGCTCAATTGGATGGCCAATCTTGCTACGGGGTTCGCAGACGCGGGAAGCTTTGGTGAGGCTGAGGAGCTAGGAAAGCAAGTATTGGACGCGAGGATTGAGGTTTTAGGAGAGAATCACCCTGACACGATCGTGTCCACGTGCAACCTTGCCATGGTATACAACAGTCAAGCCAGAAGGGAGGAGGCGGCAAATCTGATGGCTGAAGCAATCGAGAGAGGCTCCAGCCAGCTAGGGAGGGATCATCCTTCTACACTCATCAATGTTTACAACTAGGAGCGAAACTGGCTTCCCCTCTCACAAACTCTAAAGAGAAGTTTTCGACGCACGGACTTGATCTGGACTGCAAATTATGATTTATCTGCATATGATGCTCTGACTAAATTTTGTATTTTCGGATGCAAATTCGCCGATATCCGGCCTGGGCAGTTTATCTACCTGACGGTATCGGCACTCGGAAAAGATTGCCTCTGGAAGGTGCTACTATATCAGAATGTCGATTACTAGTGCTTCGGGAAAACTTCGGTCACGTGAAATGATTCCGCAATTGGATCTTTGAGACGCCACAGCACACGAGACCAACATTCAAAATCGATCCCACACCGCTCATTTTACTGCACCTGGTAGGCGATGAATTCTGTTAAATTGTTGTTTCGCGACTTTATTCTATAGCCGAGATTTCATGTAGTATCGCTTTGTGCACGATAATACACTCCTTCTATATGGACTCCGACTATCCGTCGCGGCAGACATGTTTGCCTCTTTACAGGCTTCTTCAGGAAGGCCAGTTTCGACTTCTGAAGCTATTTCCATGCAGACCCTCCTTGGCCGCCGCCCTCGTTACTGAATCCTTAAATCAACCACCATCATATGAATGCATTTCATATGCTTGGGGCGAACAGGCTGCAATTAGCCAGGCTCTTGTCAACGACAATGCCGTGTCTATAGGCGCAAATATCCACGATTGCCTTCGGCACCTGGCTCCTGCAACTGGTTCACGGCTTCTTTGGGTCGACTCCCTGTGTATCAACCAGGGTGACAATGCCGAGAAGTCAACTCAAGTTCACAAGATGGGACAAATATTCCGCTCGGCAACCCGCGTGCTAGTATGGCTAGGGAACGACAACCATTTTCTCAGCTACGTCGACGGTCAAACTCATTGTCTCTCGACTTCAATGGATATCTTTCGGGTCCTTTCACAAGGCCATATCCGGTGTACAAAGACCATCGCATCATATGCCCAAGGTCTGCGCCTATTAACGGAATGCACATGGTGGAGCAGGGTCTGGGTTTTGCAAGAGGTTCTCTTAGCTCGCGAGGCGGTCTTGCTGGTCGGCCATCGTGAAGCACGATGGGATGATGCCGTAAAATCAGCACGTAACTTCTTGTGGCACTCGACACATTGCTGCCGCCCATGGAGTCGTGTATTACAGGAGCACGTGCACGAAAAGATGGACCATGACTTGACTGCTTTTTGCAGCCGAATTCTCTGCATGGCTCGTTTGCCGGATTCTTTCCAAAACCAGATTTTAGGATATTTGTGGGCCATTTCTTACCGCGAGGCATCGGACGATCGAGATAGAGTTTTCTCGCTCTTAGGTCTCCTGTCCCAAAAGACATGCAGGATCCAGCCCAACTACGGGTTGACGCACGCTCAACTATGCATTCATGTTTCCCGGGATAATATCCAGGGAAGTAAGACCTTGGATGTTCTTATGGGGTCTTCATGGAGAGGATTGGCTTTTGGGCTGCCATCATGGGTGAGACTTTGGAAGAGACGTTGCCTTGAAGAAGAGGACACTCGGATCATGTATCAGCTGTGGTCTCGAGCGTATCAAGCCAGTCTGGGCACGAAGGCTGAAGTTCGGTTTTTGGAGGCAGATAATTTACTTCTTGTCAAAGGAAACATCATCGACAGCATCGTGGTAATAGGGCATGTCGGTGTTGCCCCATATGAAGGACATCTCAGAGCCAAACAGATGCGGGTTCTGGAGAGTTGGAGGACTTCGGTATTCTCGTTTGCCCGGAACAACAGTATTCTCCGGTACCCGACAGGCTGCAGCTTCGCTAATGCATTCTGGTTGACGACACTTGGTGGAATATTCGTGCCGGAGAGGGAGCGGAT
>Ga0247774_1001646_pt1 | contig 11186 bp, 9 predicted proteins | sample UWRJL001104B6_FD_179933 | JGI IMG/M metagenome (GOLD analysis project Ga0247774, IMG submission 179933) | Plant litter microbial communities from Arlington Agricultural Research Station in Wisconsin, United States - UWRJ-L001-104B-6 | ecosystem: Environmental > Terrestrial > Plant litter >... | reverse complement strand
ACAGCTATTAAGGTGACCGCGAGAAGTATAATCGGTTTCGTTTGCGTTGTCTTCCTCAAGGATTTCATCGACGGTTTTCATTATGGCATATTCAAGATCTTCCTCCGACATGACCCCTAGAGGGGCGGATGGATGTGGTTCTCCTGTGCCGACAGTCTCTCGTTCGCTTGGCGGCGTCGAAGGTGAGATATCTATCGCGTTAGGGTTGGCTACGGGTGGCGAGGCTAGCTGGACAGCATACTTGCTCCAAACCATGAGGCCGAACCTGTCAAAGCCGAAGCCTCCGGGAAGGTCGCCTACGGTTAGGCGTTTATAGGGAAGGTGAGGTTCGTTGGGATTATCTCTATCTACGAAAGAATCCTTGTTTATCTATTTGCTGACTGTATTCAGGTCGATCTGGCGGAGGGGGTTGATGGAGTCCTGAGTTCCAGGACTGCTACGACGTAGGTGCCGTTGGAGCATGAGCCTGTTCAGCTTGATTACGACTTCATCCCAGTCGTGAATAGCATGGGCAGCCGTGCGAAGAACCCCGCAATACTTGGTGCCCCTGGAAGCCCAGCCGTAATGCCGAATGCGATCGCGGCCCTAGAAGCGGTCGACGGTTTTCAACGCACTAACGCACCGCTTTTGGGTTTGCAAGCCGTTCTGGGCAACGCTACCGAAATGCTCCCACTGGGCAGTATCGCCCTTCTGTATTGTCCGTCGCTTGGTTTTGTAGTCGGTGCACTCGGCCTCTATGATGTGGTAATAGGCGGCAATCAGGAATTCTAAGCCGGCAACCAAGGACTCCAGGCCGGCATACTGGCCGAGCAGGTCATCTCGGATCTCGGTACAGAGGGCATATTTTTCCTTGTCGGTTTGGCAAGCGCGGATATTCTCGCGAAACTGTTGGATTTGCCGATATTGGTCGCCGTTCAGGACGAGAAAGACATCGTCGAGGTCGGCAGAGGCGCCTTCGGTTGCAGGTACATCCGCGGTGCTAGGAGGTGTGGCGAGTGGAGGTGACATTTCAGAATCGGTGATGGTCATTGAGAAATGTTTACGATCCAGCGGCGGTTGCAGGACGCGGCTCTACGGGTGCAAATGCACCTGTGGGGCAGTTTATTACGTAAGCCCGCTCATTGGACAATGGGGACCAAGCGGAGGGACCCAAACCTCGTCACGATGTCGTGGACCACGCAAAAACGCAGCGGACACGCAGGTTACGCGGTGTGCGCGAATTCCCCTATCCTCGACTTAGCTGCCTTGCAGAAATGTACTGTTCCGAAACGTCACTCGGAAGGTACAATCCAGCCGCTGCCATTGTGCTCGTTTGCCGCGAGGTGGAGTCTCCTCGAGGTTGTCCAAAACGCAGTGCTGCTGGTCCCTTCGATATCTCTCTTGCTTCTGCGCGCCCGTTTTCCTTCCAGCTATGGCCCCACACCTCATCAAGACAGGCAAAATCCAAATTCTGGGCGAGACGTCCAATAGTGTGGTGTATGCTGTCGATACAGATTCTACAACTGATCTCGCTAGAGATAGTCATATAGTGCTGAAGGGCGGCACTGTCTGGTACAAGGGCGTGAAGCCGTTCGGCAACAAGATAGATGACGACGAGACGGACCGAAACCTTCGGAAAGAGGCGCACCTCTACGAGGCGATCGGCTCCCACCCCCACATTGTCGCCTGCTGCGGTCTTGAGTTCCTGAAGGACACGAACATGCCATGGGCACTACGCCTGGAACGCGTCCAACCCGGCACCAACCTACGCCAGCACATCACGAAGAATACCAAGTCACCTCCGGACATAAGTACGCGCGTCGACATGGCAGCACAGTTCGCTGAGGGCGTGGCATACCTCCATTCGCGTGATGTTGTGTGGTCCGACCTATCGACCCGGAACGCGCTTCTGGCTTTATGCGACGACAATAATTTCCAGATCAAGCTGTGCGATTTTGTCGATTCTGACTTCAAGTCTCACTACTATAGCGACTGGTACGGATGCGAGATCCGCTACTGCTCTCCGGAGCCCAACAACACCGTTGGGATAATGAAACGCGAGCTGTTCGCACTCGGCTCCGCCATCTGCGAAATAACCGAATGGACGGTGCCCTACGGTGAAAAGACCGACCACGAAGAGGTGGAAGCTAAAGTCCGCGGTGGCGAGTGGCCTTATACATCCAAGGACAATCCTGCAGGGGCCGTTTTAACGAAATGCTGGAAATATCAGTACAGTTCAGCGAAGGACGTCGTCGCCGACCTACATCAGGTCCTATCTCAGCTCCTCTCCCCACGCTTGCAGTCTAGTTAACTTCTTGCTACTGCTTTCTGCACGCTCTTCCGTATGCCAGATGCATTGGTATGTCATGGGGTAGGTTTTAGAAGAATCGATGTCACTGGGTTGGGGGAAATACTTGGGCAACGTATAGCGAGACAAGATCTGATTACAGGGGATAATCCTAATCTCTAAAGCGAGCGACCATAGCTGAGGAATGGTAAAACGGCAAGAAACGAAGAAGAAACTAATGTATCGATGGTTAATTTCCAACCCAGTAGTTACGAAAAACATTGGTGATGTGCGACTTCTCGCAACGAGTGCGTGTGATAGAGAGCCATCGAAAACATAGGTCTTCGCCCCAGGATCATCGGTGACGCGATCAGTCGCTTCTAGAGATGCGGTCTGACGCTTTCCATCTTAGGTGGGTTAGCTATGACCGAAAGTATCAGAGGAACCAAATATCGTTCTTACTTAGAGAAATTCATTCTATGTAGTCGTAGAGCCCGTGTCCTTGCAGGTGGGGCAATCTTCGTTGACATATGAACTGCCTATCTGCGTCTTGCTCGTGTATGATAATTTTGGATACTGCGTTGTGCCAGCCAGTGGGTTATCGTATCTCTTTTTAAACGGAAATTCGGATTTCTCGTTTTTGATATGCCCCTTAGTGCACTTTCTGTACTTGCGTATGACTTTATAGGCCTTGCATATGCTCAGAGGGTGTCGAGGATGGATATTTTGAGAGGTGCAGAGGGAGTTTGTTTCCAAGACCAAGATGAGGTTGTCTGGCGAGCTTGCTAAGATGGCGAGAGCTGACTTCGCTTGAATCGGTGAACATGCAGATGACCTATATTCGCCAGCTAGTTAATATAATGTTATTTGATGAAGTTGCTAAGCCTGAGCCTCTCTGTACAAGTCTGAAGATCCGATGTCGCGGTTTTGGCGAGGCAATTTAGGGTTTCGCGGGGTAGAGCATGCATGTGCGGCAACCAACCATCGCATCGAAACGCTTATCTTCGATCAGCGGAACTGCACCCCATCTCGGTCCTTCCTAATCGGAAGGCGTCCGCACGCCAACCGCATGCGGACAACACGGACAAGCAGACCACCGGAGGGTCTCATCTGCGCTCACGCCGCTGTGTACAATCCAGACACTCCTATAGTGCAGATGGCTCGAGGACGAGCCTGCATGAATTGCTCATAGCAGGTTAGTGTAACTACTAAAACATAGGTCCGTGTCGCATGCCATCACAGCGCAGACTACGCAGCGCGAATCTTCATCTCATCTATTTGCACTATTATTCCGGGGAGTCAATGATTTATTCACTTTGGGTTTACCATACTACTGCTATAGAATTGTGCTACAAACGCCCACCAATGCTCCTCCATATCACCGCACCATGTCGATCTCGTAAGCGGCCTGAGCCACTTTATTCGTCGTTAGACGGAGTATTGTCTCGAGGCTTCCATTTTTCGTAGTCGGCACACTCGACCTTCATGACATAGTGGTAGGCAGCGAACAGAAAATCTGCCGTATGCTGGTCGAGCAGGTCGTCTCGAATCTTAGCACAGAGATCATATTTTCCTATTTCGGATTGGCAGGTGCGGATCTCATCGCGGAACCGCTGGATTTGTTGAAGTTGGTCGCGGTCTAGGATGAGAGAGTCCTCAACAAGGTCGGTGGGGGTATCAGTTTGTGTCGAAGGCACGTCGATCGTACTAGGAGGCGTAACAACGAGGTTCAGCCGGTGCAACTCCACGCTATTGAGCGTCCCAAGGTGTTTTTCGAGAAAGTCGAGTACAACGGAGAGGTCCTCAAGTAGTAACCTATCTAAAACGAGATGCCGTAGCTTGGGGATGGTGAAATCGAGCTGGAAAGGTTCCAGGCTAAAGGTCATATCGATAGAGAGATGCAACTCCTCAAGTTGCGAAGATGCTTCAATTATAGCCTTCAATCCGCGAATATTTAACCCAAAATCCCCCACCCCGTCACTCGCTATCCTTGGCATCACTACCTTTAGGCGCTTTAAAGACCCGAAAGCCAACTGGTATAACCCATGCGCCTGCTGGGAAAGAATTGACAAAGGCCATTCGGGGCAAAATGCCCGGTCTGAATCGAGTGTAAGTTCCGTAAAGTGACTAGTTGCGAAGGGGAGAGCGTACACCAAGTTTTCGAGAAGTCGACATGCAATAGGATTTGCCGAGAGAGCTCTCGATTCATTACCGTCTAGATCCCAAAACCAAGAAGATGCCCATCGCTGCCGAAATCTAATCGCTTGGAGATTCTGGAACCGGCGTAGCGTACCGGCCAACGCATCATCAGTCAGCCCTACGAGATATTTAAACGTAGACGGGCACGGCTTTTGGTCGATCGTAGAATCTTCTATCCTGTTAACTTGGAAATAGCAAGATATAGCACGAACGTGTCGGCGTAGCGGAGATTGGGCCAGCCTAAAAAGCATTCGAAATCCTTCATCGTCTTCAAACAATGTAATATGTTGGAATATTATGCTTTGTCCCACATTCGCCAGTTTTCTGCAGGTCAAGCAAGAAGAGAGGAGCTCTGTTTTGCTTCCATGTTGATTAAAGTTAGCATCGAGAGTATAGAACGAGTAGAGGATCTGAAATAGAATCTCATTTGGTAAGGAGAGCAATGCCATGGTGGGATAGCTTTGTCAATTCTGGTCCTTATGGCTCGAATACGTTGTAGCGAGTTTTATATCTGGCTCCTAGAGAAATCTATCTCCGCTTCGCAAAGTCGACCGCCCGAGCTATAAGCAGAAATTCGTTTCTCTTCCTGGGAAAAGAAATCCCGGAACCCGGAATAAGACAATTGCAATGGAGCAAATGCAAATTATATTTCTGACAATCGCGCGCACTAGCGCGGTCTATTTTTAGCCAGAGTTCTTTGGTATGCGGGTCGAGATCCGGGACGTGGGCAGTTCTGACAACGGCGCAAAACCAGGGTTGAGATGCGCGAGCCAGCCTATCATTCAGACACCTGCAACATTCGCCAGCCGGACTGGGCCTTAGCATTACAGTAAGAAATCACATTTCTATTTCGTTTTTATTAAACGAGTGCATATTCTACTTGGCTATAGTGATATTGACCTATGGCCGATGTGAAATAAACTGGGCTGGAATCTTCGGTAGTCTACCGGTCTTAAATAGTTCTGCGAGAGGTGTTGTAAGGATGTCGACGCTTGGAGCGCCCCAGTCTCGTAATAGCTGCACAACTTCTTTGGATCCCTCGGCAAGAGATCCGAGGGCAGCCAGCATAGGAGTGCTTAATTCCCTGCTTTCGTCTGTGGGACCTGAATCCCCAGGTCTTAGTAATATATTTGTTGGAAACCTAGCTTTTAGTAACGCCTTTACTACCTTAACGTTACCGTTGTAATAGGCCTGGTGTATTACTGGCTCTAGAGTACGAGTATCTTCTATGTGGAAAATCTTAGTGCTCTGTAGCGTATTAAGTGCCTTAATTAAGTAACACACCGCTCGGCTACTTTTAAGGGTAACTCCCTCCACGAGAAGGCTGCTTAGCTCGCTAGCTAGTAGGTTCGCGATATCCTGGAGTGCCCCGAATTCCAAGATTACCTTAATGCTTTCCGGTCGATCCCCGGTGATGGCGGCCCGTAGATAATCTGCTATATTTCGATCCCAGTTTTCTCTTTTGCGGGTTTCCCCTAAGAAAAGTCTTAAAATCTTAATATAGCCCCTCTAAGCTACAATTATAAGGGGGCTTATCGTCCAGGGGCAGGAAACCAAGCTTTCGCTGTCCCAAAAAAAGATCGAGGTAGCATCCGCTCCTTGTTGAACTAAGTATGCGGCGACTTGTTGGTGATTTCTTAAAGATGCCTACCTGAGGCCCTCGTGGTAAGCGATAGTATTTGGCGAGTCTGAATATTCGAGGAGCAAGCGTACTAGAATATAGCACCCGAAGCGTGCTGCTTCCGAGATAGCCATCTGGAATTCCATAGTGTTCCGCGGGTGTCCGTATTGTGGGCTTAGAATCAATTTCACTATCTCAACATCCTTATTCCGGATAGCTTCCCTGAGGGGTAGATATTGGTTATCATCCGGGCTCGTTCTATTGTTGAGGAGGTACTTTATAACCTGGTAATTATAGGCGGCGATGGCCGCGCATAGTGGCGAACCAAAATAAGCACTTACGGCTTGGCTTAGTTGGTGTAGAGGTAAGATAGTGGCGTATCCTAGATCTGCGAGAAGGATGGATGTAATAAAGAGATCGGCGGCCGCTGGCAGGCTGGTATCTCCCTTGAACTGGAGAATGCCGCGATCCTATCCGGGGATGTTGCCGTTGGTTTGGTGGTTATGGATCCGATAATATAGGATCTGTATAGCTGAGTACCGAGTATTGTCGCTTGCGCCGGGCAGAATCTGGCTTATAATGGCATTTAGAAACGTTGATGCTGGAGATTGCGGCCGAAAAGTAGGCGAGAGCAATTTTGAAAGAAACGGAATGATCTTCGCATCGTCGAAGGCTTTCTCATATATTTTTGGGACAGGATATGAGAAAGCAATGCCATATCTAGTAATTAACCCGAATGTGCCTGGGTAGAGAGCTTCCAGTACACAGCGGTTAAAGATACCTGATTTAAGGGTAAGTTTATAAGACTGGTAGATACCTCGGTCATGGCCACGTACGATTGACAAGTCTTATTTTTGGGGCCTTTTGGATGGGCAATCCACGCACCGTCCACTGGATGATGATGTGGAAGAGCTCGAGAGGCAGTGATGAGAGAGCGGCACTGGATTCCATGACGAGAGACACGATGTGGTGAATATTGAAGTTTCGGATTTCGATGAGTAAATTGTGCCTGCTCGCTAGCAAAGGAAAAGAACAAGATGCGAGGGATTAAATAAGTAATGGCCCGGAGAATGGCGTGTGGTCGAGAAACCAAAAACCAGGGTTCTGGAGCCACTAACTATAACGAGGGCCGCACTAAGGATACCTTACTTTCGGTTGTAGGCATGTTCGTGGTACTTAGGGCATTCGGAACTGGTGCTAGTCGTAAGAAGTGGGAGAACCGCGACGGAGCTATGATGAGGTGCGTCTGCACCGTTTGAGTGACTAATATGTAACTATCGTAATATATCCTGATAGTTGTAGCTAAGTCTAAATATTTGTGGTGCTGACCCTCTGAACTAGATTGGAAGTAGATTTTTTCTTTATCTATATGCCTATGATTATTGTAAGATGCTACGTATTCTGTGTGCTGAAAATGTTTGGTTTGGGTAAGGCTAAGAAATCCGAGAGTCTACCACTTTCCGTCGGCGGAGGTCGGACAGCCTGTTGCTTAGACTTAGATATAGCAATGGCGCCTTCAATCCATTTAGCGAGGTCCTGCTCTGCCCACATCGCCAGTTGGCGTATGGCTTTAACTACTTGATATATACCGACTAAGGTCCGAGTATTACCAATCTCAATTTCGCCTATAATTAAAAGGCTAGGGCCTCCTTTAGTCTTAGTCTTAGTTATCCGTCGTGCTTGTTTGCAGACTTTAGCAACGCTACTAGCATTACTATGACTAGTAACATGTCTATCTGCAACACCCTTCTTATCGCTGTCGCACGATTCTTCCCACGCAAACATTAACAACCATGTATGTCTAATAACTCTGACAAGCGGTACTGGAGGTAGGTCAGGCATAGATGGGAAGAGCAGCCGCATACGCGCCAGCCATGCCTTGGTCTAGATGGCGAGTTGGTTCCTCCCGGTATCCGTGGACACCTCGGTCTTGGTCTCGAAAGAAATAGCAATAGGTCTTATGCGCAGCGGTGGGTATATGGTCTGGTTCATAGTCTGGAGCCGCTGGCGCGCCACGAGATCGCGCAATTTCTCCGGTGGCTTAATTGTTAGTATAAAATCAACTATTTGCGAGCGTAGTGTCTCGCTAGTTATGCTTCTGGGTAAAACTTCCGGGACAATCGATGTAGTGGTTCTAATTTCGGAAGTTAGCAGGGTAAAAAGAAAAAACAGGTATTTATATATTTGCTAATGCTTGACAGTTGCGGTTGCGGAACTGTTCTGTAAGGCGATCTTAAGTAAGGGGCTGTGGACCTTTGCATTCCAGGCAGCTTCCTCCTCGCACTCGAAATCACAACAGGCCGCATCTCGTACGATAGTACGCAGTTCAAGTAGCTCTTCGCATGCTTTGTTATCGGACATAGGGTACGGGCTAAGTAAGTTATGCTTATAAATTCGATGTGGCTTGGCGCACTTTGATGCTTTCTCCTCTAGGACCTGAGGTATTACGTTTATTTTGTCGGAGATGCTAACTAGATTATCGACGAGGGTTTGAATCGTCGGCGGTGTGTAATCGAGGCCGCGAATCCTGATGTTAGCAAACTGTAAACTAGACGTGTTCTTGGCTTGGCTAAGCGATCCTCTCCTTGAAGCGGTAGGTTCTGAGGTCGCAAGAGGTTGTCGCGAGGGGGATACACCAGTCCGACGGCGCTTCCCGGAGGAACGCGAGCCGTGACCTACAAATGACATAATTAACATAGTATGGCAGCGCATTTCCAAGAAAACGTATTATTTTTAAATCCAAACTTTTATGCCAGCCATGGTGTCGTACGACGTAAATGGATGGGTTCGGCGGCAAGGTGCCTGCAGTCTCACCCTCTTTGCTTTTTATAGGCGCGCGCCTCTGCGCATCGACCCCGCCCGGATCCTGAGTGCCGGTTTGGGCTTCGGCTAGTCACGGCGTCCTGCCATTCAGAAACGTCATCTCAAGTACACACACACACACACAGTTTATTACGCCCGGCGGCTGAACCGAAAGGGCATCTATCGCTAATCTCGTAGTACATTTCTTAAGATATGTCCTGATTTCCTAAGGCCAGCTATTTGCGGAATCGGTGTCCTGTTTGTCCAAATACTTTGAAGAATTTAGGAGTGGGAATAATACCCCACATAGTATGGTTTCAGAACACTCCTCCTGTCCCATGTCCCGTATCCCGGTTCCGGGCTTGATGCAGGTCGAATTTCGGGCTAACATGCCTCCTATTCTGTATCCCGTATCCCGGTTTCCGGCTTGATGCAGGTCAAATTTCCGGCCAGCACGTCTTCACAAATCCTGCATTCCATATCCTAGTCGGATGTACCCCTGAATGCAAAGTGTTACTCTTATGGTGCTGGCCTAGGTATACTGTTTACGTGATATTAAATGATGAGCTTGCCTTAATCCGGCCTCCAGCACCCCACGGTGTAGTTTGGTTAACGAACTTTTAGACTCTCTTACTATCGAGCGGAACTTGATTTATTTGGATGTGGATGCCTAGGGCCTTTCTCGATTACTATTGTACGTCGTTAAGAAGAAGGGTGTTGGCGTAAGTGCCGTCCTAGAGACTGAAGCACCTATCAAATAGCTTTCTTCCCTTCTGGCAAGCCTTACATGGCTCATAGCTTTTACCATAGTAGAAGGATAAAAGGGTATTGTAAGCGAAAAAGCCCCCTCCTTGGTGTAAAAGTGGATTTAGCAAACACTTTACATTATAAAGCCGTCCTCGGAGTCTTCGGGCGCCTCCTTCCATCCCAATCTCCACGATTATATCGGCGTCTGATTTTGGGTTGGAAAACTCCATAACCGCAATGATATTAGGCGGCGCCGTAAGACGAATATTACCCTAGTGTTATTAGCGTAGTGACTGGTTTATATGAGGCTAAATATCTACCTGTAGAAGTTGGCCTCGTTTAATTAGAAGCGAAAGGAAGTCCAGTGTATCGTAACGCAGGCCTTTGTCAATTTTTCGTCGCTTCCCTGGTGGAAGCCCCTCAGAACACTCCCGTTTAGAACGTACGGTAGCCATGCCAACTTGCTTATTAAAGACAGGGAACGCCAGGTTGCCGGCGAGCGTAGCTGAGCTCTCGCCATCGCTATTATCGGCGGCAGTGGTGCTCATAGGATGTATGGGACAATTCATTACGTCTCGGGGATAGATAACAGGTTTTGAAGGATGAGGGCTAGAAGAGGAAGTGAGGAAGAGAGAGAAGAAAGATGGGACGAGAGGAGGGAGGGAGGTGTTTATACCCCGGGCTGCGAGCTAGCCGCCATTTCTGATTGGATATTCCATTCGTCTTACAGTAGGCTTTGAAGCCGTCCCCTTGGTCTTGCATAAAAATGGCTCGCAGAGTGGCTTTTTAAGGAGCTGCCCTTGCCCCACACTCACCCGTCAGTCCGACTTTGGGCGTGGCTGCCGGAGCCTTATGAAGGAGGAATAACGGATAGAGATAATCTGCGATGTGTTCTCTGTATGTGTGTCTTGAAAGGTTATTAATAAATTCTACCAACTATGAAGTTTTGAAGAGTGGCCCGAGCAGGAAACTACTATCGTAACTGTAATGAAGAACTACCACGACTGCTTGTATTTCTGATATAGGCGAAGATACCGCAAAGAAACCTGCCCGTGGCTCTTAAGCTTCGACTAGCCCTTATTATTGGTCCCGCATGGAGGCCTGAGCAGAATAAGATGCAGACCTGGGACCGCTTCTCCTGTCTTTGATTACATTTTGATCTGCTTCTAGGTCTGGACCTTGACTTGCACCTACAAGAGACGCGACTGGATCTGTGCCTAGACCTGCCTCGGGATCTAGTACTCCTCCGAGCTTGCCTGTATCGATGTAGGGACCTGCCCCGGGATTTCTCGCAACCTCCTAGGGCAGCTATTTGGTTTGATTTCACTATGCCTTCAGCTATTTTGTATGGTAGAGTATATTATTAAGAGCCTACTGTTGCGGGGATGTGACTAGAAGTTGTGTAGGAGATTAAAATTTTGGGGCATACTAAGGTTAATATTAGATTCCTGCCTAAGGAGCCCAGATACCGGTTCCTGGCGACTTTGTTCCAAATTATATGGTCACACGGCTTCTAGTTTTATTCTGAGTAGTGCTACGAATATGCTATTT
>Ga0247774_1001645_pt1 | contig 11187 bp, 13 predicted proteins | sample UWRJL001104B6_FD_179933 | JGI IMG/M metagenome (GOLD analysis project Ga0247774, IMG submission 179933) | Plant litter microbial communities from Arlington Agricultural Research Station in Wisconsin, United States - UWRJ-L001-104B-6 | ecosystem: Environmental > Terrestrial > Plant litter >... | reverse complement strand
GCGCTACTATACTGGACGGTTGAACGAGGCAGGGGCAACTATTGCCACCTTCAAGGATAAACTGGCGGCGGCACAAGCTAAAAACCAGCGGTTACACAATGACTTAAATAGCTTACAAGCTCAAGTAGCAGAACTGCGTGAGCAGCTTCAGACAGAGCGCGCCTTGCGGGAGGAAATTGAGGTGAAACTCTCCGAGAAGAAGCAAAATTCTGTTCCAGTCACCAGACTTTCCGAAAAATTAACACCCGACGTGGCCACAATTCTCAGCCAGCTCCGAGCCAGGCGCAAAAAATCAAAAACCGACCTGGCGGACTTGGAAACCATTTTAGAGATTTTGGAAAGCTGAGGCGACAAAACTTTACAGCGATACCTTGACAAAGTGGCTGGGATACTGCGATCGTGGGTAATTGAGGAAGATTTGATGCGCGACTGACCAGCGTTAGCACCGCTAGCCAAGTCACGACTTCCCCAAACTGTTACGAACCAACGTTTGGAGCCCAAAAATTATGACATTTTCAGACGGTTGTCCTGGCGGACGATCGCAACTCTTTACGTTTAAGGCGAAAGAGACAATTACTGTCGATCGCCCAACCCTCGAGCACATTTTTGCCTTGTTGAATGGGTGCAGCGCCAATTTTAAGTATTTGTGCGACAACGATATTTTTGTGTTTGCCACAAAAAACTACCTTGCCAGTTTGGACAACCCCGAAAGCGGTAAAGCACTTAATTTACTGGGCGTATGGACGGACACTTGGCCCGACGCGAGTGAGGAGCTTGGAGACGGCTTAGACGAAGCAGTGCAATCAATCAAATTCATTTTGGCCGCTACGGCGGGGGGCAGGAATGACTAAACCTCTTGCCAGTTGCCGTCGCATAGACCGATTGAAGGCGATCGCTTTTGACTGTGGATTTACCAACGAAGACGCCAAGCAGTTCGGCAAACTCAGCAAAACTGCTACCTGGGAAGCGCTGCTTTCGACTTACGGCATTCCCTCACAGGTTGTAGACAGCGTAGACAGTTCTGTAGACAGTGACCTTCAATCACTTGACACAAGCGGATGGACGAACGATGGCTCCTTTCCGGTCTGCAATTTTACCCGCCCTAACTCAAGCTTTTTAGACTGGGTTGATTTTGGTCAACTTGTCGCACTCGTACTCGCCTCCGCGGGAGTGTTTGTGCTGGCTATGTCCATGTGGCGGCAAATCAATCCCCTGAATTTATTCCCTCCAGTCAAAGTCAACATTCAAATCGGGACAAAATTATGAGCTTACAACTGCGCCTTTTTGGTGGCAAATCTGATGCTGGAAAAGTTACAGCCAGCAACGACGGCAGCCACGCAATCGACAAAGCTAAAGTTCTGGCAAGCACTGACACAAGCGTTATAACACCGCTAAACCCTGGCAACTTTGATTCGGTTCGCAGCGTTCCCGTAGTCCCAGCCCCGCGCTATTTCACTAAGGAAGAAGCGGACGCAATGAAGGTTTTGGCAAAGGGAAAAACAGACGGTGCACGACAGTCTAAACGCGCTTACAAAGCTTTGACCAAAATTGAAGCGGCTGACAAAAGAGTTCATAAAGAGCACCGCAAATATGAGGGTGCGGTTGCTGAAAATGAGCTGGGCAAGAAGCGCTCCGATGCTGGGTTAGCTAAGAAGCTGCACGGACTTCGCCCCGGTTATGCCCGCCTCGGACTTGGCATCGACAAAGCAGACTCCGACGCCAGGACTCGGATTGATGCGATTAAAGCCAAGTTGACAGGAGGCTCAAACTAATGCGAGTGATGTATCTGGCAAACTATTTTGTCGCTGGGTGCATCGCTTCCTCACTCCTGGGGTGGGTAGCGAGTTTGCATCCGATGGCCTTTCGAGCGATCACATTTTTGGCAGCAGCAAGCTTCATTTTGTGGGGGCTGTGCTGGTTGCTAGATTTTTCAGTCTCTGGCTGGCTCAAGATTTCTGTGCATAACTTGCAGGCTTTGCTGCTGGCTGGCTTGGCTTCGATCGCGATCGGCGCGGGGGTATTTTTATGCAGCTAAAAATGTGGGTGTTGAGCGGGGCTGCATTAGTTTTGTGGCTAGCTCCCTTGGTCAGCCTCGATAAAAAAGTTGGCTGGCACAAATCGGCGCAAGGTTTAAGTTTAGTGGCCGCTGTAAGTTGTGCGATCGGCGCTGGCAATATTGCACGGAAGCTGGCAGAAGAAAACGAGATTGAGCTGATAAAATCCCGTGCCATCAATGCCGATGTTGTGGATGAGATAGCAGTTAGCGCCTATGTCTCGCAGCAGCAGCGACAACAGGAAGCAGAGCAAATTCTCAGTGGGCAACCAGAAAGAGAAGAAGCTGTAGAAGCTTTAAAGCGGGCTTGGCTTTTAGATTGCGACGAACCATCTGAGCCAACAATAGAACCTGCTGAATCTCCGGTTCAACCGCTGAATCCCCCTCAGGACAATACTTTAGTCAAAGATGAGGAAAGATTCACAAGTTTGAATCTCACCCGGAATCAGGCTATAGAGTTGATTCAAAAATTGCGCTCGGAACTGAATCTGAATCAGAAAGACGTGATAGAGAAACTCTGGGCTTGCACCAAGGGTGGGAGTAACGATTGGAAGCGAGCACGTGCTCAGTTCAAAGAATTGACGGGGGAATAGTATGTCAGCGCACCAAGCAAAATTTTTGAAGCTCCGACCTGAATCTGTACCAGGGTATATCTACTTGCTACAGGCAGTAGGGACTGATAAGTTCAAGATTGGTAGAGCGATAAATGTACCAAACAGGCTTCGAGCCATACAAACAAGCAGCCCGCTCAAAATTCGGTACGTTTATCACGCTTATGTCCAAAACATGAATTTGTGCGAGATGGAGTTACATAACAAGTTCTCCAATCAACGGGAGATTGGGGAATGGTTTGCTTTGACTCCAGAGGATGTTAGGTTCTGCATCCTCCTGATGCGGTTGGTTCAAGAGGTCGAACTTCAAGAGGATGAGGAAGAACTGGAAAACCCCAAACCTGCTGACCCGGTAGTAATTGTGTCTGAGGAATTGGCAGCATTTGTATCTACTAGGCAGCAAGAACAAATCGAGTTAATTCTGCAATGCCACGCCAAAGGCATTAACGGCAAAAATAAAATCCTCAAAGAAGTTTGGGGAGTCAGTGCAGGTAGTAGCCAAGCTTATCGCAATGCAAAGGCTGAGTATGAATACTTAATGCCATTTATTAAGGAGGAAGAAGAAGGAGGATGAAAACGTGGGCCGGGGGGGGTGGCTGGGCTATGGCCTCCCCCCCCCGGCCGCGCCTTTAGCTTTTAGCGCCGCAGGCAACCGGGTCTGAGTGATACCCGGTACGAATGTAAAAAAAAATAAATAAATAGTAATACTTAGGATGGTGGAGGACAAAGGACTTGAAGGATTTTTGATTTTGTTACTTTATACAAGAAAAACTTGATTATGAAACATAAAAGAAGCAAGCACGGCGGTAAGAGGTTAGGATCTGGACGCCCTCACAAATGGCAGGGCGGAGCAACCAAGCTGGTACGTATTCCGATTAGTTATGTGGAGCAAATTTTGCGGGTAGTTGATTATATGGATGCAAATGAAGGGCGGTTACCCACTGGTATTGCTTTTCATACTGAAGGAGAAAACTTTACTATGCCTGGTTGTGATCCTTCTAGCGAACTGCCTTACCCCGATTTTGACGGTTACAACGAGCGATACAGGAATAGCACGTGGAATCGTTAGCGATAGCACTTTTAAGGAGCTGCTTGAATTCCCAGACCCCTTTTGGGGTAAGTCATAGAACCTGTAAACAAGTTTTGTTAGTATCCGTTCTCAGCCTGTTGACAGGTCTAAGGCTTTTGATATTTTTTGGTGTTCCCCCCCTTCTTCAGCCAGCGGAGGGGGGAGGCTCAGTCAAGGGGGAAAAGAGAAATTCGTGACGAGCTTAGCTTTTAGGCGAGCGACAAACCCAGCAAGAAAAAAAACAGGCTCAGAATCGCCTGAAAGCTTAGCGAGTAGAATTTCGCGAACCCTTGACGGAGTACCCCGGAGCGCAAAATGGGAGGGGGGAACATCAAAATGCGATCGCAGTGCAACCTCTGTCTACAGGTTTGTTTAGAATGTCTATAGCTCATCCACTAGGCTGTTTACAGTGTCTATAGGGACAAAACTTTACAGATTTAAAGTTGACAATTGTCTGGAAACCTGCGATCGTGAGGAATTAAGGAAGATTTGTTAGGCGCGGTTAACCCGGTGCTTCCAACACCAGATTAACTACGACTTCCCCAACCGTTCAAACACAACTGTTGGAGCTAAATGATTATGGCTGAAAACTCAGGAAATAATTGCGAGCGATCGCAAATCTTTACGGCATCTTCTGCTCAAGAATGTCGGTATGTTGATGTGTTAAAAGCGCGAGCGCAAGAACTTGGGCTTGATTCTAATTGTGTTGGTGACAAGCGAAAGCGGGAAACGTGGGAAACACTGCTGGATAGCTACGGAGAGGCGAAACCAGTTAAACCCCAATTCGTTGTCAAACCTAATCAACCTTAATTCAATCAACACAATTTAGAGGATAAGTCCAATGTTCAATAATGCGAACGAAGCTTTTTATCTTCAAGAAGTAACACTGCATAATAGCTATTTGTTACCCGAAGATAAAAGATGGGTAGTTTATTTTGTAACAGCCCTGCAAGGAGAGAACAAAAAAATTATCTTTATTGGATTTACGCATAATCTCAGCGAAAAATTCAAGAATCACAAGAGAAAACTAGAATTTGAATTCTTAGATAGAATGGGATATCAAATTAATATCTCTTGGGTTGTGTTTCCAGAGGGAACCTGTGAAAAAGAAGGATACGCAGTGCTAAGGTGCTATACACGAGCTTTTGAACCAAAGCTCAATGACGAGCGGAATACTATTGCTATGCTTCTAGGTGAAGAATCCAAAAAAGCACAAGAAAAGTGGGAGCAGGAGCAATATGGATATATAGACAAACAGATTGAAAATTTGCAGCAAACTGGAGATGACCAAGAGACAGTAATTAGGAAAATGTGGGAGGCAATTAAAGAGCGTTTGATGGTACATAGTTAGTTTTGCGCTCACACCAATACCCAAAAAACCGCTGTCTCTGATTACAACCCATTGACAGCGGCTTTTGGACTTATAAACTTTGAATCAGTCCTGAGCTAAATGTCCAATATTTCATTTGCATCAATACGACTGACTGGAACCAAATCAGAAATTGCAGTTACTTTATCTGTTTTAGGAAGTTGCGGTTTCACTTGGAAAAATAACGGTCAATATTACCCCCAAAGGAATGAGGCGAATAAGTTCGCTTTTTATTTGTATGACTTGCGAAGGACTGAGCCGACAGTAGAAGTGTTACAAAATGGTCAACCGCAACCGCGCCCTGGTGACATGGTATTGGGAGGTAAAAATAGCCAACCAAACGAATATTAAGGTAAAATTCAAAATGAGCGAATGATTCAGGAAGCGGGTTGGGTAGGGAACAAGTCTAAACACAATCAAGGCTGGCTCTATTTTATCCTTAGCCTCAATCTTCGCGCACATACAAACGCCAAAAAACCGTTGCTTTTCAATTGGAACCTGAGTCGCAACGGCTTTTTGGATAAGTCTCGTCTTGAGGGCGAGAATTCAAACTGATGACTACATCTTACCCCACTGGGGAAAATTCTGCATCGGATTTTCCTGAAAATTCCGACAAATCGAGCGCAAATTCTTTCGACATCCGCGACCATTTAGACAAGTTAGAACCAGGTAAGGGGAAGAACAAATACACTTGCCCCGTATGCGGGGGACGTAATTTAAGCGTTGAGCCAAAAACTGGTGCATATAAATGCTGGAGCGGTGACTGTTCCAGTGCTGATATCCGCGAAGCTATTCGGCCGCTGGCTGAATTCTTGGCGGAACGCAATGGAGAGAAGCCCCCACAACAAGCAAAAAAACCAAGGGTTAAAAAGAAGAAAGAGTATCCACCCGTCTCAATTCCGATGGGCGCAACACTTCTCAGGCTGCCCGCGCCCGGACAATCGCCCCAGCCCGAACAGTTGGCAAAGGATACCCCAAAAGACATTCCTCACAATGCCTTACAAACTACCTACGACTACAGCCCTACGCAAAAAGTTGTGCGGTACGAATGGCCGGATGCAACCAACCCAAAGGGACACGACAAAACCTACCGCCAATTTCATTTAGACTCCAACGGTAAAAAAGTTTGGAAGAAGGGAGATGCTCGGTGGCCAGCTTATCGAATTGACGAAGTTGTCGAGATTTTGAAAACCGTACCCGATGGCGAACCGATCGCGATCACGATGCCAGAAGGAGAACTTGGCGTAGAACTTGCACGAAACATCAGGCTTGCAGCTTTAACTCTTCAAGGTTCCAATTGGAGCCACCCCGAAATTCAGATGATGCTCGAGACGCTGCGAGCCACGGGTAAAAATTTGGTGTTGGTGAAGATACGCGACAACGATGACTCGGGCATCAAGAAGGGTCAAGAAGTTTCGCTTGTTGCCCGTCATATCCAGTTCCCTTGCCTAGTGATTGACCCGCGTGCCATCTACTCAGACATTCCTGAGAAAGGAGATATTCGAGAAATTTTGGAAGCTATGTCGGCTGACGAATTATTGATTCGGGTAGAATCAGAAATTTTCAAAGCTGGCAATTCCTTAACCCCTAATATTTCTCTTAATTCTCACCCGCGCACGTATGAGAATGTAGTATGTTTGGAGTCTACTTGTAACACAGGCGATTACATCTCAGATACAGCGACAGTTGCAGAGAGTAATTTTGTTTTAAAGGCTGAAGAGGCTTTGTATTCTGAGGGTCACTGGGTGTCTATTGCGGGTCAAATTTATCGGTTCACTGGAAGCTATTACGAGCTTTGCCCAGAGGTTGGAGAAAAGCGTCGCATTCGTGACTACCTGAGCAATTACTCGGAGAGGGTGCGAGGCGTTCATCGCAAAAAGTACGCCAACTCGGCCAGCATCAATCAGGTTTATGACTGGGTGGTTGCTGGGATAGCTGTAGACCCTAGCACAATTAATCCCGATGGTTTGAACTGTTCCAACGGTGTACTCCGGATTAATCCTGACGGTTCCCATACATTGATGCCGCACAACCCAAAACAGGTCTACACCTATGTAGGCTGCAGGTACGACCCGAATATTGTTGCTGTGGATTGCGATCGCCTTTTGGAATGCTTGGAGCCAGCCCAGCGCGAGATATTTTTGAGGACGGCTGCTGCTGCACTAAATTTGAAGCTGGTACGCAGCAAGCTGACTGGCAGGGGAGTCAAGGGTTTGCTCTGTTACGGCGAGGGGTCGAACGGTAAGGATACTTTGCGGGCTGTGCTGGCTGTTGTGTTTGGGCGCGGCATGACTGGCAAGTCGCTATCAGATTTCAAATCTTATGATCTTGGCCGCAAGTTTACTCTGGCAGGGGTTGAAGGAAGCATCTGCAATTGGGCCTCGGAGAACACGGCAAAAGTAGATTTAGATAACATCCAAAGCCTCAAGCAGTTCATCACCGGCGACCCGATCGACATCGAGCGCAAGGGGAAAGACAGCTACGAGTACAAGCCAGCGGCGATTTTCTTTGCCAACTGCAACAAACTGCCATCCATCACTGGGGGAACGGCCGCCATTGATGATCGCTATGGCATCCTGAGATTTGACAAGACTTACGCCCGAAATGCGATCGTTGCCGAGGGGCAATTGGAAGCTGACCCGCGTTTTAAGGATGATGAAAAATTTATCCTTGAGCAAATTGCCCCGGCGATGCTTAACAAATTGCTAGAACGGTTGCCGTTGCTGCTTTCTGAGGGTATTGATTACAAAGCAACCAAGGACGCGATGCAGAAGGCTCAGGAGGAAAGTCGCCACCTTTGGCAGTTTGTCCGTGACGTTGGTATTGAGGTACAAGCTGGCGGCCGTATTTACATCAAGGATTTGTGGGAGCTTTTGGTGGAGTGGTATGTGGAGACAGGGACACTGGAAATTGAGGACAGAGAAAAAGGCAAAGATAAGCTGGTCTGGCATGATTTGCCTAACAAATATGACACTCCTGTGAAAGCGATAAATCAAGTGTTTGCAAGGTTTTCAGAGATTTTCCCTAAGCTTCAAAAATTACGGTACACCGAACGGGGAGAGATGGATCGGAGAGGGCAATGGTATGTTTCTGGAATTGCTTTTAGTCAAAACTCTCAACTAAGTCACAAAATTGCTTCACCAGCTTCACCACTAGACGTAGAGAGCGTTACAGCTTCACCAACTGCTTCACCAACTGCTTCACCATTTAATTCTGGTGAAGCAAGTGGTGAAGCTAGAAGCCTTACACAGAGGGCTGGTGAAGCTGGTGAAGCAGTTTCACCAACTCTTTTGGATGTTTGCAATGCGATAGCAAAATTCTCTACCTCCGACAAGCAAAAACTGGTGGAACTGCTCACGGGCGTCCCTTGCTCTGACCCGCTCAAAGCCTTTAGAGTTGGAGACAAAGTAGCTGGCAGCAACCCAGACGATGCTAGCTATAACTGGCATGGCCGTATTGTTGAAATTCACACGAGCATCAATTGCAAGGTTGATTGGCAAGAGCGCGAAGGTATGCGGGGCGGACGGGTAATCTCAATGCTTTTCTGTAACTTGCGGAAAATTTAGCTGCTCCCAGTTAGAGGAGGTGGGGACAGACTCTACAGTATTCGGAACTGATTGGAGAATGTCTGTCCTACCTCGCCATAGCACTTTTAAACCCAGGGCTGGGAAAAATGGTTATCCCGAATCACATTTACTAGGGGGACAAACAGTTTAAAATCCACCCCCATAGATATAAACTCTTACCCAGCCCTAGCACTTTTAAGCCCAGGGTCAGTTTATGGGCTTATCTTTAACCTAGTATTTGATGGTGCTGCTAATGCGAACACTACGACATTTGCAATTAAATAATTGTGGCTAACTCTTTCTATTTCCCTTTAACTAGAAGGTCAATGGCTAGGAATGCTGCTAAGAAGATAAATCTCTAGGCTCAAGCTTTCTAATCAAAATAGTTTTGGCTATGTTAAGAAATAAAACAATACAGAATGAAACATTTTAAAGTGTGATAGCACTACAATAGTAACATATAATATTTTTTCACTTTTATCTTACCGAGGTGTTCCTATGACGATCGAACTTTCAAATCTAACGTTTACCAACGGGGCTGATGTTGTCCCAGCGTCGGGGGTGGAGGAAATACTCAATACGGGCATTGCTAATACTCTTGCTGGCGACGACATAATCACTGGTACAACCAGCAGTGGCAGCGCTATCACTAACTCTTCCAACGGCAGCATTGAAACTGGTGAGGGTAACGACATAATAACTGGCACTGGCAATTATTATATTCTCTACAACATTGGTAGCATTGATACTGGCAATGGTAACGACTCCATCATTGCTGAGCACAATGGTAATTTGCCACTATACAGCAGCGTCAACGACGGTACAATTGATACTGGTAGGGGTAACGACTCCATCATTTTACAGGGAGGACTTTACAACTCTGGCGGGTTGTTTTTAGGAGAGGGTAACGATTTCTTTGCTCTCACTCCCTCTAAATTCTTTCCTAACTATGCCCTTACCAACTCCGATGTCATTGATACTGGGGATGGTGACGACATAATCACTAGCACTGGTGTCATTTACAACGAGGGTGTTTTTAGTGAGGGTGTTATTAATATGGGTAATGGTAAAGACTCCTTTATTGCCGAGGGAGGCTTTGAAGGTAGTGGCAACGTGTTTTTAGGAGATGGTAAAGACTATCTCAAGGGTTTTGGCAGCGGTAATTTTTATGGCGGAAACGGTAAAGATACGCTGGAACTAACGTCAGGCAATTATACCGTTGGAATATCGGGAACAGCGGTGAATTTCACCAAGGATAGCATTATCATGAATACTTCAGAGTTTGAAAAACTCCTAGCTGGTGGCACTACCTATAACTTCAGCAGTTTAACCAACGGTCAAACAATTTTTGTCGCCTAGCAGTATTTTTGAAAGTATGGGACAGCAAGCTAAGAGAAAATTTTGCTGTCCTAAAAACCCTTGATTTTTTACCGATAACCACGATTAGCGAGCCCTAATTTCTGGCAATAATTTATTGTCTACAGCCCTGTTTACGGTGTATACAACTGTCTATAGTGTTTTACAACGTTTTACACCGTTATCACGACTTAGAGCTTCAATCTCCTTCTGTGCAACTAATTCAGTTTTCAGAGAGCTTAAAAACCCCGCTGTTGAGACTGACTAGCCCTTTGTTGAGAATAAACACTGCCGAGGTTTTGAGGATTTGTGTATTGAAGTTTAGTAAGACAATAATGCAAGATGGTCGGATATCGTAAGACGTTGTGCTGTACGTAAGACAATATTAGTAAAGCAAACAAAATACTTCTGTAAGATGATTTGTGGCTATGTATCTTACACTTTTCTATTTTAAGACTGAAGCTGAGCTGTAAGACAGTAAGAGTAAGACAAAGAACCGCTTTCGTAAGACACTGCGGTCAGACAAGTAAATATTTTTGTAAGACAGTGTAAGTAGAACAATATAAGTAAGACAGATAAGACACTTCTGTAAGATGATTTGTCGTTATATGTCTTACGCCCTGCAATTAGTGTTTTACAATAATGTAAGGTAATTAAAAATGTGTAAGACGATGACTGATAAAACAATGTTGAATTTCCGCTGCCCCGCTGATTTACTGGATATAATCGACGCGCTAGGGCAAAAGCGTTATCCCTCTGAAACGGCGAAGCACGGATGCGATCGGACTAAAACCCTGCTCGATATTTTGCGAGCTGGTGTTGAGGCTTTATCTAATGGCTCTGTTGTCTTACCAATGTCAGACAACAGAGTAAGATATAGTAAGACAGACAATGCGATCGACATTGAGGCAAGGTTTGCCGCCATTGAGGAACGTCTGGGAAAATTGAGAGCCTGAGTGATAGCGGCGATGAATCATTCAGGCAAGAATTAGAAGAAGTGAAAGCCGAGAGAGCAAAACTTTTAGAATCCAGCACTGTAGTCACCAATAAGCTCAGAGAAGAACTAACGGAAAACACGCGCTACTATACTGGACGGTTGAACGAGGCAGGGGCAACTATTGCCACCTTCAAGGATAAACTGGCGGCGGCACAAGCTAAAAACC
>Ga0247774_1001644_pt1 | contig 11189 bp, 6 predicted proteins | sample UWRJL001104B6_FD_179933 | JGI IMG/M metagenome (GOLD analysis project Ga0247774, IMG submission 179933) | Plant litter microbial communities from Arlington Agricultural Research Station in Wisconsin, United States - UWRJ-L001-104B-6 | ecosystem: Environmental > Terrestrial > Plant litter >... | reverse complement strand
ACTGATGTCTCGAAGGGAACCACGTGATGTCCTGACGTAAAAGGGTGGTCCGTGAGATCCTTGTCATGAGAAGAGAAGGCAGACTTTTCAACCTTTCAACATCTTGAATAGACAGAACAATTCAGTCGTCTCTCATGCTGATGCATAACAATCTGACACAATGTCACGATATGTTCAATCCAAGTCCCGCAATGGCTGTGTTTCGCACCTCCTGGGGATGGGGAGTAGGAGGAGGGCGATTGTTTCTGTGCCGTAGTCTCTCCACCGCCTAAGCAAGGTGTCGCGTCGCTTGGGTTAGCGTGAGCGTAAAAGGTCCATAACAAGCGGGTATCCCTGCTTGAATCTACCATCCAGGGTGGCCCATGCCAGCTGCTGATGGCTTGCCACAGCTGGCGAACATCTGTCTGCCTGCTAGGCAATCAAGTCCATGTAAGTACTTCCATCTCGTGTCCTCAGCCCGTGCAACAATTGTTCATTTTTTCCCCCATAGTTTAAGCTAGGGGCTTGAAGCTAGGGGTGTTAGAACGCTAAAGATAGCAGTCATCTGCAGCTAGTTGCAGCTGTCAACTGGCGGTCTCCACAGGTGGGACCGCAGCATCAAATCAATTAGGGTTTTGGAGAGCGAATGGAGTGTGGTTCTGTGGTTCCCCTGTGGTTCCCCAAACCGACCCGTTAGGGATAGGGTTTGAGGGCACACATGTTTCCCCGCCGTCTCCATAGAGACTCTCTAGACACATCAACAATCAATCAAGAAAGTCAGCACACATCAGTCATTGTCATCCGTATCAGCCTACCAGTTATGCGTAGGCTACAGATACGGTGGTGACACGACTAGGGTGCTGACACTGCGCAGAAGCCACAGCCCGAGCACACTTGTGCCACTTGGGTTCTTTTCCGGAGGTCTTCCCGAGGGGGCCACGAAACTGGGTCGTGACACGAATACTTGGAACCTGGCCCGAATTGAGGGCCTCGACTGCTAATTGGATTCGGCATTCATGGTACAGAGGTTTCGCATTTTAAGGTGTTGACTGCGTACGAAGCCGCATCTGAAGTTAAGGTGGTGGGGATCCAGGGCCGAAGAGTGAGCGAGAAGGTGGTAGATTACGTTGACTAAATAACTAACGTTTGAGCTGCTGTAATGAGGTCATGGCGCTAGTGATGGCGTGCGAGCACGTGCGACAGGGTTCATCGATGTCGACTTCAAACATTGACTAGCCCGGGCGTTGCCTGACCATGATTATATAAATACATCCAAACTCTCGGAAATACATAAAAAATCCGTTCTTCCTCTAACTGCCTAATTAATACTCAATGGGCGTATTTGACTGGCAACACATTGTTGGCAGGTACGGTTCTCGTGCCGTTGAGATCCTGCAAGCGGAATGGCATCTCGGTTTGACCGCGTTTGGCGGGCCACCAGTCCATTTCAAGATTGTAAGCAACAGACGCCCGAGACTCCGAATTATGTTTACATAAACTAACATAACTATATATTCAGTTTCATGACAAGTTTGTCGCTAAGCTGCAATGGATCGACGACCAATTAGTTTGTCTCTCTCTCTTGCTCTCTCAGACCTATTTTTTTTACAAGGTTATCCGCTCTAAGAACTCAATCTGACTGGCGCCAGTACCAAGAACTCTTCAGCATTTCCCAGGCTTTATCTGGCCCGGCTAGCACCAAGATGTTATATTGCACGAACCTGATCCATGATGGTTTGTTTGGTGCTCTGGTTGGATTTCTTTTATGGAGGTAAGCTTGTCTGAATTCACCTCCTACTGTCACCGGAGACTTATCTCTACAGTCTCCCAGGCGCATTGGGGATGTACGGCCTTTCCATTGGCGTCTCTAGTATCGGATCGACACTTCCCCGCGCTGTGTACGCCCTCCTATCCGGACTGAACGCAGCTACTGTCGGCATCATTGCATTGGCAGCTGTGGAACTCTCTAATAAAGCCATCACGGATAAAATTACCAGGACCTTGGTGTTTCTGAGTGGCGCTGCTGGCCTGCTGTATAATGCCCTTTGGTATTTTCCCGTGCTTATATTTGCTTGTGGTGTTGCGGCCGTTATACATGACTACCACTGGCTGCACAAACCTATCAAGGCGATAGTTGCCTTAATAAGGAGGAAGAAGGATACAGCGCCTGTCGAAGAGGAGGGCGTTAACCCAAGGCCACAGGCACAAGTGAACTCTTCCAAGGGGAAGGGGCTTGTGGCAGCAGTACAGCGCCCATCTTCTGCTGGACCCTCATCTGATGCACATGTCTCCGACTGGAGCGAAGGCCAAGTGATCCGATCGGCTACGAACTTACATTCCGAAGACGGACAATCCCAAACCGAGTCGGAACCACGTATTATCCCACAAGAATACCGATTAAACTTCTCCTGGAAGTCCGGAGCGACCATTATAGCAATATTCTTTGCCACCCTCACCACGATCATGGTCATCCGCGGCGTCCTACCAAACCCGCCCCTCCTATACCGCCTCTTTTCAAACCTCTACCTCGCAGGCACTATCATCTTCGGCGGTGGGCCCGTCGTCATTCCGTTGCTCCGAGAATACATCGTCGCAGAAGGATGGGTCAGCCCGCGAGACTTTTTGATCGGTCTTGCGATTGCGCAGGCATTTCCAGGCCCAAACTTCAATTTTGCTGTGTTCTTGGGGAGTCTAACAGCTTCCAATGGCGATCTCTCATCCATTGCTGGAGCGGCGATCGCGTTCGTTGGTATCTTCCTCCCGGGCATGGTCCTCGTCCACGGGACCATGGGTGTGTGGGGTTCGTTACGAAGCAGGCGGTGGGTGAAATCTGGTGTGAGGGGAGTTAATGCTGGTGCTGTTGGGCTAATCTATACTGCTGTCTATCGGATTTGGCTGATTGGATACATTGATGAAGGGTTTCAGTCTGGGCGTAGTTTGGGAGATGACCCGTGGTGGGTTGTCGTCACAGCTACCGCTTATGTTGGCGGACGATATTATGGCGTTGCGGCACCAGTGGCTATTCTTCTAGGGGCCGTTCTAGGACTGGCGAGATATGGTGTTATTTCTGGCCGGTCCTAGAGGTTTCTTGCTCGAGTATCCAATGTCTGTGGCCGTGGAAAATTCACGATGCAGCTGCAATGGTCCTGTAACACAACATGTCTTGCACCACGACAATAATTCCGTAATTGGCTCGTAGAAGATCCGTATGCAGACAATCCCGAGCTCGGAAATGTTGCTTGGAATTCCACCACAAGTGCACGAGGTGAACTGAGAAAATTTCATGGTGAACGAGGAGAGGTTTATAGCCCCTGTCGTCTGCAAATACATGGGAGATCCTAGACGTTGTGCCGCGCCGAGATCGCTTGATGGGTTCAAACATGATATACCGGAATGGCACCCTTTAGAAACTCCCACCCATCAAGGAGACGTGGACGAGTAACATTCTTGCCTAAGCTGCACTTCCTTGGCCATGATGCAGCCTGTGGGGCGAGCCTGCAGTGATAGGCGAATCATGGGAATAGACCGGCAGGTTGCTTTCACACAACTCGGTCAACAGAAACCGAGAATTGATCAGCTCGATATTATAGAAAAAAGAAAGAGCTAGACGCAAACACACTTCAGAAAAAATGATTTTACTGCTGGGGTTTAGTGAAAGTATATGGTTCCTAGATTGGAGATTTTGGCCGTGGGAAGGTTGGAATTATGCTGTGGGATAGAGGATTCTTTACAACTCCGACATACGCCACCGACATGCACTAGATCAGGCTTAGTCTCCAGTTGTATGCTGATCAAATCTGGACGATGCCAATGGGGGTAAGAACGAATGCGGACAGAGAGCCAGCTTAAATGCAGTAGAGTACAGGCACATATATTCCAAGCTCTCCCAAAGCCCGAAAAAGCTACCTGAGTTATCTCGATTATTATTACCTTCATTTTAGAACCTCAGCGTCAAGACAAGGAATCATGTCGCCGATCCGACATCTGGACTGTTCTGCAGGGACGTTGTTGAACTTGGAAGTAGGTCCCTTTTCCACTCATTTTATCGCCATTTAAGAACCCCAAACTCCAACAGCTATAAATTGGCTCCAAGCTCTTATTAGTCTCAACGTGTACTACACGCCATTGGCATAAATGCTCTGGTTGCGCCTGGGTCGACAGTCATCTGGCAGTTCCGGCTTAGGAAGGTGTGCCTCTTCTATCCGATCTAAGGCTTCGGGCAAGAGGACGTTGTCGGGTTCAGATCAGGTATATGGGCAGGTCTGCCAACCGAAGGGTAGTGACGACCGCTCAACTTTGCTAGCCTCAGTTCTTTCGGTATCTAGCTCGTTCTGATTGGGCCCAATAAGGTTTCAAAATTCTAACTTTACCTCCAGAAGTCCTTGCCCGTGATTTCCCTCCCAGGATATCAACTACCAGGCTCTCCCGTTCGCTTTCGATAGTCCGTCGCCATCCAGCGAAATACCAGGTCGGCACGTATCGCTTCTGACGACCAGTTGAGCGAACATTGGGAGATTCTGTGAAAATAGACACAAAGGAATTGCCCTAATAATAAAAGAACCGGCTACTCAAAGATTCAAAGCTTGCTTCTTATACTCTTTATCACTTGGTTGGGCTCGTTTCGGCCCAATTTTTGGACAATTGGTACGATTCGCTACTTGCCGTCCGGCTGGTCTTCTCTCACCAATCTCTGAAGTAGACAAATGTCCTTCAGGTTTTCTTGGCCAGCAGTTTGCTAATAGTGTGGTAGTTTTATTCATTATTCAAGGCAACCACTGGTCGCCCGCTAAACGTCGAGTGTCACAGCGGCGACCACGCCCAATACACGAACGAATGTGCGCTGACAACGATGCGAGCTTACTAGCTCGCGATGCCTTACATCTAGCCGGATTCAAATAAGCAAGATTCTCTTTGTTTAAAAGGGCCGCCTTATTATCAGGAGCGAGTAAGATCGCCGCAAATACATACCGCGGTGGGTTAATGCTAAGATTTTGCTATTAGGGCCCAAAGAAGAAACGCCACGTTTGGGTGTGGGTTTGTGTGAGTTGCCTTTAATTTCTGCGTATGGAATGATATCCGACTAATGGATGCCTTGTGCGGACGAAGCATGTCTGTGGCGAACAGCGCATCGCGATCTACTTAAGCAATTGCTCGGCTTGCGGTCACACAAGGTGCGCTACGTGCCCTACCATTAAGATACAGCAAAGGCCAGCGCAGTATTGGAGACGGCTTTTCCCCATATAACTAAGCTGTGCTCCCTCCGTATCAGTCATATTTTTCCTTAATTTACCTGCAAAGCCTGACTAAATATATTCAATAACTACCGGCCTGGAGTCCTTCAGCCTCAATAATCCAATCATTATTCCTGCCCCATGGACTATAGGTACCCATGCTACCTCAAATCATGCACCCCGCCAAGATCCTGGTCTGATGATTTCGCTTCTTTTCGGCCGAGAAAGGTAGGACTATCATATATTTTAGCACAGAGACGCCTGGATCCCGAAGTAAGGGGCCAAAACGATGCCCTTAGCATATTCTTAGAAAACTATGCCGATGACGACTGCCCTTACTCTGTCGTTATCGTCAAAGAATTCGGCGCTATGGTGGACTGGACCGAACTGGAGGCCTCGTGGGCCACATGCAAGGTTCTTCTTGGTCCACAACACCCGCAAATATGGCATCAAGACCAGATTATAGACCTCGCAGGTGTTGCTCAACTCCGCCGAAGCCAATGTCATAACAGAATTACCCCGTCGCAACTTCTAATGTACCTTGAATCTCCTGTTAGTGGATAAAGATATCTTCGTAACGATGTCCCTTTTTAACATACGATAGCTCCAATACGATTGGAAGCATGAAGCTCTCCAACGCCGAATGTAAGCTTATTGCCTCCTAATACGGAGGAAGATACTTATAATAAATCTAGATACGTTTCGCAACTCTCACCGCAGGAGCTCTTTGCTCTTATTATGGCTTGCCCAGACTGTGTAGATCATGCTATCGCGCTTCGAGAGATTGTTTATAAGCATATTGCCTACGAGCCATCACTCTCAGTTACGATTTCAGTACGTGGAACCCTGATACGGAATAAATCAAAGCGGAGTTTTCGGAAGTTCTCACACGAGATTCCATCCTAGCAGGAGATCGGACCTCTCCACTACCGCATGGAATTCCACTTGCCGTTTTTTAATCTCAAGTTTTGGGATGAGAAGGGCAGCGCGCCGCCGGAACTATGTAAAGGCCTGGACCTCAGCTTCCTCAACTTGAAATCTAGGCAACCGGAGAATATGGGATTTAGGAGATGCGGACTCGCCAGGGGCCTCGTTTCGTTTGCACTGATTGGGTACGATAGATATCAATACACGATCTATTGTTTTGTTCGAGGGTGCGACTTCGATACGCTAGGACCCAGCGACGATCCCGATGCAACAGGTGGCGGAGGGATCCCAGATCCGATAACGAACCAGGTCCAGCCGCTCGCTCTCCTAGAGTGCAGGTCTGAGTTTATTACCGCGTTGAACTACCGAGCAGATCAGGTCAGCCAATCTTGGAATACTCGCGTGTGTGAAATGAAAGCAGCAATAAATAGTCAGGTAGGGGCTTTGAGAGCCATCCTTCCCCCCATCCAAACCTCCCTTTATGAGCCCCAGTCCCAAATACTTGCGAGTGCTGACCGGCAATAACACCAGCTTCACCAACATCAAATCCGAACACCGAAACAGCATAGCGGCAAGTTTGAAGAGTTTCACGAACTCTATGAATGGACTAGACAATCTCAAGACGTTCTATACGCACTTATCGACGAGCTCCAAGCCATCGTGAAGTCATGGGAAGACTTCCGATACGACCGTTGCGAGATTGAGTACTTTTTTAGCATGAAGCTGGCTAAGATTCACCATAGTTTTCAGTCTTTACAACGGAATCTCGAGACCCTAAGGTCACTCCGCGAGCGGTGTGCAAACTATTCGGCAGTTGTTAGTTTCGATAATCAGTGACTACCTAGATGCCTCGGACATGCAGTGGCTGACGGCAAGGGCGACCGAATAGCTTCAAACAAAACTTTCTTTGCGCGAGGTCAATACTATCGAGCAAACTAGCCTAATCTCACAACGCACAGTTTTCGTACGTTTATTTCCATGTCAACCACTTCGTCCAATCCAAGTCCACCACTATCCAACCCCTGAAACACTAACCTCCTTGACGCCAAGAGATCCTTTACACGTATATCAAGTGATGCCCTTCTGACGGTTGATATATATCAAAGTTTCTCCCCGTTATCATTACCTCAGGTTTCTTTTCCATGAACGACGGCGCATTCTTCTTCAAACCTCACCCAAGGTTCTTCATACTCACGCTACTACTCGTCACCTTCGCGATGCATATATGCCAGTACGTTATACAGCTGCCTGTATGGCGGCGGCTGAAGAGGAAGGCTTGGCGGCGGGCATGTCAAGAAGTTGCCCGCGTCTGGGCCTGGCAAAAAAGATCCCCGGCGAAACTTGGGGCCGGGGGCGAGGATGATGGCGCCGACATCGAGCTGCTAGGTTAAACGATGCATATTTAGATATGATGAGCAGCAATGGAGCTAGGAAATCTCAGCTCTGCGCTGGCGGGATTTAGGATTGCTGTGATGTGAAAAATTACAGAGATTTTGTTACGATATTCAAGTACACTCTATGATACTAGTTATATAGAATGTATCTTCAAAGACATTGAAAGCAGCAAGGCAGCCCGTATCGCAAACCAATGTCCCTCGCGAAGAGAATCGTATCCTAATCGTCTGGGGTTCCTGCGGTATCCGGTGACGGCAATGGAGTATTCTCGACCTTGTCATCGTCTTCGCTGCTGTTCCTCAACAAGTTTCAGATATCATCAAGACGCCCAATATATGGATGGGAGTCAGTGATCACTTTGACACGAATATATTCTTTGTCCTAGAATCTAGTTCAATTAACTACTATATAATGATACTTGGTCTCCATCTATACTATGTCTAGAAAATATAAAGATAAAGAAACGAACGGCTAGCTAGACGATCACCGTGACTACTCGTGATTCACCCTAGCCTTAGAATATACCTCATTTAGCCTCCCTCGCAAGTACTCAATTACCTTAATCTAAATATTAATAGCCTCTTTTGGCTATTATATATTTATAATATTTGTAAATGCATTGGACCGAGGTCCTGCTTAGGGAGATAACGATACTTTCCAGAGACCACACGTCTATTCAAACTTCAACTGGGAGAACCCTTTTTCGGCGGCCCTTCCTTCGGGTTCTCCTGTTGCCACCGCCATTTCGATACAACCTCGGCTATCACACAGCTCCCCTTTGACATGTCTCGACCTATCTACGATGTCCTCCAACAGTTTCAGGTATCCCATTACACATTCACGTCATCCAAGTCACGCGGCCCCACCAAAGGCTCACTCCGACTGCAGTCACGTGCCGCGCGCCCGCCGCGGATTTTCCAGTCAGGTGGGAAAGAATGCTTCGATCCGTCAATTAGGTATATAAGGGACCGGGCCCTCTCTTGCTTGTGTACCTTAGTCTTTGTCCTCCAGCTTGCAATCGTGCCAATCCCGTGTCACAAACTAACCCACGCTTGTCCTAGATTTGGCAAAGGCTTCCTGCCAAGGTAGAACTACTGCTTATCTTAACATTACCCGGTGGAGAAGACGAAGTTACTTATTCCTCCATCTCTTCAGCTTGCCACGATTCTGTTCTTCTGGACGCTTTCTTTGCGATCGTTCTTTGATTCAGCTGTGTCTCGACGGCGCTGAATGCTTCAACGTTTTGTTGCTCGTGGCTACGAATAGTTAACTGGGCTTCGAGCTAATCTTGAACCGAGTAATCCCTTCTATGCCTAGCGTATCGTGACATATCAAGTGGAATAAGAAGCAGAGTGATATGAATCGATGACGGGCAACTCAATGTCTAAGGACGTCAACATCACAGCCAGCCATAGTACATCCTATTAGTGTTCACGGTCGTGATTGGGGTCCGGCATCGTCTTCCTGGTCCAAAGTGAGACTTGCATTCAAGCCTTTTTCAAACACCCAACGACCAAAAAATGAAATCATCGCCCTCGTCTGGGGTCCAGCCGTCGTAACTGACCAAACCGTCCTCCAGACCGTCACCACCGCCATCAACACCGGCCAAACCCTCCCGGCCAGCACCACCACCCTCGGCGGCGACCCTCTCTGGGGGTTCGCAAGCACTGCTCCGTCTACTTCCAGCGCGAGGGCTTGCCCTTCACCGAGTTCCGCTGGTACACCGAGGGCGAGTCCCTCAACTTTGCCATCCAGATCATCGACGTGCTGTTCGGGGCCGCCAATGACCAGCAGGTCATGGCGTCGATTTGCTATGACTACCCGGCGGCCGGGACGAGCTTTGTGCCAGACCAGCCTTCGGGACGGCCGAGAGTTTTTTTATGAGGTATCGAAGGCCAAATGGGGTAATTAAAGAGTAGATGATCGAGGGGTCGGCGACGCTAAGTTGTTAAGGTCTCGGAAGGGGACCCCCACACAAACATACACACCGAAGGGGTGGTTATCGACGTGGTGGACATGGCTATTAGGTGATTACCGGAATTGGCGAGGGAGGAAGGCTAACACTTCGTTGTTGGTAGCCCAAAAGTTCAGATCGAAGCCCCGACCTGAAGTCGAGTTCGCGTCAAATATATGGGCTTGGTGGCGCTTTTGATTCTCGCTGGCGCCCTATTTGATTGGCCACCACCTGACGCGTCTTTCTTTTTGAGCCAGCTTTCTAGCGAAAATACAAAAGGTCGCATGCGTGCGAAAACCGCATTCAACTGTTTTGCAGTCGCATGTGGGATGACTAATTGGACCCACGATGGCCGCCACAGCAGCGCGGTCCAGCGACGGCGAGCTTCCTACTGCCCGGAATGGTCCGAGTGACGAGCCGTCACACGCGCCATCGCAAACCCCGCGAACGGCTCCAGAGGCGACGCAGTCCCAGGTCCAACCTGGGACTGAACCGCAGCTGCGATCGACGCGGCACCGCGTCACCTTGACTGGCTGGACAAGTTTTGAGATTCTCGAGGTCGCCACCCCAACCGACCATGTCACGAGCGACTCGTCATTCCCGACGGCGCTGAAGAAGGCCTTCTTGAACACCCACCTGGATGACGGGAAGCCAGAACTTGCAGCATCACGGGCGTACGAAAAGAAGGCAGCAATCATCGTGGAGGGCGAAAGGCCGCCTTCAACCTTCCTTGCGCGGTGGACCAATCCCATGAGGCAAAACCGGCGGCAGTGGCATCTGGACCAGCGTATTCAGATGGGGAAGCCTTACGACAAGGATACCTTTTCCGATCCTGACAGCCTGAAAGTGAGCCATCAGCGGTATTCCCGGTTGCCTCTTGACTCACGGCGGAGCTATCCTTTGGCAGTATCAGGACGCAGGGATGGGGGTATGAAGCAAGGAGTTCTCACATGTGTATCCTTCATGTACCAGAAACATGGAAATGAGCTTAAGGGTGAGCAATTCCGGAGTCTGAGCCATGCCACCATAATCACAGCTAACAGACCGGGATATAAGGAATTCTTGTGGTCGATCCTTTGCCTTCTTTCGAGATTTAAGAAATTCAGTATACGAATTCTTTATGTTCTGTCCTCAAGGGCGACAACAAGCGAACGGTCAAGAGTGCAAGCGAGCTGCCCTGCTTTTGTGGTTCTGAGTTGAAATCCTTGACCGACCGGGTACTGGACGAGTTCCTTAAACGGTTGCCCCGCCAGAATAATTCTCCCAGCTGTGTCATTGAAGCCATTCAACGGATAGCATTGGACGATGTCAACACCTGGATCACGTCTCTTGCCCAGGCCGTGGATGAGGTTGATTTCTCTCTTGCGAAAGAGAACATCTCGGACGCTCCCGTGTCATCGTGGAGATCGTGCCAGACCGCCTCGCTCCGATATATGCAGCATGCAGCTAGGGAGGCTGCTACTACTAGTGCTTTCGTGGTCACAAACAATGTTAGCAATACGCGGGATGCCCAACTTGAAGCTGAGGCTGCCAAAATCATGCAAAAGTTGGACGCTATGCAGAGCCGCATCAACACAACACTCCAGGTCCTCATGTCGACTCTCAGCATCGCAGAAAGCTAGAAGGCCATCCAGCAAGCTGCTGCAGTCACCAAGCTCACCTATCTTGGCTTCTTCTTCATTCCTCTCAGCTTTGTGGAGACT
>Ga0247774_1001643_pt1 | contig 11190 bp, 15 predicted proteins | sample UWRJL001104B6_FD_179933 | JGI IMG/M metagenome (GOLD analysis project Ga0247774, IMG submission 179933) | Plant litter microbial communities from Arlington Agricultural Research Station in Wisconsin, United States - UWRJ-L001-104B-6 | ecosystem: Environmental > Terrestrial > Plant litter >... | reverse complement strand
ACCCGCCTGAAAATGAACGAAACCATCGTAGTGGCTCTGAGAATGTGCAAAGCGGATCACAAGTGGCGACTGGAGGTTGAGGCTCATGTCCGCCATCGTGTGTGATCCCGCAATATAAAAGTCCTGGATATCGACAGCCTCGCACTAGCCAAGACGACAATAGTGGTACCGTCGCGATAAGCGGGGGAAAAGCTAAAACATGATTTGATGTTGAGTGCGGTTGGGTTGGATGGTTGCAGACACAGCCACAGGGATGCGCGGGGGCTTGGCAAACCATAAAATAAACTGCGATTGCCACCCATCGCTTGAAAGGTTCAGGCTCTATTTTGGGGCGTAATGGCGCGATAGCAAGGAAGTCAACGGCCGCATCATGAATGCTGCGGGCGTTTCCGTCCATCCAGATATTAGGCAACAACCTATTATCACGTAGTGATAGCGGCCGGCGGCCAGCAGTAGCGTCGTTGCTCCTGGCGAAGAGAGGCCCGAGTTCCATTATTTTGGCAAGGACGCAATCTAGAATTGCAGGGACTTTCCGTCGTCTACCCCCCTTGATCATATCTGCTATGAGGAGATTATCAAAGTTAGATTGCCAGGGCATAAAATTGAATCGTATTGCAAATAACCCTGCATCCGATTCCTTTTGAGGATGTAGACTGTACGGCAACTTCACCGTCCCCTTATCGCTCCTGCATGCTCGCCCATTCAGGGAGCGTCTGTTTAACAAATGTATGCTAGTTTACTACCGGGTAAATCCCAGCACGAGCTGGTTAGCAAGATAACCCTGACCTATTGGCATGTGGTGTTCATCATCCCTAATCGTTCCATCAACTCCGTATTCGGATACCGCTCCATGAAGCTTCGTGCATCTACCTTGTTGAGTACGGTGAGGCTGGCCTTCAGGCGCTCATATGTGTTGCCGGACCACGAGCCTGCAGAAGGTTGGATCCATGCACGCGCGAGGCAGAGACGCCCGAAGCAAGCATCGGTAGTATTAGTCTGGCAGGTGGCGCGTGTGCCTACAGCTAATCATATACAACCTTGGTGATATCCTAGAGTTTGGGTAGAGCTACCGAGCATGCTGAGCATGCTGATTTCTGATTGTTCATAAGTGTGTAAGCAAAAAACTTCCAAAATTGTGAGGCTGTCGGGCCCAATATGGTGGCCTTAGATCCCACGGGGATAATTCCTCCAATCCCAAAAGAAAGTTCTGTGTGGCTGCTGATGACGCCGCTTTTAGCTGGTGAGCAGATGCCTTTCTTTTTTTTGGCACTTTGGTAAGTACCTGTCTTCGAGGGCGGTACTGCCTCATCAGTACCTATCTGGATAACTACTTGAGGGTATGGAACAGGATCCCCTCGACAAAAACAGTACGTAGCTTTACGCCATTGCGGGCGTTGCCGCAGAGATCAACTCGATCGTGAGGGATCAATATGCGGCCGCCAGTGGAGGTTCCTCATGCCAGGGGGTCTCCTCTAGAGCAAAGGTGCGCACGATTAGGTTCGGTTCAGACCGAATATGGGCTCATATCATCCTCCCTCGTAGTCTTGAACATTGGTGGAGTACCGTTGACTTTTTCTTCATGCACATGGTGGGTAAATAATCAGTTCGTTGACGATACCGGAGCCGACACGCTAGGGAAGCAGTCCAACAGCTACGATGCTATAGTGGAATGCTCCGCAGCGCCTACGCTGTCCACCGCTCCTTATGACTTGTTCAAAGTGGGTCGGAATTCGAGTTATGTGTTCATAACTGCATATAGTTTTGGAGCATTTCTCTTGATCGAGATGCGGGAACGGGCCCATCTTTGTCATGGCAGAACATTTCGGAGTGCGTCCACCATATTTCTGGCCAGATATGGCCGTCGAGTCTGATAGGAACAATGGCGTGGCAGAAGGGTTGTTTCTCGTTGCCTTGGTCGTCTCGACAGTCTCATGGAAGGAGATGATCATTGGAAAAGTGCTGCAGAACCATTCGCAGCAAAAGGACTGTTTTGAAAAGGTCGGCATGTTTCATTCTAGCCGCAGTATGACTTTGAATTTTGAACTTTTCCAGAGGCAAGCATGTCGGGTCTTTAAAGTTATTCGAACCTATGCCACCTTTCGACTATCTTCCACAGCAAATTTCTGACATGGATTTTGTGCTCTGCTCAAAGTACAATAGTATAAGAGCCTCGGAGTAATCTGTTAGGAAATATGCAAGTTACAGAATATATCTAGTTCTGTACGGTTTTATCATGAGCATGTTCCTAAAAACATGAAGCCAATTTCTGAAATTCGACATGGTTTTCTCCCTACTTCCTAGAGTGGAAAGTATTTGAGAAGCAGAAGCTCCTATTTCGTCAGGGCATCTGCTCCCTAGGTAAAAGCTTTCAAGCTGGGAGATCGGCGCTGACAGAGATCGAGTCGGGGGCGGAGTACTCGGAGCCGGTGAGTAGTAGGCGGACCATCCGGAAATTCTAGGCCCAAAGAGGTCTAGTATAGTAGGATTGAGAGGGGATTGGCGGAGCAACTCGACGCAGAGCCAGCTTGTAGGCGCCGCTCATGAGCTCATGAGACTGCCGATCAGAAGGATGTAAAGGGCATGGTCTGAGTTTATTTCTTCGAGACCTCGCGTGAGTAGTCCAATGTACTTATCGAGCCGCTGTTTCCTGTGTTCCGACATGCCCACAAAAAAAGGGCCACTGGTGGACGGGGACCTCCGTCCCAGTATTAGTGGCCTCGCCGAGCCTAGAGTAACAGTTTTTAACGGTACGGTATAATGCCAGCAATTACGTTTCCCGAAGCAAGAGGCATTAGTAGACGACAAAGGCGTAACGTTTAAGATGGCGGCAAATTTTGGGCCGAGTTTTCCCCCGCGGGATCTAAGGTTGCTATAGCCCTTCTGTAATGCATTTTTGCTTCTTTGCCTACTGTGATGGATCAGGTTGGTTTTCTGAGGGCGTTCGCGAACTACCCGCTTAAAAGGATTCTGCATTCGACGATGGCTTTCGGCCGAACGAAATTCCTTGAAATAACTACAACAACAATAACAACCAACATAAAGAGCGATAACGAGAACAGGTATGCCAACCGCAAGGCCGATAGTAAGTACCCCATGAGTGACCGTTATTTTGCGACCTGTTATCACCCCAAGGGGGTGGCCAAGGCGTCGTCATCGTCGTTGTCGTCATCGTCACGGTTCTCAAGAAAAAGGATGCCAGTTGATCGAAATGGAGAGGACGAATGTAGGGGAATTTCTCATTGTATCTCCGGGCCCTCGAAGGTTGTTTCTTTTACTGAGATTCGCTTTTTCTGCAGTGGCGATTGAAAGTATTTATGGCTTCACCGAACTTTAAGTCGATGATGCGGGAAATACCAGTCCACCACAGCAAGGACAAGTGCCGACGGTTTCCGCTTATAACACGTACATCTTCGACGAAACAATATATGGTTCGATTTCAAAGGTGTGGCTACACAAATCTTACCCGCCGAGCACAAATCAAGGTGACATCTCAACGGGTAGCATCCGGCACCGCAAATATTGCATATTCGTTGGCAGCACAACGTCGCTTTTCTTCTCTAGGAGTGGTTATATATATGACGCGTTTAATAGGTTGCCTGAAGAATGCATTGGGGGCGGCTGGGTATCGCTCGTGGCCGAAGCCTAGGCAAGTTGCCAAGGCTGACATAACCAACCGAAGCTTCGTACCGACCAGGAAACCTAGGGGCAATCTGATAGACGATGTAGATCTGCGACGAGCCCAGATTTGTCTTTGAATTGGTGCCAGTTGCAGTCGAAGTCGGTATCGGTGTGTTGGTTATAGGGGGAAATGGGGATTTGGATTGCAAATGGTTGGCAAGAAGCTATTGGGGCATCACCTGGGACTTGTGGCATCTCTTTAGAGACCTCTTTCCACTTCCTATGTGGGCCTTGGTCGCTGGCTCCATTAGCATCTGAGAATTCGAACCATTATCATCTTCAAGAGCCTCTCGCCATCGACCGCCTTTGGGCGTTTCCCGCGCTCAACGAATACGCAGTGGTCCTTCCGGCCCGGGTGATTTTCGGATATAGCGGCACATAGGAGACTTCGCGTCCTGCTCTCACCATGATAACGATTGTCATGGACACTAGTTTCATGTTTGATCGATTTTTCTCATATGTTTCTTCTTTCTCCAAAACGAGCAAAATATCCTCCGGTAGACTGGTATGATGGACAGCCCATTGAATCTTTTCGGGACGTGCCAAGCCATGGCGCCTTCCATCACCACTATCAAATCCTGCGATCCCGGACAGCCTCTCGATGTCAAAACTGAACGGTTGGGATATGTATGAGTTGACTATTTCTGATCTTCAGCGACACTTCTCTCAGCAACACTTCTCCTGTGTCGAGTGCACTTCATACTGCATCGACTACATCCAGGTCGTCAATCCCTACGTGGAAGCCGTCATCGAGATCAATCCAGAAGCACTTGCAATTGCTAAACGTTTGGACCGCGAGAGGCTGGCGGGCAAAACTCGCGGCCTCCTCCATGGATTACCTCTTCTGGTCAAAGATAACGTAGCGACTAAAGATTCTATGCAAACCACGGCAGGCTCTTGGGCATTACTTGGCAGCATCGTCCGAAAAGACGCCTTTACCATCTCAAGACTGCGCGACGCTGGCGCTATAATACTAGGCCATGCGAACATGAGCGAGTGGGCGTCACTGAGATCTAAGGAGTACTCCACCAGTTACAGTCCTCGGGGCGGCCAAGTGAGAAATCCATACGATCTCCGGAAGAGCCCATTTGGATCGAGTTCGGGGTCGGCCGTCGCCGTTTCAGCCAATCTCATTCCTCTGTCCATTGGGACCGAAACTGATACGTCTATTATCGGTCCTGCAGGGGCAAATGGAGTAGTTGGCATCAAGCCAACTGTTGGGCTTACCTCTCGTGCTGGTGTTATCCCAATTAGTGAGAACTTGGACACGGTCGGGCCGTTTGGCAGAACAGTTGCCGATGCAGTCGCCGTGTTGGACGCCATTGCCGCTCCGGATGCGGATGACGCCTTTACAAGTGTTCCAGAACGAATGCAGCCAAAGTCTTATCTGAGTTATATCTCGACTCAGGACGTCCTTCGTGGTGCCTGCTCTAGTCTTCCTATGAAAGGTTGTTGGGATCTCGCCCCGGAATCATGCAAAGCCGTGGCATCAAAGGTTCTCGGCGCGATGAGGCAAGTAGGTGTTGAAATTATCGAAGTCAACTTGCCCAGTATTGAGGAACGTAAGACTCCGGATGGTAGCTGGGACTGGGAACACGGCGATCCTGCAAAATCCGAGTAGACGGTTGCCAAGGTCGACGCATATAACGGAATTAACGCCTATCTCGCCAACCTTGTTGAGTCACCCGTGAGAACAGTCGAGGATGTTGTGCAATACAATAAGGATAACGAAGGCACCGAAGGCGCTAAGCCGGGGATAGTGCCGGCATTCCCGGATGGTCAACCCAACTTTGTCGAGATCATCGAGTCAAAAGGTGTCAAAAGCACGACATATCATGCCGCGCTTGATCACATCCGCAGGCAAACTCGCGAAAACGGCATTGACGCAGCGCTTTCGTATACAACCCCGAGCGGCGAAACGATTCAGCTCGATGCCCTAATCTTTTGTGATCGACGTGGTGTTGGCCAGCAGTACGCTGCACAAGCAGGGTACCCAATCATCTGCATTCCCATTAGGCTCGACGATAGCGATATGCCGGTCAGCCTCTCTCTGCAGCATACCGCCTGGAGCGAGGCTAAGCTTGTCAAGTGGGCGAGCGCGATCGAAGATCTCTGGAATCGGGAAACCGGTTGGCGAGCGACTCCCAAGTTCCGAAATCTGGGATCGAAAAACATACCTGTCAAGAAGTTTGGCTCTGCTTGACAATAATGCTGCAAACAAGAGTCTCCTGAAGGAAGTAGCACAAATGCGGATCCCCTCCGATGGGAAAGAGAAACCATACCTCTTCTTACCGAGACTTGAGCGCGGCTACTGGATGGAAGGATTAGATGAGCCTCATCATCTAGGTCAAACATCTCCTCAATATACAGCCATTAATATGCCAAGGAGCTGCATTAGAGCTCACCAAGCAGTTACCAGCTGATTTTAAAGAAAAGACTATGTTTTGGCGTGTGGAGGCCAATTCTCAATCGTCTGATGTGCTGCAAACGGAATATCAGGTTCTAGTGGATGGCTTCGAAGAAGTAATTCAGAAAGTTGTGAAGACGGTACCGTCTTACTCCTCGGTGAGTATCGCTGCACCAGTTCGCTACTATTCTCTTCCGACTAAACATATAAGCATCCCACTAGTAGAGCTTCTAAATGTAGAGTGCGAGTACTCGCAACTTGCATCATGTCGCCTAGGAACGGGAACCTTGACGCTTTTCGGTCTCGTAGTCCCGGTACGAGAGACTCATCGCCGAGTTAAAATAATCATGTTTAAGGTACTTTTCTGCTACCCAAGAGCTTGGCTTTTTCTTTTTCGGAACTGGGCGGCTCCGGCCATAGCATGAGCATATCTACGTGAGGGATATAGAAACAAAGTTTGGCAAGTATTTCTCCCCAGCATTGGATGGTGTGTGCCAAAATTGCTGAGCTTGTGGAAAGGAACCACCACACAAGAGGGCATACCTCGGCACTTTCATCTTTCGGCGCTGGACATCTGCGAGGTCGGATATAGTGCAGTGGTTGGCCATGTTCGGCGGGGAAGAGAGCCCGTTTGACTAGGTTCGGGGTTTGATTTTTAGGCGAGCCAGAAGTGCGTACATACACTTGAGCTTTCATACCGAAGGGGGGGGCACCTGACATGTGGCGCGACTCTTCCCCAAGAGTAACTGTCCGAGGTATCCACTGTCTAGGATTCTGAATGGAGTCCCTAGTTTCTTTGCGGCCACACAACTGTAATAAGATTTATGGGTCAATTAAGGTAACAAATGTAGGCATTCATATAGCTTATCTTTGATGATACATGGCAAATGAAAAATAAAATAAAAAAATAAAAATAAAAATTCACGGAATTGAACTTGCACTGTTTTGGCGACCGTTTCATCATATTTAGGTTCGGTTCGCAGCTTCTAGGTAATCACGACTGAAGTACTGAGTATAATGTACGTAAATAGACGCATTTGAAATTCGAATTTCTCAATTGACCTGCGGATGCCGGTTTTAACCATTTCAGTCAGATACCAATTACGGTATGCTGTGGCTAGTCGGGCTAGATATCTCGCCCAAAGTAGTCTAAGGCTAGGACACGAATTCCCCTCTTTAATGAACAATAAGCAGCTGTTTATGATGTTACTTTACCAATTGATTTTGCAATTCCGGTCCCCATTTTCTTCTATTCTAATACCTCTTTGTGAGATACATCGCTCACCGCATCCAAGATGACTACCAACATTTACAAGCCTCTAAACCCTACCCGAGATGAAATTCAGTTCCTTACCATCGACTTCTGGCAAAACGATTCTTCGATCATTTCTTGCAGGCTGCACACTTCATCCCTATCAGCTACCCCGAGTTTGACTTTCATTGCTATATTGTACGTCTGGGGAGATCCGACCGTGACGCAGGAAATCCTAGATAATGGTCACCCCTTGCCGCGACGACCAGCCTCATTTCCGCTCTGCGTCATGTCCGCACGATAATGAGTGATTCTCTATGCGCTAAAGGCGAGGAATTGGGTTGGAATTACCTACATCTGCAAATTAATTGAGGGTGCCATTTCCTTTCGACATCCTGTTCTGGATCGAACCAATCTGCATAAATCAAGCACATGTGGTGGAAAGATTATTCCATTTGTATCGCTTGGCGACGAAGGTCCTAGGTTGGCTTGGCGATCATGGGGCAGATCTGGAGCAGGCTATGAAAGACCTCCAAAGGGTTTTAAGCGAGTGATAGGTCCCTGAGAAATACTACCGGGACGTTTGATAGTAGTATATGGATTCGCATGCCCCGGCCGAGATATTTTCTAGTCTGGACACAACCTCTAGGTTTTGGCAGCTGCAAGCAGGCAACCCTCTGACGATAGATCCACTATGGCTTAGGATTTACAAGATCTTTAGCTTGCAATTGTCAGAAACGTAGGACCAACAGCTGCAGGCCATTGTAGACAGCTGATCAAGGAATGATCGGCAGGCGGAGTTACAAATCCGCAGCTGGAAAATCCAGCAGAGAGACAGACGAGAATCATCAGAAGAACAATCAATCAGAGACACGGAATAGACCCTCTTGTCAGAAGTACGGTCCGAAAGTTAGGACAAGTCAAGAGACGACAAATTCAGTCAATTTTCTGATGTCTGTCTGATGAAGCTCATTCCTGATAATTGTTGCTGATTGCGCATGGTTCCATGATCTCCTCAAGTTTCTAACCCCGCTCCGGAGTTGCAACCCAGTATTCTTTGGAGTTGTGCCTTAGTCTGCAGCCGGAGACATCAGCTTACAGCTGTCCTTTTGACACCTCTTGAGCTCTCTCTCGCTTCAGACCTTTGCCCTTTGCATACATCTGCATCCTGCTGACGGCGGCTGCATCGTCGCACGAAACTGCCCGTGTTTCTGACAGCAATGTTGGCGAAGACTGTGGATCCGACAACGGATATTTTTCGCAAAGGACCTCACTCTGCTTTGGAACCCGAGCGCCACCCAACCCTAAATCTAGAGTCAAAAATTCCCGACAAAAATTCCACGTAAGTCTTCTTATTGGAATCGCAAGCGAAGTCAAGAAAAATTTCAAGAATGGACCCAACATTCTCCTTAGGCCGACCGTCGCCGGGTTCCTCGTAGAGCATGCCCCACATTGACTCCGAGCCGAAACCCAAAATGATGGACATGAACCCCGGCCTAGCCGCGGCTCCACCACTGGCGGCGTGTTATCTTCATCCACTTCTCCAACCTCTACTTCGCTACCGCCCGCCTTTTGGGAGACAGAAACGAGGTTCCTGATGCCCCTGGAATGCTACCCGAAAGAACCCTTCGCGTGATGCGCCAAGCGAAGCACGGCGTGTCACTCGACACAGGCAATCTGGCATGCACGCAGTGCAAAGCCGATAGATTCTCGGGCGCGAGTTTGGGCCACGAGTGCATTGTGAAGAATCTGCAAACGGGCGGTTGATCTCGTGAATTTGGTTTTAGCCTCGGGAGCAAGAGACCGTAATTCAGAATCCCGAGCTAGAGGCGTGCAGGGAGTGTGTGGGACAAGGACTCCAAGGGTATGATGATGACAGGTACCTAAGGATCAAAGGCACGGCGCGCGGTCCGGTGAAAGCGTGTTTTGTGGGGAGTTCGGAGGATATGTTTGTAAGGCTGTATGATTTACGTTTTCAGTTAGGGATTCTTGTGGGGTAGCAGGAGTGTCGAGAGGTGAGGGAGAGATGGGGCTGGTTGGACAGAGCATTTTCCATTGAGATCAAGTGTGGGAGGCGCAAGGAGAAGGGAATAGATTGCTTCGTATATAGAGAGAGAAGAGAAGAGTGGGACCCGATTTGCAGAGTTGGACAATGCGGGACGGGTCTTCGGGGCTAGCTGGGAGCCAGGGGACGAGCAATGGTGGACAACCTCGGTATCAAGCACCAAATTCCTTACACAACTAGTCTAGTCACCCTCATGCCTTCTAGTCATAGCAGGGTTCAGAAGGTATGCCGATGGCAGTGCCCCAAATATCAAAACCGCCGATGCCCTAAAATATGTCACAATCGGTGGCCACAAGTAGGAAACTTCAGCCTTGACCGCCGCCTGTCATCATGCATCCCGAACCGGATTCGGGAACGAGGATGGCGTTACTGCTACCATCTCAGCTGACGTCGCTATTTGGTCTTCCACAAGCCCCGAACGCAATTTCCTCAGGGCCAACGGACCTACCAGAGTGTAAATTTTAGCCACATACCACCCTGTGCCAGCACCGAGGAACTAAAACAAAGGCCAGCTCCCATGAGCTGCTGGAGGTCTGATGATAACTTTTGACACCGTCGGTTTTAGCCTTGATTTTTCGCGGCCACTACCGCTACAACAACGACAAGAACATATTTCCACCAAAAACCAAGCCCCCAGCACCAACTGGCTTCGCCATCTCTCCCTCCACAAGCCCACCAGCAGCAGTGGAAAGGGCGGCAGTTCAGCATCCCAGCTCTCCCGCCGCCCTCTGCACCCGAATCAGTAACTCTTCCTAGACCGGGTGGGGCAAACGCGCTAGCCGGCCCTCCCTCCACTCCAAAGCCTCCATCTCTCCCCTCACCCAAGCTATAACTAACGACACTGAAAGGATGCAAAGGCCCTGGACCTCGGGCCGTCCCCGCGGTGGTAACACGGGGTTCAAATTCGAGGGCCTACCCCAGGGCCGCGGCGCTACGCACCCCTTCGTGTGAGGCTGCCGGGCATGTTTCTTGTGCTACTACACTGCACGGATCTGCACCTCCACCAGGTCTACATGCCGATAAGTGCTGCGTGACGTGCGGCACGCTGGGCTCAAGTGAATCGACCGGGACACCAGGAGGATTGTCCCGAACTGGAACCCGCTGGCGTCGCGAACGAGAAAGAGCCTGGAGGAGTTTGACAGCTTGTAGCGGGCGAACGGTGTAGTGAGCAGTAGGGCGTACGAGGCGCATGTCATTACCAAGCTAAAAGACGGCAAGTCTATGTAGAAGGGAGGCTTTAGGGAGTTGAGTGGGAAAGAGGGAGGGAGGGGATAATGTAGCGAGTTTTGTTGCGTTGCAACAAGAGACCGAGATGGATTATGGAAGACAGGCGGTAAGTATGCCGCTATTGGAGTTTGTCGCCCTTGTAGAATATGGAAATTCACGAATTTGTGCACGCCTTGCAACCGAGTATGCCTTGCCTAGCCGATGCTCTAGTTGGCTTGTATCTCGTCGATATATATTTGCTATCATACAATAGGTAGCTGCAGCCCAAGGCTTACGGCAAGCAATGTGGCAAACGAACCTATAAGCCTAGAAGACATGTGTATATTACAGTATGTTTCACAATTGATTCTCGGGCTTGTAGACATGTAGAACAGCAGGAGGCTGCAGAACATCTCTCTCTAATTAAATACAAATGTAGCCTCCGATAAGCACAAGATCCCAAAGCCGCTCTTGCCACCCATTTTCAACCAACGCCTTTATATACGCCTTTATTGCCCTTTTTAAACCTGGATAAACCTTCGTTTTCGAACCGAAGCAAGCAGTAGATAACTCGACCCAACG
>Ga0247774_1001642_pt1 | contig 11200 bp, 11 predicted proteins | sample UWRJL001104B6_FD_179933 | JGI IMG/M metagenome (GOLD analysis project Ga0247774, IMG submission 179933) | Plant litter microbial communities from Arlington Agricultural Research Station in Wisconsin, United States - UWRJ-L001-104B-6 | ecosystem: Environmental > Terrestrial > Plant litter >... | reverse complement strand
AGCCCAGCGGATCGTACGACCAGTTGACGCTACGGGTCGTGCGCGATTTCACCGATCGCGTCGTGACCGAGCGCCGACAGCGCGACCTGGAGCGAGAGCTGCAGCGCAGCCAGGCTCTGCAGAGCTTGGCCGTCATGGCGGGCGGGGTTGCTCACGACTTCAACAATCTACTCTGTGGCGTGGTCGGCAACGCCGAGATTGCCCTGCGTAAGGTCTCGAGCGATTCGTCGCCGGTGGTACCGCATTGCCTCTCCGAAATCTTGGTATACGCCGGAGAAGCCGCGCAGCTGAGCAAACAGATGTTGGCGTACGCCGGGCAACGAAGCCTCGCGATTCAAGCGCTCGAGCTCAATGCGGAGCTCAATGCGGCGCTGCGACTGCTGCACGCCACCATCGAATCCAAGGCCCACCTGGTCCTCGAATTCGGCGACGAGCTGCCGCCTGTGGGCGCCGATCGCTTTCAGTTGCGCCAGGTGGTAACCAATCTGATCCTCAACGCGCTGGACGCGATGGAAGGAACGCGAGGCACCCTGACTCTGCGTAGCGAATCGGTGCAGCTCGCGGCACCGAGCAATGAGCGATACGGAGTCGGCGTGGGCGGCTACGTGAAAGTGACAGTGAACGATACCGGCGCCGGCATTCGCCCTGAGGCACGCGAGCGGCTATTCGATCCGTTTTTTTCGACCAAAGGCGCCGGGCGGGGGATGGGCCTGGCCGCCGCTCAGGGCATCGTGCAAGCGCACGGCGGCTGGCTCGGTGTTGACCCGACGTCGACGCAAGCAACCAGCTTCGTCGTCCTGCTGCCGGTCGCGCACGAGTCTTTGGCTCGTCCAGCCCTCGGTCCCGCGACGTCGGTCGCGCCGCCTGTGGCTCGCACCATTCTGCTCATTGACGACGAACCCGCTGTGCGTTTGGTAACCGGCAGAATGCTGAGCGAGCTCGGTCACCAAGTCCTGACCGCGGACAGCGGCGCCCGCGGGCTCCAGCTCCTGAAAGAGCAGCCCGAGGCGGTCGACCTCGTCATCCTCGACCTGACAATGCCCGAGCAATCCGGCGAGCAGACTCTCGAGCAACTCCGCGTCTCATGGAGCAAGCTGCCGGTGGCAATCACCAGCGGCTTCCATGCCGAGGACGCCTCGATGCTACTGAAGCAGCCCTACGTGATCGGCTTCTTGGAGAAGCCCCACACCATGACAAGCCTGGAGATGTTGCTCGCCTCCATCACGCGGTGACGCGCGCAGCGAGCTCAAAGCGGAGTTTCGCGCAGGCTAGGCTGGTGGCGGTTGGTGCAGGTCGTGCGGCTTCCCTCGGTCGCGGCTGGCGCGACTTCCTCCAAGCGCCTCCAAGCGTTTCGAGGGCTCAGCGTGCCAGGGGCAGAATGAAGATGAACCTCGCGCCCTCGGCAGCGGGTTCGGCCCAGATCTTCCCGCCGTGGGCTTCGACGATCCCGCTGGCGATATAGAGGCCTAGCCCCGCGCCGGCCTGGCTCGTCGACTGGACCTTCCAGTAACGGTCGAAGACGTGGAGAAGCTGGTCGGCGGCAATGCCGGGGCCAGTGTCGGCGACCGCGATCGACAAGTCGTCGCCGCGGCGTTCCGTGCGGATGGTGACGGTGCCCCCTTCAGGGGTGAACTTGATTGCATTGCCGAGCAGGTTCGACAGCACCCGGAAGATCCGATCGGGGTCGGCTTCCAGCCTCGGCACATCGATCAACTCCACCACGAGGGTGAGCCGCTTGGCCTCGGCCAGAGGGGAAGCGGCCAGCAGAGCGTCCTCGACCAGCTCACGGCTCTCCACGGGTCTGAGGCGTAATGCGAAGCGGTTCGCTTCGATGCTCGCCAGATCCAGGAGGTCGTCCGTCAGGGCCTTCATATGGGCCGCCGATCTCCGAATGCGCCCCGCGTTGCCGTGCAATACGGCTGCTGCCTTATCACCGGTGCCTGTCAGGCGCAGCATCGCATCGGCTTGAAGCAGGACAGCCGAGAGCGGGCCCCTCAAATCGTGGGACACAACGGCGAGCAACTCGTCCCGCGCCCGCACCGCCCGCTGCTCGCCCAACAGGCGCCGCGCGATGTCGACTTCGATGGCGCGGCGCTGCAGCTCGTCCGCGGCTTCGAGGTTGCTCGCGGTCCACGGATGCGAACGGAGCCTCACGTCCTCTTGCCAGAGCGCAAACGAATGACGCGGACTCAGGCGATCGCGGGAGTCCGCCGCGAACGGCTTGTTGGGATCGCCGCCCCAGCTCACCGTCTGGATGAGCTCCGGCCGGAACCACAAAAGTCGCCTCTGGAGAGCACCGGGTAGGGCGAACGTGAGCAGTCCACTAGCGACGTCGCTGGCCTCCTGCGCCCGAGGGAATAGGGCGCCCAGCGACGCCGTGGCGTACGGCCGGGACCCTCCCTTCTCCTCGACCCACGTCGCGATCTCCTGAATGAGCGCAGGCGGCGGCGTGCGGCCGGCCACCGTGACCTCCCCGCCGCTCACGAGCGCCACCCCATCGGCGCCCACCAGTCCCATCAGTTCCTTCGGGCGTGAGAGCAGGCTCTCGAGCCCCTGGTCGTCCGGCGCTGCCTCGCGCATGACGCGGGTCAGCTCTTCTTCCGTCGCTCGGCGCGAGGCGCGCCCGGCGAGCTGGTCGCGGTCCTCGAGCGCGGCGATTTGGAGCGAGGTTAGGCGACCCAGAAACTCACATGCCATCCGCGTCTCCTGCGAAACGCGCCACGGGCCGGTGTGGTTCAGGCAACTGATCAGTCCCCACAAGCGGTCGCGAACGATGAGCGAGATGCTCATCGAGGCGCGGACTCCCATGTTGGCCAAGTACTGGAGGTGAATGGGCGAGACACTGCGTAGAACCGAAAAGCTGAGGTCCAGGGGACCGCCCGTGTCCACGCGGAGGGTAGGGACAACGCGCGCTGGCTTCGCGCTGGCATCGAAGATGAGCCGAAGCCAGTTCCTGCGATACAGCTCGCGCGCCTGGACAGGAATGTCGGAAGCCGGGTAATGCAAGCCGAGATACGGCTCGAGCGCCGGTTCCTTCGCCTCGCCGTCGACAGACCCGTGCCCGTCCTCGTGGAATCGATAGAACATGACCCGCTCGAACCCGGTGACTCGCCGCATTTGCTGAACGACGACGTCCGCGAGCTCGGCGGACGTGACCGCGCGTTGAATCCGCAGCAGCGCGGCCCGAAACGGGTGGTGCATCGCGGTAGGGGGACCCGGATTCGGCTCGAGCTCGAGCATGGCTGCCCCCTCGTGGCGGTGGACGATTCCGTCGAATTGCTTTCCGTGCGCGCCGACTCGCAACGGGTTCATGTCGAGCCAGCGCTCCTCGTCCAGCGCCTCCTTCACCTCGGCAACCGACGCTGCATCAAGCATCGTGGAGAGCGGCCGACCCAGAACCTGTTCGACACCAAAAGGGAGATGCTCGCCGACGTTCTCACTGACCTGTGTGATGGTCAGCGACGGCTCGGCCAGCACGAACAGCACGCCAAAGGGCTGGATCGTCCCCGGAATATGGATGGGCTCGCGGTCACAATCTGTCAGGTCCGCCTTGGCAAGACTCATCGCTCCACCCATCGCGCGAAAGCCAGGAAGGTCGCGCGCGCCGAGGCGACTATTTCGGTGGTCGCCAACCCCGCGCGCGCAAGGCCCTCGAGCCAGGCGAGAAAGAGGCTCCACCTCGCCGGCGTCCCCGCCGCGTCGCCGATGAAGAACGAGGCGCCGCTGCCCTTTTCGACTCCCAGCCGCTCACGCAGCGCAGGGGCGATCACCTGCCCGCCGAGGCAGGCGCCCTCGAGCACGTACAAGCAGCCCGCCAGGTCCTCGGGGCACGACAGCCGCGGTAGATTGGCGCATCGAGGCAGGTCGGCAATCTCCCGCTGAGACAAACCGAGCGACTGGAGATCGCTCTCGATCAGCGCGGTGCGGGCCCGCAGCGGTAAGACGAGCGGCGGGCCCACCGATGCCACGCGCGCCAAACCGACCTCAATGGGAGCATAGAAACCGAAAAACAATTCGAGCACCCGCCGATAGCGGTCGAGCGAGAGCTCGGAGTCGAGCAGCCCCAGATCGACCTCGAGACGGCGATGCAGGTCGGCTGTTTCGCGCTTCAACTGTTGCCGGAGCGGCGAAACGCCCTCCCGGCGCCAATCGGCGGTGAACAAGGATCTGAGATTGGGCATTGGCGCCGGTCGAATGTATCTTGGACAGGTCTCGCCGACTAGGAGCCGCGTGTTTGGCTTCCGGACGTACGCGGAGGGTTTGTAGACGGCCTCAAAGTTCGTCTTTCGTTCACGAACTTCGAGTCGACTCGTTCGTCGTGGCATTACTGCCAGTTGCGGTGAGTTTTTCGGTGAACTCGTGTATCGTGAAGAGCTTCGGCGCGGTGGCCAGCCCGGGGTTGTGGTCGACGCCCGCTGAGTCAGTCCCTTCGTTTGCTTCTGTCCTCCATTTCCAAAGCAGGCTTCGTGTCGAGCTTGTTTGCGATGCTCTGCATCGCGGCATGTGTAAGCAATTCGGCTCGCTTTCGCGTACGCCGAAGAGAGCTACGCGACGCTCACCGCCGCGCGCGCCCGCTCCCCAAATCCAAATTTCTAATTTGGGGTCAGCGGGCGCGGCGCGCGTGATCCGCGCCGGACAGCCACAGCGACACAGCGAGCACGGGCGGCGGCAGCGCGAACGGGAGACGGGGAGCGTACAGTCCTCCTTGAACCTGCAATGCCTCCAAGGGGCTGGTCAGCCGGCGAAGCGCACGGACTCCGGTTGCGATGGAGGCTCACTCAGGCGCGCCAGCACGAAGCTCGAAGATGCGGCGAGCACGCCTGCGATCGCGATCACCGAGCGGTAGCCGATGGCGTGGGCGAGCGTGCCGAATCCGAGCGTTGAGAGGGCCACCCCGACGTTGAACGAGCCGCCAAAATAGGTGAGGAGTGCCGTGCGATTCTTGCTGCTCGTGCCCTCGACGGTGAGCGCCGTCAGCACCGGCCAGAGCGTGCCGTGAGCGAGGCCGAGCGTGAATCCGAGCGCGAAGAGCCAACCCGGTTGAAGCAGCGCCGTGGCGAGCACGGCCACCGCGTAGAGCGCGGAGGCGCAGAGCGAGAGCTTCTTGCGGTCGAAGCGATCGAGGAAGGCGCCGCCGAGGACCCGGATCCCGAGCGCGGACAGCGTGTAGCCGACGAACCAATGGCTGAGATTGCGGATGCCGAGCTCGAGCGCGAGCGGTTGGTAGAACGTGAGCACCGTTCCGAACGACACGCCGACGATCACGCCTGCATAGAGCAGCCGCCGGAAGCGTGGCGTGAACTCGAGCGTTCCCTGTGCCGCCCGTGGCGTCGGGACACGGCGTTCACGGAAGGCGATGGCACCAAAGGCCGCGAGCAGCGAGAAGAACCCGGAAAGGAGAAACACCGTGCGCCAGCCGTAGGCGTCGGCCACGGGCTCTGCGATGGCCGGGCCGAGTGCGTTGGTGGCCAGGTTCGCCGCGCCGATCAGCCCCACCGCCTGACCCAGGCGCGCTCGAGGAGCCAGATCCACGGTCAGTGTCAGCGTCGTCGACACGAAGATGGTGAAGGCAGCGCCGTGCAAACCGCGGAGCGCGTAGGCCGGGAGCCCGAGCCCGTCGAGTGCAGCGAAGCCGAGCGATCCGAGCATCATCGTGAACGCCGCCCCGAACAGGAGATAGTGCCGCGGCACACGATCCAGCCGCGAAGCGACGAGCGGGATCACCAGCACCGCGGCGAGCGGGCCCGCCGCCATCAAGTGACCTATCAACTCCGAGCTCGCAGCGTGAACCTGAGTCAGGTACTTCGGAAGTAAAAGGAAGCTACTGAAACCCAGCCCGAAGACGAACTGAACCCCGAGCAGCAAGAGAAAGCGCGGGCTCACGAGCGACGGCAATGCTTTTGGGGGCGGAGGTTCTAGAGGGTTGTCGTCTTCTGGGGCCATGGGGTTCCTTGGCGCCATCTCCGTTCCAGCCGCGGGCCTACAAAGCAGGAAGCCCTCTCGGCCTGAGGCGGAGAGGGCTTGCGATACGGAGCTAACCGCGCGTGCGCCTCATCCGCCTTCACGGCAAATGCACATAACGAGGTGGCGCGAGCTCTTGATGGTCACGGTGCGCCGAGCAATAGCTCTCTGTTCCTTGATCGTCAAGTCTCTGGCTCGCGCCGCGCGGTTTTTGGCGACTGCTTCGGCCCGCTGCGGGAAGTGCCAAAACGTGAGGGCCCCCGCCGTGAGCGAGGCTGTTCTTCCAGCGCAACTTTGACAGCGAGCGCGAATGACGTCGCTAGCCGTCGGATTGGTCGGGGTTGACCGGCGTATTGCCGCCCGGCTCAGGCGCAACTTGTGGCTCCTTGGGACCCTTGCGCGGCGTCGGAGACGGAGGCGGAGCAGCGCCCTGCTCGCCGGTGCCGGGTTTCGGTTGCGGCTCAGCGGCGGAGGGCGGATTGGGCGCTTGATTGGGCGTCTGGCTCATTGCAGTCAGCGGAGCACTAAGCATGCCGTGTCGTACGAGCCGTATCAGTCGGGGCTCGGCTCGAGTGCCACGTCGAATGGCTCGGCGCGCTGCCGGCTTCGACGAGGCGATCCGCGGAAATCGCCGGGTCTTTTCGATGGTGATGCGCGGACGCCACGGCGATGAGCCGAGCGGGCCGACGTTCTCTCCGTCGATGGTGACGGCGGCGTCGTGGGGCGATTTGTCACCACGCTGGAGGCTGATTGCTCATTCGATGACTCACCGCGGCGAACGGCTACGGCCAAACGAAGTCCTCGTTCATCGAGCGCACAGGTGCCGGCCGAGGCGGCTCAGGTGTGCGCCTCTTGCCAGTGCGGATAGGTGACATAGGCCGTGATCGCTCCCTGCTCGTGAGAGCGGATAGTGACCGACTCGCCCCTGGGCATATAGACGATCTCGCCCGGACCGGCGGTGACCGTGCCCGCGTTGGTCGAGACCGATAGCCGCCCTTCGAGGACCACCATCACGTCGTCCACGGCGATTGTTTCTTCGAGGCTCTGGTTGGCCCCGTAGCGGCCGTAGCCGATGGTGATCGGCCCGCCGTGGCGCTGGTCGATCAGGTTAGCCGCGAATATCTCGCCATCCTGCCCGGGCGAGTGCTCGAATGCTGCGTCACTCACCGCGAATTTGCGAACCGTCATCGGGATCCTCCGTGGGCTGTCTGTGGATCGTTCTCGAAGTCAGTTTGAATAGCGCAATAATGAGGAACGAGCACCACGAGCGAACTGTCGAGCTGACCGCAGCCGAGCCTGAACTGGACGGCGTCGTCCTCGGCTGAAGTGACGGGCACACTGCAGGGGCTGCGCGCTAAAAGAATGATTATACTCGGGCGCCATGCAAAGCTCGGAAACGATCCAGCGGGGAGGCGCGACTTGGCCCTATGGCCTCGCGCTCTTCGTCCTGATGTGGCTCATCGTGTTCGCCATCCATTTCTATAGCCGACGCGCGACGAGAGCGACGGAGCAAGTGGCTGGCGGCGCGCATCCGCGGTTTGGCGCGGAGGGTGCCATCGGCGGCATCGAGTCCATCACGATCGGTGGCAAAAGATACTGGTTTGGTTTCTCGTACCAAGCGGATGCGGTGTTGTCGCCCTTACTCGACGAGCAGCGAGCCATGGCTCACTTCGCTAGCGAGCACATGCAACAACGGGACGGTGCTCATCCGCCATCGTACTGGGAGCCGCTCGTAGCCGCGGCGATAGAAGAGTCGGAGCTCAGCGCGGAGCCGGGTAGTCGTGACTTCAGCGGTCGAGAGGTTCGGGAAGTGCTGGAGTTGGTAGCGGAAGCGCGCCGCCAAGGCGGCCCCGTCGGCGTGGCCGAACTGCCGCAGCATCTGACCTATCTCATGGGTGCGGCGGCCACCGGCGAAGACGCTTGGTTTGACGGCGCAGAAGGCCCCGTCAAGCGGGCTTTCGAAAGCCTGATCGCAAACGAGTCTTGCTTGACTGGCGCGCTGAGCGTGATGTCCGGTAAGCACCCGCCCCCTTCCGGCGTCACCTTCACGGACGCCTTGGAAGTGGTGGCCGCTCAGCTCGCGCATTGGCGACACACGACACCGGAAAACTGGCGCTCGCTGCTGCTGCAGGATTGAAACGGGCCGTGCTCGAGCCCGAAGGGCTACGGCGTAGTCGATGAGCCCGAGATGGAGCTCGCGCGGCGCTTGTTTTGCCGGCGCAGGTGCAGCATCGGGCCGTCGTCGTGCGGATCGCCGAAGAGATGCGGCAGACGCCGATGACTCCACGGGGCTCCGGTTAGCGGTCTCTTGTCGATGCGCGCGAAGACGTCTTCGGCTTCGCGCAGGAAGCGTTCGCCAAGCCCGGACACGCGCTCGTCGTACCAAGCCGCAGCCTCTGCCATTTCGGCCGACGCCGCGAGGAGGATTTCAGCCACGACGAGCCGAGAGCCGCGTGCGCGCCTGAGCGAGCGCTTCAGCAGTCATGATCGTCTCGGCCGTGCCGGCCCGGACGGCGTCGATACGCGCGGCGACTTCCGCGGCCCACGCGTCGTCGGCGTCGGAGTCGTGCTCGTCGTCGAGACTTTCGGCGAGGCGCAGGACCAGCGCTGCCCGCTCGTCCACGGGCAGCGATAGGGCATTGACGGCAATGGCTTCGGCGGAACGCATGGTTCCGACAGTCTAGCTGGGACGCTGCGATCGGAAAGGGGCCGTTGCGCGCTGGTCACGCCGCCATCGTTCATTGAATTTTCTGGGTGAGCGTGGCGCGACGAGGGTGCGCATTCTGTCGCTCGGCGTCGCATCTCGTCGCCACAACTCAGGGAACTGCCTGACTACTATGCCTGTGCTTCGTCGGCCAGCTTTCGGAGCTGATCAGCGAGCTGCTGCTTGTCGGCTCGCCCCTCGGCTGCACGCGGCTGCTCGACAGCCGACTCGAGCAATCCCCGGTCGCGCACCCCTGCGATGCCGCCGAACTCGTCGAGCTGGAGCGCGTGAATCTCGAGCACTTCCTCGAGGTCCAGGAACTCGGGCGAAATCATTTGGCTAGTTTGGCTAGCGTCTTTGCGTGGGCCTTGACCATCTTGGCGGCCGACGCGCGAACGCGGTCCTTCTTGTCGCCTCGGACCGGGCGCAGCATGAGCACGTCGCCATCCGTCGTGATCTCGAGCGGCGTGTTCTCGTCGATTTGGAGCAACTCCAAGACCGGGCGGTCCAAGATCACTCCCAAGCTGTTCCCGATGCGGCTGAGCTTCTTGACCATGTGACCTTCGTTCTTACGAAGTTAAAACCTGGGTCGAGGGCTACGTCGATTCCCGGCCCAAGAGGACCCGGGTACCAATTGGTAAATCTCGGCCGAAAATAGAGCCCAGGTCAGGGAACTTTGCGCGGCCGGCACATCGAGCTCGACGAAGGAGTCGAGGAGCTGGACGGCGAGGTCGAGGTGTTCCTTCGCTCGGTGGGCACCACTCCACGTCCACCCGACGTGCTCGATGTGATCGCGAGCATGCCGGTTGGCACTCGAAGCAAGAGCGATATCGACAGCCAACTCGCCGAAGATCGAGCGGGCTGGTCCGATCGTGGCTAGCATCTATCTCGACGCCTGTTGCTTCATCTACCTCGTGGAGGGAGAACCGGAGTGGCGGACGGTCGTCGAACAACGGCTGCGCAACCTTGCTGTCAGCGGCTTACACTGACTCCGAAAGGCACGACGGCCAAGGCCGCGCTCTGGTCAACTGTGTCCGGCTCTGTGCCAGCCTGTGCCAGCGCCGCAAGGGCCCACGAACCTTCGTGGAGGAGAATGGCTCATTCGCGTACCTGCATTTTTGCAAATAGCCCGCGGCCGGCTTTGGCGCGGCTGTTGCTACGCTGGTTTGCATGAAGCTTCGTACGCGGCTCGACGTATTCAGCACTGCACTCCTGTCGGCGCTGGGCGCCACTCAGCTGGTCGCCTGCGGCGGGAGCGCGGCCTTGACGACGGGCAGCGGTGGAGGTTCGGGTGACACGAGCAGTGCCGGTGCGAGCGGTTCGAGCGCAGCGGGCTCGAGCGCAGCGGGCAGTGCTCCGGGCGGCGCGGGGCCTGTCGGGGTAGCGGGCAGCGCTGGCGCGGGCAGCAACAAATATCCGTGCGCCAACCCACGGGATCTCGGCAACGGCTTGATTCAGTGCGACGGCTTCAAACATCGGCAAGAGCCGGGGATGTGTACCTCGCTTGTCCCACGCCCCGAAGAGGTGCCGGACCGCACCCTGGACATGACGAGCCCGTGCAAGTTCGATGCGGACTGCAAAGAGCACCCGTACGGCTGGTGTAGCAATATCAGTCAAGGAATCGAATCCTTTTGCGCGTACGGCTGCGTAAAGGATAGCGACTGCGTCGACAACCTGCTGTGTGAGTGCGGCGAACCGGTCGGACGCTGCGTGCTAGCGGACTGCAAATCCAGTGCAGACTGTCAGGGCGACTTTCTGTGCAAAGCTCATGATTCGAGCGGAGGCTGCGGTCTGACCCGCTACACCTGTCAATCCGCGGCGGACACGTGCGGCAGCGACCTCGACTGTGCTGGGCCGACCGAGCACTGTCGCTTCGACGAAATGGCGAGCAGCTTTCGATGCATTCCCGGGACCTGCGCAATCGGGCGCCCATTCCTGGTCGACGGCGTGCAGCGGCTTGCGCCGGCTGCCATGCGCACGGATTGGAAGGCGCGTGCATTGCTGCCGAAGCTCGCGGAATTAGACGCCACGCTCAGCGCCCACTTGGCCGAACAGTGGACGCAGGTGGCTTTGATGGAGCACGCTTCGATCGCGGCCTTCGCCCGTTTCACGCTGCAGCTGATGAGCCTCGGAGCGCCGGCTTCGTTGATCGAGCGAGCAACGGCAGCCATGGTCGACGAGACCAAACACGCCCGAGCCTGCTTCGCCGTCGCCAGTGGCTATGCGAACGCGCCGGTCGGGCCGGGGTGCTTGGCCGTCGAGCGCAGCTTGGGCGAATCATCACTCCTTGAAATCGTACTGAACACGATCCGGGAAGGCTGCGTCGGCGAGACGGTGGCTGCCATCGAAGCCCGCGAGGCGGCCGAGCACGCGTGCGACCCTGCTCTGCGTGAGCTGCTCCTGCTGATCAGCGAAGACGAAACACGCCACGCCGAGCTCGCATACCGTTTCGTGCAATGGGCGCTCGCGCAGGGCGGCCCTGCGCTGGCACGCGCGGTGCGGCGCGAATTCGCGGAGCTCGCCGGCGAAACGCAA
>Ga0247774_1001641_pt1 | contig 11201 bp, 14 predicted proteins | sample UWRJL001104B6_FD_179933 | JGI IMG/M metagenome (GOLD analysis project Ga0247774, IMG submission 179933) | Plant litter microbial communities from Arlington Agricultural Research Station in Wisconsin, United States - UWRJ-L001-104B-6 | ecosystem: Environmental > Terrestrial > Plant litter >... | reverse complement strand
CCGGCCATAGCTCGCACTTTGTAACATGGGTTCGAAGCTAAGGGTAGGATGGCTCTATCTGATTCTATATATGTGACTTGCAACATCAATTGCTTCGATGCAGTCTTCGCCACTGGCAGTCGAGTTGGATAAGCCCGGCCCGGGCCGGACCATAGTGCAAAGAACTTTGCCATAGATACGAGTCATGAGCTGAACTTAATGTGCTGCTGGGAAATTTTGGGCGTAGTTTGTCGATCGCAGGCGGGCGCCTTCCCTCCTTTAGAGTCTGGACTGAGCTATAGTAAAGCTGAGCCGACCTCGACCATCCTGTTAAGACGCGGGGCGATGCTCGTCAAGACGACGCTGCTCGACGCGATAATTGGATTAATAGATATGTTAACGGTGAGATTAAGTCTCTGTCATGCAGTGGCGAACTTGACGAGATCTGTCGCTTCTCAGGCGCAGATGGCCAGGGTTGGAGTCGAAATCGAAAGGAAAACCAACGTAGCAAGCTATTCTTGCTAGGAAAAAGGAACGTTTGTGCCGCCGCGACTGATCTGCTCAAAGTTCAAAAGTGTGTTGGCGGAAGGGGGTTGCGTCTTGCTGACTGGTTGATGAGGGCTTCTACCTCATGCTTCGGGTATTTTTGTTTTTTCGCCTCGTCACCCACTTTCGCATTTTCACATTCTCCGTCCACGGGTAAGGCTTGTTTGGATTCTCCAATGGTGGAGAGGGAGGAAGGGTTCAACAAAATTTCCTCAGCTTAGTCGAATCCCTGGAGGTTTTCACTGCTAGAGTAGCGGGTATGTGTCAAGTTGCGCCAGCGGACGAGCCTGTTAGTTCGAGCGTCGAAAGTCCCTGTATGTAGCCATTGGATTGGTGACACGCAAACGTTCTGCAGCGTCTACAGGCCCCACTCGGGCGATCCCCTGTGCTAAATTTGGGCCCCTGCTGAAACCCGAAATTTTCGTCTCAACTTAATTGCCGGAGCGACGCTGCTCCAGCGGTGAAGGGTAAAATGATGTGGGTGAACTCGTTTGCTTAGTGTTTGATTCGATTTTCGGAAGAAGAACAAGGTAAAGATCGTCAAAGATCTTGACTTTAAACTGGGAGATCAAATTTGACGCGATGTACTGACAGTTCGGCTAGACGAAGAGAAAGTCTTCTAGAATTGGGATGAAACAAACAGCATCTGAACGAATGCTTTCGTTTGCTTGGTCCTGGATGTGCTTATTGATACGAGTCAGTGGAATTTGGGACTCGTATTGTTTTCTGGTTTATTTGTCGGCCAGCTCACCTTCGAGCATCGGGAAAGCGAGGAACCTGGGCCTTCCCCAAAGAAAACCGGGTGCTTCCGCTGTCGCAATCGTCGCTGAGTGAGTGGTCCTTTTCGCCGCGCGGCCGCGAGCTGTTGTCTGTGGGGCGTTGGAAACTGCGATATCGTCAGCTAGGTCACCGTCATTGTGGGGAGAAGCTGAACGCCGAACAAACGGCGCTAGGCTGGACTGGTAAACCTCAGTGCCGGATTATCTACGAATATCAAAGGCGAGGGCGATTCCGCACCAACACTGTACCTCCGTCCGATGGGCCACCGCCAACCTGATGCTTCTTCTCATATGCCCGAGGTCTAACTGGACTGTCGGTGAACATGGCGACAAAGCGAGCACTTCCTCTGCAGACATCGGATCGATCATCGAAGATGAGCATTGCACAAGGAGAGTCCATGTAAAGCATCCGCGATCATGCATCAGCGGTCGACCACAATACGACGGAAACCGCGAGTGGGGGAAAATCTAGCCTGGGAGTTGGAGAATCCACCGTAAGATATTGCTTGGGCATGGAATTCCCCGACTCATCTTGCTGCTTCAACCCACAATGAGTGGTGGGAAATTTCAGACGAAGCGCTGGGGCTAACAATTGGGTCATCACACACCGAGATCAAATCGCTGTGAGCATGAAGTAAGCCACCAACGCGGGTACTCCCCACCAAGCTGACGACTTCCTGGCTTGATCAGCAAGCTAAGCCTCGGAGCTTCAACGCACATTCCTTGTCATATGGGGAATCATAGGATGGATGTCCTGTTGTGCCTATGTACTTCGGTACATGATAGGCATGCTGGTTACGGCTGGCTGCTGGAGACCCACGGTGGGAAGGGGATGAAACTGGTAAGGTTTTTACGGGGTCGAGGTGGGTCAACTCTGACAGAGTACAGTGTGAATTTGCTGATATTTGCACTATATTTCAGCAAAGGCAGTCTCAGCGGTACAGTGCGGGCTGTGTTGATACAGTCCAAGAGCATGTGGTTGCGTGGCCTGCTGCCATCCCTGCTTGCTGCTGAGCGGATCGGGAAAACAACTCAGGAGACTGGACGGATGGCCAACATGGTTTGGACGAACAAAAACCTTGAAGGGAGAGAGCCGCTCACCCTCACTTTGGATTTGTTCCTAAGGAATCTTCTATCATCTTCATTCTTTTGTTCTTTCCAATAAATTTTTTTCAAGATACATTTTGCCTTAATCTGGCTTTCGTTCTCACGGTAGTTCAACCCGACCGAAAACCCGGCCGTATATGTGCGCGGTGCCCGGCTTGGCAACCATCTTCAATACCGGGGATTGACAGGTTCGCTAGTAAGCGGCTCATCCGTCCGTTCCGGTTGCTCTCCCACCTTGGTGCCGCAGTGCGTTCCCATCGTCGGATCCGGACGGAAAGCAGTACTAGCTTGCAGTCGGAAAGAAAGGCTGCCACGATTTTTATTACCGTTTCGGTAGAGATTGGAGGAGGTGCACGCGATATTAAAGCCCTCTCGCATTCATTCGTCACCGCTGTTCGGCCTTAATACTCATTCAGCTCTACAGAACACGAGAGTGTGCAATATACCTTCCTGGAGCCCCTAGGCCGCTTCACCATTTCCTGGGACTGCAACACTCACCATAATAACCACTATTCATTCACTTTTTTATTTTTATTTTTCAGTTAGTAATCAACCAACAACGGCAACTTTCAATGCCAACTTTGCCAGCGAGTGGATTTTAAATCGAGAGAATCCATCTCCGACCCAGCTCTCCCGCCAACCTTCCATTTTACCCCGACCCACGCTTACCGCAAGCATGCTCGCAACCATACCAACAAAATCACGACCCGAAAGGTGTAATCTCTCGATTGCTTCCCTCCTTTCCTTCCTCTCGATCCGGCTCGCCCGGGGCGCACCACGTCTCCTCCTTAGCCTCGGCATCTTTGTTACCTTCATGATCTTGTTTCCAGGCTTCACCAGGATATCAGACTACTCAGTACGGATACAGCAGCTGTTACCATGCCCAAGCCCAAAATTGATACTTAATGGAGTAGACAAAGAGGGAGGAGGCTTACGGGTTGTTGTATTTGGGTCACCAGACTTTGCCACAGGTTCGGGGCAGGTCGGTGTGAAGCAGCGGCAAAGGGGTTGGACAGAGCAGCTGTGTGATCAGGTATGAATCTACCCCTAAAGAATCTCTACACATAACCTAGGAAGATGCAGGCGCCCGCTAACCGCATGCTTCTTGTTGCAGCTGCACTGCTCCTCGCATCTCTCCTTCGTGCCCCAAACTGATGGCAAGTCACTCGACCCTTCGCTCACGTCCAAAGAAATGTATCACTTGCAAATGTCGCGCTTTCTCTCGGCCCAGCTCGACTTCTCGAAGCCAGGCTTCAATTACACTTTCCTCAAGGAGCAGTACCCCGTGCCGACGCACCACCGCGACCTAGAGGAGCAAGTGACAGCCTTCCTCGAAATGAATCCTCCCAAGGACCCCCCCAAGGAGACGCTCTGGATCTTTAGCTTCGGCATCTGGGACGTATGGCACCTCGCCGCCCTACCCCGCTCGGCCGGCGAGACAGCCCTCGACGGCATGACCAAGGTGTTGTTTACGCAGGTCGAGCGCCTGTACGAGGCATCCCTGGTCGAGACTTCCCCCGCCTTTTCCGATTTTTGGGGCTTTTCCGAGCCGTCCCTCCTCGAAAAGGTCGCCAACAGGACCGGCATAGCGGACTCTCGACGCGAGAGGGAGGTGTTTCGGCTCCTGGTGCCCAGCATCCTCGACCCCTCGCTCACCCCTGCGTGGGACTCGCTGCGGCCGTCTCCGCCGGCACCGCACTCCAAGGCCGAGCACGTCAAGAACGCGGCGTACTTGACGAGCCGATGGAACGCCAACGTGCAGGAGCAGATGGACGGATGGAAGCGTAGCCGCCCCGCGCAGCATCCGCCGGTGGTCGTTCGGCCTGCGAACGACAACGACGACGGCGACCGTGCCGAGGCGAGGAAGCGGAGTGTGTCGACGGAAGACGAACAGGACGACATCCTGGTCGTGCCGTACCCGAAAAAGGAAGGCCGCGTGTTCGACGCCCCGGGCTTCGTCCTCGACACCATCATCGAGCGCCAGCTGCGAAGCACGAACCTGCAAGACCACTTGCACGCGGGCAACCGGTCAGAGAGCGAGCCCATCCACTATCGGGAGGTGAAGCGGCCGTGCAGCGCCGACGCGACGCCTACCCAGGGACGCATGCTACAGGTTCTGACGGGGATGAGGACGGGGGCCGATGCGCAACCGTGCAAAGAGCCGGGACAGCACCTTTTCTACACGCCGTTTACGATTGCGGCGCGGGGGATCCGCGAAATTGCCGGCCGGGCGGCAGACTTGGCGCGGAGGGAGCTTTACCTGGCCGAGGATGCGGACTACATTCCGGGGTCTGCCAAGGTCAAGAGGGGAAGCGAGGCATCATTTATCAACGCAGCGCGGTCGGAAATTCGGTGAAGGGAATTTTAGTAGCTCGAGAGTGGGGGACGGATTTTATTGCGTCGTTTACTCGTTGTCAAGGGAGGAGATGAAGATTTATTGCATTGCCATGGTGGGAACGCGCTCCAATAGCTCGCACTCGGATTTTTTTGTCTCACGGACGGCGTTCGGTATTGCGGTATGGTAGACAGTGGATGGCGTCCGGCTGGCCGCCGCAAGCTGGAAAATATCGGCTACTCCCGGGGAGCGGCCTGACTTGGCATCATAGAACTTCATAGACTGAAAGCTGTAGTTTCTATTACTTGGTCTATCGACTCTCTGAAGTCTTCTGTTCTTCGTGTAGAATTCGGTGCCGAGAGTCAGGAGCATGCAAGTCGGTCCGCTGGGGCTGTCGCTTGGCGAGTCTTCACCGTATCCCCTGACACGAGCGCTAGCGGATAAGAGGATGCTAGCGCAACTTTATCGCATTTCGCGTGGCCTGTTCAACCAAGCACAAACATGTGCTTATAGTAGGCATCTCAGCTGCAGTGGTTTGCGGCGCGACTCGTTCACAGGCTCCTGTCAGTGAGTGTTTCACTGCAGTAGCTGGGCCGCGTCAAGGCCGGCCCGCACCAACTTCCTCCCGCCCCGGGTTGCGACGAATCTTATGCCCGGGAGTTGCTTTTTGTCCTTGGCCAGATCCAAAGGAGAATTGCATGAGTAAGGCGGTCGCGACAAAAGTGCATTCCCATATCAGTCTACAACGGCAGAAGGGCGGAAGCAGGAGGCAGAGGACGAAAAGGATGCACGGCTTGGCCACGACAAATCCGAGGTCCACGGTGTACTTATTGGATCCAAATGCCTTCGCTGTGAGTTAGTACGGGCGGCCAAAAGCTTTCGGCACTGGAGGAGAAGGAGCGAGCCCAATTCGGTATATAGTCTGAGCAACGCCAAAAGCAAGATTGCGTCATAGACCAACATCCCGCCGAGGAGCTACAGCACAAGGGGCAGGGGCGGGGGAGAGGACCCAACTTCCGCGCCATGCGCAGCGGTTTGGCGCGCAACCTCACCCACAAAATGCACCAATATAAGTCTGATCACCATACCTTCTCAATCATGCGGTTCATGCCGTTCACATGAATTCGACAAAATACCTCAAATTTCTGTCGTTTTTCTTTTTCTTTTTTTTCTTCGTTCATAGCTTATCACATCTCACATCGTATGGCTTCCCGCTCCCGCTGCCTGGCCCTGGACCTCGGGCTTTCGGCCGTAAACAAGATGCCTTCACAGAGATAACCGATCAGTATCCGGCCTTTAGTGAGGCTGCTAGGGGGAACAGGTGAAGTGGAAGACGGTAATGCCCAAGATACCGTGCATCGCGGATTCGCAGCCACCAATCGGCTCGCTCCACCCTACACATCGGTCGCGAGACTAAGCAGCCAGCTGGTCGGCGGTGGACGACCGGCGCCAATTCCTTGTGCATGCCATCGCAAGCAATGCTAGTCGACCGGACAAGCGAGGGAACAGAAAGCGGGAAAGAGAACGAAGGGAGAGGAGGGGATGGCGCAAGGGAGAGAAGAATGGAAACTTACAGGATGAAATACGGCATGAGCCTCCCTCTCCGTATGCCGTCTTGCATCTCCTTGACATGTGCCATGATCCTGTCAACTTCCCATTCCATGATCTTATTCAGTATGAATAGAGCAAATCCCTCGAGAGAGCTGTCAATAAACTCAAAGGTAAAGAAGCCGAGCTCCTTCATCTTTGGGTCTCTTGCCCACCCGCCAATCGGAATCTTCCATTGCCTATGTACGACATCGACAAACCCGGCTTCGTCCATGATCTTCTTCATCTCGCCCTTCCTGGGGAAATCGAACCTTCGGCCAGTTACTTTGGAAGAATCAAAGAAGTATTTGCACCACCGGTTAAAGATGTGGTCGTCGTCTACCAACCCTGTATCGCTACGCGTCGTAATGTCGTACTCGCAGTGCTCGAACCAGCCCCCTGGTCTCAGGTGCCTGAAGGCTTGCTCGTACAGCCTGGGCCAGTCGCTGATGGCACCGATCAGGTGACGGGTGTGGATAAAGTCGAAGTAGTTCAAGTCCCAAGGCCACTCCATCTCCGCATCTTCGATAACGAAGCGGCAGTTAGGGGGCACCCAGTTGGGCTGGATTGGCGAGATGTCGATGCCAATTACGGCTGCCGACTCGTGTGCCTCCGCCACGTCACTGTTTAATATTAGTTCTATCAAAAAAAGCAGAGCAATTCAAACAATGCAGGAACCGCATACATGGCCCATAGTCCAGTCCCCGTGCCGATATCAAGAATCATCTGTGCACGTCGAGTTAGAACCCGTCGGTGTTTCCAAAGGTTAGGGTTGGTTGGCTGGCGATATCACAGAGTCGTATCGTCGCAGCGTACCTCCGGTTTGGACCCAATTGGAGCCTGGTAGAGTTTACCGTCGAACAACAGTGTCATCCAGTGATGCCTAGAAATTTCTTTAGTAAGTTGACGTTCGAAACCGTGAATTCCGTGCCTGAAACGAGGCGAAGACCTACGTGATGTCGAGTCCCTCAATTTGCTTGGCATCGTTTGGACCCCTAAGCGGGTATGTTTAATCATGGCCCAACGCACGCTTGTAGCAGTCCCTCAGCTTACCAGTATTTAATCTCGTTCGACCCGTCGCTAGTTTGATATGTTCTCCCACAAATCTTTCGGTAATTCAGCATGCTCTCCGTCAACGATGTCATTGATCGGAAGCTGTGTCATTCCCATTAGTGACGGTCCTCGTCGAACCAGCTCAGTCCCCCAAGCCGCGGTCGCTATCGGACTTGAAACCCTACCTATCCGAATCATAACTTGAGTCCATGTCAAACCCATCACGCTCTGTATTGACAATGTTAGGATCCTAAATCACATGGTGTTAGCATGCTAAAGGCGAACTGATAGGCACGATACACGCGTGAGAGACTTTGCCGAGGTGGCGGGTTAGGGTGAGCCTACGCTGGCGATCGTCTCATCTATGGCGTCTGCCATGGTCGCGTCGTCGAATTCTGCCATTGCGCCGTCTCTCAATCGGGGAACACCGCAATCGATGAGCTGGAGGGCTAGGTTCAGAATATTCAACTCTCTGGTGCTGAGTAGATCAATCCTTGGTGCGATGGGCGGATGGACCCCGCGCGGAAATTCCGAAACTCTTGACAGCGGCTGCTGCCTGTCCTTTTTAGTAGTGTGCTTTTGTTGGAGCCAAGGCTCCCCCCACCGCGCTACGGGTGTGTGCTCGGCATCCGCGATTCAAAATTGATAGTGAAGCGGCAGGTCTAGTGCCAGCCACCACCATGTTCTCTTTTTCACCCTTTCGCTTGGTCTCCTCGCCGATAGGAAGCGCAAATTGACGTCTGTCCCAGGCCCTACATCTTCCTCGCACCAGCGACTGACAAGCCGCCGAGGCCGGTCAGCCAGGCGGTTGCCTGCCCCGTTTTTCAACCGGTGGTGTATGTAGTGGACCCGCGACCGTACCTAATCGTATGTTACAGCAGCAGCGGGGCCCGTCGAGGTAGAATGCACAGCCGTAATAAGCCCGGCCGCCTCGGATCACTGCCTACACTCGCAAAGCCGCCCGACGCTCGGGTTGTGCAGCATAGCGCTTGCCCGGTGAAATCGCTGCCCGCACGCCTACATGGATTTAATACTCTTATCTTACTTCCCGCGGGAGAGACCAAGAGATCAGGACGAGGGCCATACCTTTCGTCCGGAACGAATAGCGTGCGTAGTTTGGACAGCTCTAAGCCAAGGGTTGCTGGGTGTCGATGGCCAGTTTGCACGGTTGGCGGGTTTTCGCGCTAGTGATTAGAGTAAGGGGCAGTTGGGGAAGTCAAGTTGGTGGGGCTTGCAGCCGTGACGAGGAAGCATGGTCACTTCTAGCTGCCCCCAGCTTGTCCTGCCCCACCGTACCGGCTCGCACGGCGCGTTTCGGATTGAATCCCCGCCTGTCCAAGCAACATATCGAGCCACCTCATGAATCCGGTGAGAAACTTGCAGCCACCAACTCGGTCTCTTCTGGAGCGGATCTCCGCGTCACCAGAGCAATACACCGGGCTTGGATGGAATTACCCCCCATAGCTGAGCTGCAATGTGTCAGATTTTGCAGGCGCTGTCGAGATGCACTTGGTTTAACAGAGCTTTGCTTGGTTCGTGGAAGACGGGGAGGATTGCCGGCCGGCTGTCGGGGATCCCACGGCACACCTGCACGTTCATCCCGCCACACGTATCCTACAGGTATTCTTGCGCAGATGGAAGGGTTTCGTCCTTTCGAGCAGGTTTTGCCGCCTTCCAGTTCCTTCCGCAATCCACAGGCCGACTCATGAACCTTCTACGAGGTTCACTTGTGGGATCGGAACCCAATCAGAGGCCCCACGACTCCCGCCTCTGCGTGCTTTCTCGGCTGGAGTCGGAGGTTACTCGGTATTTGTGGTGGGCGAATCCTCCGCATTAACCAGTCAAGCGAATGGGGATCAATCGAAAAATCTATTGGATGGAAAGGGCCGGTTGGGCAACAAAAGGAAAGGAGATGGATGTCGACCGAGGGAGAATCCAGTACAGGCTGACCACAAAGAACCTTCGTCATAGTCCTACAACAACCCCAAAATGATAAGGACCGTATGTCAAGTTTCTATCTCGGCATTTTTGGTTGTTTCGTCGACAGCGTTGACCCCGTCGTAATTTGACATGACAGTAACCGTGGGACCCTGTCCATACGTTCGAGATCTGGGCTCGGCTAATTACGCAGACGGCAACATCATTCCGGTCACGTTGCCAATATGGAACCTGTCCCCAAGAGATTCGGGCCTCACGTATCTGGCATTCGTCCCCCGGCGGAAGGGCCATGAAATCATCTTCCCAAGTGGTGAAGTTTGATCCCGGCCGTCATGTCGAACATACTGTCGTCTCTGCAGAAACTCCTCGCGCTCTTCAGCGTTGCGGTCGCTATACCTGCAGGTGCAGAAGCGACTAGGAATCAATGTCGGTGGCATCCCGCCTCAAGATTTGCCAGTACGTTGCATAAGTGCTTGCCACTCGTCGACGACAAAACAACCGCCGTCAATTCGCTGTGGGCGTACGATGCGCACTGCGCGTACCCGGCGGATGAAAACGAAGAGCAGGAAAAGCTTTGCGTGTACACCTACATCACCGCGGACGGCAAAGCGGGCGTGAGCTTTGTCACCCAACCAGCAAAGGCAGCCTTCATTGGCGGGATCCTCACCGCAAATCCAGGACCATGGGGGATAGATGAACCCTTTCACAACGCCGTCCCTTTAGGGCGGAGATGGTATATCCTGAGGAACATTCCGGGGAAGGGGAAGGGACTTGTCGCTAGAAGGCTGATACCTGCCGGCGCAACCATCATCGATGAGTTCCCGCATCTTATTATTTTCACATCGGGGTCACCAGACATCCTACAGGAGGCACATCCCGAACCCCTCGATCTCGCTCGCTACCGGCTACCCCCTTCCCACCACGATGCCATCAGAGCACTTGCGATAACAACTGGCGGTGAAGGGCTCGAGGGCGTGTTCCGGACGAACTCGTACGGAGTTAAAATTGACGGCCTGGAGTTCTCTGCCCTGTTCCCCGAGATTGCGGTTCGTTCATTCGCCGTGTCGTAAAGTATTTTCAAGTCTTCGCCACTAATATTAGCCTCGTCCAGAGAATCAACCATGCGTGCCGGCCAAAGTGAGGGCTCTCCCGCGCGAGTACAAAGAAATGCGACGCCACAAATCACATGGCAAATGTCTAACCGTGTTCGGGTCTAGTTCGTTCACGAGGCACTCGCGCGCCACTCTTCGAATGGAGATTGTCACCCACCGGGACATCCAGGAGGGTGAAGAAATCACCGTCAGCTGCAAGTTTCAATCCTCGGTGAAATGGGGAAACACAGCGCCGACCCAACGGGTTTCAAATTGACACGTCGTGCTAGCATGCTGTACTGACACTCGGTCCTTGGCAGATGTACCCCAGAGTATTGTCAGCGATCAACGGAGAGAGCTTATCGCCCGTCGCGGCTTCTCATGCTCTTGCGACGTCTGCTCCTCGAAGGAAGAAGAAATCCTCTCGGATCAGAACCGAGAGCGAATTCAAGACATCCTCACTAACTTCCGCGACCTCCGCAAGCGCACTGCCACCAACATCGGCCGAGCCTCGTCTGAGATTTTTCAAATTCTAGAAAACGAAGCAATGCAAGCCCAACAGGGTGAGTTCGCTGCTCTCTTTGCGGAACTATACTGGGAAATTGGGGAGAAGAAAAAAGCACGTGACATGGCGCGCCTCTCAGCGGAGAAGAGGGTTTGGTATAATGGACCAGACAGTGAAAGGGCGGAGAAGGCGAGGTTACTTTTGCAGAAATTTAGTTGATTTCAAGTCGATGGGAAACCCGGGTCGGTATGCTCACATAGGAATGTTGCAACAAACATTTC
>Ga0247774_1001640_pt1 | contig 11206 bp, 9 predicted proteins | sample UWRJL001104B6_FD_179933 | JGI IMG/M metagenome (GOLD analysis project Ga0247774, IMG submission 179933) | Plant litter microbial communities from Arlington Agricultural Research Station in Wisconsin, United States - UWRJ-L001-104B-6 | ecosystem: Environmental > Terrestrial > Plant litter >... | reverse complement strand
AAAATCTATCCCCAAACTGGTCGAATAAACCCTCAATTGATTGCTTCTGCGCCGAAACCACATTTCTCGCGACCAGCCGTTGACAATCGTTTGGGCTGGCCCGCGAGATGTGTCCCATCACCTCTTCTACAAACTTCTGAAATGGTTCATTAAACATGTCCGAAAAAGCACTCTCTTTACGCCACATATGGAAGATATTAAAGGAGTGCTTGTCGCCGCGTCCGAGATCCTCGATGTCGACGCTACATTCGATCCGGAATGGAACGAGGCACCAGCCTATGTCAAGACATTGATGTCCCGGCTGTTGGCATCCAAATTTGCATTGACGCGAGTGGAGAATGCCATTGATGCACTCCTAGAACCTTTGCGGCCATCGCACACCTCACCGTCAATGCGAGACTGTAACTTCGCTGGCAGGTGACAGAGAAGCATCTCTTGGCCTCCAGCTCCAGGTGAAGCTGGGCAATATCGCAAGGATGTGAAGGGAATAACTTAAGCCAGAGAGGGTTTTCAGGCGCTAGAGACGGGAATATACAAGGAATATGCCCAAGAAAGCATCGAAACTAAAATACACCATGCCTGTACTCTGGCTACTTCGATTGCGGATGCTAGATCTTCCCACGGCGCTGGGAGACCCCTTTGGTACCGATCTCATTCATAAGTACGCATGAGGCTTATGTCCCAAACCTTTGGATGTCCAATTTTCTGGGCCTTCAGGTGGCTGTCACTCCAAGTAGTATTGGGATTGTAGAATGTTAAGGTCTGGTGCAAATTTGAGTTAGGACGCGAATCAGGAACCAGTCTATTAGAACAAGAATCAGTGTCGCGACTGTCAGTCCTGCCACAAGGACGCCACTCAGGACTTGAGTCCCAAAATGCTCGAAACTATACAGTCGAGGATTCAGGCCAGACACATGCGGAGAAAATGAATCCAATGTACCCAGTTAGGCTCAACAGAGCGCTTCCCCGCATGCCTCAGCATTTCAATCCTTGTTCTGCGACGGATAATAGCTTCCTATCTGCCCAAGGGTCTTCCAATGTCTGCCGTTTTCACAGTAGTCTTTCAACTTGCGGAAGATTTACAGGACATGAGGCAAAGGTGGAATTGCTTGCAGTCGATCACCTGGGTCATTATGCAGTTAGCTGCGATATGGAGGGGCTGGCGATTATTTGGAACCTGGTATACCAGTTTAGAGTCGATGAGCCGCTAACTGGCTTAGCATAGATGTCTAACGGCAATATTGCTTTGGTGTGTCGTAATTCCGCAGATGGGTTAAGATATGGCGAACACCAAGGCAGCCAACGCTCAGGGGAACGTTATCATCTTCAATGCTCGGACTGGTAGGCACACGTTAGTAGGCACAATCTACGGTATTACCATTACGGCAATTGCTCTGGTGGATGACTGCAAAACATTTGCAATCGGTTAAGTCTCGTCCATAGAGTATACACGATTAAATCTTAACTAATAGCCTCAAGTTACCTCAACGGTCTACTCCTCGTCGCTGATTTCTCGGCCGCATTTAAAATCCTGCACTTTATTCCAGCATATCAAGACCAGTCACCAATTGCTTGGTATGGCGCGGACTATGAACCCTCGGTCAGAAGAACTCTATGTTAGCGGTACAAGCGTATCATGACTATAAACGTATCTACTTAGTTTCGCTTTCCAGGAACCTGGAAAACGCGCTCCGGTGGTACGAATTCTATAGAAGAACCAGGGCATTCCCTCGGGTCCAAAGTGGGTAGCTTGGTCAAAGAACGGGCATCTCGTTCTAGCATCAGGGTTGTACGTCACATTTATCTGTCTAACTGATCTGAATCGTTGCTAAATTTGGATACTTTAGAGAAACGAGCTGCTGGGATCTGAAGATGGAGCACGCGACTCACAGGTGGTTCCCACCCTCGACCATGTATCCGTAATGGGCCTCGCAATATACGGTTCAGCTGGGAAACCGTTTAAGCTGGGAGAATGCAACGCAGTCCAGGAGTTCCATTTGGAGGGCCCTGTTCGAGCCGAAGCCATAGTTCGGGACCGTGAAAAACTGTCCACCCAACAGGATATAAGTGCCACATCCAATCCGATGGTGACTTAGTTTACGGTAGGATCGGGTATATTCTCGAAGGATTACGAGAGTAGGCAAAGATAGTCGCATGTATACGGCCTTAGGCAATACGAGAACCGACGAATATAATAATAGAGAGAAGGCATCACCTTAATCTTTTTAATAAAGATTACTTAGGAGCTTACGGGTGCGAAGATTTTTGAGGCGAAATGCTCTATGCGAGTCGTCAAAACTCAAGTCCTCCGAGAGTTGACACTCTCGATCTCGAAAGACCACGATTGGGAACTTTGCCCACAAGTATGACGACCCCGTGTATAAAGTATAGCAGCGGATGAACGAGCTCTGTCTGTTGCTTCACATCACACATCAAGCCGTGGCATCTAGTCAACAACAATGTCTTCAATATTCTCAACAGTTCCGACCAACTAGACCCACACCTCATCCATCGTTCCACAGGAAAGAACTTCAATAAATTCTGGGAGGAAAGTTGACACGATACATTTCTACTGTCACTCATCGTCGCAGAGCTCTTAGCCTTTATCCCTTGACTGGCGGAAGGTGCCACCCATCCTCTTAGAGATTAGTAAATAATTTTGGGTGGGTGGGTTGAAATGGCACCTTTAAGTTTCTAATATTTTGGCTGCCTAAGTGCCGGAAGGCCAATCGGAACATCCACCCACCCGAACGAGAACGAACCGAGTCCTTTTCCATCCGTCCATAAGACATGCCGGATATTAGACTCCAACTACATGATGTTAATCCCAGCGACCACCCAACCTCAGGCTATGGTCTCCCTGTACGGATCCAACACTAGGCTACATCTTGGAACACTTGTGTCGAATCACTAAATATTCAAGTAGATTCCTAGCGATCTGTTCGGGGCCAGCTCTTCATTCCATTCCAACTCGATGCGACCGCCATGCATACAAAGCTCTTGCTAAGCAGGGCATACAAATGTAGTACCGAGCGTAGAAGAAACCTAAAAACAACGGAGGAAGAAATAGTAGAAGCAAAAGGCAAAAGAAGCGTGAAGGAAAAAAGATAAGGCGAGAACTACGTACATATTGCTGTACCTAAGTACCTGCGGGGTTCCGGTCCTTAGCGCTCGCTTGACACCACGTACCCCGGTATTCCCCGGGAATTCTCGGCTGGCTTCTCCGAGTGACCGGTTCCGGGGCTTACAAAAACTTCAACGAAAATTCGGGGCGAGTTTCTTTTCTAACAATTACATGCTAGACGACGAACATGAACTGTTTCAATTACACACCTGTCCAGTGAATCTCTAATCTACGTCGCTCACTCATCAGCCCTGATCAGCCTCACCGCTCTCTACCCTTTTATCGTCTCCAAGCCTTCATGGGTTTTGTACGTAACCGCGTCACATGGCAGGACTTCTCACCAGCAAACAGTGGTCGTCATTCCCTCCCAACACAGGACCAAACACCAAAATCCGAAAATTCCCAAAAACTCCCTCAATGAGACAACAAGTCATCACAATGACTACCACGACTACCACCACGATCGTCAAACCGGTGTCCAAGATGGCGGCGGTGCCGAAAGTCACTAATATTAGCGACCTACACGACATCTGTGAGTTCTCCGAGCAAGGCACCGGAACGTTCCTCTACACCTTCTTCACTGTCATCCACGAGGAGGTCGTCTACTTCGGCCGCATCGGCCTCCCCCGCGACAAAATTACCCCGGAGCAGTTCACCGCCGCCCTGACGCCCGTTCCCGACAGCGACATCTACCCCAAGCACCCGACATCGGCGGGCGAGCATTTTACCGTTGCCGACGATGAGGATTTGCCCAAGGGCGGCGAGGAAATGTATTACGTCAAGCGGCCCCGCTTTTCCATGTACGACATCTTCCGTGAAGAGGACATCTTTTCCGTCCTTCCGAGGTTGATTCTCGACGAGGCGAGGGCGCTGGAGAAGATTTCGCGGCGGCCGCACCCAAACATTGTGCGGTATCACGGGTGCCGGGTGCGGCGGGGCCGGATTACGGGGCTGGTGTTTGACCGGCATCCGCATGATTTGGAGACGCACGTGAAGGATAAGATTGGCAAGGTAGACGTTGGGCCGTTCATGGAGGCGCTGGAGTCGGCGGTTAATCATCTTCACCGGCTGGGGTGGGCACACAATGATTTGAATCCGTCCAATGTGTTGGTGGCCGAGGACGGACAGCCGATGCTGGTCGATTTCGGGTCGACGAAGCGGATCGGGTGCAAGTTGACCACGAGCCGGGGGACGCCTGGTTGGATGGAGGAGGGTGATGCATACCACACTTCGGAGAAGAGTCACGATGTGTTTGCCTTAGCGAAGATCCGGGCTTGGTTGCATGAGAATCAGATTTGACAATCTTGAAATAACGGCCGAGGGTAAGAGAGTCATGTTGGTTTACGGAGGTTTAGATTGGCAACCATTCAGGCTGGAATCTTCGAATCTCACATGGCACGGGATACCCAACCCACAATATATAGAGCGGGTTTACGGCCATGTCAAAAAATGGACGACGTCTATATCTGTCCAGGTGTGATGAATGTGCCAGTGTATGCGACATGTTCGTTCATCGAATGTGCGACAATCCCCCAAGGCAATCAGCGAGTCATCTGCGAGGGTTTCCAGCCCGAAAACAGTCCAGTTACGATGCGAAAAGAAGTTCAGAGCAGGGGAAAGCCAAAACAACGCGCCGATGTTGGTGCTGGAAAGCTTGTAGCTTCGAAATCGGAAAGAATAGGACCTGCTCGGAGAAGGTCGGAACCTTGGACCTGCGATGCGGGCCTGAAACTCATTTTACTTTCTTCACGCGACCACCAAGCCTTGGGGCAATTGCGCTCCAAACTAGGCCTAACAGGCCGCCAATATTGGTGGCGGTATCGTCAACCCGGTCCGGGCTCAAAGCTTCCTCCACAGCCACAAAATGCTTTACAGTTTGCAGCAGCCGGGTTGAAGAAAACCTGGGGTTAGATTCTTCGGCATAAACCAATGAAATACGAGGTTACTGCTCTGCGGCTCTGCCACAAGTTAAGGTGTGTCACCCACCAGGCTGGCGAGCCGCTGTGGCACTGCAGTTCACAGAGCCATTCCGGTGGTTTCAGGACGGCCAGCCCGCATACCACCAGACTGACCCAAGTGCCAGCAATGGGGAAAGTATTAGCGACAGGCGAGGCGCAGACCAACATAATTTCTTCTTGCGGTTTTCTGGAAGCCTCTCCTCTCCCCCTGGGCCTGGTTGCTTTGGCCGACATTGCCGACCAACACGACCAGCCTGTCGGACGTTCTTCATTGCCATGATCAAAAAATTGAGCTAGTGGCTTCGGATTTCGATAGTCATTGAGTTGAGTTGGAGCGGCACTTGGCCTTGCTTGCTCGGTTCCGTGAACTGCCAAAGGTACGTGCCAATTTTTTTTGCCCAACTGCGGTGCTTCCCCCGCAAGACATTTGGAGTATAACTGCTAGAGGAAACCAACAACGGAAAAGGTCAGCCAGGCTGACCTGAGAGCTTTTTGCGACATACGTAAAGTTTCACGGCCTGAAAGCTTCAGAGGGCTCCCACAAATTCTAGCTATAATTAACCACCTGCAGGTGTAGCCAGGCTTCAGAAGATTGGGGAGGGTAGCTGCATGATCGCAATCGAAACCAGGCTCGGCCACTGTCCAAGGAAATTTTCGGAGCTCGTTCAGGAGAGATGTCCCATTCAGGCAACATTGGGGGCCACAATGCAATAGTGGGCTAGGTACACGGCCGAAGGATGCCCGCACTTCAGAAGGGCAGCAAGACGACACGAAAATCAATCGTTCATGGAGAAAACCGCCGAGCGCTTGATTGGACGGCCCAGTCGTAGGCTTACAGCCACAGCCTGCCTCGCGCCAAGCTGGACAGAATGATTCATTCCCCATCCTCCTGGTCCAAATCAACCACTGGAGAATGTTGCACCGGACTGCATCTTTCATTACTGGAACGCCTTGTTTTCAGCTTAGGAGAATGGAGTGTCTCTCCATACCCCAAACTCTGTCACTTTCCTACTCTCTCTGCTGAATCGATACACTGCGGGGTTGAGGGGTAACTTTTATCGATAGTCGATCCCCGGCTGGCGTCCTGCTTCCCGTGAGCACGGGGCACTCAGCCATCCACTGCACTTGATCTGGGCGAGGCTATGCACCCTGTTTCTGCAGTGAGAATGTGGCACAGGGCCAACAATTGGGTTTGAACGTGAAGATTTTGGCCTAAAGCTGGCCGCGAATGACCCATACCAAATTGAATTGAATCAGGAGTCTGTTACTTGTTTGGGCTTGGGAACATGGGTATCCTAATTCCCAAGTCCAGCACTATAAAAGCCCATGACCCTATTTTTCCATCTAGGTGTCCAACGCGCTTCAGTCCTCATATCCTTACCCTACTCCCATCTCTACGATTGTGTTTACAACAGATCAGATTCTTTACTGCGCGGGAGTATCAAGTTAAACCTCGACCACGTCCACAAGCAAATAAAACACCGGTTTAAGATAAGAACCGCATACGAACGTCCACAGCATGAGCGACATGGACAGCAGCTCGAAAAAAGCCAATGACGACTCCCAAGACTTAAGCGATGTCTCCGCGGCCTCGACAACCCCGGAAATAGACAATTCAAGCCACGATCACAGGCTTAATCGAGCTAGCATCGTTGCTTACCTCGAAAGTCTACCAGAGCTTCGCCTACGACAAATGTCCCCTCCCCCTTGGTCGACAGCCAACCGCCGCGAGTTGACAAGTCGAGTTTGGGCCCACTACATGAGGCTGACGCCGGAAGGAGGAGCCGTCTTCGCCCTTCCCGTCTTCCACTTTGACGGTGTTTGCCGTGGATGGCGCGTCAAGCAGCCGACGTGGCCGCTTCAGAACCGAAGCGGCAGTTCCCTTAACATTCGCCACGCCATTACCGTCTAATGAATGATACCAAGACGGATGCGCGGGTCATCATTGTGGTGGAACATCAGCCAGGGTTTTCGGTCAAAAAAGGTCGTCGTTGTTTCGGCAATCGGCAACGGAGAAAGGATAATCTGCGGGGCAGGTCGGCGTTCTTGTTTCCAAATTCGAGATAAGGAGGACAGACAGGAAAAAAAAGAACAAAAAAAAACTGTAGTATTATTAGTCCTCTGTGTACTTTCCAATTTGAAACTGGTAGATAAAGCGGCAATAAACGAGTCGCCGGCGAAAAAATTAGCCAACATTCCTGATGACACACAGCCGTGGGCAAGTTGCATCTAGATATTGACATCGTCGGTCGGCGTGTTCTTCGTGTTGTGATTGAGCGGGAGAGCCTTTTCACGATTTAGGGAGCTCCATCCCAGTCTTCGTCCCGGAAGTGGCCAGAGCGCCGTTGCGACCAAGGTGGAAGGATCAATTGAAACCAGTTGCGTCCTACCCAATGCGGCCGTCAACGAAAGGCAAGCAAGATATTTCACTGGGGCTGGAAAGCTCCAGGAACAATGCCAGCGGGAAATTTGAAACCGCACCTCAGCTGGCGAAGCGGTCTCGGCCGCTGTACACATAGCGTTTGGTGGGTTGCGTACCTTGGTTGCCTGTGCAGGCGTGGAAGTCATTCGAAGCTTCCAGTGCTGCTGAGCTGGCGTGATTAGCTCAGCAAATTTGCCCGCGCATTTTTGTAAATCCGCTCCGGCGGCGGTTTTCAGTTGTTTAATTGGTCAGCCGTGCATGATTGCTCCAACCAGCACTTACCACATCCAGAGCTGTGGCCTTAAGTTCGCCAGGCACAGTAACGCCTTCCTTCCTTTAAAACCGTCCTCAACATCGAGCCTCGGAAAACCTAACTGCCTAACCCCCCAAAGCTTTGCCGGTTTTCCCTCCGCAACAACTCACCACGGACCTGAAGATCAAATCAACAGAGTCTTCATTCTGGTAGATTTTTCGTCTTCTGCCCGTTTTCCGTCCAAGAAATCCTTTTCAGTCTTCGTCCGAATCGCCTGTCGTCGAGCAACACTTCAAGCGGATACAAACAGCGAAGATGACGGACGACCACCCTCACAAGAAGAAGGTCAACCTGACGTACGTATCTGCCCAAGTCTACTAATAGACGTGCTTACTGACGTTCTCCCAGCGATTCCTCCGGCGCCGAGATCAAGGAGGTGAGAACCAGTGGCTCGACAGTTTCTCGCCTTGTACGAGGCTCTAACAGGATTTAGGAAAATGATACCGCGACTGCCATTTTGAAGAAGAAGAAGAAGCCCAACCAGCTCATGTAAGAATATTTGAAGCAGGGAGGCTGCGGCTATCGGCTAACCACTTTGCAGGGTTACGGATGCAACGAACGATGACAATTCGATTATTGCCTTATCGGAGGCAACCATGGAAACCCTCCAGCTTTTCCGCGGTGACAGCGTTCTCGTTCGTGGCAAGAAACGGCATGACACTGTTCTCATTGTGCTCGCCGATGAGGACCTCGATGAGGGCAGTGCTCGCATCAACCGAGTTGTCCGACACAACCTTCGAGTCAAGCACGGCGACGTGATTACCATCCAGCCTTGCCCGGATATTAAATATGTCAGTTATCCCAAAATAATGGATTGTTTGATGCGCCTAGGATCTAACTTGTACATAGGCTAAGCGCGTCGCTGTCCTCCCAATCGCCGACACAGTCGAGGGCCTCACCGGCTCTCTGTTCGATGTTTTCCTCGCTCCATATTTCCGAGAAGCCTATCGACCGGTGCGGCAAGGCGACCTCTTTATAGTGCGCGGAGGCATGCGCCAGGTCGAGTTCAAGGTGGTCGAGGTTGATCCTCCTGAATATGGCATTGTCGCTCAAGATACTGTCATCCACTGCGAAGGAGAGCCTATTCAGCGCGAGGATGAGGAAAACAATCTCAACGAGGTTGGGTACGACGATATTGGCGGGTGCAGGAAGCAGATGGCGCAGATTCGCGAAATGGTGGAGCTCCCCCTCCGTCATCCTCAGCTCTTCAAGTCCATCGGTATCAAACCACCTCGCGGGGTCCTGCTCTACGGCCCACCTGGTACTGGCAAAACTCTGATGGCACGCGCGGTTGCCAACGAGACTGGAGCCTTCTTCTTCCTCATCAACGGCCCCGAAATCATGAGCAAGATGGCCGGAGAGTCGGAATCGAACCTGCGCAAAGCTTTCGAGGAGGCCGAGAAGAACTCGCCCGCCATCATCTTCATCGACGAGATTGACTCGATCGCGCCCAAGCGTGACAAGACCAACGGTGAGGTCGAGCGACGAGTTGTCTCACAGCTTCTGACGCTCATGGACGGCATGAAGGCTCGGTCTAACGTCGTGGTCATGGCTGCCACCAACCGGCCCAACTCGATTGATCCTGCTCTCCGCCGCTTCGGTCGCTTCGATCGTGAGGTGGACATTGGCATTCCCGACCCGACTGGCCGGCTTGAGATTCTCCGCATCCACACCAAGAATATGAAGCTTGGAGACGACGTGGATCTTGAGCAGATTGCTGCCGAGACGCACGGCTATGTCGGCTCAGATGTTGCTGCTCTCTGCTCCGAGGCGGCCATGCAGCAGATCCGCGAAAAGATGGATCTCATTGACCTTGACGAGGACACGATCGACGCTGAGGTTCTCGACTCGCTCGGTGTCACCATGGAAAACTTCCGCTTTGCTCTTGGTGTCTCGAACCCGTCGGCTCTTCGCGAGGTTGCTGTCGTCGAGGTTCCCAATGTACGCTGGGAGGATATCGGTGGCCTCGAAACCGTCAAGCAGGAGCTTAAGGAGAGCGTTCAGTACCCGGTCGACCACCCCGAAAAGTTCATCAAGTTTGGCATGTCACCCTCCCGTGGGGTCCTTTTCTACGGACCTCCCGGTACGGGTAAGACTATGTTGGCAAAGGCTGTTGCCAACGAATGTGCTGCCAACTTCATCTCGGTCAAGGGTCCCGAGCTGCTCTCCATGTGGTTCGGTGAGTCTGAGAGCAATATTCGTGACATTTTCGACAAGGCTCGCGCTGCAGCACCATGTGTCGTCTTCCTTGACGAGCTTGATTCTATCGCCAAAGCTCGTGGTGGTAGTGTTGGTGATGCTGGAGGTGCCTCGGATCGTGTGGTCAACCAGCTTCTGACTGGTAAGTTTATTCACGACTCTTGGTGTCGTCCTGACATGTTGCTGATGATGGTTTAGAAATGGATGGTATGACTTCGAAGAAGAACGTCTTCGTTATTGGCGCCACGAACCGACCTGAACAGCTCGACCCCGCCCTGTGCCGTCCTGGTCGTCTCGACTCTCTCATCTACGTTCCCCTGCCTGATGAAGAGGGCCGCAAGAGCATTCTGCAAGCTCAGCTCCGCAAGACACCGTTGGCTGGCGACGTCGACGTCGGCTTCATCGCCTCCAAGACTCACGGCTTCTCCGGTGCCGATCTTGGCTTCATCACGCAGCGAGCAGTCAAGATCGCCATCAAAGAATCCATCACAGCCGAGATCAAGCGTAGCAAGGAGATGGAGGATGCCGGCATGGACGTCGACGAGGACACCATGGAGGATCCCGTCCCGCAACTGACGCGCCGCCACTTCGAGGAGGCCATGCAGATGGCACGCCGCTCCGTCACGGACGTCGAGATTCGCCGCTACGAAGCCTTTTCCCAGCAGATGAAGAACGCTGGCCCGGGTGCCTACTTCAAGTTCCCGGAGAGCGGCGCCGAGAGCGGTACAGGCGCCGGCAATGCTGGCGGCTCGGGCGACAACTTTGGCGAGGGCGGAAACGACGATGATCTCTATCAGTAATGGATGTTCAGTTTTAGGGTCCGGTTAATAGACAAGGGGGAGGGGTACATCGTATTCATTGGATTGTATCAGTCGAGCGCAGTCACGGCATGAGATTTCCCGGAAGGTTGAGCTTTTTGAAGCTCGGATGTACTGGTAGAACGGAATATCGTTAAGAAATTGATTTGGCACATATTATTAGAGCTTTTCTGCCTCTTTTGTGAACGACAATGATGCGTCCCTAATCTGCGCATTCCAAATGATGTTTCGCGCATATATTGATGATTGACATTGTAAAGGCCAGTAAAGCTGCATCTTTGGTGGCGGAGCTTGGGCCACTATGTGAAGTCTGCCCCGCCCCCTCCTGGTTTTTTTTTTTTTTTTTTTTTTGTTTTTGTAATCGCTTCAAAC
>Ga0247774_1001639_pt1 | contig 11207 bp, 8 predicted proteins | sample UWRJL001104B6_FD_179933 | JGI IMG/M metagenome (GOLD analysis project Ga0247774, IMG submission 179933) | Plant litter microbial communities from Arlington Agricultural Research Station in Wisconsin, United States - UWRJ-L001-104B-6 | ecosystem: Environmental > Terrestrial > Plant litter >... | reverse complement strand
AGCTGCAATTGCTGGGCTTGGCTAGGACGGCTTTGGATCGCGCTGACCGCAGTCCGGACGCCACGCAGCTTTCGCGAGGGAGCAGCCTGCTGCTGCGTTCGCAAATGACGGGACAGGCGCCGCTCAAGCCCTAGCTGCTGCTGGTCACGGGAGGCTCGGGATGGGCTGCGTAGGAGGCGTAATAGCCCGAGTAATAATAGCCTGCCTGTGAGGCCACGGCGTTGAGCACGAAACCGGCGCAGTTCGCTCCGACATCGCGCAGAGAGCGAACGGCACGCTTGGCAGCGTCACGACGAGTGCCGAGAGCCCGCACCACCAGCAAGGTGGCGTCCACCCGCGTAGACAAGATCACGCCGTCAGTGACGAGTCCAATCGGGGGACTATCGATCACCACTCTATCGAACTGCGTTCCGAGCTCTTGAAGCAACCGGGCAAACGCATCACTGTGCATCAAATCCGCCGGGTTAGGCGGAGTCGGACCGGCACGCAACACGGACAGGTTCGGGATCCCCGTGTCCAAGAACAGCGACGGCAGTTGGCTTGGATCGAGTAACGCCGTAGTCACTCCCTGATCGTTCTTCTCTTTGAACAAGGTGTGCAAGCGCGGCCTGCGCAGATCGCAGTCGACTAGGCACACCCGCTGACCCGTCTGCGCAATCGCGATCGCGATATACGTGGCCACCGTCGTTTTGCCATCAGCTGGGCCTGCGCTGGTCACGAGTAGGCTGCGATAAGGGTTATCGGGCGACATGAACATGAGGTTCGTTCGGATCGCGCGCGCCGCTTCTGCAACCACACTCTTGGGATAAGTGTGAACGAGTAACTCCGGAACGACTGCGCTGGCACGGGCAAGAAGCTCCTTCTTGCCCTTACGCGTATACCCTCCGCGACCATAGTAGCCAGTCGATGAAGCCGAGGCCTCTCCGCTCACATTAGGCAGCGTGCCGAGTAGCGGAAGACCGAGGTCACGCTCCGTGTCCTCGGAGGTACGCACGGAACGGTCCAACAGATCCCGACCGACAGCACCAGCCAGGCCGAGCAAAAGGCCGAGCGCCATACCGACGGCAAGATTCGCCGAATTGTTCGGAAAGATCGGAGCACGTGGCTTGAGCGGGCGATCCAGCACGCGCACATTGTTGAACGGCGCCATCTTGGACAAACCGCTCTCCGTCGAGCGCTCGAGCACCATGCCGAAGAGCTTCTCGGTATTCTCTTTCGAGCGGTGCAAGCGGCTGTACTCGAGCTCCTTGAGGTTCAGCTGCAACGCCTCTTGCTGCGCGCCCTTGAATAGGCCCGAAAGACCGCTGACCTGCCGGTTGACGGTAGCCAGGTCCATCTGAGCCCCATTCTGAATATTTTTGAGCTCTTGCAGCAAGGCGACGCGAGCAGTCTCCACCTGAGCCACTAACGCACGCATATCCGGATGGTTATCGCCTTTGCCGGAGGCCCGGAGAATCGCGACATCCCCCTTTGCCTTCACATACGAAGTTCTGAGGTCCGCCAAAGCGCCGCTGGCAAGCAGCTCGCTCGCCGGGATCTCCGCGGGATCTGTGGCATCGATACTGTTCAGCGAGCTCAAACGCGCCTCGACCGCTTGCTTGCGAGTCTTCAGCGAGGTCAGCTCAGTGTTGAGCTGCTGGATCTGAGCCCGGACCATGTTCGACTGATCGTCGTACGACACGGACAGCAGATTGTACTTGATCTTGAAGTCGTGCAGCTCCATCTCCTGCGCCTCGAGATCCGACTTCAGGCGAGTCAGCTGAGTGTCGAGCCATTCAACGGTCTTGTTGGTCGCGTCCAAACCGGTATCGAGATTCTGATCCACGTAGGTGTCGACCACCGCGGACAGGACTCGTTGAGCGCGCTCCGGATCGGCGTCGGAATATTTCACCCGTACCAGGCGGCTGTCCTCGATCGGCTCGACTTTCAGCCGGGCGCGGACGGCTTCTGCCGCCATCTCGACCGGCACTTTCGCGCTGCTGGCATCTTCACCCGCCAAGCGATTGTTGAGGAAGGCACTGTCAGTGTCGAGACCGAGCTTTCGAACCACCAGCTCAGCTACCCTACGGGAGGTGATCACCTGGTGCTGCGTGGCAAAATATTCGAGATTGCTCCAGTAGCCATCGACACCCGACTCGACCACGGCGTGCCCGAGGGGCGTCAGCGCTTGCGGATCCAGTTGGACCGTGGCAATCGCTTGATAAACCTTGCGCTGATTCGTGGTGTACAACCAGGCGCATAGGGAAGAGCCTACGAACACCACCAGTACGATTGGCCAATTCTTTCGCAACGCGCGTAGCAAAACGGCGCCGGAGAGCGCGGACTCGGGCGGCGTTGGGGATGAGGGAATCAGGGACTCGGTCATGCTGTTGTCGCAGTCGCAGGCAGGCCTGCGGAGGAAACGTCGTGCTCGTCGAGGAGCGGCGACGCGGGTGCCAGGGAACTCTCAACCGAGAGCAGGGTGCGAGCAAGTTCGTCGACCAGGATTTGCAGGAGCACATCGGCTTGCGGCGTGGGCTCCTCGCCGTCGTTGCTCCACTTGAACTTGACCGTCGCGACAGAGATATCGTCCCGGCCGATCGGAAACGCGACTTCAACCAAGTCACGCTTGGAGCAATCGCAGTCGGGCTTGGTCCAGCACAGAACGTCGGGCCGAGAGCTAACGATTTCCACGCAGCTGACGTTGGTGCCGGTGATCAATTGCCGCAAGCCAACGAGTGCGCTCGCTTCGTCCCGGGCCTGCGACAATGAAACGATCAAGCGGGGCACCGCTGCGCGTAGATCTTCTGTAAACGAATCACGGAGTCTGGATTTTTGGCGTTTGCGAAAGTGCAGGTATTGGAAATAGCCCAAAAACCGGACCAACCCAACAAAAACCAGCGTAACCGAGAGCAGTGCTAGCCCCACATGCCAGCTGCGACCGAGAGAGATAGCGATCGCCCCGCTGGCGAGCAGCAGTGAAACACCATAGAGGAACATCACTGCGCGTTTATGGGTGAGCCCCAGGTCGAGCAGGCGGTGATGCACGTGCCCGCGATCCGCGGAGAAGATCGAGCGCCGCTCGATGAGCCGGCGAAACATGGAGAACAGCGTGTCGAAGATTGGCACGCCCAAAGCGAGAACTGGAACGAGCAGGGAAACGGCGGTGGACGCTTTCTGTTGCAGCCCGCCAACCAATGCGGTCGTCGCGAGCACGAAGCCCAGGAAATAGCTACCCGAATCGCCCATGAAAATACGGGCGGGGTTGAAGTTGAAAAAGAGGAAGCCCACGAGCGCGCCCATCAAGGCGGCCATCATCAGCGCAACCAGTACCGAGCCAGAAATACTGGCGATGACGAAACTCGTGAGTGCTGCGAAAAATGACACTCCGGCCGCCAACCCATCCAGACCGTCAATCAGATTGACGGCATTGGTTACCCCGACGATCCACACAATCGTCACCGGTAGCGCGAACACCCCCATCGAGCAGTAACCAATCAGGGGTAACTCAATCGCCTGGATCTGAATGCCACAGGCAAACGCAACACAGGCCAATAAAACCTGAGCGCCCAGTTTGAAGAGCGGCCGGATCCCCCTCGCGTCGTCCAAGGCGCCCACAGCACAAATCACCACAGCGCCAAGCACGACTGCAACGGCCGGCACGACCTGCCCACGAATCGCGCCGGAGATCATCGGATCCCGCAACGCCAGACCGATCACCGGCACCGCCCAGGCCAAGGCCAGCGCAATGCCTCCGAGCCGCGGCACCGTGCGACCATGCACGTGGCGGCCGCCCGGTACGCTCACCGCGCCGATGCGGAGGGCGAATAGGCGTGCAAGTGGGGTCGCTAGAACGCTAAGCACCAGCGCGACTAAGCAGGCAACGACGTAGCTTTTCATCGGCGTTTTCCGTAATGTTCGCTAACGCAGGGGTTCGTTGCGGCGAAGGTCCCCAATGTTCGCGACCGCACCCTAACTCACGTCGAAATCGGAGTCTAGCTTCAGTCGCTGGTGATTCCCGCTACACTGCACGGCAAGCGTGACGAGTTGCTTTGCGGAATGTATACACAACTGAATGAAGCGTGCAGTGATCGTGTCCGGTGATCTCGTGCGCACCGGCGGGATGGACATGGCCAATCTCGCCCTCGCCCGGCACCTAGCCAATCGTGGCGTATCTGTACATGTCGTCGCTCACCGCGTGGCTCCCGAGCTAACGACGCTTTCGGGCATAAAGTGGCACCGCGTCCCGAAGCCGCTGAATTCGTATATGTTGGGGGCACCGCTTCTCGATCGCATGGGGCGACGCTTAGCGGGTAACGGCTCTGCGCCCGATAGCCGGGTCGTGGTAAACGGTGGCAATTGTGAGATCGGCGACGTGAATTGGGTTCACTACGTCCATGCAGCATATCAGCCTCACCACGGCGGTTCGCTCTCGACACGCCTCAAGGGTCGCTTGCTTCGTCAGCTTCATCTGAGGCAGGAACGCACTGCGTTGCGAATGTCACGTCTGGTGATCGCCAACTCAGAACGCACCCGACGCGATTTGCGCACTCTCCTCGAAATCGATGATGCCCGGATCCGCACGGTCTATTACGGCATCGAGCCGGAGCGATTTTCGCCGCCGGGCGAAGGCCAGTGCCAGCGCCTACGCGAACGGTTCGGCTGGCCAAGCCGGCCACAGGTGGCATTCGTGGGCGCACTCGGGGATCGTCGAAAGGGTTTCGACACGCTGTACGCGGCGTGGTCGACTCTTTGCGGCACATCGAGCTGGGACGCTGATCTGGTGGTCGTGGGGCACGGCGCAGAGCTGTCCGCGTGGAAGACCCGCGCGCTGACCGATGGGCTGGGCGAGCGCGTCCGCTTTTTGGGCTTCCGCATGGACGTCCCGGACATCCTCGCCGCGTGCGATGCCTTGGTCGCACCTACGCGCTACGAAGCCTATGGGCTCGGGGTGCAAGAAGCCCTTTGCATGGGCTTGCCGGCGCTCGTGAGCGCGGACGCTGGGGTGGCGGAGCGCTACCCGCAACAACTGCAAGCCCTGTTGTTGCAAGACTGCAACAGCGTGAGTGAGCTGGTAACTCGCTTGAAAAATTGGCGAGAACATGCCGGCGACCTGCGAGCAATGACTCTGCAGCTGTCCGCTTCCTTGCGCGAACGAACCTGGGAGACCATGGCGGGCGAGATCGGCGCATTGCTTCGGTGACCACGCGCAAACTGCTCACGGTTGGCCACTCGTATGCGGTCTCGCTCAATCGGCGGCTCGCGCACGAAATGGCGATCGCTGGGAAGGGTCGCTGGGACGTCACCTGCGTCGCGCCCAGCTACTTCCACGGCGGAAATGATCTCGGTCCCGTTGCGGCAAATGCCAGCCCGAACGACGCGTACACGTTCGACGCAGTACCCGCCCATTTCACCTCGCGGGTCCACATCTTTTCCTACGGGCGCAGGCTGCGCACCCTGCTCCGGCAGCACTGGGACCTCGTTCACGCTTGGGAGGAGCCGTACATCCTGGCTGGCTGGGAGATTTCGCAATGGCTGCGAACCGGCAGCAAGCTCGTGTACCGGAGCGCTCAGAGCAATCCGAAGGTCTATCCTCCCCCGTTTTCGTGGTTCGAGCAGCGCAGCATGGCGCGAGCCTGTGGCTGGATCTGCTCCGGACATTCGGTCGAGGAAAACCTCCTCAACCGCAAGGGTTACGAGCGCCCTCACCTTCTGAGCCCCCTGGGCGTCGACGTCGATTTCTTCCAACCTAACATCACCCAGCGCGAGGCCGCGCTAGACAAGCTGGGCTGGCAGAAGGACGGTCCGCCGGTGATTGGCTTCATCGGGCGCTTCGTGCCAGCGAAGGGACTGGACCTGCTCACCCGAGCGCTCGACGCTTGCGAGGAACCCTGGCGCGCCTTGTTTCTCGGCGCCGGCGAGCTGGAAGCCGGCCTGCAAAAATGGGCCGCTGCACACGGAAACAAGGTACGCATCCGGCGCGTCTCTCATGACGAAGTCCCGACCTATGTTAATGCGATGGATATCCTGTGTGCTCCCAGTCAAACTACCCCCTCTTGGCGCGAGCAGTTCGGACGCATGTTGGTAGAAGCATTCGCCTGCGCCGTGCCCGTGATTGGCAGCGACAGTGGTGAGATCGCCAACGTGGTCGGGGACGCTGGCGTGATCGTCAGCGAAAACGACGTTTCGGGCTGGACGCGTGCCATTGCGAACCTTTTGGCCAGCCCGCAAAAACGACGTGACCTCGGCAAACGCGGGCTCGAGCTTGCGAACGCGCGCTATGCCTGGCCGGTAATCGCGCGAGACTATCTAGCTTTTTTCGAGAGGCTCTAGCGATGAGCCCGCAGCGATAACCCGTGCGCATCGGCTTCAACGCTCGCACACTCGCCGCGCCGCAGATCCGCGCCTGGACTCGCTACGTCGTCCAGCTATTGCGACACCTGCCTGAGCTCGGGGCCGAGCTCGTGCTGCTCAGCGATCAGCCGCTCAACTGCGAGTACCTCGCCCAGCTGGTTCCAGGCAGCTTTCGCGTCGTCCCATCGCCAGCGATGCGCGATCTCGTTTGGGAGCAGGACTGCTTGCCCTTGGCATGTGCTCGGGGACGGGAGGGATTATTGCACGCATCGGTAAACGACGGTCGGCCTGCGCTCGCCCACTGCTCGCGGGCACTTACGCGGCATGATGCGATCGACGCAGCCTTGGAGTTCCTAGCGAAAACGCCCATGAATCAGGGTCTCTGGTCGCTCAGCGGAAAAGAGTTGCTAAGGATGCACCGAAAAGCCTTGGTGGCCAGAGCATCCGAACATGCAAAGCATTTTTCCTGGCAGGGCACGGCGCAATTGACGTACGACTCGCATCCGCCGTGTAGGTGGTGAACTCGCCAATGGTCATGAAGCCTAATGTCGATCGCACGGGACGTGCGGCCGCAACTGTGCTAGCCGGCTCCGGGTTTGCGATATTTACGACTCTGCTCGGTTTCTGGGCAACCCCCCAGATCCTGCAGGGGTTGGGAAACGAGAAATTTGGGCTCGCGCGCGCGTTAGTCGACGTCTTCGCCTACCTCGGCTTGCTCGAGTTTGGCTTGGCGGGCGCAACGCGCGCGTCTCTGGCTGCCGACGTTGCAAGCGAAGATCCCTCGCACAAAGTCGCGGGGTTGTCGTTGGCGCTTCGGGCCCACGGACGAGCAACGCTCTGGAAAGTAGCTGTCGGCATTGTACTGATCGTGCTTAGTCCTTTCTTGTTGCGCATCGGGGACGTTCGTTCATCGGAGGTCCGCTTGGCCGCAGCGGTGCTCGCGTTCACGATGTTGAGCACCCCAATTGGAGCGCTCCAAGCCCTAGTTTCGGCCGAGCAACGGGACTACTCTAACAACCTCGTGATCGGTCTACAGAACGTGCTCGTGACCGGTTCGGCAGTGGCCTTTGCCTGGTTGCGTTGGGGGATCCCTGGGCAAATGGCGGCACAAGCATTGGGTGCTGTGTTCACCTGCGCGGTACTCGTTTGGCTCACTCGCCAGACGCTCAAAGCGGTGCGACGCATGGCTGTGCCACTTGATGATCAACGGCGGCGCGACGCGTTTTCCAAACTGAACCGCGCGAACTTCTGGCTAATTCTTGCGGGTCGACTTGCCCTGCTGTCTGATCGGGTCACGGTGGGCGTGTTCCTCGGCGGCGATGCGGTGACCAGCTTTCACGCCACGATCCGCCTCTCAGACGCCGTATTTACCCATTTGCTCGGCGTCGGTGGCGCAGCCTGGCCCGCAATGGCCGATATTCACAATCGCGGAGAGCGTGAGCTCTTTGGCAAACGACTGTGCGAAGTAACCACCACGATTTGCGGCCTCGGCATCATGGTTGCTGCGCCGATGCTCACGATCAACCGCGCGTTCGTGGATCTCTGGCTGGGACCAGGGATCTTTGCGGGTTGGACGCTGACCGCCGCGTGCTGCGTGAACGTCACCCTGCTTGCGATCGTCAGCTTCTGGGGTTGGTGCTTTCAGAGTACCCGCCAAGTCGAGGCGATCGTCCCGGTCACGATCGTCGCCTCAGTAGCGAACGTGATAGTGAGCGTGGGGGGCACTCTCCTTATCGGCTCAGCGGGCCCTGCGCTCGGCACGGCAATCGCGACGTCGCTGGTCGTTGTGCCCTGGCAGATGCGTATTATCTGCCGTCAGTTCGCGATTTCCATGCCGGCCCTACTGTTAGCCATTGCCAAGCCGCTGGTGCTCGGTTTGCCGTACATCCTGCTGTGCAAGTGGGCTGCCTTGCATTGGCTCGTAACCCGCTGGGACTCAGTGGCATTTTTCGCGGCGGCCACAGTCCTCGGCTGGACAGTCCTTGCCTGGGTGTCGGTTTTCGACCAGGAAACGCGACGGGCATGGCGTGGACGTGCCAAGCGCCTGCTCGCACGCGTGCTTCCGTAGCGACCCGCGATGTGCTCGTAGCCCCCACTGAACAGTGCCCCCCGTTCGTCTGCCGGGGATCGGGGGCTCAGGCGTCCGATTCGGCGAAATTCGCCGAACCTATTACGGTTTGGCAGTATCTCGTACTAGATTTGACCGGTGTCGCTCCGGACTATTGAACCCGCGCCCCTGCGCACCTCAGTTTCCACAGCTCGAGATACTTCGACTCGTGTTCCCGGCACCGAAGCAAGCCCGGCGTCGGGCGGCTTGTTGTTGATTTTCGGCGCCATTCACATCGCCAGCCAGTTGCTCTTACTAGTCCCGGCGTTCGGTGCCGTCCGCGTCGTGGTTCGAATGGGTGCGTTCGGAATGGGGCTTGCCTTCATTCTGTTCGTACGGCGAAAAGACATCAGACAAAAGGCCGAGCTCAAGCTCCCGCTAAAGGCATGCGCCCTCAGCATTGTGGGCATTCTAGGTCTGGAATTGTTCCATCCCGAGGGCGGCGGACTACTGCCTGGGATTGCAGAGATCATGCTCACCCTCGCGGTCATGGCGCCGATATTTTGGCTGCCGCGAATCACCGTCGGCGCACACACATTTCAGCGATTGGTCACGATGCTCTGGGTTTTCTATAGCGCCAGCGCAACAACTGGCGTGCTTCAGGCGATGTTTCCAGGCCGGTTTCAGCCTGGCCTGTCTACCATCGTCACGGGGCTACGGCACGATGCCGTTAATTCGCTTCAGATAAAGCTCGCCTCAGGTGAACGAATATTTCGTCCCATGGGCCTCACCGACATCCCGGGGGGCGCAGCTTATGGTGGCTTATTCGCCGTCATTCTAGGGATCGGAATGTTGTTGCAGCCCAAGCCGCCTTTCTTCGGCGGTCGGCTCTTAGCCTTTGGCAGCATGATTGTGGGGGCCATGTGTCTCTACCTATGTCAAGTGAGATCGGTTCTGGTCATGACGGGTATTTGCGTCATAACCCTTGTCACCCTACTCATGATCAGTGGGCGGGTGACCAGATTGATGGGCCTCGCTGCAGCCCTGGGAGCGGTCATTCAGGGGGCATTCGTTCTAGCTGTTTCCTTGGGGGGTCGCGCCGTAACGGACCGACTCAACACCCTAGTACAGGCAGACGCCGGGACTGTTTACTACAAGAACCGCGGACACTTTCTGGAGACAACGATCAATACGCACCTGCCCCAGTACCCGTTGGGGGCTGGACTGGGCCGTTGGGGGATGGTGAATTACTATTTCGGGGAGATGACAGGCTATCTTTACGTGGAGATCCAATGGACTGGCTGGCTCTTTGATGGTGGAGTTCCGTTGATCTTGCTGTACGTGGCTGCGTTATTGATTACCACTTGGGGGTGCGTCAGGGTCGCTCTCGGCCGCGCGGGCGCTAGCGCAGAATCACTGAGCATTTGGGGCGCCGTGCTCGTTGCGTACAACGTTGGTACGCTGGCATTGACCTTCAACTATGTCGTTTTTACTGGAACGGCGGGTGTTGAATTCTGGTTGCTCAACGTCGCTCTATTGTGCGCCGCTCAGAACTCCAAGCTCGCGCCTCGACCCACCGTCGCTGCATAAAGTTGGATATGGGCATCGATCACCCGGTCGATTTGAAACTCTGCCAGCACGCGCTGCCTCGCTGCCTCGCCTAGCGCGCTCGCGTAGGCCGCGTCGTCGAGCAATGTCCTCATCGCGCCAGCGAGTGCACCAGCGTCTGCCGGGGGCACCACCAAGCCCGTCTTTTTGTGCTGATTGACATAGGGCACCCCGGATTTCAGATCGGTGGAGATGACGGGAGTGCCGGCGGCCATAGCTTCCAGCTGCACCATTCCGAACGCTTCGCTGGTGGCGGTCGAGGGCAACACCAGAAAACGAGCACACTTGTAGAGTGAGCGAAGCCGCTCATCCGAGACCGCACCGAGAAATTTGACTCGGCCTGCCAGCCCCATCGCCTGTACGCGCTCCACGAGCCGAGCCTGCAACGGACCAACTCCGACGATGGCCAAACGAGCTCGAGCGGTCGAATGCAAAGCATCCAGCAAGACATCGAGGCCCTTGTAGTACACGAGGCGCCCAACGAAGAGCGCTAGCGGGTCACTTTGCCACTCTGCGGGAAGCTGGTCGTCCCAGCGTGCGGGAGCGTCACCGTAAGGCGCGGCGTCGATCGGAAAGTGAATCACGCCGCACTTCGCCGCGAAACGACGCAACACCGAGGAGTATTCGATGTGTCTGGGTGTGGCAGCGACGAGTGCAGCGGCTCGACGATAGAGCAGCGCATGCGCGCCGCTAGCGATCGGTCCTAAAATGCGCTGCCTTACGATGTCGCTGTGATGGGTCACCACCACTGGCTGTGTCAGGCGAGCCGCCAAAACAGCCAAAGCGCCAACTGGGTTTGGCGTGTGAAAATGCAGCACATCGCATTTCAGCTCACGAAGCGTACGCACCAACCGCCAATTGAGCGGCTGGGAATTGATGACCGCGTCCCGGCCGAGACGCAGTACGCGCACCCCGAAGAGGTACTCGTCGACGGTGGCGGGGCCATCATTGGAGACAACGGCCGTCACTTGCACGCCCTGTCCAACGAGGCCGCGACACAATTGCTCGACCACCGTTTCGATGCCGCCACGATAGGGTGGATAGTACTTGCCGAGGTGAACTACATGCATGAGCTTGGTGCGCGGGGAAAAGTGCGCATTCCGGCCGAGGGCCCGTGCCGTTCTGCCTGAAAGCGACCACTTCAGCAAGCCCGGTGGCCACACATGCTCAAGGACACTTGCGATGACCGAATCGCACCGCTTACGATGACTCACTTGGT
>Ga0247774_1001638_pt1 | contig 11208 bp, 11 predicted proteins | sample UWRJL001104B6_FD_179933 | JGI IMG/M metagenome (GOLD analysis project Ga0247774, IMG submission 179933) | Plant litter microbial communities from Arlington Agricultural Research Station in Wisconsin, United States - UWRJ-L001-104B-6 | ecosystem: Environmental > Terrestrial > Plant litter >... | reverse complement strand
ACGAGTCGAGCCTGGCAGCGGGCCACTCGGTTGGCAGGTAGAGGCCGCCATCCGGCGCGATGCCATTCACCAATGCTTCACTGAAGCCGACCGCCGGTGCGGTCTTTCGCGTGCTGTGAAACTGCATCGTCAGTCCGGGAGCACGCGCGCGCCGATCTCATTGATATCGACGACGTAGTCGTCGACCTCGATGTTGCGCTTCGCGAATTGCGCCTTCATGGCATCGCGCACGGCGTCGGCGTGCGACTCCACGGCCCAGGCGAACATCGTCGGACCCGCGCCCGAGATCGAGCAGCCGAGCGCGCCGGCGTCGATGGACGCCTTGCGCACTTCAGGAAATCCAGGAATCAGCGCCTGACGCTGCGGCTCGATGACCACGTCTTCGAGCGAGGCGCGGATCATGTCGAGGTCGTCGGTGTAGCAGCCCGAGATGAAGCCGGCGAGGTTCGCCGTCTGCCACACGAAGTCCGACATCTCGACCGTACGCCGCAGGATCGCGCGCGCCTGCTTGGTCGACAGGAACATGTGCGGATGAAGAATGACGGCGCGAACGCCTTTCGGCACCGGAATCTGTTTCACGCGCGGATGGTCGATGCCGACGGTGAGCACGAGCCCGCCGAACAGCGACGGCGCGATGTTGTCCACGTGCATGGAACCGCTCGCAACGGCTTCACCCTGCATCGCGAACTTCAACAGCTCGAGCTTCGTGCAGGGTTTGTCCAGCAATGCGTTCCCAGCAACCACAGCGCCGACCGCCGAAGCGGCCGAGCCGCCGAGGCCGGAGCCCAGCGGGATGCCCTTCTCGATCTCCATCTCGAAACCAAAACCCGGTTTGATTTCTTCGTAGAGCGCCAGCAGCGCGCGGCCGGCAGTGTTCTTCTCCGGCTGCAGCGGCAAGTCGCCGACGACGCCGCGAATTGCAGTGATGGTGACGCCCGGCTTGCTCGTGCGCTTCACAGTGACCTTGTCACCGAGCGCGTCGACGCAGAAGCCGAGAATGTCGAAGCCGATGGCAACGTTACCCACCGAGGCGGGCGCGAAGGCCGTCGCGCGTTCCAGACCGCTCACAGCCTTGCTCACAAGCGCGCTCCAAGGTAAGCGGCGAGGCGCAGGAGGTCTGCGAACACACCGCCCGCAGTCACTTCAGGACCGGCACCCGGACCCTGCACGATGAGCGGATTGTTGCAGTAACGGCGCGTGGCAAAGCGCACGACATTGTCCGTGAGCGCGATGTTCGCGAAGGCATGCTTCGTGTCGAGCTCGACGAGCCCCACGGTCGCCTTGCCGTCCGACGTGAGCCGGCCCACATAGCGCAGCACCTTGCCGTTCTTCTTCGCGGTCTCGTAACGATCGCGCATCGTGGCGTCGTACTGAGGCAGCTTCGCGAGGAAGTCGTCGATGGAACCCTTCTCGAGCCCGGCCGGCACGAGGCTTTCGACTTTCACGTCGGAGAACTGCAGGTCGAGCCCGGACTCGCGGCCGAGAATGATGAGCTTGCGCGCCACGTCGGTGCCCGACAGGTCGTCCCGCGGATCCGGTTCTGTGTAGCCGCGCTGTTTCGCATCCTTGACGATGTCGGAGAACGCAGTCTTGCCGTCGTACACGTTGAACAGGTACGCGAGCGTGCCCGAGAAAATGCCTTCGATGCTGGTGATGTCGTCACCGGTATCGCGCAGATCGCGCAACGTCTGTACCACCGGCAGGCCCGCGCCCACCGTGGTCTCGTAAAGATAATGCGCGCCGCTGCCGCGACGGGTGTCGTGCAGGCTGTGGTAGTAATCCAGATCGCCGCTGTTTGCTTTCTTGTTGGGCGTGACGATGTGGATGCCGCGCGCGAGCCATTCCTGATAGCGACGGCCGATGGCTTCGTTGGCCGTGCAATCGATGATGACGGTGTGCGGCAGATAGTCGACGCGGATGTGCTCGACGAAACGATCGAGATCCGCCGGAACCCCTTTCGTCTCCAGCAGCTCTTTCCACTTCGACAGGTCGATGCCCGTGTCGGACAGCACCATGCGCTGGGACGCGAGGATGCCGCGCACGCGCAGGTTCACTTTGAACTTCTCGCTCAGCCGTGCCGCCTGCGACGCGAGTTGCTCGATGAGCACGCGACCGACGGTGCCCGGGCCGATGATGCCGATCGAAAGCGTGTGGGGCGAAAGATAGAAGCCGGCATGCGCGGCGCGCAGTGCCTTCGTCGCGTCCTTGCCGTCGATGACGACCGAGATGTTTCTTTCCGAAGCGCCCTGCGCGATCGCGCGCACGTTGACACTTGCCGTGCCGAGCGCGTTGAACACTTTCGCGGAGACGCCAGGCGTGCCGGCCATGCCATCGCCGACGATGGCGAGGATTGCGAGATCCGGATCGACATCGACGCTCTGGATCTGGCCTTCCTTCAACTCACGGGCGAACGCATCTCGCACCACCGACGCTGCGCGCGCGGCCTGGTCTTGCGGGATGGCACAGCAGATCGAATGCTCCGAGCTACCCTGCGAAATGAGGATGACGTTCACGCCCTCTTCGCGAAGCGCGCCGAACAGGCGATGCGCCGTGCCGGGCACGCCGATCATGCCCGCACCCTCGAGATTGATGAGCGCCACGTTCTCGATGGTCGTGATGCCCTTCACCGGCAGCGTCGAATCCGGCTTCGCGCAGATGAGCGTGCCCTTCTTCGCGGGCGCGAACGTGTTGCGGATCCAGATGGGAATGTCGCGCCCGACGGCAGGCGCCATCGTCTGCGGGTGAATCACCTTGGCGCCGAAGTAAGCGAGCTCCATCGCCTCGTTGTACGAGAGCGAGTCGATGACGGTGGCATCCGGCACCCGACGCGGATCGGCCGACAGCACACCGTCGACGTCCGTCCAGATGTGGATCTCACGCGCTTCGAGCAGCGCGCCGAAAATCGAGCCGGAGAAGTCGCTGCCGTTGCGGCCGAGCGTGGTCTGCACGCCGCGGCGATCCGACGCAACGAAGCCCGTGATGATGAGCGTGCCTGTGAAGTTGGGACCGACAGCGGCGGCCAGCTTCTCGTGGGACTCGCTCCACTGCACGGCGGGGCCGAGCGGACCCCACTCGACGATGAGCACGGTGCGCGCGTCGATCCACTTCACCGGGCCGGGGCGACCGCCCCGCTCTGAGCCACTCCGCTCTTCGAAATAGCGATGGAACAGCCGCGTGGACCACAGCTCGCCGTAGCCAGCGATCAGGTCGCTGACGTTGCGGGCAGCGGCACGCGTGAGTCGCACCGTGTGAAGAATGCCCTCCAGATCGTGACAGTCACGGTCAAACCCGGCCAGAAACAGCCGGGCGGACTCCGGACGCAGCACCGTCTCGGCAATGGTGGCATGCCGCACTCGCAGCTTGGCAAGCTCGGCGCGGTAGCTCTCGTCCTGCGCTTCTGCGAGCGCGACGAGACGCAGGAGTGCGTCGGTGACGCCGCGACACGCGGACAACACGATGCCCTGCGGGCCGGGCGGCTGCGATTCGACGATGTCCGCAACACGGCGGAAACACTCGGCGTCGGCGACGCTGGAGCCGCCGAACTTGTGGACGACCCAGGAAGCGGTATTGGCCATCGAGGTGGAGTCTGTTTTAGCTGCAAAAAAGGCCGTGCGACTCTACAGACGGCACCCTGCCCAAGCAACCCAACACGCGGTCATATCGAGCTCATCCCCGACGCTTTCGGAATCTCGTTGCGGCGATTGTGACGGCCACCACCAGAAAAGCGGTCAACCGGAGCAGCGTCGGAGCGAGATCCTGCAGCTCTGCGCCCTTCAGCACGACCCCACGGACGAGGGTATTGAAATGAGTGAGGGGCAGCGCCTGGACCAGGCAACGCGCCAGCGCGGGCATGCCACCGAAGGGAAGCAAAAAGCCGGACAGCCGCTCGGTGAGTCGATGACGCGCTTTCTGCGACCTGTGCTTCGGCGTGCGCAATGCCGATGCCATCGCCGATTTCGACGCGCACACGCGACCGTTGCGCGCCTCGTGGTTATCGCGCAAGTTCGTCCAGCGCGTGCACGAAGCTGCGCTGGCATAATCGAATCCTCGTGGAATCGTCACTCGCCCCTCTTTTGCCCCTCTATGAACGTGAGCGCGCAGCCGGCCGCTCGCTCGTGCTCGGCGTCGTTCTGGAAACGGCGGGGTCCACCTACCGCAAGCCCGGCGCGCTGATGCTCATCGCATCAGACGGTAACTACGCCGGCCTGCTTTCCGGTGGCTGCCTCGAAGGCGATCTGCGCGAGCACGCGAACACGGTGCGGGAAACGGGTGCTCCGCGAGTCGTGAGCTATGACCTGCGCGGGCCCGATGACCTGCTGTGGGGCCTGGGTGTGGGATGCGAAGGCGCGATGAACATCCTGCTCCTCCGCGTCGATGCGTCGAACGACTGGCAGCCCATCGCGCACTTCACCGAAGCGCTGAACGCCCACCGCGTCACTGCTGTCGGCATCGTCGTCGAACCCCGCACTTCGGGGCGGATTGCTGGTGAAGTGATCCTGCCGCGGCTCGTCGGCGCGTCTCCTGCCCAGCCCCCGTTGAGTGCCTTCGACGCCGCATTGCTCGATCACGCCTCGCGTGGGCTTGCGAAGTGGCTCGATCTGCCCCACGCCGACGCGACGCTTTCCGATGCGAAGATTTTCGGTCTCGCACATGCGCTGCCACCCCGCTTGCTGCTGCTCGGCGCCGGGCCTGACACTCTGCCGGTGGTCGATTTCGCTGCGCGCCTCGGTTGGAAAGTGACGCTCATCGATCACCGTTCTGCATATGCCCAGCCCTCGCGCTTCCCCACCGCAGAGCGCGTGGTGCACTCACGGCCCGATGAGCTCGGTGGCACGTTCGAGACTCGCGGCTTCAACGCTGCGGTAGTGATGAGCCATCACCTGCAGTCGGATCTCGCCTATCTGCAATGGCTCGCGAAGACTGAGATTCCTTACGTCGGCCTGCTGGGTCCAGCGATTCGCCGCGAAAAGCTGCTGTCGGATATGGGCCAAGACGCGAATCTGCTGCGACCTCGCCTGCGCGCGCCGGTGGGTCTTGCGATTGGCGGCCGCGCACCCGAGTCGATCGCGCTCGCGATCATCGCGGAAATCCACGCTTTCGTGCACGGTTCCGAAGGCGGGCCGTTCAGCAGCGCGGTGGGATGAGCCAGGTTCGATGAGCCTGGGCGACGACACTCCGACGCTTCATGCCATCGTCCTGGCGGCGGGCGCATCGACACGCTTCGGTTCGCCGAAGCAGCTCGTTCGCGTGGATGGTCGCCCTCTTCTTCATGCCGCTGTTTCTCGTGCAGTCGAAGTTGCTGGGCATTCGGTCACTGTCGTTCTTGGCGCGCACGCGGCTGAGCTGGCTCCGCTGCTTCGGCATTCGCCTGCCTGCGTGGTGATCAACCGCGAATGGAGCGAAGGGATGGCAAGCTCCATTCGTGCGGGAATCGGGCGGTTATCTGGATCGTGCAGCGGTGTGATGCTCGTGCTGGCGGATCAGGCCGCTGTCACCGCTGAAGACCTTCGACGACTCGCGATGACCTGGCGGCGGCAGCCTGAATACATCGTCGCTGCTCAATATGGCGCGACGCTTGGCGCGCCGGCTGTGTTTCCCGCTTCGAGCTTCCGCGACCTCGCCGATCTCCGCGGCGACCGCGGGGCGCAGGTGCTCTTCAAGCGCAACCCGGACCGCGTGGTGCGGGTGCCGATGGAAAGCGCGTCGATCGACATCGATACGCCCGAAGACTTGCTCAGGTTGGATCCGGCGCGGCGCTAGCGCCCGGCTGGTCGTGAGCGGCGGCGATTCTCGTCACTGCACCTAGCTACGGGTGAGTCCTAGCAGCGTGCGGCTCTGGTAGCGGCCTCGCGTCCTGCTCCGGCCTCGTCCTCGACTCACCTTCGTCCCAGGCTCTGGCGCGCCTTCCGTCGTCGTGCCGCCATCTCAGTGGCCGCCTCCTCCGCGCGAGCGATGAAGGCCCTTCGACTCACCGACTTCGCCCCACCCCTCATTCCCTGCCAAAATAAGCATCGCAATTCTGCGTCGAACGAGAAGCGATCTTCCGTTATCCCCCGCGAAAAATGCCAAAACAGGCTTGACCGTGCAGATTAGGGCTCCTAAGCTGCCGCGCATGATTACCTTTGACCGGATTTCAGTTCCCTTGCAGCAGGCTCTGGCGAGCGCGCTTCGGCGGCTGGCCCAGCTTGCCCACACCAGTTCGTGGGATCAGTGGGCGTCTCAACGCCTGACTCCCACCCAGCGCAAGATCCTCGAGCTGCTGGCCTCTCGGCGCGAAAGCCTGACGTTGTCGGCTGTCGCCCAGGAACTGGGAGTCACACCAGCCACCGCCTCCGACAGCCTCACCGCTCTGGAGACCAAGGGCCTCGTGAAGAAACGGCGCAGTCACGTCGACGGACGAGCGCTGGCAATCATGTTGACGCCCGAGGGCCGACGTTCCGTTACTGCACTTGCAGCACTGCCGGATCCGCTGCAGTCGGCATTCCAAGCACTGTCCCCGCCCGAGCAGGAAATCTTCTATCGCTCGGCCATCAAGATGATTCGCGGGCTGCAGGAGAGCGGCTCATTGCCGGTGTCGCGCATGTGTGTGCGCTGTCGTTATTTCGACCCGTTCCGATATCCAGACTCGGCCACGCCCCACCACTGCCACCTCGTCGGCGCGCCGTTTGCCGATCGCCATCTGCGAATCGACTGCCCGGATCAGGAATTCAACGAGCGTGAGGCCCAGGAAGCGTTATGGGTGAGGTTCTGTACTCGCCAGGGCCCGCAGCAGTCGCAGGATGGCCAGGCTGTCGGCAACGCGATCGACGAGGGCGGCGAAGACGATAGCGCCCGCGGCAACGCCAAGTTGATCAACGAGAGTTGAGAATTCCAACAACAGGCGGCGGCGCGCGCTGAGCGCGCCGCCGCCCGCTCAGCAGACCTTGCCGACGGTAGGATTCTCGAAGTTATCCGATTCGTCTTCGTTTTCGCGGGGCGCGAGGCAGGCGAAGTCCTTCTCTACGACGATCCGCAGCTCGTCCGCCGCGCCGAGCGGCTGATTACCCGCGAGCGTCACCTCGTTCGACGAAGCCCACTGTTTCGCAGACTTGTCTGGCAGTTGCACTTCGACAGCCCCCTGCGCGAACGACGCAGTGATGTCGTTCGCCGCCGCATCTGTTCGCAGCCGGTAAACGAGCGCCGCGCCGGCGCCAAAGCGCACCCGATCTTCCACGACGCCGCTTTCCGCGAGCTGGCTCACCTCTCCCTTCGTCAGCCGCAGCCGCAGGGAGTCGCCTTTGATTCGAAGTTTCATACGCTCATCCTGATGAGTCGGCCCGCCTGCGCCGAGCAATCGGCTCGTCCGCCTGCATGGCCCGTTATCGGGTCGCCGAAAGCTCGAGCACCCGTCGTGCGAGCACGAGATGCGGGCGATCGAGCATCTGTCCGTCGAGGCTCGTGACGCCGGCGCCCGGCGCCGCCTCGAACGCCGCCACGATACGCCGCGCGCGTTCGATTTCGGCCGCGGTCGGGCTGAACGCCGCGTTGATGACCGGCACCTGGTCCGGGTGGATGGCCATTTTGCCGGTGAATCCGTCGCGCCGGGCACGGCCGACATCGAGGGTCAACCCAGTGCCATCCCGGAAGTCGGCATGAACCCCGTCGATCGCCTGCACACCCGCAGCGGCGGCGGCCAAGAGACATAGCGAGCGAGCGAGCTGCAGGACAGGCGTGAGCGACCCGTCGTCCTCCTTCTTCCCCAGCGCACCCAGGGCGGCGGACAGGTCCTCCATGCCCCACGTAAGGCCCGCCAGCCGCTTACCGGCGGTTGCCGGGTTGTATTCGCCCAGCGTCAGCAGCGCGGCGGGGGTTTCCGTGGCGATCACGAGCAGACGAGTGCTGCCTTCAGCGAGGCCTTCCCGAACTTCGAGCGCGCTGAGGTAGTGGCCCACTTCGGCCAGCTCGCGAGCGGAGCTCACCTTGGGCAGCACGATTCCGTCCGGCTTCGCCCGGATCACAGCGGCGAGGTCTTCGAGCATCTTGCCGCTGCTCAAGCTGTTGACCCGCACCCAGTGCTGTGGCCCTGACGGCGTCCGGGTACCAGACACGAAGTCATGAACGCGTCCGCGAGCTGCAGGGAGCTGCGATTCATCGACCGAATCCTCGAGATCCAGGATGAGCGCATCGGCGCCGGATCCCAGCGCCTTCGCCTGTTTCCGCTCGCTGTCGCCCGGCACGAAGAGCAGCGATCGCAGCAATTGCCCACTCATGATTGCGGCTTCTTCAGCATCAACGCCGCGCGCTTGCAGGAAGCGACTTCCTCGTTGCGCTGGTTGAATGCGTGATGTTCGAAGGTGACGATGCCCGTGTCTTTGCGGGACTGGCTTTCGCGAACCGCCACCACCGTTGTCTCAGCCCGCAGCGTGTCACCCACGAACACGGGTTTCGGAAACTTGACCTCGTCCCAGCCCAGGTTCGCCACGGTGGTGCCGAAGGTGGTGTCGTACACGGACAGCCCGACCATCAGTCCCAGCGTAAAAACGCTGTTCACCAGGGGTTGGCCGTAAGGGGTGCCTTTGCTGTATTCCGCGTCCAGGTGGATGGCGGCCGGGTTCATGGTGAGGGCACTGAACAGCAGATTGTCCGTTTCGGTCACCGTTCGGCGCACCTTGTGCTCGAACCGGCGGCCGACCTCGAATTCTTCGAAATAAAGGCCTGACATGCCTGCTCCTGCAAAGGGCCGGTAGTTTCGCATGGAGTGGCGGGTTCTTCCTCCCACCCCTGGCGATCGGGGTTTTCGAGGTTTGACCAGGCAACCCCGCACGCGCCGGGCTCGGCCTCATAACCCCCTTATAACCACACCAAACGAACCGTTCTTTCCCCGCGGCAATCCCACACCGTACCTTCGCAGCCATGTATCGCTACGACGAGATCGACCAGGCGGTGGTCGACCAGCGCGTGGCCGAGTTCCGTGATCAGACCCGTCGCTTCCTGGCTGGCGAGTTGTCCGAAGAGGAATTCCGCCCGCTGAGACTCCGCAACGGCCTGTATATCCAGCGACACGCGCCCATGCTGCGTATCGCGATCCCCTATGGCCTGCTGAATACGAAGCAGCTGCGCAAGCTTGCCTTCATCGCGCGCACGTACGACCGCAGCTTCGGTCACTTCACGACGCGCCAGAACCTGCAGCTCAACTGGCCCGAGCTCAAGAACGTTCCGGACATCCTCGAGCATCTCGCGAGTGTCGAGATGCATGCGATCCAGACGAGTGGCAACTGCGTTCGCAACGTCACTGCCGACCACATGGCCGGCGTCGCGCCGGATGAGCTGGACGACCCGCGCCCGTACTGCGAAATCATCCGCCAGTGGTCGACGCTGAACCCCGAGTTCACGTACCTGCCGCGCAAGTTCAAGATTGCAGTCACCGGTTCGCCGGAAGACCGTGCCGCTTCCGAGGTGCACGACATCGGCCTGCACATGCAGCGCGATGCTCAGGGCGGCATCGGCTTCACCGTGTTCGTCGGTGGCGGCCTCGGTCGTGCGCCCCACATCGGCCAGGTGCTGCGCGAATTCCTGCCGCTGAAGGATCTGCTCTCGTATCTCGAAGCGACGCTGCGCGTGTACAACCGCAACGGCCGCCGCGACAACATTCACAAGGCCCGCATCAAGATCCTGGTGAAGTCGCTCGGCATCGAGGAATTCCGCAAGCAGGTCGAAGCGGAATGGCTTGCGTCACAGGACTTCGCCACACATCTCGACCTCGCTGAAGTCGAGCGCGTGCGCTCCTTCTTCGATCCGCCGCCGTATCAGAAACTCGAAGACTACGACCCGGCCGCGGATCGCGAGCTCGAGTTCCAGACCTGGTATCGCTACAACACGCGCAAGCACAAAGTGCCGGGCTATCGCGCCGTATTCGTGTCGCTCAAGAAGCACGGCACCGTGCCCGGCGACATGACGAGCGACCAGATGGACGCCGTGGCCGATCTCGCCGACGCGGTGAGCTTCGGCATGGTGCGCGCCACTCACAACCAGAACCTGCTGCTCGCGGACGTGAAGCAGAGCGATCTCTACAAGACCTGGGGCGAGCTCAAGCGCCTGGGACTTGCGATGCCGAACATCGGCACGCTCACAGACATGATCGCCTGCCCCGGGCTCGACTTCTGCAGCCTCGCGAATGCGGGAACGCTGAACGTGGCGGACTCGATCCAGAAGCAGTTCGACGATCTCGATTACCTCTACGACCTCGGCGACATCGAGGTGAAGATGTCCGGCTGCATGAACGCCTGCGGCCATCACCACGTCGGTCACATCGGCATTCTCGGCGTGGATAAGCACGGCGAGGAGTGGTACCAGATCACGCTCGGCGGCTCGGTCAACGGCTTCACGTCGCTCGGCGATGTGATCGGCCCGTCCGTGCGGCAGAACGACGTCGCTCCGACGCTCCAGCGCATCGTCGAGGTCTATCGCTCGAAGCGCGAAGACGGCGAGCGGTTCATCGAGACCTATCGCCGCATCGGCCTCAAACCCTTCAAGGAGCACGTGTATGCCCAGACTCCTGCGGCAGCGTGAGCTCGTTGAAGACGATTGGGTCGCCCTTGGCGCGACGCCTGACGAGGCGGCGCCAGCTGATGACGTTTCGGTGATCGTGCCGTTTGCGACGTTCCGCCAGAACCCGGACGCATGGCGTGCCCGCGAAGGTCGTCTCGGCATCCGGCTGGCACCAGCCGACAAGGTCGAAGATCTCGCGCCGGAACTGTCGCGCGTGTCGCTCGTCGCGCTGGAATTCACGGGACCCGGCGAAGGTCGTGGCTACTCGCAGGCGAAGCTGCTGCGCGCGCGATACAAATTCGCGGGCGAGGTACGCGCCGTCGGCCACGTGAAGCAGGACCAGATCTACATGATGGCGCGCGTCGGCATCGATGCGTTCGAGCTGTCGCCGACCGAGAAGCCCGAGGAAGCGATCGCGACCCTCGAGCGCTTCAAGATTGCGTATACGCCGGGGGCGCCGCTGCCTTCATTGAAGCGCGAGCGCTTCCACGTCTGAGCGCTGGCGTCTGAGCGCGTGCGTCAGCGCTCCGGCAACTCGACATCCTTGAACATCGCGGCGACCTCTTCCGACGAGGTCAACCGATGTGCGCGCTCCACAGACCGCCTGTCCAGGTGAGGCGCCAGCAGCTGCGCGAAGTCGTACATGTACTTCCTCAGCAGCGTGCCGCGACGAAACCCGAT
>Ga0247774_1001637_pt1 | contig 11209 bp, 8 predicted proteins | sample UWRJL001104B6_FD_179933 | JGI IMG/M metagenome (GOLD analysis project Ga0247774, IMG submission 179933) | Plant litter microbial communities from Arlington Agricultural Research Station in Wisconsin, United States - UWRJ-L001-104B-6 | ecosystem: Environmental > Terrestrial > Plant litter >... | reverse complement strand
CCGGGTTGGGGCGGCTCCTTGCAGAGGCGGTTGATGTCGAACGAAGTGCCGACCTCTTGGATGACGGTATTCATCGCTGCATGAACAGCTCTAGCTAAGTTGGCGGCCTCTACGTCTGAGACGGGTAGTTTCATGGTGGACTCCTGGCGCACGGCAGCGCGGCCACGTCGGCTCGCGGCGTGTCACGCCACGAATCGATAGCCGTCGCCACCGAGCGCGTTGTTGTGTGCTGCACGGTTGTGGATCCGGGGAGAGACGAGCGCAAGTGCGCGAGGCGCTCGTCGGCAGCCAAAAGTGGCTGCAAAGCGCTTCAATCCCTCCGTCGAAAACTCAATGTTTGATTCGAAAGTTTTGGCACTGTGCAAGCAAAGGAACTTTTGCGATCTTTTTTTCGCTCGCCATTCGCGGACGGGTAGTCATCCGAGTTCGTGAGCTGTCTTCGCGTTCCGCTGCAATTGACTCCGGGTAAAGCACCCCAACTTCACCAAAGCACTCGTTGTGTGGACGGCGGAGCGAGTAGCCGCGATTTATCGCCAAGACTCGGCAGGAGAAACCTTGTTTGGGTCGTCTTCTGAACGGAAAGCTACCCAAACGGGAGCCTGCCAACGGCATCCGCGCAGCGTTCGAAGCCAGCATGCAGGTACACGGCAGTACTCGAAATGGAGCGGTGTCCGAGCAGCTCTTGGACAACGCGCAAGTCAGCCCCGGCCCGGAGCAACTCGGTCGCGAAGGCATGTCGGAAGGCGTGAGCGTGCGAACGCCGCGCGAGGTCGGCTCTACGTGCGACTCGTTTGATCGTGTGATCGATCGCGCGCGCGGTGATTGGCCCGCGTTGAAACGGGTGTCGAGTCGCGGCGGTGCGAAAGAGCGGCCCACTCGGGTCCGGGCTCGCGCCATGCTCCTGGCGGATATACCTAGCGAGAAGCGCCGCATCGTCCGCGCTCGCAGTGGGGACCAGGCGCTGCCGCTTCCGGACCGACCTCTGCTTCAAGGTCTCGACGCTCAGGCACGTCGTTCCGGCCACCACGATCACGTCCGCAACGGTGAGGCGCTGAATCTCCCCCCGCCTGAGCCCGAGGCACAGAGCAACAAGAAGCGCTGCGCTTCGCACGTCTGCTCGACGGCGCAGGTCGAGCGCGGACTTCATTCGGCGGATCTCCGAGACTGCGAAAGGTTCTGTCGGGCGTAACGGCATCGAGCAACCTCCAACAAAGATTGATCGTTCTCCGTAGCTGGGCCGAACACACCGCGTCTAGCGGTCCGACCTATGCCCAATACTCTATGGCGCGCGGCGTGTGCGTGGCCTCCCGGGCTTCGCGTCCGGGAGGCGTGACACCTTAAGCAGCGCGGCCGCAGGCACCTCGAGCTTCGCGGCCACTCGCGCGATGGTCCGCAGCGTCGCGTCGACCTCCCCGCTTTCGAGGCGGCTGATGTAACGCGGCGAAAAGCCAACGGCGTCTGCAAACTGTTCCTGCGTTAGCCCGAGCTTGCGTCTCAAGCGTTGAACGTTCGCCGCGAATGATTCCATCGCGGTGAGTTCTTCCGGAGACGCCTTCTTCACGCTGCATGGCTATCCGGTGGCCCGCGACTAAAACACGAACGCTCCGTTCTACTTTCGGCTAGGCTAGGGGATCAACGACTGTTGGAGATTCTCATGCAGCCTCACCCAGGATTCCCGACGCCCGCGGCATCAACCCCGAAGCCCGCGAGCACCACGCTGTTCCGCCTCGCCGTAGCCAGCATCCTTTGCTGGGCCGTCTGTGGCCAGCGGCCAATCTGAGAGCCACTTCCAGCGGCGCAGCGGTGATCCAGTGATCCACCCGGCAGCGGCGTGGTCAGGGCCAGTCCGGTAGGCCGAAAAGTCGACAAAAGGGGGTCGGCTTGGCTAAACGGACGCGGTTCAGCGGAGTGCAGCCGACAAAAAGCGGAAGGCCTGGGTCGCCACCCAAGCCTTCACATCGGGCGTACTTGCGGAGCGCGCTCGATTGACGCCGTTTCGCATGACCGCACGAGCCGCGCAAGTTTTCAGCATCCGCGAGCGGAGCGCGCGGCGTGGTGCAGGACCTGTGGCAATCGGTTTGTGGCTGGTGCGGCCGGGAATTTCTGGTCTGTGCACCGTGCGGGCGGGTACGCCGTTACTGCTCCGAGCAGTGCGCGGCTTCGGCCGCGTGTGAGTCACAGCGCCGGGCCCGACGGAAACACCAGGCCACACCAGAAGGGCGGGACGATCACCGCGATCACCAGCGCGCTTACCGCGCTCGCCAGGCCGCCCGCGTGATGGATGGGTCTGTCGGAAACTTGGCTGGATCGGGCAGCGTGTGTCCGGACGATGCACCAAACGATCACGGTCACGATCAGAGCGACCAGCGCCGAGACAACGCTCTTGGTGAAGGACGGGCCCGACGAGATGATGATTGCTCGATTGGGTGCGCAACGCTGGGCCGATCATCGGGCTCTGCCCGCACTGATGGAGGCACTGGCTCTCTGGTTTCAGTGCCGCATTTGCGTTGTTCTCTGTGCGGCGAGCGAGGAGATCGCGTCGTCGACCGGCCTCGTCGATGGCCTTGGCTGCGGACTGGGGTTGCTTCACTTCGAGGTGGAAGTCGTGTTGCCGGGCGATCGCCGCCCGGGCGCGCGTCTGCGCGGGCTAGGCAACCTGCGCGCTCTCCGCCGTGAAGCATCGCGGGGAGCCCCACGATGACGGATCGCAAATCAAGCAGCGCGGCGGTCACGGAGGAATGCGTCGCCGAAGTGATGCGGCTGCACTACGCCGACGGCCTGTCGATGCGCGCCGTGTCTCGCAAGCTCGGGCTCTCTCGCAACACCGTACGCCGCGTACTCGGGCGCGTTCCGATCCAGCGCGCAACGTCGCGAGCGAAGCGGGATTCGATGCTCGACCCGTATTTATCGGAGGTCCGCAAGCTGCTCGACGAGACGCCAGAGATGCAAGCGACGACCGTACTCGAGCGGCTGCGACCGCTGGGTTACACAGGCGGCATCACGATCATTCGAGACAGGCTTCGCCGACTGCGCCCGCGACGAAACCCAGAAGCGTTTCTGACGCTCGACTTCGCGCCCGCTTCGGCGTTGCAGGTTGACTGGGCCGACTTTGGCTACGCTCTTCCGGGTTGCCCACGCCGCGTCAGCGCGTTCGTCGCGACGCTGGCGTACTCGCGCATGCTGTACATCGAGTTCACGGTCAGCCAGGCCATGGGCTCGTTCCTGCGCTGCATGGACCGAGCTCTCGCCTTCTTCGGCGGCATCACCACTGCCAGCATCTTCGACAACATGAAGACGGTCGTGCTCTCACACACGCAGCTCGCGACGCGTTTCAATGGCCGATTTCTCGAGTACGCCAACGCGCGCGGCGGCTTCGCCGTTACGGCCTGCAACGTCAGAAGTCCCCAAGAAAAAGGCCGCGTCGAGCGTCCGATCGGTTTTGTGCGAGATCGCTTCTGGCCGGGGCGGCGCTTCGTAGACTTGCTCGACCTCAATCGACAAGCTGTCGCCTGGCGCGATGACTTCGCCAACAACCGCGTGCACGAAATCACTGGGAAGGTCCCAGCGCTCGTGTTCCAGCACGAAGAGCGGGCTCTGCTCAAACCACTCAGCGGGTCGCTCTTCAACACCGATGATGTCGACCCGGCCGGCGTCACCAAGACGTACCGCGTGCGCTTCGATCGCAATGTCTACTCCGTGCCCTGGCGCCTCGTTTCGCAGTCGGTTGTTGTTCGCGCCGACGACGAATGGGTGCGTGTATTTCTCGGGCCCAAGCAGGTCGCGCTTCACCGTCGCTCCTGGGATATCGGCCAGGATATCGAGGAAGAATCCCATCGCAGAAAGCTCGAAGAGATGAAGCCCCGCAGTCGTGTCCCAAGCCTGCCACCAGCCCTCGTCGGACTCGACGAGCTCGGGGTGAGCTACTTCAAGATCGTCGCCGCTGGCACGCGCTCTATTCATCGCGAGTCCGTTCGTCTGACCTTGCTCGTCGAGCTGTTCGGCACCGAAAGCACCAAGAGCGCGATTCAAGAGGTTATGGCGACCGGACACGTCGGTGCCGAGTACGTCGAGTACATCTTGCGCCACAAGCGGCGCCTTGAGCCCAACGCTTCACCGCTACGCCTCGGCAAGCCGGAACTCGACAACATCGTTCTGCCCGAGCCCGATCTCACCATCTACGACAAGCCCGTGCTGACACGCGATCCGGGCGACCCGCCAGACATTCGCGACGACCGGAGCACCCCATGAAAGATGACGACTCGACCGACTTACTGATCGAAAAGCTGCGCTGGCTGCGCCTCCCGGGCATGGCCGCCCTCGTGAAATCCCTGCTCGCACAGGCAGCAGAAGAAAATCTCACGACCCCCGACGTCCTGAATCGCCTCGCCGACGAAGAAAGGCAGAGTCGCACCCGCGCGGCCATCCAACGCCGAATCGCCGATGCCAAGTTCCCCGAGATCAACACCGTCGACGGGTTCGACTTCGACTTCTCGCCCTGTCGTAAGAAGATGCGAGCCCGCTATCTCGGCCTCCACGATCTCGCGTTTCTCGAGCGAGGAATTAACCCGCTCTTTATCGGCATCCCCGGCACAGGAAAGACCTTCCTCGCGCGTTCGTTGGCATTCAAGGCATGCCATGCCGCCAAGCGTGTTGTGCTCGTCGCCGCCCCGAAGATGCTCAACGAGCTACATGCCGCAGAGATCCACGGCTCCCTCGAAAAAGCACTAAACCGTTACGTCCGCGCGGATCTCCTCGCCATCGAGGATTTCGCTGTCCTCGCCATGGATCCTGCGCAGGCCAAGCTCGCGTTCCAGGTCATCAGCGAGCGCTACGACTATCGTCGATCGACCCTGATCACCACCAATCGGCCCTTCAAGGATTGGACGAAGGTCTTCCCCGATCCGCTCAATGCACAAATCATCGCCGAGCGACTCACTGAGCGTTCCGAGCACTTCGTGCTCGAGAAGGGATATCGAAAGAACGCCTGACTACCGACGCCAACCCTCTACCGGGGAGTGGCTGTCCCGGTCCGCGGCGAACGTCCACGCAGGCCGACCTGCGTCCAGCGTTCGATGTCAGCAATGGCGTACTCCGACCCCGCGCCACCGGCCGGATCACTGGTCACCGGTGGATCCGCTGGATCTGGATCACCGGGAGGCCGCTGGTGACAACCGTCGCACCGGTAGGATTGATCGCCGGTCTCCTCTCGCGCCGCGATAGCCTCAGGCGCGGCGAACCAGTGAAGGGCCACGCCTGGTTGGCGATCGTTCTGGGCGGGATCGGAACGGCCATCATGTTCGCGGCCTACCTGGCAGACACCATTCCCACCTGGCTGCATCACGAGCACCCGAAGGCGATCATCGCGAGCGCCACGACATCCGCGTCAACGGCGCTTCCGTCAGCGTCGACCGGTCCGACGCCGGAGGCGCAGGAACAGGCGCGCGCGAGGGCCGCCGATTCCGTACAGCACGCCACCGAACTGACGCGCGACAAGAGCAAGCTCGACGCGAACATGACGAAGACCGAGACCGCGCTGGCAGCCAACCAAGTCGGGGCCGCGTTGCGATCGTTCGATGGCCTATCGTCGGCATTCGGGTCCCTGGAGCCGACCGATCTGGCTCCGAGAGACGAGACTGACCCGGGTACTCGTGCCACGTTGGCCGATGCAACCGCCCTATTGCACCGCTACAAGCAGCTCCAGAAGGACGTCGAGGCCAGCGAAATGCTGGTCTTCGACGCAGCGTTCAACAAGCTCTGGGACCCGAAGAACGCCCAGCGGGACGAAGCTCAGCTCTACGCCTCCGTCGGTACCAAGTTCGGGATGTCGGGCGCAGACGTGCAGGCGGTTTATCGCCGTCACGAAGCTGCGGCCGATCAGAGGCTCAAAGCGACCACCGACGCTGAGACAAGTGCTCTTGAGGCGCAGTGCGGGCCGAAGCCTCACATGTCGCCCCTCGACGGCGGCTCGCTCGAGGCTGAAGAGTTCGTAAAGCGAACCGCCAACGATCCCGGCTCGTTCGATGTCGAGCGCTGCACCAACCCAATCTTGAAGGCCGGGGCGTGCTGGATGACGAAGTGCGACGTGCGAGGGAAAAACGCTTTGGGCGCGGAAGTCCTGAACGAGATGGAGTTCACGTTCCGAAACCGGGAGGTAGTTAGCGCACGGCAACTTTGATAGGGGGAGTTTCCCCCTCAAGTGCGGGCCTTCACCTTGTGTGCGTGCCGGGTGTTTGTGGCGATGGCACACGCTCAGCGCGTGGTATCGTTTGATGATGCCTATTGATCGACAAAGCCTTCTCGCGTGTTCGAACTCTGGCGAAGCCCGTACGCTTTTTAGGAGCGCTTTCCGAAGCGGCGAGTACGAGGAAATATTCGACGCGATCGGGGAATACTGCGCGGCCGCGACCGCGAATCGGAGCCAAGCTCGCCGCAGGTTATTTGAGGACCTTGTGCCCTTCACATCCAACTACTTCATCCCTTCTCGGCTCGGTACGGGAGACATGATGGACTGGGAGACTGCTTTCCCTGATCTGCTGGAGCGGCTAGGTCACCCTCGCGAAGACCGCTGGCAGGACTTTTTGCTCGAACGGGCGACATTCCGACGGCAGGGCTTGAGAGAGGCTCTCGACGTGGTGGCGGCGACGCTAAACGCGTTCGTACGTTAGCGTTCGCGTGAGCGGTGCTCGTCGTGCGTCGAGCTATTCAAGCAGATTTGCAAAAACCCGAAACCTATTCGGAGTCCGGTCAGGGCTGTGGTCGGTTGAAAATGCGCTGCCTGTGCCACGGGAGGTACGCGCGATGCGGATCTAGAAGCGATCGAATGCGCAGCGGCTGGGCGAGTCCCAAGATTACGCGGGCGTCAGCATGAAGTGCGTCGCCAACAATGACCGCGCCATCGTCCTGTACTGTAATGAAACCGCGATCGAAGGCGGCATCGAGGTGCGGCGCGAACAAGAGTCCGTTGTACACATCAAGCCGCTCGGCATCGGTTTCACAGTCGGCCCAGGGCTTGATATGGCTCGCTCGTAGCAATGCAGGCACTGCCAGCCCTGTGGCAGAGCACTTTCCTTCCCACAGCTCAAGGAGGCCCTCGCGAAACAAGTTCTGACCAACTCGCTGGACGATAAGGCGCTCGGCCTCCGTGGTCTTCGGTAGTGCTGCGACGCGCTTCTCGAAGGTATGAAGTAGCTCGCTAGGGAGTGCCTTTGACAGCTGTAACGCCCGACGAAGGAGTCGATGCAGCGCTGGGACATCGAGCACGGTGCGGCCACCTACGGCGCCCTGCGGCATGGGTGCGCCCATGGGACTTCCGTAGTCTCCGAGTGCTTGAACGACATTCTGCTGGGAGAACGCGGCAAGAAAGACCGCGCCGCCGAACATACCCAACCACACCCGGACCGGACATTGCGTGCTGGCGAACACAAGCCAGTCATCTTCGGGCTCAAGCACCTGGTCGAAGCCGTTGTCCGTGGCCGCTTTCTCGATTCGAGAAACGACAATTGGGGAGAGTGACGTGGTCATAGGTCACGCCCCAAAAGTCGCGCTTCCGCCGGAGCTCCCTTCAACTTGAGCCGAATGCGATTGTCGCCCACGAGTTCGTCAGGCGGCCGCGAGGTTGTCGTCAGGATGTACTGGAACTGCGGACCAGAGCCAACGTCCTCCAGCGCGTGCATGAGGTGAAACAACTCATGGTAGATGCTAAGCCCCAGGTCTGAGCTGCGGGGACTGTCGTGGATAAGCAGCGCTGGGAGCCTGGTCTCGCCTTCGATGCTCCTGCATAGCGTCGCGAGATCGAAGGCGAGGACCTTCACAAGGTCGATTGCCGGCGTGTTGCGCTCACCGCCAAAGTCGACAATGAGCTGCAGACCGTTTCCATCGTGCTGAATCTTGCCGCTCGCAGTGGGGTGGCGACCGAGCAGCCGGCGTACAAGCGGATCGAAGTGTGTGGTGAGTCGGCTAAACACCAAAGCGTGCTGGTCTCGCTCTGCCGCAGCGTCCTTTTTCAGCTCCTTGAGCTGTTCGTCGAGTCGACCGACTTTCTTCTGGGCCACCGCGTTCTCGCTGAGCAGCTTCTCCAGACTCGCAACGTCATCGCCAACCCGTCTGACCGCGTACCAAGCTTCAGTGCGCTCGTCGCGGAGCCGCCGGGCGGCAGCGAGGTCCTTGCGCGATTTATCCCACTTCGCTTTAGCAGCATCGAGTTCAAGGCGAAGCCGGGCGATGGCGTTATTGGCCTCCAATACGTCTAGCTTTTTTTCGCGAAGATCCTGAGAGTTTTTTGCGCGACGCTCTTTCAATGATGCGAGGTTTGGCAGCTTGTGCGAGAGCTTGCAGCCATCCGCAAGCGCGCGGTCGATCGGTACCTCGCATACAGGGCACATCGGGGCTTCCGCCTCATCAATGGTTGCCGACAGCCCCGGGCTTTCACTCTCGATCTGCTTCGCCACGGCCGCCGCCGTGTTCGCTTTGCCCTGGTTCGATGTGATCTCGTTTGAGAGCTGCCCGATCTTCTTCTGCGCCTCATCCGCTAACGCTTCCAGGTCGGACATTGAAGCCATCTCGCCCGTAGGGTCGACGACAGCAAGCTTCGCGGCGCGACTGCCAGCGGCCTTGCGCAAGAAGGGGCCGAGGAGGTCCCCCTCGGGAACGGTCTGCGCTTCGATCTCGATCTCCTTCAAGAGCTTCTTGAGGGCATTCTCGATGAGCCAGCGCCGCTGCTCGATCCCGCGAGCGTCGTCATCGCGTTCTTTTTTGAGCTTCGCGAGGTTGGCTTCGAGGTCATGTTCCCGTGGCGTGATGGCTCCGATCAGCGCCCGGACGACGTTGGTGGCGTCTCCCACGGATAGCCCGTGCGCCGGTGACCCAGACTTACCGCCATCGACGCGCCAATCCGTGACCTTGCCGAAGTGACACTCTTGGTCCCGCGACAGCCACGCGAGCGCGAGGAGCCACGCGCGCTGGGGTGAGTTCGCCACCAAGGCCGAGACGTCCGGGGTGACGAAGCGCTCTGCGAGCATCTCGACGAAGGCAGCCATGCCTGTGGCCGATGTCTCGGAGGAGACCGCTGTCTCGAGTGTGCCGCCCTCGATCACGACGTCGTGGCCGAACACGCCGATCGAGCGAACTACGACCCAGGCGTTTCCGTCGACGACTACTTCTACGCCGACGCGACCGTCCTTGAACGCGCTGCTGATCTTGGTGCGTAGTATGTCAGACGCGAAGTGCGGCTCCCCCAAGCAGTAACGAAGTAGGCGGCACACGAGGGTCTTGCCCGCACCGTGGCCGGGTCCCGACGGTGGCTCTTCCTCATCCCGTGCACTGCGATCGACAGGATCAGGTGACCAAATTATGTTGAGCCCCGGGCCAAAAAACCGGTCCTGGATCGGCTGAGCGCTGGGCTCCGGCCAGATTACGAAGCGCCGGAACCAAAGGCGCGGCTCCAGCGCGCCTTCCCGCGGCGTCACCTGCAGGCCTGGTGGCTCGAACATCTCACGCTGCATCGGCAAGCCACTGCTGAACGTGCGTCGGCAGCTTCAGGATGATCGCGCCCACCAGCGTCGAAACCTGTAGCCGGCGCAGGACGTTCACTACGAAGCCCGCTCGTAGCTCCGGCCAACCGCTCGTGTCGATAGCATCGGTTCCAGTGCCGAGCGCCCAGGTATTGTGCCGTAGTTCCTCGCGGAGGCGGTTTCGACCACGAAGGCCGCCCAGTGCCGCTCCCCACTCCTGCAACGTCGCGTCGAGCGAAGCGTTGGACGCCTTGTTCGCGTCGGCACCGACGACACGAGCCCAATGGGTCTTCTCGGTCTTGTCGAGCATCGAGACGAGGAGGTGCGGCTCAAGGCACAGCAGGGAAGCGAGTCGTGCTTCTCGACGCTCCATCGGCGCCCCGTTCACCTTCAGCACGGCCAAGATCGCAGCCGAAATCTCACCCCGCTCCATCGAATGGGGTCGCGTCCACGCGTTCGCGGCGACGGCAGCGAGATCTGGGACGACAGGCGGAACGGTGGCGGGTTGTGGCCGTGCCATGCTCTTGTTTGGAAGCGGGATAACATCTGCCTCGTGAGGGTGGACGAGCGCGTCATAGCTCTCAAGGATGAGGCGCTTCGTGCGGTAGTCCCCAAACGCCTTCTCGTCTCGCTTTTTCAATACCGGAAATGTTTCGAGAATGTTCGAGAGTTCGTCGCGCGAAAGACCATAGACTTCGTGTGCGATAACAGCGTCGATCTCGGCCCGCGCGATGATCCTCGACTCTTCGTCAATCAATGCGGAGGAGGGAACCGTGCCTTCAGGTACAGCTTCGCAGATTCCTAGCTCCGCCATCGCGTTCCAGTAAGGCGTCATCTCCGGCGATGTGCAGGTCAGCTTCAACGCGAGGATACACACCCTTTGAGCCCAAGGTTCCTCAAGAGATGGACGCGGAAACGGCAATGTGTCGAGGATGTAGGGCTTGAGGTTCGGCGAACTCAGCTTCTTTCGAGCCAGCGCATCAATCACGAACGAATTCGCGACCGCGAGCCAAGGGAGATACATCCATTCCTTGCCCCAGCCGAAGTCGATTGTGGGCACTGCGTTACCGCAAATCGCTCCGGGCGGGATGAGCGCCGCCATGACACTACGTTCATTCCTCGGATTGGCAATTCCTGCAAAACCAATGCGGTAGCGGTCTACGCGGTCACCGAGCTTCGCCGGAACGCGCGTTCGCAATACGCGCCATTGAGGCACCACGGCCTTTTCGAAGTCTCCGAACTCGCGCTCGCGCCAGAGCGCGCTGTTGCCGTGCCCGGACACGTAGGTTTTTGCTCGGTGGTCAAAATGAGTAACCATCCGGCCTTCGTAGACGGGAATACCTGCGCCATCGGAAGTGAACAGCGTGCTCTCGTTGGTCATGTGCAGTTCGGCCTGGTAGTGCCGCGACGGCCACCCCACGCTAAACGAAGGATGACGCTGTTCCATCTTCGTGGAAATGGCCACGTCAGCTTCGCTTCGGACGTCTGCAATCGCGTAAGTCGACGGTGACAGCGCCCGAATGGAAGATGCGCTAATCGTTATCGGTAGCATAGCAAGGTCGGCAGTCCGCGAGAGCCCAAACTTGGCAACAAATGACTCGGTACGCCCGCCGCCGCGTGCGGCGTACGCGCAGAATCGGTCCATATCCACATCGGAAAACCATCCGCGCTGCGTGTTAATCAAACCAAAGAGATATTTC
>Ga0247774_1001634_pt1 | contig 11218 bp, 7 predicted proteins | sample UWRJL001104B6_FD_179933 | JGI IMG/M metagenome (GOLD analysis project Ga0247774, IMG submission 179933) | Plant litter microbial communities from Arlington Agricultural Research Station in Wisconsin, United States - UWRJ-L001-104B-6 | ecosystem: Environmental > Terrestrial > Plant litter >... | reverse complement strand
GTTTATAACGTCGACTTCATCGAGGATACGGCCACCTTCAACGTAACCATGGAAAACCGACGCGGCCTAACCTTCTCCCACCTACTCGTCGGGCGATCCATCACCAAGGGACGACTACTGTCCATGTTGCAGGCACTGCACCGGATCCACACCTGCCCGGGTACTGACAAGACCACCATGCTCATTTCTCCCGGCCTAGAGGCCAGGTTCGATGCCCACTCTTTATCACGGGCCAACAACCGTGTCAACATATACGCCAACTATGGCTCCAAGCTCAGGAGCAGGTACTACCAACACCAAGACCGGTACGACGCCCTCGGTCCGCTTGCAGCCTCGCTGTTCAGCCGCCTCAACGAATTTCTCGACACGTACGAGGCCGAGGAGAAGGGCGTGCACGCCCAAGTCATCCACGGCGATCCCGTTTTCAGCAACGCCATCCTCAGCAAGGACGAGAAGCTCGTGAGCTTCATAGACGTGCGGTGCCAGCTCGAGCAAACCTTGACGCCGGAAGGCGACATCAACTACGACCTTGCCAAGGTCCTGCAGTCGATGTGCGGGTACGACCACGTCCTCTTCATGAGCGCCCACAACTACGACTTGTCGCAAGCCCTGCAGACCGACGCGCCGCTTCTGGACGAGGCGGATTTGGACTTGCTGGAGGAGCTGCAGGAGCACTTCTTTGCGTTCCTGGAGGACACGTACTCGGTCCGGCTGCACCGCAAGACCCTCTTCCGCATCACGGCGTCGCTGTTCTTCAGCCTCATTCCCCTGCACCGGTCGGAGCTGGGGCCGGTTTTCCTGAGACTGTGCAGGGAGACGCTGGACAAGGCTTCGGGGATTGGGTACGGGCCCGGCAGGGGAACGCAGACGAGTACGAGCCTGTCGCTCAGTCGGAAGGCAAGCTCGAACTATGAGGAGGGGGAATCGAAGCCAAAGGGGCAGGTGAATGGGAGGGTGGAGGCGGAGGGCACATTGAAGGTGCCCGGGGTTGTGATTACTTGATGGGCAAAATAGGGGGAATGCGTTGGTAGTGAAAAAACCCGTGGTAGTAAAATGCACACCAAGTACTATGGAAGCCTGAAAAAATCTTCCACGCATCTGCATGGAAGAACGCGTGCCGGTTCCCTTCCGTTAATCGGTGTTGAGCCTAAATATAAATCGCGGGTTCTCGTTGCGGGGAAGGAAAGTTTGCCAGTTTCTTCACTTCCACCACCAGTACCTTTCTTTATTCCCCTCTCTGTGTCGTTTCAATGATCTGTGGTCGTTTCTGGAGAACGTTATTTTCGAGAAATGGGCCCTCTCTTACTTTTGGGGGGAGGGGGGGTTGGTTTTTATCAAAATTCCGCATCGGCTTGTTTGTCCCCAGTCTGCAAAGTGAGCATCTACGAGTCCTGGTGTTCCAAATTCATGGTCGGATACACATATAGTCTCCCTTACCAAATGATGGTTCCGAGTTGACTCTTTAGTGTCTCTATGATAAGAACCTTAATGTAGTAAATGGAAAAGAATATGGAAAAGGCATCAAAGCCAATGTTTCGGCTCGCCCTCCCGCGTGGTCAGGTTTCCCGGTGCCGGCAGTCGGGATATTATCCACAATCAATATCCTCCGTCCCGTTTTATTTGCCATTACGCAGTTCTGCTTGAAGAGGGGGAGAAACGCGTCAATGTGAACAAAACCGCATCCCGCCCAGCTCAGACGTGTCGCGGAGATGACCTCACCACTGTCGTCTTCGTCGAGTGCCAGTCCCTTGAAGACCAGCTTCTAGGCGACTAACCCAGATTGCAGTGTGCGCCGCAAAGTCTCTCTCTATCCCGCTGAAAGGACAAAGATGCACCTCAACAACGTCGCCCTCGCCCTTGTGGCGACGCTTTTCCAAACACCCATCGTGGAAGCCGCCCTGGAGGACAATGCAAAATACTTCCCCTCTCCATGGGCCCGCGGCGGTCCCGACGGCTGGGATCCGGCCCACGAGCGCGCGCGCGAGTTTGTCTCCCAGCTCACCCTGACCGAGAAGGTCAACCTCACGACGGGCACGGGGTGGGAGGCAGACCGGTGCGTGGGCGTGACGGGGTCCATCCCGAGGCTGGGGTTCAGGGGCCTGTGCCTGATGGACGGGCCCTTGGGCGTGCGATATGCCGACCTCACGTCGGCGTTCCCCGCGGGGATCTCCACGGCGGCGACGTTTTCGCGGCGGCTGATCCGCGCGCGGGGACTGGCCATGGGGCGGGAGTTTCGGGGCAAGGGCGTCGATGTGCAGCTCGGTCCGGCGGTCGGGCCGCTGGGCATGTTTCCCGAAGGAGGGAGAAATTGGGAGGGGTTTGGGCCGGATCCGTATCTTGCGGGGGTGTCGACGGCGGAGACGGTAAAGGGGATCCAGGAAGGCGGGGTGGTGGCTTGCGTGAAGCATTACATCTTGAATGAGCAGGAGCATTTTAGGAATAGCATCAGTGGGGAAATTGGGGGGAGGGTGATGCACGAGGTTTTCCTTTGGTAAGATCTTTTTTTTTTCACTCTTGTTTTTTTGGATTCTTTTTGATCCGTTCTATGGTTCCGAGTATGGGGGAAGAATGGTTGGGATTATGGTGGGTTATAACGCTGATGGCCATGTCCTGGCGTCAGATTGTGGGAGATCATGTTACCGTCGTTAGATTATCGTCGGCTGACTGTGCTTTCCAGGCCGTTTGCAGACGCTGTGAGGGCGGGCGTTGGCTCTGTCATGTGCTCGTACAACCGCATCAACGGGACCTACGCCTGCGAGAACCCCTGGACGACCAACTACCTCCTCAAGAATGAGCTCGACTTCCAAGGCTTTGGTATGCACCTCTTTCCTATCTGGCTTCTTACCCCCCTTTCCTTCCCTGAGGCCAATCCGCCGTACAAATGGAAAGGGTTAGTACTGACACCTCGAAAGTAATGTCGGACTGGGGGGCCCAGCACACCTCCGTCCTCTCCGCCCTTGCCGGTCTCGACATGGCCATGCCCGGTGACCTTTTCGGCACCTCCCCGACGGGGTACAACTCCAACTGGGGAGGAGCCCTCACCGAGGCCATCCTGGCTGGTCAGATCCCGCAGTGGCGCCTCGACGACATGGCCGTCCGCATCATGGCCGCCTACTTCAAGGTACACCCCGAGGGAACCGAAACCGAAGAGCGCGTCCCCATCAACTTCTCCGCCTGGACGCAGGAGACCTACGGCCCCGCGTATCCGAGTGCGAACATGAGCTGGGAAGTCGTGAACAAACATGTGGACGTGATGCGTGGCGGAGAGCATGCCGCGCTGATCCGGGAAATTGGCTCCAAGTCGATTGTGCTGCTGAAGAATAAAGGGGGTGCTCTACCGCTGAAGAAACCAGCCAGCATGGCCATCATAGGCGAGGATGCCTTCGACAATGCCGACGGGCCGAATGCGTGCGTGGACAGAGGCTGCAACAATGGCACGCTCGCCATGGGGTGGGGATCTGGGACTAGCGAGTTTCCGTATCTCGTCTCGCCGTTCACCGCGCTTTACAGCAAGACCAGCAGGGAAGGCACCGACCTCTCCATCGTGACCTCGAACTTCGACCTCGAAGTAGCCCGGGAGGCCGCCGCGGGGGTCTCCGTCGCCCTCGTCTTCGCAAACGCCAACGCCGGGGAGAACTACATCAGCATCGAGGACAACGCTGGCGACCGGCAGAACATGACCCTCTGGAAAGGCGGCGATGTGCTGGTCCGAACCGTCGCGTCCGTGCAGCCTAACACGATCTTGGTCCTGCACACCGTCGGCCCCGTGCTGCTCGAGGAGTACCGGAATCACCCCAACATCACCGCCATCCTGTGGGCCGGCTTGCCGGGCCAGGAGAGCGGAAACTCCCTCCTCGACGTCCTCTACGGCGTCGTCAGCCCCCAGGGCCGCTCGCCCTTTACCTGGGCCAAGGACCCGGCCGACTATGGCGTTGATCTCCTGTACACGTCCGCGTCGCGCTCACCCTCGCAGGACCTGAACGGCGGGCTATTCATCGACTACCGCCACTTCGATGCCGAGTCCATCGAGCCGTCGTACGAGTTCGGCTTCGGCCTTGGATACACCACCTTTTCCTACTCGGACCTCGAAATTGAGGGCCGGCCCGGGCAGCCGTACGAGGCGTATCGGCCCCCCGGGAAGACGGCCGAAGCGCCCACGTACGGGCGCGCGAACGGGTCGAGGGAGGAGTACATGGCGCCTCCCGACTTTGAGCCTGTGCCGAAGCACGTCTACTCGTTCCTGAAGGAGGGCGGCAAGGCGCCGGCCGACGTCAAGCTGCCTGAGGAAGCGAGGAATGGAGCGCCGCAGGGGTTTTTGCCCGCCGGGGGTGCGCCGGGGGGAAATCCGGGACTCTACGAAGTCATATACAAGGTTTCTGCAAAGATTGAGAATAACGGGGATGTTGCCGGGACCGAGATTCCTCAGCTGGTGAGTTGCAAGCATCCGCCCTGACTATAATGATACCACCTTCCCCTTGTTCTTCTCTTCCTCCTAGAAGAGCGTCTCCTTTTATCTAACCGGGATTTCTTAGTATGTCTCTCACGGCGATCCATCCGGCCCCGTCCGTGTCCTTCGTGGCTTCGAAGAGGTGCACCTCGAACCAGGCGAGGTAAAGACGGTCAGGTTCGAGCTCACCTTTCGGGATTTGGCGACGTGGGATGAAGGCGCAGAGAATTGGGTGCTGGAAAATTCTGACAAGATGGTATTTGTAGGAGCCAGTTCAAGGGATCTGAGGCTCAACGGGACTTTGCCAGTGTAGTAGGCCTGTCCATGGATGGAAGCGTAAAGATAAACGAAGCATATTGTCATTCAAAAATATCTTGGCAACTTGTTAGGGAATTCTCGATAGACGACTTAATATCAAGGAAGCAGACAAGACTTTGCAGTGATGTCAAGATTCAAATTGCAAAATTCAAACCATGTAACGGAGTCTCTGGGGACAGTTGCCCAGGTAGGTAAAACTACAGAGGTAGTCGAGCAGAGCTGAATTATCAGAAATGCAAGCACCATGGAGAATCGTTAACATCACTGTAGCAAGGAAGAAATTTGCAAGAAAAGACTGTGATGAATAATATCCATTCCCCTTTTTCATGAATCATATGCGTCACGCCTCCTAAGTAGCCGTGGCCTAAAGGACTCTGAAGCAAACAAACACCCGTTTCAGCTCCATACCGCAAATCTTCCGGATTCCCACGATTCGTCAAAGATCAAAAATCCTCGCAGCGTATGTTTTCAGGTACCGTGATAGATGTTAGTATGGCGTGGTGCTGGGCCATATTTTCCCTCAAATGTGAGTTACCGGGCTAATGGGGTCCTCGGGGACTGGATAGGTCCTGTTAGGGACGGGAGTCTCAAGAGGATCATCAGTATCGGGGTAGGGCGGGTGCGGGAAGTCAGGAATGGCGGAGTCTTTATCGCGATTGATGTCTGGCCAGGCCGTCTTGGCCGGATCAGGTGCGGGCTCGACTCCGGTGACATGGAGAGCCTGGGCAATAGCCTCAGATTTGGCACCGGGGAGGCCCTGGCTCTCAGGGTAACAGAAGCAGGAGTTACACACGTTGAAAGCCTGATCCCAATCGGGTTCATCCTGGTCCGTGATATTTTTGTCCCACGTGACGTCGTAACCATCACAGATGAGGTTGTCGAAGTAGAGACTGCCTAACGGCGAAGCGTTGTTGAAAATGCACCAGAGTTTGAAAATCTCACCGCTGGCATCGGTGCTGATAGGTCTAACGAATGTGTGGGTTGGCATGTCATGGCTGGAACTGACGGTAGCCGTGACAGTAACGGCAAGTCCCTTGGACGTTGCGAGTGCTGGCGCGGCGTAGGTCTGCGACAATCTCTCTGAGACACCTTGGGTATTCTGCGATAAACTTCGTGAGCAGGTGGTAGAGAAAGGGATAGAAACCATAGTCGAAAAGTTCTCGGTAGCAACAACGGACGTCTCGCTGGGTGTTGCGGGGGTGGTACTTGCCATATTCAACCACACAACAGGAACAGCCGGCACGACGGAATTGTTGGAAGACTGCGTGTAGAATGGGCACCCACCCGTGGTAGTTGTGTTCGCAAAGTCTGTGGTCTTCACACTGGTGCTTTTAGGCTCCCAAGCAACAGAGACGCCGCAAGGGCAGTTGAGTTTACATGTCTCTTCGAAGGCCATGATCAGAGCTTCTTGGTTCTCCTTCGTCACATTGGGGTTCTGAATGGGAGACAACGTCCCTCCAGTGCACTCGTAGATTGAAGCGCAAATTTTGGCAGATATCGAGTCCCTACTGAGACACTCAAGTGGCTTGAGGTAGCCCTGACGCCTCATAATAGTATTATTCAACTTTTCTGTAGTCTGTGAGGAGCGAGTGACTGTGGAAAAGGTCGTGGTAATGTTGCGGTACACTGTCGTGGTGCGGAACTTGGGCTTGGTGGAAGTTGTCTCCGTGCTGCTTGCGGAAGCGAAATCCATCCGGGTTTCAGTCAGGCTTAGAGCTGTTGTAAGGCTCGCTGTCTCATGGACGATAATCGCTGACGAAACCCTGGGCTGGTCCTCAGATATCCCTGTAATAGCAGTCGAGCACTTTTGTTCCCTCAAAGTTGTTGTTGACAGCTTTTCGCAGGGCTGCGAGTCAAGAGGAGTGTCAGACACAGTGACAGCGGTCTTCGAGGTCTCCGTGTTGCTTTCCTGCTGCGCGGATGGGCAATCGAAATATGGCGTAGAGGCTGAGGTCTCGGCAACCGTGTAAACCGCAACCTCGGTGGACAAAGAGCCCACCGGGATGGGTGACACAAGCATTGTTTCCACAACCGTAGAAGTACGAATAGCTGCAACCGCGTGTTATTAGTGTTTGATACCGCGGTAAGTAAATCCGTTTGCTCAGGCTTCTACTCACATTTCTTGCTTGTCGTTTGAGGCTCCCCTTGGCACACGCATTGGGAAAGACACATGGCTCCCATTTGGCGAGCGTGGTTGTTCTCGTCATCCGGATCGGCAGTTCCGGGAACCAAGATACTACCATGTTCACATGAAACGTATAGCTTGCAGAAATCCTCGGTGGACGTGTTGATGGTGGGAACCCCTCCAGAGCGGCAGGCCAGATGGTACTTCTCGTCCGTAGGCAGCATGTCGGAGCCTTTGATAGTTTGAATGGCGGAATTCACATCCATCTGGATATGGGACAGGGCCGTAGCAGGCAGGTTGTGAGATTCAATAGTTGGAACTGGGGCAGGAGCAACTCCGGAATCAGTGGTTGTGGCGACAGTTCCAACTGCCAGTCCAAGAAGGAGCGTGACCAAGCCCTGAGGCCAAATTGTTAGCAAGCCCATTGAGATCAATATATAGACGGAGGTGGCGCGAGTGGCGAGAAGGGAATCGTAGAAAGACACTTCTGGAGAAAATGTGACTGATATCGAAAACTTGCCTTCATCTTGAATGTTGAGGCCGAAACTGCTTTGGTTTCTTTGTTGGGATTGAGGGTCCAGGGAGCGATGAACGAACGGGCGAGGATGAGATTAATCGAGAGACGGGAAAGAAGGAGAGATGCCAAGTCCTCAAATATTTACGAGGAGCAACGTAAGAGCGTCGTGAATTGGCAGCGAGGGAGGTAAGTAAGTAAGGAGTGTGCGGATCTGTGTTGGGGACGTTCATGTGAGGAAGCGCTTGCGGGCTGCTAGGGTGCCTTATGTTTGGTCGCTGAAATACAGGGAAGGCAAGGGACAACCAGCAGTGAATGAATGAAGACTTCATCATCGCTGCTGTCATTCAGGAGGAGTCCCCGGCTGAATCTCGGAGGTACCGTTGTGGTGGATGTATGGAGGCGGTCCGGGAGAGGATGAGGTTCTCGACAACCTCACAACTCCACCACACCATCTGTGGGTTTGAAGTACCGTTCGCAAGATTTCATCCTCCTACGAGTCTAATTCACTTCTATTCTGATTTCCCCGCAATTCCTCGCTTTTTGTCTGCACTTTCACAATACGTTTCCCAGCTGAGAAAACGTTGAGCCGTCCCCACGCCACAACCCTGTCCTGCACAGTACCTATTGGGCGCCACTGGCTCCAATGATGGACAAATTGAGGCAACTGGTAGGTCTGAATACCTAATAGTATGTTTTATATTCTTGTTTCGAGTCATTAGTGCTGCGATAGGGTCTTTGTCTCGGCAGCCCTAATCGCCATGGCGGACTTTACTGGCACAGATCTCGACAGACCGCGCTGCTCCTTTCCATATCTCGAATATAGATGGAGTTCAACACTCGAGCTTCATTTTAACCACCGCCTCCCTTGGGAGTGTATCCCAGAACATCGACGAAGGTTCCGAGTCAGCTATCCTTAGATTTCTCAGCCACAGTTAGCCCACGCAAAGGCTCCTCACTCGCCACTCCCTCTTCCCCTCAAGGCTGCGTGTGGACATGAGGAATCAGCAATGACGGAGAATACGAACGGCGCCCAACTCGGCTTGTATGGTCATCAACAAAGCCCAAAATTCTCTCAAGGTACGGATTGCTAGACCATGATGTACCTGCAGTGTGAGATCACACACCCAAGTCACGAGAAATTAGGAGTCGGATAGGCCAATACGGCGTTTTATCACAATGCATGCTATATCGTAAATTGTTCATACATGGATACGCTAGGTAACTTAGTAGAGCTGAATCGGATAGATGACTTCCATCCAGATGGTTTATGCGCAAAGAGACTGCAGTCCCTCGCAAGAACTAGAGCGCCAGATGGTCACCACCATGAAAGTTCAAATAGGCGACCACTAATGCGACCATATGAATGCAACCCTAGCCCTCTCACATGGTTCATAAATCAGTTCCACAATGAAGAGGATTTACCGTCGCTCTTTACGTAGCGAAAACATAGTGCATCATCAAGGCCAACTCCTTACGAAGGAGTTAGGGTTACGGTTCACGGGATGAAAGAAACATCTCGACAACGCTCTTTCGTATACCATGCCAATTTTTGTCCCGGTTTTTACAAGGACGACTAGATAGATACAAGACCAAAGTAAGCGGTCTTCCTATTTTGTACAATGAATGTCTCCCATCCCCCGTGTCCAGATGTACTGCCACCTCCCAACTCTCCACGAGCTGAACCACGCAGGAATCGGCCTCACGGGGTCGAAGTGGCGTTCTGAGGCCCAGCGTTAATAACGTCGAGAACCGAAGTATACGCAGGCTTCTTCTGGTAGCTGGAGCTCCACAGCAGGGCATCTCCTTCCTGAACACGACATAGTCAGCCACAGAGAACACATCGAGATCGTCACCGCCGGGAATGCTTACGCCGTTGAACGTCTGCGGCACCCACGAATACTTATCTGAGACGCCCCATACGGTGAACCCGACACATCGGGGATTATCGATGCATGCACCCATCATGTCTCCATAGGCGCGGGCCTGGGCCTGCAGCTTGGCGGCGTTAGAGGGCGTCCTCATGCGGACGTCCACCTCGGTGTAGGCGACGGTGACGTTGAGATCGGTAAACATCTTGAGGGCCTTGCCGAGGGCGGCGCGGCTGGGGCACGGCGTGGACTGGGTGCTGGTGGACTCGGACACCATGTGGCCCTGGAGGCCGACGCCGTCGATCTTGATGCCGTACGACTGGACGAGCTTGACAATCTTGACGGCGCCGAGGGTCTTGGCCTCGCCGTATTCGAGGTTGTAGTCGTTGTAGTAGAGCTTGGCGCTGGAGTCGGCGGCGGCGGCCATGCGGAAGGAGATGGGGAGATATGCTTCGCCGATGACCCGGAGGAAGACATTGTCTCGGTAGGTGCCGTCCTCGTTAAGTGCTGGTTGGCGGGTTAGTGGGCGGGTGTGCAAACGAAGCGGGAAAGGCGGAGACATACCCTCGTTCACGACGTCCCAGTGTGTGCACTTGCCCTTATATCGGCCCATGATGGTGGAGATATGGTTCTGCATCACCTGCTGCAGGGTCGCGTTGTTTCCTATGCCGCTAACCCAGCCTGGCAGCTGACTGGCGGATTGTCACTAATCTATCGCGCATGGCGGAGGATGAGGGCTACATACCTGTACCAGACCAGAGTGTGGCATCGGATCTGCATGCCGTTCTGAACGGCCCAGTTGACGTGCTGGTCGGCGGCGCCAAAGTTGAACTGGCCGCGGTTGGGCTCAGTGGCGTCCCACTTCATGGCATTTTCGGGGGTGATGGATCCAAACTCGTTCTTGTTGCGGATGATGTTGGACTCCTGTGTGTCGCTGCGGACTGTTAAGCTGGTTCCAAAGTACTCCCTGCCGTGAGCAACCATGGCAGCATTCAGGCCTTGGACCTGGCGCTCCCAGATCCTAATCCGCCACGATAGTTAGCTGGTGGAACTTCGAAGTCGGGGAGCCGGTAGGGCGGAGAGACAGGGCGGAGGGACAGGGCGGGGGCTTTCCCACTTACACGACGGGGGCGGCGGATGCCAGGCTCGCAAAGGCGGCCGCGGCGGCGAGAAGAGAGATGTGCATCGTGGGCGATCGAATTGGCTGGATATGGATCCTTCCTAGCAATGGCACCGAAGCGTCTTCAACCTTGTGAAGGACTGAGGCTGGATGGAGCTAGAAGAAGCAGCGAGGCGACAAGAGCTTTTTTTCGTCAAGGGCCTGAGGGGAACCCAGTTATATTATTATTTGGAGAACTTATACAACGGGTTCCAATTACTTGCTCTGCGCCTGCACCCGGAGATGATGGCAATGATCCCATGCTCCTCCTTTTTTCCCAGGAACCCGTGCTTGCTCGGTCAACAAAACCCTCATCAGCCGCCCTCCTCATCTATCTCGCGCGGCATTGAGCTAACGAATCGGGAATTCATCGCAATTCCGAGCCCCACGGGGAACGAGGAGGGCGTCGCTTGCCTCTGCCGCAATGCGGGGTGGAAATTTTCCTTGGAGACGCCCGGGCGAAAAAAGCGCCAAAAATTGCTTCGGGTCAGGCATTTCAACCGTCCAGGCGAACAAGCTTGTAGATTGGGGTCAGGAGCCATGCATCCAGAAAGATCGAACCCCACCGCGCAAAGAGCCGCGAATCCATTTTCTGGGTCATGGCGGCCATGGTCTTGTCTGGCTGCTTTGTTCGTGATGTGTGCCGGATAAAGACGTGTAGATTGGTTTGCAATTAGGCTGGAGCTATTTCACCTTCCGCGCCTACCTATTTCGCGTGGCTTACTTACCCCAAAACACGGAATATCGAAGGACCACTAGAGAGAAGATTGGACCGGCTCTCCCG
>Ga0247774_1001633_pt1 | contig 11232 bp, 13 predicted proteins | sample UWRJL001104B6_FD_179933 | JGI IMG/M metagenome (GOLD analysis project Ga0247774, IMG submission 179933) | Plant litter microbial communities from Arlington Agricultural Research Station in Wisconsin, United States - UWRJ-L001-104B-6 | ecosystem: Environmental > Terrestrial > Plant litter >... | reverse complement strand
CGACCGCGCTTGGTCGGATTCGATGGTTCAGGAGTCGTCGCGGAGCGTGGCGATCCACTGCTCACCGGTGCCAGGGATCGCGGAATGTGCCGAGCGTTTGACGCTGCGCAATGTAACGGAAACGTGAATCATGGATAGCGGCAAGGACAAGAGCGCCCTTTTGGTGCCTTGACATTCGGCGAAAGGGCGTTTAGCACCGTCTCTACGCCTCGCCGCCCAGCCCGCCGAGGTGGTCCATGATCTCGGGCAGGCGCTCGGCGTCCACGAGCCCCGGCAGCAGGTGACGCCACATCGTCATCACGTGTTCCTGGAGATCGGTCTTAGTGATCTTCATCGCGTTCATCCGCTGCAGCCCGGCGAACGCGGCGACGACGAACTCCGCCACCGCCCGCGAGTCGGCGTCCGGCCGCACGTCCCCCTGCTCTCTGGCCTCGTGCAGGAGCTCCTCGACGACATCGGCCCACCCGGCGAACAGGCGTGGCGCCGAGGCGTCGATCAGGTCCAGCTCGCACGCCAGGCGCGTGCCGGCGCGGGCCAGTGCGTCGTCCCGGAGGATCGCGGTCGCCTGCCAGAACAGCTCCAGCAGGATCCGGATCGCGCTCGTGTGGCGGCGGCGCAACTCGCTGATGAGGCTGGGCCAGAGCTCGTGCTGTTCGCTGAGAATCGCGAGGGCGAGATCCTCTTTGGCGGGAAAATGGAAGTAGACCGCGCCTTTGCTGACGGGGCGTCCGGTGACGATGTTCTGCAGGCTGGTACCGAGGTAACCGCGGGCCTCGAAGGTTTCGGCGGCGGCCGTGAGGATGACGTGCCGCGTCCGCTCTGCTCGGCTCTGCATGCGCCTGCCCAGGAGTCGGGGGAGTGAGGCAATTCTATGACGGTGAGTCAACGATCGTGTCCGGAGTCGATCTTCCCCGTGCGGTGCGATCGTCTGGAGATGCCAGGGTGGCCGCATCGGCCACCGCTACCAGACTTAATCTGTTGACAAAGTAGGGAAATCTCCACATTCTGGAGTGGTGACTCGTGATGTTCCGCTGACAGTGCGCCTGCACGTGGACCTACGCCTGCAGGCCAGCGCGCTGTGTGCGGCTTCCGTGCGATGAGAGCAGGCGTCCGACGTCGCCCGGCCGATCGCTGAGCCGCCGTACTCCCGGCAGGCTCTGGATCCGGTGGCGGCCCATCCGCATGTGAAGAGGGTCTGGCATGACACTGCCGCACAGCTCCAACGTCATCGACGTCGGCGCGCGCATCCCGTACGGCGATCCGCCGGTGTTCGCGCTGGGCGACGTCTCGCCCGGCAAGGTGATCGAGGTCATCCCGGTGCCGGACACCGGCCAGTACATGATGATCGTCGCGCATCTGGTCTCGGCGGCCGAGGCCGGAGCGGCGGTGGCCGAGACGGTGGACGACCCCGGCGGGCTGTCCGTCGATCGCGACGCGCGGCGGGTCTGGGTGGACGGCGAGGAGATCGCGCTGACTTATCAGGAGTACGAGCTGCTCGACTACCTCACCAAGAAGCCCGGCACGGTCTTCTCCCGCGTCCACCTGATGAACGTGCTCTGGCCGGGCTCCACGCGTGCCACTCCGCGGACCGTCGACGTCCACGTCCACCGCCTTCGGCGCAAGCTCGGCGGCCACGGCGCGCGCCTGGTGACCGTACGACGAGTCGGGTACGGCTATCGGCCCGGATCCTAGAGCACCAGGTGTTACTTGTTTGTTAACAAATCGGCTAATGGCGTCAGCGGCATCTAGGGTTACGCGATGGAACTCGACAAAGACATCCTTGAAAGTGAGATAGGTGAGCTTGAGGCACGCGCCAGACAAGCGCAGGATGAAATTGCCGCGCTCGCGATCGAGGCGAAAAGCAAGGACGGTCTGATCGAGATGATCGTCGGCAGCCAGGGCCGCCTGCACGAGCTCCGGCTCGATCCGCGCGTCAAACGGCTTGAGGTCGACGTCCTCGCCGAACGGCTGGTCGGGATGGTGAACGACGCGCTCGATCTGCTCCAGCAGGAGACCGCGACCAAGATAAGTGCGATGTTCCCCGACTTCCCGGCCGGTGAGTTCTTCGGCGGTCCGGCCCGGTGAACAGCCAGAGACGTGACGTCCCATGAGCGGGGTGCGCGGGGGCCTGTTCGTCGGCGGGAACATCGCACTCTTCGTCTTCTCGATGCTCACCGCCGAATACCCGGAAGGCCACCCGGAGAAGGCCCGCCAAGCGGCCAAAGTATGGGCCGATCTCATGGGCGACGTGACGGAGTGGGCGCAGGACGGCAATGACGCCGCGCGCGCGATCGTGGTGAACAATTCCGGTAAGGGCATCGAGGCCTTCGACGCGTTCTGGAAGGCCTCATTCGCGCCCGCGCCGCCCGCGCCGGGCCCCGCGGCGGAGCTCGCCGGCTACTGCCGGCAGATGAGCGCGGCCTGTGAGCAGTACGCCGCACTGGTGGAGAACGCCCAGCACACCTACCGGACCCTCGCGCTCGCGAACTACGCCAGCCTTCTCTACATCTCCACGTTTCCGTGGCAGGCCGGCGCCGCGTACGAGATCGCCCAGTTCATCCTGCGGCGTGCGCAGGCGGGGATCTTGGCCAGGCTCCTCGAGAGCGCCATCGCCAAGACCGTGCTCGCCAAGTTCGCGGAGTACACGATCGGCAGCGCGTTCTTCGCCGTCGGCGACGTGGCCGTGATGGACGGCGTCAAGGCGGCCCGCGGCGAGGACATCGGCTCGTTCGGCGAGAACGCGGAGGAGGTCATGAAGGAGTTCGTCGCCTCCGTCGCCTTCTACGGCGCGTTCGACGTCGCGGCCAAGCCCGTCAGCAAGCTGACGAGCAACAAGGACGTGCAGTACTTCGTGGCCCGCATGGCCGGAGGCTCGATCGGCTACGGCCCCACGTACGGCTTCCTGAACGGCAAACGCGACGAGGAGCTCGTGCCGACCGTCAAGGACACGACGCTGCGGACGATCCTCTACACGACCATGGCACACAAGCCGGCCGGCTAGGCCGCATCACGTCAGGGAGACGCCGTGACTCCTCCTCCGGTACCGAATCCGCCGAAGTACGTCACCGTCACGGCCTGGGGCACGCCCCACGGCTCGCTGTGGGACATCGCCGAGGACGTCTTCGAGGACGGCACCAAATGGCGTGACATCTATGCCGAGAACCGCGACCTCATCGGCGTCGACCCCGCAGGTCTTCGCGTCGGAATGCAGCTTCGCCTGCCGCCGATGGAGGTCTATCCCGCCTACGTCCGTTCCGTCGGGAAGGCGCTCGACACCGAGAGCAGGGAGATCACGACGAAGCTGGACGCGGCCAAGAAGCAACTGATGGCCATCGGAAACTTCTGGGGCAACGACAGCATGGGAAAGCAGTTCTACAAGGGGGCGGACGGCAAGCCCGGCTACGAGACGATGAGCACCCGGGCGGTCGGCGGCATCGAGACGTTCGCGAGCTTCTACAAGGCCGTGGGTCTGGGCCTGCGCGACATGGCCGACCGTACCGACGACACCGAGTGGGAGAACAGGGCCAGGGTCCTGGCCCCGTTCCTGAGACCCGGCAACTGACCCCCCGATCAGGCCGCGTCAGCGTGAGGGATCGCGGTTGAACAGCCTCTTCGCCCAGAGGTAGCCCACCAGCGCGATCCCGATGCACCAGAGGACCGACCGCGTCGCGCTGGCGCCGACCGGGCCGCCCAGCAGCAGCCCCCGCACGGTCTCGATGACGGGTGTGAAGGGCTGGTAGTCGGCGAACCACCGCAGTCCGGTCGGCATCGAGTCCGTGGGCACGAACCCGCTGCCGAGGAACGGCAGGAGCGTCAGCGGCATCGGGGTGTTGCTGGCGGCCTCGACGGTCTTGGCCACCAGGCCGAGCGCGACCGACAGCCAGGTGAGGGCGAACACGAACAGCGCGAGGATCCCGGCGGTCGCCAGCCACTCGACCGGTCCCGCCGTGGGCCGGAACCCGATCCCCAGGGCGACAACGATCACGGCGGCCATGCAGATCAGCGTCTGGATCACACTGGCGACCACGTGGCCGGTCAGCACCGAGGCGCGGGAGATCGCCATCGTACGGAACCGGGCGACGATTCCCTCGGTCGTGTCCATGGCCACCGAGACCGCCGTACCCGTGGCGGCGGTGGCCACGGACATCAAGATGATGCCGGGAGTCACGTAGCCGACGTACTCGGCGCGACCGCCGGACGCGCCACCGAGCCCCGCGCCCAGGGTGCCGCCGAAGACGTACACGAACAGCAGCAGGAAGATCACCGGCAGGCCGATGAGCATCAGGGTCATGGACGGGTAGCGCAGCATGTGCCGGAGGTTGCGGCGAAGCATCGTCGCCGAGTCGCTCATGGCGTACGAGAGAGAGCTCATCGGTTGTGTTCCTTGCCAGTGAGGGTGAGGAAGACGTCGTCGAGGTCGGGGGTGTGCACCGACAGCTCGCCGACCTCGATCGACTGGCCGTCCAGCCGGGCGAGCAGCCCCCGCAGGAAACGGACGCTGCCGTCGCTGGGGACCCGCAGGGTGAGCTCGTCGTCGGGGGAGGCGTCCCCGAGGGCGCGCAGGGCCGCTTCGAGCCCACTCGCGTCGTGGAACCGGAGGCGTACGTGCCCGCCCGGGATGAGGCGCTTCAGCTCCTCCGCGGTGCCCTCGGCGATCAGCCTCCCGTGGTCGAGGAGCGCGATCCGGTCGGCCAGTTCGTCGGCCTCCTCCAGGTACTGCGTGGTGAGGAAGATCGTGACTCCGCTCGCGACGAGGTCGCGGACGATCTGCCACACGGCGCGCCGGCTGCGCGGGTCGAGCCCGGTGGTCGGCTCGTCCAGGAAGATGACGCTCGGGTCGCCGACCAGCGTCATCGCCAGGTCGAGCCGGCGCCGCATCCCACCGGAGTAGGTGGCGGCCGTCTTTCCGGCCGCCTCGACGAGATCGAACCGCTCGATCAGGTCGGCCGCACGACGCCGGCCCTCGCGGCGGCCCAGGTGGTGCAGGTCCGCCATCATGATCAGGTTCTCCGTGCCGGTGAGGAGCTTGTCCACGGCCGAGTACTGGCCGGTGACGCCGATCGCGGCGCGTACGGCGTCGGGATCACGGGCCACGTCATGGCCGGCGACGCGTATCTCGCCGCCGTCGGCGCCGATCAGGGTGGACAGGATCTGCACCATGGTCGTCTTGCCGGCACCGTTGGGGCCGAGCAGCGAGAAGATCGTCCCCTGGGGGACCCGCAGGTCGACGCCGTCGAGCACGAGCGTGTCCCCGTACGACTTGCGCAGGCCGGTGGCGACGATGGCCGGGTGGGATGTCATGTCTGTCCCTCTTTTCTAGGCGTTCAGGGGACGGCGGATCACGATGTCGCCGTACGCGGTGCGCCCGCGCACCTCGACGGTGTCGTCGGACTTGCCGGGGTCGTCGCTGGCCTCGAGCTCGCTGCGTACGGAGCCGTGGTCCGAGCTGACGTCCAGCCAGGCGGCCGTGCCCTCACGGACGCCGAGCTCCACGTCGCCGAAGCCGGTCTCGAGCAGGACCGAACCGCGGACGACCTCACCGATCCGGACGCTGCCGTTCGCGGTCTTGGCATTGACGGCGGCCAGGGCGCGGTAGACGGTGATGTCGCCGTTCGCGGTGGTCAGCCGTACGTCCCCGGTCACGTCGCCGACGGTGATCTCGCCGTTGGCGCTCTTGACCACCGCTTCACCGTCGATTTCGCCGATCCAGACCTTGCCCGACGAGGTGCTGACGTCGATGGGGCCGTTCGACCGGCCGACCGAGACGTTGCCGGCCGCCGTGCGCAGCTTCAGGCGGCCGGTCTGGTCGAGACGGATCGAACCGACCGCGGTCTCGAACACGGACTCGCCGAGGCGGCCCTGGGCCTGGTAGTCCGCCCAGCCCTTCGCGTCGACGCGTGAGTCGCTCGGGAGATCGATCGTGACCTCGATCGACGGCGTACGGCCGAAGAGCGTACGGAACCGGTTCCTGGGCGACTTCACCGACAGCTGGCCGTTGGCGTACTCGACCTGGGTGTTCTCGGCGGCCTGGACGTCGACGTCCCTGGACGCGTCGGCCGGGCGTACCTCGACCGCCGTGTCGGCGCGGTCGCTCGCTCGGATCATGACGTGGCCGGCCGTGACGTCGAGGGTGACGGCGATCGGTTCGGGGGTGGCGAACTCAGGCATGGCGGTGCCCTCCCAGTGGCTCCGTGAGGTGTTCTGGCGTGGGTCGGGGGTGATGGGGTCGGAATGGTTCTGCTAGCGGACCCAGCCGGTGTAGCGCCGTCCGAGCTGGTGGCCGGCGCCCTGGGCGTTCGTGGAGCCTTCGAGGGCCGCGGACACGGCGCGTACGAGCCAGGCGTTGACCGAGAGGCCCATCCGGCTCGCCGCCTCGTCGATGAGCGGCTTGAGGTGTTCGGGGAGGCGGAGCGTGATCCGCGAGGTGCCGCCGCTCTCGTCGGCCTCCACGGCGGGCGGCCGGACGCCCATCGTGACCTCCAGCGCGCCGGCCAGCGCGCTGCGCAGAGTGCTCTGGGGCGGTGGCGTCTCTGCTGACGTCGGAGGTGGTGTCACGACGAAGCCGGGGTCACGCCCGCGCAGGCGTACCTCGACCGAACCCGGCGCCAGGTCGGTAGTGATCTCATCCGCGGCGGCCGAAAGTGCTTCGAGCAGGGCGAGACGGGTGGCCGACTCCAGCGCGGCGGAGAGCCGCTCGGCGAGTGCGCGGGCGTCTTCGCCACCGGCCTCGGCGGCGACCGCGAGCTCACGACGGAGGTTGTCGATGTACGGCGTGAGGTCCATGACGCCACTGTGACATCATGATGACGTCAGCGCAAGCCTCGTTTCGCTCCTTCGGCCCAGGGCTGTGGAGACCCTGCTCTGGAGGAAGAATGTAAACCCGCCCTTACTGACGGCCGTCCTATCATCGAGAAGACCAAAGCTGTCAGACCATGGCCACCAGATGGCCACCAGATGGCGGATCCACCGCTGGGGCGGTTGATGCTGCGCATTCACTTTCTTCCCGAAGATCTTGTCAGGTCACATGTCGTCGTCAATCCGGATCCGTTATGGGAAACGGTTCTGAGCCTCCAGTGCCTGTTCAACGGTGACGGCCGGCTGGTTTTCCGTAAATGGCGTCAACGGATGCGCGGACGCGTACCCGATGTCGTCCAGCAGGTGCTCTTGACGCTGTCCCCGCCTCTCGGCTCCTTCGCCGACTTTCTCACCCCCACGACCGGCCTGCTGGGCCTCGAAGCGGGCCTGGACTCCGTGCTGTCGACGCCACGCGGCCTGCTCCGGAGAGATCTGGACACCCTCTCGGAGGGAGGGCCCCTGCCGGGCTGGACCCGAGCGCTCGGCGACGGCGACGTCGACACCCTGCGGCAGGTGACGCATGCCCTGCGCGCCTGGCACGACACGGGGGTGGCGCCGTACGGCTCCCAGATCCAGGCGCACGTGGACGCCGACGCGACCGTACGCTCCCGGCTTCTGCGGCACGGCGGCATCGAGCGCGTCCTCGCGGACCTGCCGGCGCCGCTCCGCTGGCAGCCTCCGGTGCTGGAAACGCCCTATGTGGACGAGCGTGACCTGCATCTCGACGGGCGCGGACTCCTGCTCGTGCCGTCGTTCTTCTGCTGGGGGAAACCGGTCACGTTCATCGATCCCAGCATGCCGCCGACGCTCGTCTACCCGATCCAGCACGACCTGATGTGGATGGAGCGGGGAGACGCGCCGGCCCGGCACGGTGACCGGGAGCTGACGGCCCTCCTCGGCTCGACCCGCGCGGCGGTGCTGTACACCATCGCCGAAGGGCCGTTCAGCACGACCGAGGTGGCGAAGCGGCTGCGCATCTCACCGCCGTCGGCCAGTGAGCACGCCACCGTCCTGCGCGAGGCCACGCTCGTCAGCACGCAGCGTCACGGCAACATGAGCCTGCACAGCATCACCTCACTGGGCGCCGCCCTCCTCGACGGCCTGCTGCCCTGACGCCATTACCCATGGCGCTTCGCGTCATCCCCCGCCAGGGCTTTTCGGGGTGCGCCGAAACACGGATCCGCCTTTGCCGGTCGCGCTGACAATCGTGCTGGGGAGTTTCAACGACGCCGACTATGGCGTCGATCGGGGTTCGTTTCATCGGGGGTCCACTAGTGCTAACGCTCATCCGTAATGCCGATCGTCCGGCGACTTTCACGTGTTATCGCGAAGCGCTCGGCCGGCTTGCCGCATCCGTGGAGATCAGGCGCGATGATCTGACCGGCTTCCGTACGCGGATGACCGGTGTGAGGCTCGGCGACCTCATCGTGTTCTCCCGCACCGCCGGACGTCATGAGGTCCACCCGGCCCTCGTCCACCGGCCCGACCCGGGCGCGTACCGCTTGGTCTACAGCCTGGAGGGCCGCGCCCGGCCCGCCCACGCCGGCCCGGTGGCCGGCACTCTGACGTTGTCCGACACGTCGGCGCCGTTCACGCGCCTGGACGACGTGGTGATGGTGACGTTCCCGCGCGCACTGCTGCCGCTGCCCCGGCCGGAGATCCGCCCGCTGCTCGGCACGACCCTGTCCGGCCGTTCGGGGATCGGCGCCCTGGTGGGAGCCTTCGTAACCGAGATGGCCAGGAACGCGGGCCACTATCGGACCGCCGACGGGGCCCGCCTGTCCGCGGTCTTCATCGACCTGCTGGTCAGCCTGCTCGCCCACGAGCTGGAGACCCCGGACACGGCCGCGGACGAACCGGACACCCGGTGCCGGATCCTGAGACTACGGATCCAGGCGTACGCCCTCGGCCACCTGGATGATCCGGACCTGTCACCGGCGTCGATCGCCGCGGCGCACCACATCTCGGTCCGTAGCCTGCACCGTCTGTTCCAGGACCACGAGGAGACGGTCGCGGCCTGGATCCGCGAACGCCGCCTCGAACGCTGCCGCCGGGATCTGGCCGACCCTCGCCTAGCCGACCGTCCGGCCCACGTCATCGGGCGTACCTGGGGCTTCGCGGATCCGGCCCACTTCAGCCGCGCGTTCCGCGCGACCCATGGCGTCTCACCGAGCGCGTACCGCGATCACTGCCGGGAGGTCGGATGAACGGATTGCTTTCTTTGCACCGTGCACTCAGGCCCTGGACAGAGGCAGCCGGACGGGCGGCGGGAGCGGCGTGAGGACGGGGTCGGCCTGGAACGCCTGGAGCATCAGGGCCGCGAAGCGGCGCGACGCCGCCACCCTCATCTCGGGTGACTCGGCGCGGATGCCTTCGTTGGCCATCAGCGCCAGGCTGATGTCCTCCAGCACGAAGTCCCTCCGCAGGGGGCCCGCCTCCTTCGCGCGGCGCACCAGTTCGAGCAGCGCGCGCAGGGTGCGGTCGCGTTCGGCGGCGAAGTCGACCGCCTGAGGAAGCTGCGAGGTGAACGCGCGGGCGAAGCCCCGGTCGAGGGCGTGCAGCTCCATGAGCTTTTCGATCACCAGGCGGAACCCGCTCCACGGGTCGCCCGCCGCCAGCCCCTCCTCCACGATCGCCGAGCACGAGGCCATCTGCTCGGCGAACGCCTCGGACAGCAGCGCTTCCTTGGTCTGGAAGTGCCGGTAGACGGTCGCGACACCGACTTCGGCGCGCCGGGCGATTTCCCGGATCGGCACGTCGAGACCCTCCGCGGCGAAGGCCAGGCGGGCGACGGCGAGGATGCGCCCGCGGTTGTCGCGGGCGTCCGAGCGGAGCTTCGCTACCACTTGTGCCGTCACCGCTCTCACTTTAGCCAAACGGACCAGGTGTTCCGTTACGGTCCGGCGCATGAGAGCGATTCAGTTCACCGAGTACGGCCCGCCCGGCGTAGTGCACGTCGCCGAGGTTGAGGCGCCACACGCCGGACCAGGCGAGATCCGCATCGCCGTACGTGCATCGGGGATCTCCCCCGGGGAGACCTACATCCGCTCGGGGATGCTGCGCGACGTGGTGCCCGCGACGTTCCCGTTTCGGACCGGATTCGACGCCGCTGGCGTGGTGGACGAGGTCGGCGACGGCGTGACCGGCGTGAGCGTCGGCGACGAGGTGTTCGGCATGGCCGACTCGGCCGTACGCGGTACCAACGCCGACTTCGCGGTCCTGACCGCCTGGGCGCCCAAACCGGCCGCGTGGAACTGGGAGGAGGCGGGCGGCGCCGCGGGCAGCGTCGAGACGGCCACCCGGGTCCTCGACCGGCTCAAGGTGGGCGCCGGGCACACCGTGCTCGTACAGGGCGCGGCCGGCGCAGTGGGCACCATCGCCGTCCAGCTCGCGGTCGCCCGCGGCGCCACCGTCATCGGTACGGCGAGCGAGCACAACCACGACTTCCTGCGTTCCCTCGGCGCGGAGCCGACGACGTACGGGACGGGCCTGGTCGAACGGGTCCGCGCCCTGGCACCGGCGGGAGTGGACGCGGTCTTCGACTGCGCCGGCGGGGCCCTGCCCGACCTCATCACCATCACCGGCGACCCGGCACGCGTGGTGACCATCGCCGACTTCACCGCGGCGACCCATGGCGTGCACATGTCACACGGAGCACCGGCCGACGAGACGGGCACGGCCGTCGGAGCGTCCGCCGACCCGGTGGCGGTGCACGGCCTCGCGATCGCGGTCACCCTCGCCGACGAGGGCCGGCTACGGGTGCCGATCGCGGCGGCGTACCCGCTGGCCGAGGCCGCGGCAGCACACGAACTGAGCGAGACCCGCCACGCCCGCGGAAGGATCGTGCTGGTGAACTGACCCGCACGCCCGTGACCGGCTGCGACAATCCGGTCACGGGCGTCGTCGTGCTCGGCGGGCCGGGGTTCGGACGTGCAGCGCGGCGCTGCGTGACTCGTCAGGCCGCTGCGGGCTCCCGGACCCGACGAGGCGGTGTCCGCCGGCGCTGCGCCCGAGCGTTGCTTACCCCGGCGCAGGTCGTCGGCTCGCAAGCCGTACGACCTCCGCCACGCGGGAGTCTTGCTCTGGATCTTGGCTTCGCCTGGAGTATCGGCAGGAGGGCCGGCTTCCCCCTCGCCCCCTGACACCTGGCCCTGGTGGTCTCTCCCTATCCCGGCGCCTGAAGCTCCTCGCCGGGGGCCCGTTTTCGGTCAGACTCCGTATTGCTTGGTCTCGGGGCGCTCGACCATCAGTGCGTGGGCGACCTGCGGCGCGACGGGACGATGCCGGATGCCTCTGGGGACCACGAACAACTCGCCTGCACCGAGCGTGACCGGGTCCTGCCCCTCCAACTCGATGCGGAAGCTCCCGTCCCAGCAC
>Ga0247774_1001632_pt1 | contig 11233 bp, 12 predicted proteins | sample UWRJL001104B6_FD_179933 | JGI IMG/M metagenome (GOLD analysis project Ga0247774, IMG submission 179933) | Plant litter microbial communities from Arlington Agricultural Research Station in Wisconsin, United States - UWRJ-L001-104B-6 | ecosystem: Environmental > Terrestrial > Plant litter >... | reverse complement strand
ATCACAACCACTACATCCGCATCCACCACAGTTCCCACTCGATGCGCCACGGCCAGCACCGTCCACCCTCGAAACTCCTCCCCAATGACCCTTTGCAGCACCCGGTCCGTCTCGCGGTCGACGTTGCTGGTCGCCTCGTCTAGCAGCAGAATCTTCCCGCCGCCCTCTCCGGATTGCTTCTTCAGCAGCAACCGTGCGAGGGCTAGGAGTTGCTGCTGGCCCTTCGAGAGCACGTCGTCCGCGAGCTCCGCATCGAGGCCCTTGGCAGATAGGAGGGTGCCCAGGCCGACGCGCTCGAGCGCGGATACGAGGGCCGAGTCGCGTTGCCGGGCGTGGGGGTCGAGGTTCAGACGGAGGGTCCGCCCCGCGAGGATTAACGGGTCCTGCGGGATGGTAAACAGGCGGGAGCGAATTTCGGAACGGGGGAGGGTCGACAGGTCGAGGTTGTCAATGTGGATCTTGCCGGACTCGAGTTCGAGGAGGCGGAGCAGCGTGGAGATAAGGGAGGACTTGCCGCTGTGGTCAGGTTACAAAGTTAGCTTTGTATGCTCTTGATGGCTAGGGCTGAGGCTTGGAGGAAGGAGGAGGGAACGAACCTGCCGGTTCGGCCGCAGATACCGACTTTCTGGCCGGGCTTGATGTGCAAGGTTACGCCGCGGATACCCACGGCACCAGGGCTGAGTTGATGAGATGAGCTTGTTAGCCAGAAGGATCATGGCTAGACTTGGGGAGTCTGAGGAAACACGTACGAATGGGCGGCGGTAACGTTGTGAAACTGGATCTCTCCGCAATCTGGCCAGTTGGGAGGCGGCTTGTGGGTTTCCCCGCTCATGTCTTCTGGCTTGACGATTGCTTCAAAATCTTTCAACCGGGCGATGGACCCGAGGGATGTTTCCAGCATCGTCCAACCCGTCACGAGCGATGAGAGCGCCGCGCTGAAAGCTAGAAAGTCGTGGTGTTAATGCCAACATTTTTTCCTTTGCGCCTTCTAATATTCGCAAATCGCTGTAGCAAACTCACACAAAATATTATTCAATGAAACACCCACCAATCCTGCACTCGTCTCCCTCCTTAGCCCAACCGCTAGCCCAACAACCAATACAGCCTCCGCCCCTACTATGAGGTCCAGCACAAGCGCCAGCCACCTCTGTATGCAGTAGAGCAAATAGTATGGCCTCTGTGAGTAGTCCAGCCTTCGGCAGCTCTCGGCCCGCAAGCGGCCCTCCCACCCGAAGGCTCGGACGGTGACGAGACCTGACAGGGTTTCGAGGAAGAGGCTGTACAGCGGACTCCTAGCTTCGAGATCGAGGAGCCGAAGTTGCCGCGAGGTGCGCAGGTAGATGCGCTGTAAGGCCCAGACGGCGAGGAGGAGGAGCGGTACTGTGGTGGCCATATACGCGGAGCCGGTGGCGATGAGGGCGGCGGATGCGAGGGACATGAAGAGGTCTGCCCTTACAACTTGTCAGCAAGGCAAACTCGCTCGTGAAAGATCAAGAAAAAAGATGCGGAATTGAACGTGCTTGATACGGTGACTAGAACGCCGGTGGCGAGTTGGCCCTCGATGAGGGTCATGTCCTGACTGAAGCGGTTGAGGATGGAGCCGCTGTCGGTGGCGAAGAAGGATTGCGGGGCCCTACGCAGCTCTAGGTGAGAAGGAGGAGAGAGTAGGAGGGGGAAGCGGGCGATTGAGCGCACCTCATAACGACTTTGAGCAGGACGGAGTGGAACTTTCGTGCCGTGGATGGGGAGATGAGGACAAGTATGGCCCACACGTAGCCGCCCTGGCCGATGCTCGTCAGAATCCCCAAAGTAAGATATATGCTCATATAGAGCTCAATCTGCCCGCCGCCAATGTCGGTCCACCATTTCAGCCATATTCCTGCTCGTGGCGTCAGCAAGAACGAGTTCCTCGGTGGTCTTGGCCCACAGGAACGACTCACCACTAAAGCTGCTACAAAACACATTCATAATGACAAAGCTGACGAAGAGGGTCCCTTGGGGCCACCCGATGCTCCGAAAATAATACCGATACACCTCCATATCGCCGGTTGCCCTTCTCAGATCATCTAGTTGATTAGCCTTAGAGATTTGTGCGGACTTCCCCTTCATATCAGGCCGTTGTAGGCCACTCTCGGAGTGGCTTGCGTCGTCGGCAGCGAAGTTGAGGGACTCAATCAGCTTCCGGCTCACAGCTTCATGGTACGTGCCACAGTCCTGGACGTGACCATCAGATACCAGCAGGATTTTGTCCGCGTATCTGAGACGCTCGACTGTATACAAATTAGCCCCAGGCTACACAAAACCTTGGATAGGCGACTAGAGCTCGGGAAGGACCGACTGGCATGCGTTACAAGTACCGTCGTCGTGTTTTGTTTCCTCAGCAAACCTCCCTCCCCGAACAAACGCGCCATGACGGTCGCCTGCGTCTTCGCATCCAGCGCCGCCAAAACATCATCCAGAAGTAGAATTGGGACCCTGGAATACAAGCACCTGGCAAGGCTCACACGCTGCTTCTGCCCCCCGCTGAGCACTGTGCTTGCGCTGCCAATCTGCGTCTGGTCCGCTTCGGGGATGAGGTCCATGTCGTGGACCAGCGCGCAAGCATGTAGGCAAGTCTCATACCATCCTTCATCCATATCTAACCGGCCTTCTTCCGACAGGCCCAAGATGGCTTGTCGAATCGTCATGTTAGGCAGCCACGGCGTCTGGGCGCAGAACCCGATGCGCTCGCTTGCGACGCTGACTGATCCGCCCTCTCCATAAGCTGCCTCCCCGAGAATCGCTCGTAGGAGGGTCGTCTTGCCGGAGCCGACCGGGCCGATGACCATGGTCAGGGATCCGCGGGGGATATTGAAGCTCACATCCCTCAGGGCCAGCTCCGCGGATGGAGTGGGACGGATGTCAATTCGGTCAACGGCGATGGCGACTTGACTCGACATTTTGTCATTGACGCCACTCCGCCCCAATTGAACCATCTCCACGTCATCGACCACCTCTTCTCCAACGCCACGTGGGCTAGATGCACTCCGCCGAGACGCCACGATTCGTGGCTCCGCCCTCGGAGGCACGATGAGGAACTTTTGGACCCTGTCGAAGCAACCCAGGCTCGCCGCGGTAGAAGGGATCGCGCTTAGGAGCTTGGCCGCCGGATTCGAGAGGAGGGTGATGATGGACAAGCTCGTGAACGCCTGCGTGGTCCCGATGGACGACTTCCCCTGCGCCATCGCCTGCGCGACGTAGATGGTGAAGGTGAGGGCGGGGGAGAGCGCCCAGGGGAGGTTCTGAACCACGTTCTGCCAGACGAGGCTCCAGCGGAAGCCGGCCATGCGATGCGTCTCCTCGACTCTCTCCTCCTGGACCATGGAGCTCAGCACGGTGGTGAGGCCCATCATCTTGATGCTTCGCATGCCGGAGAGGATTGAGGCGGTGAGGGTTATACGCTTCTGCACGGCGTCGACCCAGACTTTCTGGCGGCCGCCGATGGTCTTGGAAATCTGCGTGCTCCCAATGAAGGAGACTACATGCATGGCCGGCGTTAAACACGGAGGTTTATGGAAAACGGGTAAGTTCGGGCATGTGTAGACTTACTGATGACTACGATGACAGGCATCACACAAATCCACCCAAGCTGCATGGCAAGCAGCGCGATCCCCACCGCCACTTCGATGACCCGGGCCCAGCACTCATTCAAGTTCGCAATGCAAAGCACAATCCGATCCACATCCGTACCCATTAGCGTCAACGCCGCCGACTCATCATACACCCCAACCGGAAGGACGAGCATGTGCTCGTAAACGAGCGCCACCGTAGCCCCACGAAACATCGTGAGAAACCGATAGAGCGCCTGGTTGTAGTGAAGTGTCGACACTGCGAGGCCGAGATATATCAGAGCCGTCGCGCCAATGAGTCCATAACCGTCGTTTGCGGCCTCCCGGCTGTCTGGATCGGACTGTGCGAGCAGGTGCAGTACACGGGAGATCAGGAAGGGCTGCGCAAAGGTGAAGCCGATGAGGCAGACGCGCGGAAAGGCGGCGAGGAGGAAGGGCCGCCACAGAGCCTTGCAGGCCGCCCAGGGGAACTCGAAGCGATGCTCGGGACGGCGGCGATGGTCCCAGGCGTGTCGCATTTTAGCGCTCAAGGCGGTAGATGCGAGATCTCCGTCGAGTACATAGAGATCTTCAAAGGTGAGTTGAGAGGAGAGGCCCCGGCGGAGTAAGCCAACGATCCACCAGAGGAAACTGCGGTTGATGATGCCGCTAGTCGACTCGGGCGGGAGGTCCTTGTAGGGCTGTTTCAAGTACGGCCTCTTTTCCCGGACCTCAAGTATGAGTAATACAACTTTGACGCCGATGCGGGACGTGAAAGTGGAGGCGATGGTGGTGCTGGTGCGCTGAAGCCATAGTGTCCGGGCTTGGGGAAGGTCGAGCAGGATGGTGAGGAGCAGGTATGTATTCAAGAGCCAGGAAGGCCTGACCGACCTCGCGTCTTCCATCCATGAAAGACCGAGTAACAGGAGTGATACGACTAGGTTGAGGATAGTCGATGGTAGCGTGGCTCGAGTACGCCCCCTTTCGGCAACGCTCCATAAAATAAGGAGGGTGAGCTGTAACGCTAGAAGGACAACGGCAACAGCCTGCAGGAAGCCGCCAGACACCGGCACGTCAGCATATTTACAATAATATACTACATCCAGAGAGGCGTTCGCGCAAAGGCCAGGGAAAAAATACCAGTTTCTGGAAGCGTGCTGGTACAACGAGAGTCTTCGTGTTGCTCTTCGCCAGACACCAAAATCTGGAGGGAAAGGCAAAGATAAAGCCGACGGCGGGAAGAATATCTAAAAGGGTCTGCTCAAACAAAAGAGTAAAATCGAAGCCATCGCGACAACTGCTCATCACCGCCGGCCCAAAGACGGCATCAGCCTGTACGGAGCACAGCGTTTCCATTGCGACTCGATATTATTCGCATGGATTTGACTGACGGCATGTATTCTAGCCTTCACACTTGAATCTCAAAGGCGAAAAATATTTAGAGAAGGGAACAGGAAGGCAAACCTTAGGAAGATGATAACTGCCGGCGCTGAGGATACAGTGTGGTTGGAGGAGCGGCGCAAGGCGTCTGCTGCAGCCGTGGGGTTAGGCCGTCTTGATTGGTCTTCGCCCCACTCCAGGGCTTTGCCCCACACACTACGGCACAAAGTACCACCTTTGGCTCCTGTCCTACCTCAATCACTCCACAGCTCCATTCTTGATTGGCCGGATGAGCCGTACTTATAAAATGAGTGGGACGAGCAGCGGCTCTTTGGTCTACTCCCAACACATCACTTTTCATTGCGCAGCAGAGCCTAAAACATGAAGTGTAAATGCCCTACTGAAGGAGGGGAGCGTTTTAATTGGTAGCAGGCCACGATACGCAATGTGTATCGGTCGTAATCAGGCACTAGCCACGACGGGAAATGTTGATATTAGGGTTAGGGTTGATATTGGTGCAAACACGAAGCCATCGATCACGAACTGGTGCCACTCTACCGAGCTATATAGATAGGCATATGGGTACCACACGCATAAGAATGTCTCTCCCACCTCCCTATGTCTCTCCCACCTCCCTATGTCTCTCCCACCTCCCTATGTCTCTCCCACCTCCCTATGTCTCTCCCACCTCCCTATGTCTCTCCCACCTCCCTATTTCTCCTATCACCTAAGAGGGTGCTTTCACATCTTTCGAACTACGAATTGGTCGATATTGTCACTTTGAACAGCAAAATCACCTCAATCTCCCAATGCCACTAGATCGCGAGCGCCAAACTCTACAACCACATTCCGACTGGCTTCGTTCAGATGAAGTAGAATCCTTTATTTACCAGAATTCCAATGACAAAAGTCTGCGGAGACGTTTCCTGTCTTTCGCTACCACCACTTTGTCTCTCATCCTCACCATGTCTCTTCTCTTAAATATATTCCTAGGCCCTTCGTCAACCTCCTGCTCTGCCCAAGAACCCCTTACCGTTCCACCTTTGCTTCCACTGCAATCTTGCGGGCCCTCGCCAGCCGAAGCATCTCGGCGAGGCTGTCTTTTCGACCCCATGAATCTCGCATGGCAAGCGCCGCCATGCCACGATTCAGAACTCATCCGCGAGTTTTCCCAGCCGAATAATCATTCAGCGGCTGGGTTTCCCGGCCACATCTTTGCCGGCCCTGAGGATGGTGGGACGCCGCTGTCAGAAGCTGCGGCCGGGGAATTGCCCGTCGTGTTTGTGAGGCGGGCATTCATGAGGAGTCGGTGCGGATTCCGCTGGACAGAGATGAACCGGGTGAGGGTCGGCAGAAGGCCGCTGCACGCGCTACTCCGGGATGGGACCTGGGCTACAGAGTGCTCGGAGTTGCTTTTGGATGAGCAGGCAGAGAAAAACGACACTCTCGTGCCAGTTGTGGTGGCGTATCCAGAGTGCAACTATGATGCGGAGTAGATAGCTTCAGCGGTGGTTCAACGCGGAACTGGCGCGTTTCTCACGGTTTTGGTATCGTTTCTACAAAGTCCCCCCATATTTCATTGCATTTGAATGTACCTAAATTGGCACGCTACTTTTGTGGCTTCGGGGGAACATATCTCATACCCAGCTCGGTGTACCTTCCCGTGCCCCCATATTTCTCAAGATCTACTGTCCAAGACTCGACAGTCTCCCATCCAAGCTTCCTATACAAAGACTGTCCGTCCGGGGTTGCTTCCACGTATATAGGCAAACCCCGCTTGGAAGCAAGTTCCATGCCCCATTTCATCAGTTTTGAGGATATCCCTCGGCGGCGGTGTGATTTCTTTGTCGAAAGGTCGGCAATATCTGCAGGTATTTCGACGATTAGTTTTCACGATGCAGTTACAACATGAGCGGGAGGTTTGATTCTATCCGCAGACCCCCAGTAAAGAATGCTCACGAATGAATGGCTTCTCCCCCATGGCACGCCTTTGCGCCGCCATCATCATGGTGTAGTGGTCCCGGATCGGCGCCACATTGTATCCCACCGGCTTGACGATGGGGTCGACGTGCTCTCGCACGTTGACCGGCACGTTGCAGTCGTTGAGCTGCAAGAATGCCACGATCTCACCCGTCTCGTCGTCCTCCATCTTCTGGACCACGACGGGCCTCTCCGGGTTGGTGAGGTCTTCGCGCAGGCACGCCTCAAGATAGACGCGACGGTCCTCGGGCACCATGGCGGAGAAGCGGACGCGGGTCCATTGGTGCTGCTCGAGGAACTCTTCGAAAAGAATGGCGGCGAGGCCCAGCACATCCTCTACCGTGGCTTGGGACATTCGGAGGGGCATTTTAGAAGTAGGTTGTCTGTGAGCGAACAAAGGTTGTATGGCGATAAAGAGGATTGAGGAGGGAAATGATGGAAGGGAGCTAGCTGAAGCGTAAGGGAAGGTTCTGGGTTCAGGCTACGCGGATTTCGCGTTCAGGTTCGAATTGACCTTCGTCTGGTATAGATTCAGCCGAGCGAGGGTAGCAAAACCCGGGAACGGTAACGCCACGATACTATCGCTGAACTACCTCGTGATTTCATCTACGCGGATAGCTCAGCATATTTCGAAACATTCTGAATAAGACCTGCATCTTCGGTAAATATTTGAAGGCTTGATAAGCATAATATCGATGCGGGTGAGCCGAGCACGTTCGAGCTACGTGGAGTGTGTAATATGCCTTCGGACAACACGGCTCGAGACAACGGAACAACGCGGCGCCTCTACGTAAGTTTCCTTGGAATTGACATCCCTTGGTGATGGAACTTTTACAATCCTGTTTTATCGCTTAAGTCTGCTGTACCCGTCATTCTTCTTTAATTTCGCCTTGCGATTTGGTCGCCTTGCCGATATCGTCCCGCTTCATCAAAAATTACTATCACGGCCCGAACCTCTCAATCGGACCGGCACTTTGGATTGGAAGCCTAGCAGCCGTTGCTAGTCAAACAATTGGGTGTGGGAGTCGCATCAGGAGCCGTGGCAAAATATGTCGCGGCTAATAAAGTGCGCTTCCTCACGTATTCACATTACATACAGCGATAATGCCAACAGATGAGGCAACCGTACCGCCAACTGATCAGGCAGCGTTTATATGAAGCCGCCGAATCAGAATTTCGAGCCTCGCTTTATTGGCTAGGTCGTAACACTCGCCTCCAACGACAGACCTTTGGTGGTATCACAACGGTGGCAACGGTTGCGGGTCAAGCCCGTCGAGGATCAGCCGGAAGCAACGTTTGTTGGTCGACAGCCGATGGATTTACATTTTAAATTAAAGACTCCAGGTCATAGCGGCAGATAGTCGGATAGGAAATGTCAACCGCGGCTATCCCTTCCGTCGAAGGAGGTGCTTCCGACGACGGAACATATATGGATGACACATGCAAGAAGGGTTGAGAACAACAATCTCCACGCAACACCAAAGAAGTTCATCAAAAACCATGGAAAAACAACCTACCCACGCATACGAGCCCCTCAAGAGGTCTGAGGAAGAAATTGAAGACGGCCCCCACGAGGGCCCAACAAGCCGTCCGTCCCCGCCTCGCTCTTCCGGGGACACCTGCTCCATTCATCCGTTTCGTTCCAAGACTCGCCATCCATTTTCATGGCCCCCAATACTTTCACTGCTCATCCTGGTGGTCACCACAGCATTCTATCTCACATCCCCTGCATTCTCTTGCCTCTTTCAGGGCTCTCAACGGACTCGCCTCACCGCCCCGCTCACCTCTTTGCCATCTAATTCTACCGGTAACACAACATGCGGCACCACTCCCTCCCAAGCCCTCACCGCCGGCTGCGTCTTCGACCCCATGTCCTTCGTCTGGACTCAGCCTGCCTGCTACGACGCCGTTCTAGCCGAGGAATTCCTCTCTCTCGGCCATCATCGGGGCAGCCAGTCGGGGTGGAAGTGGTACCATGACCGCGAAGGGCTACTTTACGCAAACGAGACACTCGTGCTCCGGGGCGTATTCGCCTCGCTGCATGTCAGCTGGGAGTACCATAGGCAGCACTGCGTTTTCATGTTGCGCAAGATGCAGCGCGCAGTGGCTGGCGGGAAGTCGCTGGATGGGTATGTGGCCGAGGTAGGGCATACGAAGCATTGCCTTGGACGGTTGGATGTGAAGGGGGTAGATGGGGAGAAGGTAAATACGGAGATTGTGAGGAAGTTTGTGAGGTGCCCTGCCGATGGGTAGGAAATTAGGTTGGCTGGATTTGGTCGTGGTAGGAATGATTACATGGTTGGTAAGCTCCCCTTTGGTGTGAATTGCGAGTGTCAGAAAAGCGGGTGAGTACCATCTTAGCGGATGACATGAGATCTGGGGATTCTTTTTCGGTTGTTCATTATCTCAAAGTCTATCTTGCCAATATGTAGCTAGCAACTGAAAATACACAAGGATTTATCAGCCTCGGCTGCCCTGATATAGAAAACTCAAACAAAGTTAAGAACAACGAGTCATATCGAAAATAAGAATCACCAACAAAGGCGCTTTATATGTATTGCGGCATCAAGCCACCAGATTTATTGCAGCGACTACTACTCAGTGGAAATTTCAGGTTCCCCATCCCTAAACCACAACCTCAACGACGTCCAACCCCTCTCAATCAAAGACGTCCAGGTTCAGAACATGAGAAAAAGAAGCTCAGATATAAGCCTGATGGCCATCGGGCTCAAACTCGGTGCGAGCTTTGATGTACGCCTGATGGCCATCAGGCTCGAAAGTGCGAACCTTGTGCCCCCCCTCGTGGCGCTTGATATAGGCCTGGTGACCGTCGGGCTCAAACTCCGTACGCTCCTTGATGTACGCCTGGTGACCATCCGGCTCGGCCAGTACGCGAGGGACCATCCAAACTTGGTTTTGTGAGTCTAAATAGTAAACATGACGTTTAATAGGATTGATTTCGACTTACGTCGCGCTGGGGCCGCAAGGACCAGTGCTGGAACGGCGAGGAGAAGGGTTGAGAGATGCATCTTGATAGATTCTACGCAGCGCAGAGGCAACAAAGGCGGTTGACGATTTAAAAGCTTAGAGAGAAGGGCCCTTTCCGTACAAAATGAAGTGTAGGCTTGCCAGGGGTGATGGTCCGCTGGGATTAGGTACGGACCTACGCCGTTGTCTTTATACAATGAGAAAATCGAAAGGATGCGAAGCTCGTGGGTGATTCCCTTGCCTTTTCTCCACAACCGACAAGGTCTCTCTATCGAAACCCTTTCAGCGACCTTTCCAAGTTCTTCTCTGTATCTAGAAAAACCGACACACTTCAAAGAACAGCCGGGCGGGGAGCATATGACCTCCAACCAACTGCCGGACATCTATCATCCACTTCCGGTGTTAAGGGCGGGATCGAAGGGAAGGAAGAAAATGAAGCTAGGAACTTTTGCTCCATCAGCGGGTTTGATCTGCCATCTCGTCGGGCGCTGGAATCCGCCCTCGTCCAGCCCAGCCGCGATGTCTCTCGGACCGAGGAAGCTAATATATTAATGAGCACCGTGGGGTTGTGTGTATAAGACTCCTGGATTGAAACCCAACTGTGCCTTAATTAAGGCAGTCATGTAGGTTAATAATCTGACACCGCGTAGAGAACATTAGTTCCCTCACCTAACAAATCGTTTCGAGATTCCAAACTATGCGGGTAGAGGCTATGAAAACTGGATATTAAAGAGGAGGAGGGGTGCAGAGTTGCGTTTACACCTTCTGTCTCTATCTTCAAATGCGGTATTCTCGGACCTTGAGTTCATTTCCAAGTTCGGTGTTGTGACTGCATAATAGGTTCCCTAAAGAGTGAAGCATCATAAGTTCCATGCAGATTCATAGAGTAGGTGGCCGATATGCCAGGATCATGTCGATACGGAAAGCTTTGATGTGACACGATATGCAACTAAGTGTGTTTTTAGCCTTTCCACCATGTAAGCCTACACCGTGGATAGAAAAAATAAGAACAAACGACCCGACCAATATGGGATACCTGACGTACTCCGAATTCGGCGGTCACGGCCGACCGGTTATTTCTAAATGCAAGGACTTATTCAAATGAGGTCGGGTTTTCATCATTAAGCGCTCAGCCATCTACATCGTATAGCGAGCTGGTAGCAGAGGACCTCCCTGCTTGGGGCCAAAAGATCCCGCCTCAAACAACCCATACCATGCGAACCAGCCTATTTCACTTTCACTCCTTAGCCGAAAACAAGGTCAATTTTTTTAAGTTGAAACTAGATTGAAAATACCCG
>Ga0247774_1001631_pt1 | contig 11239 bp, 7 predicted proteins | sample UWRJL001104B6_FD_179933 | JGI IMG/M metagenome (GOLD analysis project Ga0247774, IMG submission 179933) | Plant litter microbial communities from Arlington Agricultural Research Station in Wisconsin, United States - UWRJ-L001-104B-6 | ecosystem: Environmental > Terrestrial > Plant litter >... | reverse complement strand
CCCGTGCAGTCAGAGGCCGTGGCGTCGGAACCCGTGGAGCCGTTGCCCGGCGAGAGCACGGTCTCGGTCGACGAACGGGCCGTCTCGCCGTCCTCGGGCATGGTCACCGGGCCCATCCGCACGGGGGTCTCGCGCACGGCCCCCCGGCGCGTCCTGGTGGCACTGGTGGCGTCCGTGGCCGTCCTGGCCGTCGTACTGATCGGCTGGGCCGCGACCAGCCTCGTCGGCGACGACAAGCCCGCCACCCGGGCCCGTCACGCGGGCACGACGCCGAGCCGGAGCGCGTCGCGGCCGTCCACGACGCCGTCCGCGAGCCAGACGCCGTCGACGCCGCCATCCGCGTCGCCGACCACCCCCACACTGCCGTCGGGCTATCACTGGCACCACGACAGGACGGACTTCTCGATCGCCGTGCCCAAGGGCTGGTCGGCCACCCACCATGGGCACTACCTACACATCGAGGACCCCAAGAGCTCCCGCATCCTCATCGTCGACCAATCCGACACCCCCAAGTCCAACCCGCTGGCCGACTGGAAGGAGCAGGAGTCCAACCGGCGGGGCGGCTTCCCCGGCTACCACCGGGTCCGACTGGAGTCGGTGGACTATCCGCAGGCGCGCAAGGCCGCCGACTGGGAGTTCACCTATGACGGCTCGCGCGGCCGCACCCATGTCCTCAACCGCAACATCCTGGCGAACAGCAAGCACGCCTACGCGCTGTACTGGCAGGTCCCGGACAGCCGCTGGAAGGAGAGCAAGTCCATCTTCGCCGCCTTCGCGACGACCTTCCAGCCGGCCAAGGCGTGACCGCTTCCGGCGCCCGCGCGGACCTTGACCGGCCGAGGGAGCCTTCACTAGCTTGCCCTCGTTAGGAATCTTTCCTAACGAGGCTCGGGGCCGACAGACCGAGGTGCCGCAATGCGACTGGCCGCCGCCGCCCTGATCGTGACCCTCTGCACCGCCGGGACCGCCTCCGCCGGCACCCGGGCCACCGCCCCCGGCACCGGCAAGGTCGCGGGTTTCATCCGTGTCGACCAGGTCGGCTACGCGTCCGGCGAGGCCAAGCGGGCGTACCTCATGACGACCGGCGCGGCGCCCGGAGCCCGCTTCACGGTCGTCGACGCGCGCGGCCGTCACGTCCTGGACGGAACCGCGGGTACGCGCCGGGGGCCGTGGAACTCCGCCTACCCCGACGTCTACGCTCTCGACCTCACCCGCCTGCGCCGTCCGGGCACGTACCGCGTCCGGGCGGCGGGCAACGTCTCGCCGCCGTTCCGTGTCGGCGCGGCGCGGATGTTCCGCCAACCGGCCGACGACGCGGCCGGCTTCTTCGGCACCCAGCGCGACGGCGCCGACGTCGTCCCCGGCGAGCTCGGCCGCAGGCCCTCCCACCTCAATGACCGTACGGCGAAGGTCTATGCCCGGCCCGTCTTCACCGGCCCCGACACCGACGAGATCGCCGGAAGGCTCAGGAGGATCGGCGGCCCGGTCGACGTCGAGGGCGGCTGGTTCGACGCGGGCGACTTCCTGAAGTTCACCCACACCGCCGCCTTCGCCGACACCCTGCTGTGGGCCGCGCGCCGCGACGGCGGACCGGACCGGCGGATCGACGGCGAGGCCCGGCACGGCCTCGGCTGGCTGGAGAAGATGTGGGACGGCAGGACCCGGACGCTCTACCTCCAGGTCGGTATCGGATCCGGCGATGAGCAGGGCACCTTCGCCGGCGACCACGACGTCTGGCGGCTGCCCGAGCGGGACGACTCCGACCGGGCGAAGGGTCACCGGTACCTCCGCGACCGGCCGGTCTTCCGCGCGGCGGCCCCCGGCCGGCCGATCAGCCCCAACCTCGCCGGCCGGGTGAGCGCGGCCTTCGCCCTCGCCGCCCAGGTCGAGGACCCGCGCCGGGCCCGTAGGGACCTGGCGACCGCCGCGCGGATCTACTCGATGGCCAGGACCACCCACGTGGGGGAGCTCGACACCGGGCTGCCGCACGCGTTCTACCCCGAGGACGCCTGGCACGACGACATGGAGCTGGGCGGCGCCGAACTCGCCCTGGCCGCGCAACGCCTCGGCGACCCGCGGGCGGCGGCCTGGCTGGCCCAGGCGTCGGCGTGGGCCGGGCGGTACGTCGCCCACGACTCGGGCAAGGACACCTTCAACCTCTACGACGTCGGCGCGCTCGCCCACGCCGACCTCGTACGCGCGATACGGAACGGCCACGCCCGGCTGAGCACGGCCGGGCTGGTCGCGGACCTGCGGGCCCAGCTGGACGCCGGCGCCGAGCGTGCGGGCGCCGACCCGTTCCGCGCCGGAGCGGTCTACTCCGGCTTCGACTCGGTGCCGCACTCTTTCGGGCTGGTCGCCACCGCCCGGCTGTACCGCGCCGTGTCCGGCGACCGGCGTTACGACGCCTTCGCGACGGCGCAGCGCGACTGGGTCTTCGGCGCGAACGCCTGGGGCACGTCGTTCATGGTGGGGGAGGGCACGAACTTCGAGCGCTGCCCGCAGCACGTCGTCGCCAACCTCCGCGGCCGTACGGATGGGCGGCACCCGATCGCGACCGGCGCCACCGTCAACGGACCCAACGGCACGTCCGTGTTCGAGGACGGTCTGGATGACCACCTGGACGGGATGAAGCACTGCCCGCCGGACGGCTCGGACGCCTACGCGAAGTTCACCGGGCACGGCGGCCGGTACGTCGACGACGTGCGTTCGTGGCAGACCTCCGAGCCGGCCGACGACTTCACTGCGCTCGCTCTCTACGCCCTGACTCTCACCGCCGCCGGAGGAGGCGGCTGAGGGCCGGCCTCACACGTGGGGGGCCGTTGTCATGGCGGTCCGTCCATGCGATTCTCTGACTCACGTTGTCATAGGTACGGCCTGCGGAAACACCGGCCCGACGACTCTCGTGAGCGGTGATAGCGTTCAGCGATCAGAGTGCTTCGTTCTGTTATGTGACGATCAGATTTCGATGTCGTAACCGTCGCATGTCTCCGCCTTTGGGGGCCTATACGCGGCAGCTCACGAGGAATACGTTGTGCGCCCAAACAAACGTTTCCTGGGGAGCTTGGAGAAGGTGTCGACGTGAGATTGAAGCGCACGGCGTGTATCGCGGCGATCGCGGCCATGGCGACGACGGGCCTGGCGGCCTGTGGCAGCGGGGACGACAGCGACAAGGGCGACGGTGGTTCCACCGGCGCGGCGAAGGTCAAGGGCAAGGTCGGGATCATCCTGCCCGACACCAAGTCCTCGGTTCGCTGGGAGAGCTTCGACCGCCCGGTCCTGACCGAGGCGTTCAAGAAGGCCGGCATTCCCGCCGACATCCAGAACGCCGAGGGTGACAAGCAGCGGATGCAGACCATCGCCGACCAGATGATCACGAACGGCGTGACCATCCTGGCGATCGTCAACCTCGACTCCAACTCCGGCGCGGCCATCGAGAGCAAGGCCAAGCAGCAGGGTGTCCAGACGATCGACTACGACCGTCTCACCCTCGGCGGCTCCGCCGACTACTACGTGTCCTTCGACGGCGTGCAGGTCGGCCGTACGCAGGGCGAGGGCCTGCAGAAGTGCCTCGGCGACAAGGCCGCGAACATCGTCTACCTCGACGGCTCGCCGACGGACAACAACGCCACCCTCTTCAAGCAGGGCGCGCACGAGGTCCTCGACAAGGTGACCAACTACAAGAAGGTCGCCGAGCAGGCCATTCCCGACTGGGACAACCAGAAGGCCGCGACGACCTTCGAGCAGATCTACACCCAGCAGAAGGGCAAGATCGACGGCGTCCTCGCCGCCAATGACGGCCTCGGCCAGGCCGCGATCTCGATCCTGAAGAAGAACAACGACAAGATCCCGGTCACCGGCCAGGACGCCACGCCGCAGGGCCTGCAGAACGTCCTCGACGGCACCCAGTGCATGACGGTCTACAAGCCGAACAAGCAGGAGGCCGACAGCCTCGTCAGCGTGGTCACCGCGCTGGCCAAGGGCCAGAAGCCGCAGACGACCGCGACGGCCAACGACCCGATCGGAAAGCGGGACGTGCCCTCGATCCTGCTCAAGCCGATCGGCATCTTCAAGGACAACGTCAAGGACGTCGTCACCGACGGTGGAGTGAAGGCCGCCGACCTCTGCAAGGGCGCCTACGCCGCCAAGTGCAAGGCAGCCGGAATCCAGTGACGTGAGTGGGGTGCCCGGGTGGACGAACCCGGGCACCCCGTTCGCTTGGCTGGAGCCGTTAGAGGGAGTTGCAAGCGTTGTCTGAGAATGGAACCCCCGCCCTCGAGCTGGTGGGGATCAACAAGAGCTTCGGAGCCGTCCACGTGCTCCACGACGTCGACCTCGCCGTCTATCCCGGTCAGGTGACCGCGCTGATCGGTGACAACGGCGCCGGCAAGTCGACGCTCATCAAAAGCATCGCCGGGATCTACCCGGTGGACTCCGGACGCATCCTCTTCGAGGGCAACGAAGTCCACATCGGCAGCCCGAAAGACGCCGCCGACCTCGGCATCGAGATCGTCTACCAGGATCTCGCGCTCGCCGACAACCTCGACATCGCCCAGAACATGTTCCTCGGCCGTGAGCGCAAGAGGGGCATCGTCCTGGACGAGGCGTCCATGGAACAGGCCGCACGCGACACTCTCGCGCGGCTCTCGGTGCGTACCGTCAGCTCGGTCCGTCAGCTCGTCGCGAGCCTGTCCGGCGGTCAGCGGCAGACGGTGGCGATCGCCAAGGCCGTGCTGTGGGAGTCGAAGGTCGTCGTCCTCGACGAGCCGACCGCCGCGCTGGGCGTCGCCCAGACCCGCCAGGTCCTGGACCTGGTCCGACGCCTCGCCGAGACCGGCCACGGTGTCGTACTGGTCTCGCACAACATGAACGACGTGTTCGAGGTCGCGGACCGGATCACCACGCTGTATCTGGGCCGCGTGGCCGCCGACGTCAAGCGTTCCGACGTCACCCACAGCCAGGTGGTCGAGCTCATGACCATGGGCCGTTCCGGTGATCTCGGCCTCGCCCCCGCGACCGCCGCCGAAAGCATCTGAGGTCCCCCGAATGTCCACCGAAACCCCCCGCCCGGCAGACACGGCCGAGACGGCCGAGACGGTAACCGACTCAGCCCCCGCGACGCAGACCATGGCCGGCTCGGACTTCTCCGCCGACACCCGTACGCAGACGGTGTCGACGGCGATCGACGGCTACGTGGTCAAGCTGCGGTCCGGTGACCTCGGCGCGCTGCCCGCGATCTTCGGGCTCATCGTCCTGATCATCCTGTTCTACTCGCTGCGCCCGGAGACCTTCCTCTCCAAGTTCAACCTCGCCAACCTGCTCGTGCAGGCGCTGCCGGTCACCATCCTCGCCATGGGCCTGGTGTTCGTGCTGCTGCTCGGCGAGATCGACCTGTCCGCCGGCGTCGCGAGCGGTGCCTGTGCCGCGGTCATGGCCAAACTGATGGTCGACAGCGGCGTGAACTGGGCGCTGGCCGTACTCGCGGCCGCCGCCACCGGTCTGGCGATCGGCCTGCTGATCGGCGCGCTCGTCGCCATCATCCGCATTCCATCCTTCGTCGTGACACTGGCGTTGTTCCTCGGCCTGCAGGGCATCGCCCTGAAGCTGATCGGCGAGGGTGGCACCGTCCCGATCCACGACAAGGTCATCTACGCGCTGGCCAACAAGTACATGGACGTCTGGCTGGGCTGGACCCTCGCGGTCGTCTCCGCGCTGGTCTACGCGGGCATCCAGTTGCTCCGCTGGCAGCGGCAGAACGCCAAGGGTCTCTCGCGCCGTCCCATCGCCCTGGTGCTCGTCCAGGTCGCGCTGGTCGCCGTGGCGCTCCTCGGCGGCGCGTACGTGCTCAACCTCAACCGGGCGCGTACGCCGCTCGCGCCGTTCTTCGGCGGCGTGCCGTGGGGCGTGCCGCTCGTCGCGGTCCTGCTGATCCTCTGCACCTTCGTGCTGGGCCGTACGAGTTACGGACGCCACCTGTACGCCGTCGGCGGCAACGCCGAGGCCGCTCGCCGGGCCGGCATCAACGTCACCCGGCTCCGCATGTCCGTGTTCATGATCTGCTCCGTGCTGGCGGCGGTCAGCGGCATCGTCGCCGCCTCCCGCCTCAACTCGGTGACCCCGGACGCGGGCGCGGGCAACACGCTGCTGTACGCGGTCGGCGCCGCCGTCATCGGTGGCACCAGCCTCTTCGGCGGCAAGGGCAAGGCACGGGACGCGATCCTCGGTGGTCTCGTCATCGCGATCATCGACAACGGCCTGGGTCTGCTCGGTGCGAAGGCGTACCTCAACTATCTGATCACCGGTGGCTTCCTGCTGCTCGCCGCGAGCATCGACGCGCTGGCCCGGCGTCGCCGCTCCGCGACCGGCCGCTGAACGCCGAGGGCGTTCTCGTGACGCGTCGGCGCATCCGCGGGTCGACTCAGGACGACGTACGCCGGCACAACCTCGGGACGATCCTCACCGAGGTGCACCGGCACGGCTACCGCTCACGGGCCCTGCTCACCGCGGAGATGGGGCTGAACCGGAGCACCATCGGCGACCTGGTCGCCGAACTGACGGAGGCCGGGCTCGTCCTGCAGCGCTCAGCGAGCGCGCAGGGACGGGCCGGCCGCCCGTCGCTCGAGGTGGTGCCGTGTCCCGAGGGCGTGTACGTCCTGGCCGTCGACCTCGGCGTGCGCCACCTCGCGGTGGCGCGGGTCGGGCTCGGCGGTGACCTGCTCGACCGGGCCGACGTGGAGTCCGGGCGTGACTGGAGCGACCTGGACATCACCGTGGACGCGATCGCCGACACGTGCCGGCGGCTGCGCCGGGACGCGCCGGAGGGGTCGCGCTGCGTGGGCGTGGGCCTGTCGGTGCCGGGCGTGGTCCGGCAGGAGGACGGCCTGCTGCGGTTCGCCCCGAACCTGGGCTGGATCGACCTGCCGCTCGGCGCCCGGCTGAGCGAGCGGCTCGACCTGCCGGCCGTCATCGCCAACGACGCCGATCTGGGCGCGCTGGCCGAGCACTGGCGCGGTGTGGCCGTCGGCTACGAACACGTCGTCGTGGTCTCGGGTGAGATCGGCATCGGCGGCGGCATCCTGGTCGGCGGCCGGCCGCTGCGGGGCCGGGGCGGCTACGCGGGCGAGATCGGCCACCTGCGGGTGAACCCGGACGGGCGGCCCTGCCGCTGCGGGTCCACCGGTTGCCTGGAGACCGAGATCGGCGCGGACGCCCTGCTGCGTGCCGCCGGCCGGCAGCCGGGCAGCGGCCTGGACGCCTACCGTGACGTCCTGGCCCGGGTCGCCGCCGGGGACGAGGAGTCGATCGCCGCGGCGGCCCGCGTCGCCCGCTGGCTCGGCGTCGGCGTCGGCATCCTCGTGAACACCTTCAACCCCGACATCGTGATCCTCGGCGGGCCGCTGGGCGAGCTGTACCTGGCCACCAAGGACATCGTGGAGGAGGCGGCCGCCCGGTCGTCCCTGGTGGCGCCGCGCGAGCAGGTACGCCTGGCCGCCTCCGCCCTGGGCCCGGACGCCCAGATCATCGGCGCCGCCGAACTCGCCTTCGAGCCCCTCCTCGAAGACCCCATCGGCACCCTGACCCGCCGCGCCGCGTAGAGCGGCGTACGGGCACCCTCGGCCGGTGAGGCGGAGGGCGCCCGCGGCGAGTCACCGTGCGGGGAACCGCGGGGGAAACGAGGTGTGGCGCCGGCGTACGTGGCGCAGGCCGGTGAACGCGGCGGCGAACCACACGAAGGCGAGCAGGGGGAAGACCACCCACCAGCCGGTGAACGCCGCGACGATCAGGACCACCAGCAGGAGCGGGCCGAAGGGCCGGCGGCGCGGGCCCCACCGGCCGGGAGGCCAGGGGGAGTCCGCGCGGCCCCAGTAGGCCGGCCCGATCTCCCGCGGACCTCGCCCCCGAAGAGACGGGTCACCCACGGCCGCCATCGCCGCCATGGCCGGCGTGGTGGCGGGCAGGTCGCGGGTCACGGTCCGCAGGTCGCCGACGGTTCGCGCGGACAGCGTCGCCGTCACGCGTTCGTCCAGCTCGTCGCGGGTGAGCCGACCCTGCACGAAGTGTTCGTGCAGGGCCGTCGTCACCTCGTCGCGTTCCGCGTCACCGACGCGGAGCTGCTCGGTGTTCATCGCTCAGCCACTCCCGGGTGTCTACTCGTCCTCGGCGAGCAGCTGGTACAGCCGGCGCCGCGTCTCCGACAGGATCTGCTTCGCCTGAGCGACCTGCTCCTCGCTGCCGGTCTGGACGATCTGCATGACGGCCGCGCCGGTACGCCCGGCGGTCCCGAGCAGGTCGCGCACGTCGTCGCGTACGTCCGAGGTCATCGCCTCCCAGGGGGCGTTCACCTCGTCCGCGTGCGCTTCCACGTAGGCGCGGCCGGCCTCGGAAAGCCGGAAGGTCCGGCGGCCGTCGCTCTCCTCGGCCTCGATGAGGCCCTCGTCGGTGAGCTGTTGCAGCGCCGGGTAGACGGCGCCGGGACTCGGCCGCCACTCGCCGTCGCTTCGTTCCTCGATCTCCTGGATCAGCTGGTAGCCGTTGCGCGGCTCCTCGGCGAGCAGCGCCAGGAGCGCCGCCCGTACGTCTCCGCGCCGTGCCTTGGACCGGCCGGTCGCCCACGGCGGGGGACCGCCGAACGGGCCGATGCCCGGGAAGCCCCAAGGGCCGCCGCGGCGTCCGTGACCACCTCTGCGGCCGCCGCGCGACCGCCCCGATGCGTCGAATGTCGTACGCATGTTCTTTCTCCCTTCTGAGATCGCTCTCAGATCGTTCGCGATACGCTAACGATATATCGGAAACGTACGTTGTCAACAGAGCAGTTCGATGGCTCGACGTCGAGATAACTCGTGGTATCTTGATGTCGAGACAAATCGGCGGCAAGTTAGGTGAGCCTCAGTGCTCGCCGCCGGGCCCCGTGGGGGCAGAATTCAGGACGTAAACCACCACACCCCGCGCCAGGCTTACGAGGGGGATCCGCGCTCGTCGAGCGCGCATGAGGAGGAGACGACTTGGACAGCTTCGGCAGCCGACAGACGCTCCGCGTCGGCGACGCGTCCTATGAGATATTCCGGCTGGATGCCGTCGAGGGTTCGGCACGCCTCCCGTACAGCCTCAAAATCCTGCTGGAAAACCTCCTGCGCACCGAGGACGGCGCCAACATCACCGCCGACCACATCCGCGCGGTGGCCGGCTGGGACCCCAAGGCGCAGCCGACCCAGGAGATCCAGTTCACGCCGGCCCGCGTGATCATGCAGGACTTCACCGGCGTTCCGTGCGTCGTGGACCTCGCCACCATGCGCGAGGCAATCCGTGACCTGGGCGGCGACGCGGAGAAGGTCAACCCGCTCAACCCCGCCGAGATGGTCATCGACCACTCCGTGCAGGTCGACGTCTTCGGCCGCGAGGACGCCTTCGAGCGCAACGTGGAGTTCGAGTACGGCCGCAACCACGAGCGCTACCAGTTCCTCAAGTGGGGCCAGCAGGGCTTCGACAACTTCAAGGTCGTGCCGCCCGGCACCGGCATCGTGCACCAGGTCAACATCGAGCACCTGGCCCGCGTGGTCTTCGACAACGAGCGCGTCGCCTACCCGGACACGTGTGTCGGCACCGACTCCCACACCACCATGCAGAACGGCCTCGGCGTGCTCGGCTGGGGCGTCGGCGGCATCGAGGCCGAGGCCGCCATGCTCGGCCAGCCGATCTCGATGCTCATCCCGCGCGTGGTCGGCTTCCGGCTCACCGGCGAACTGCCCGCCGGCACCACCGCCACCGACCTGGTGCTCACCATCACCGAGATGCTGCGCGAGCACGGCGTCGTCGGCAAGTTCGTGGAGTTCTACGGCGAGGGCGTCGGCGCGGTGCCGCTGGCCAACCGCGCCACCATCGGCAACATGAGCCCGGAGTTCGGCTCCACCTGCGCGATCTTCCCGATCGACGGCGAGACGGTGAAGTACCTCGAGCTCACCGGCCGCCCGGCCGAGCAGGTCGCGCTGGTCGAGGCGTACGCCAAGGAGCAGGGCCTCTGGCACGACGCGAGCCGCGAGGCGGAGTACTCCGAGTACCTCGAGCTGGACCTGTCCACCGTCGTCCCCTCGATCGCCGGCCCGAAGCGCCCGCAGGACCGCATCGCGCTCGACGTCGCCAAGCAGTCCTGGCGCACCGCGGTCCGCGACTACGTGGCCGACGACAGCGTGCGCGGCCCGCTGGACGAGGCGACCGCCGAGTCCTTCCCGGCCTCCGACTCTCCGGCGGTCGGCCATAACGGGAACGGCGACAAGCCGGCCGAGCCTGCGGCCGACTCCACCGCCGGCCGGCCCAGCGACCCGGTCACGGTCAGCCTCGACGGTGCCGAGTTCGAGCTGGACCACGGCGCCGTGGTGATCGCCGCGATCACCTCCTGCACCAACACGTCCAACCCCTCCGTCATGATCGCCGCGGCGCTGCTCGCCAAGAAGGCGGTCGAGCGCGGCCTGTCCCGCAAGCCGTGGGTGAAGACCTCGCTCGCCCCCGGTTCCAAGGTCGTCATGGACTACTACGACCGCGCGGGCCTCACGCCGTACCTGGAGAAGCTCGGCTTCAACCTCGTCGGTTACGGGTGCACGACCTGCATCGGCAACTCCGGCCCGCTGCAGGAGGAGATCAGCCAGGCGGTCAACGACGGCGACCTGGCCGTCGCGGCGGTGCTGTCCGGCAACCGCAACTTCGAGGGCCGGATCAACCCCGACATCAAGATGAACTACCTGGCCTCACCGCCGCTGGTCGTCGCGTACGCCCTCGCCGGCTCGATGGACGTCGACGTCGCGAACGGCCCGCTCGGCACCGGCTCCGACGGCGAGCCGGTGTACCTGGCGGACATCTGGCCCTCGCCGCAGGAGGTCGAGGAGGTCGTCGAGTCGGCCATCGCGCAGGAGATGTTCAGCCGCGACTACGCCGACGTGTTCGCCGGCGAGCAGCGCTGGCAGGCCCTGCCGGTGCCGAGCGGCAACACCTTCGAGTGGGACCCCGACTCGACGTACGTGCGCAAGGCGCCGTACTTCGACGGCATGGGCGAGCGGCCGGAACCCGTCGCGGACATCACCGGGGCCAAGGTCCTCGCGCTGCTCGGCGACTCGGTCACCACCGACCACATCTCGCCCGCGGGTGCGATCAAGGCGGACAGCCCGGCCGGCCGCTACCTCACCGAGCACGGCATCGAGCGCCGCGACTTCAACTCCTACGGCTCCCGGCGCGGCAATCACGAGGTGAT
>Ga0247774_1001629_pt1 | contig 11250 bp, 9 predicted proteins | sample UWRJL001104B6_FD_179933 | JGI IMG/M metagenome (GOLD analysis project Ga0247774, IMG submission 179933) | Plant litter microbial communities from Arlington Agricultural Research Station in Wisconsin, United States - UWRJ-L001-104B-6 | ecosystem: Environmental > Terrestrial > Plant litter >... | reverse complement strand
TCCAGTTGACACCTCATTGACAGCTACCGACATATTTCCCCTCCCCCACGCCACGTACCTGCCAATGACGAATTGGTCCGAGGTGCGAGCGTAGCTATCCATGGTGGGCAGGCTGAAGGCGCAAAGCATGGAGAAGCGGTCCAAGATGCCGGCTAGGAAGGCATCTGCCTTGTCCCTTGAGACTGCGTGCTTTGCTCTCGTGCCCGGATGCGTGAGTTGGTCAACTCCTTCTAATTCTTCTTGTTCTTGTTCTTGACCGGAGAGTGGTAGCTTCTCATGTACCGAGAGGTGAAGGTGGAGCCCGACTGGTTCTCGGCTGGGAAACGGCTTGGGAAGGAACGTTGCAAAGAGGCCGCACCTGCCCGAAACTTCTTTTATAATCTCCTTGGCACATACGAGAGCGTCGGCAGCAGCCACGGGAGGAAGAGGCCCTACACAAATCTCGAACTGATTCGGCGAGCATTCGGAATGACCCTGCTCGATGACCAACCCCGCCGCTTCTAATGCGAGCATACATTCTTCGACGCAACCGGCTAGGGGACCTCTCATGCAGGCGGCACTGCTCCATGTGCGCGAAAGGTGTTGGTCTTTGCTTGACAAGGGGTCCTCGGCCTTTCCCTTGCCTGTCACCGCCTCGAACGACTCGACAAGATAGAATTCAAGCTCGAAGCCGACGAGGAATACCAATGAGTGCCGCTCCCGAGCGCATGTCAAAACCCTCTCCAGACAACTCCTCGGGCACCGTTGTCGGGGCGAGGGCATCGCAAGGCTTTTATAGAGCGAGAGATTTTCGGAGACCCAGCATTGCACAGCTGCGTGGGTTGGGCTGATCATTCTCAGTGACTTCCAATCAGCGCAGATGTTTGTCTTCCCGACTCGGGTCACAAAAATGGGATCCATGGTGTTGATGGGCGTGAAACCTCCGACGCAGGAGACGTGAACACGAATTGGGCTAGAAGTTGATGCAAGAGACAGGCTGCGACTTTTCGTCGTCGTTCGAACGTATAAGAAGCCATTGAGCGAGATCCAGAACCACTTGATGAATTGGGTGTCTGGATGCGCTCTCAGGTATTTAATGAGAGGTAGCGGCGGGTTTAATCCCTTAGATTGCGGGGCTACCACTGAGTCCATAATCGTTCGAAGAGACTCCTTTACGCGCAACAGTTACGACGAAATTGCTTCGAAAGAAGGGTGAGAGCAAGGAAGGAAAGGGGTAAGAAAGAGAAGAAAGAGTGTAAGCGGACCGTAGGAGACAACCAATAACTGGGAGGAGAAAAAACTGAGATTGGGAACGTGAAGATGTCAGAGGAGGATATTTGCAGGGAGGCGTTTCTACCGAAGTGTTGCTCGGATAGAGGATGTTGGACAATAACCCACTAGGGCATCCATGCACCAAAAAGGGAAATCCTTAGTGGAGCACACCCAAACCTGGCCTATCCTTCAAAAGCGGATGGATGAATGCACAAGCGTCGCAGCCTGGCAGGGAGCGAGACAGTCGTCAGCTGTGGAAAGCTGTAGACAGATGGCAAGGTTCACCCTGGAGGGTGTATTTAGACACTCTTTCAGAAGACATGCCTTCTGTATTCCTTAACAATTCCTGACACAAAGGTATGCAATGATTTTGCATGTAAGACAAGTCCAAGCTGCGAAGACTCGCCCTAGAAGAAGAGTGATCTTACCGGAATTTCTGGAAAAGCACATTGAGACTTTGACCCATGGAAATGTTCTTTTCGATCACATAATCAAAAGTCCGGGACAAGTAGGCTGGAGTGAGTTGTTATGAGACTCGACATTCGACACAAACCGGAATGGAGGTCCCAGACAGATTTGGTGTAGAACAGAACCAAGGAGTGTAATGCCGCGGGGTTCATGTGCAAAGAAAGACCACTAGAATGAGATCAACTGTCGGCACGATGGGGATATTCGGTATCTGTGTGGTTGGACTCAGGACGCCCCATCTCAGTTATCCTGTAGTCGCGTTACGGCCAATCGTCCCCCTCCATTCTTGAGACTCGGCTTATCATTTCAGAAGCACCGCATCTCGCCACGTATTACCACTTGGCTGCATGCTTCATGTGATGTCGATCCCGAGTTGGGGTTGCAGGTGAGAGTGCAAAAATCTTACACTAGTCGGATATTGTGATTCAGCGCCATACGCGCTGGCGGCAGCATATTCACGCATATATCCTCGTCATCTTCCCCGCAATTGACCATGACAGCTTGGTGAACCTCCTCCCAAACCAAACCCTGGGTAAGAAGGCTGTGCACAAAAATACAACTGCAAGTTTCTTTCCCATACAGTAGCGTTGAAGAGAAAATCGTGGAATAGCGATCATGCCGAGCCAAATCAATCAAAACCATGCGGAAGGCGTGTCTAATGGTGAGTGCCAAGTCGAATCGTGCTGATTTGACCTAGGCTGAGCTAACCTGGGTGATCAGGGCCAGATGAAGCTCCGGTTCGCCTCCAGCCTTGGAAGAAACTCATAATCACGGCCGATACTGCACCCAAGCCACCCAATATGTCCGTCGCGGAGACTCAGATCAGGATCGACTTCGTCAGCGATGGGGGTAAGGGCCGAGGCGGCTGAAGCATCACCTTCTCCATTTCAAGCCTAGTGGTCTCCCGCACAATGGGAATCACCCATATTTCTCATCAACTGATTTTATGCGTTCTTCTGCATGAAATTTCGGCCTTTCATGTTTTGGTTTATATAGTTAGTAGTTGGGGCGGGACAAGCTGCATATACTACTGCTGGATGAAGCCGGACTTGGACTCGAACAATAGTGCAGATTAATTTCCTACCGCCTTGTCTTTATTTCTGAATTCCGAGCCCAAAAACATGTCAGTAAGCTGCCACTACATTGCTTTATGATTCAATGGCCCAATATGCGCAGAGCGAAGGCCAGACGAAGCTCTCTTCGAAATGTAAAGCGAATGAGTCTATGACTTCCTGCCCCTTTCGGTAGTCCAACGTACAAACGTCATGGACGACGGAATGGCTCTCTGAATACACCGCCCCATGCTGTCTCTTCCCTTACCTAACTTCCGAATGCCTCGAGGAAAGTAAAAAGGCCAACTGGGAAGTTTCATGAGCGGTCAATAGAGAGTACAAGCTTCCGGAACTGCATCCGAAGACTCCGCTGATACTGCCAGCCAAGATAGGCAGTAAACACAAGGAACAAAGTCGCGGAGATGCCAATTGGTATCCAGAAACGTTGAGCATAAAATATCTGCTCGTCAAAATTCAACCCAAGGGTCAAGGTCGTGTTCGGCGAGTTCCGGTCGGCCCAGTAATAAATCTTTGGCTGGTCAGTTTTCTCCTATAAAGCGAGAAACCAAAAAAATATGGGAGAGAACTGAGAGAGGGAGGGAGAGGGAAGGAGAGGGAGCAGAATTACCGATGTCCAGCAGAGGCAATTAAGAAAGAGCCCCATAAGATGGAACACTGAATGAGACCATACATTAGCACTTGCGTTCAAACTGAGGGCGATTCCTACTCACTAGTCCCTCCTATTGCCGAAACCACTGAGCCGGCGATGGCCAGAAAAAATATCGTATACCACATAATATCTGGTACGGAAAGTCTTTGCTGTCGAATCTCCTTGGCACGTTCCATAGTTAAGATCTTCCCGTCCCTTGTGGTGAGCCAGAGCTTCCAATCACAAACCCACACGACGACAAGAAGAAGTTGAGAGTTCATGAAAACTAATGGGACCATTGAGCGGCAGCTTAGGCCGACCGTAGGTGTGCTGTAACTACAATAGTGTCAACAGATGAACTCCAAGTGGATGGATATGCTGCAATAATGGTGTGGGTTATGATTGTATTTCGCTTCTTGTTCCCAAATGCAACTTACCTTGTCATGCCGCCGAGAAATGCTGGAATGATGAAGAGCAGCAAAGCGGGCACCGCAACGGCAAGAATGAGTTGCGTCCATTTCATTGGTATGATTTTGGTGTGAACGTTGGGGTCGTCGTACTCTTCTGCATACCGAGCCACCCACATTGCTTTGGATATGCCCCTATTCCACATCCATACCGACTTGTACCTTGTCGAGAAGTCAGGTCGGTACAATACTATTTTGAACGACGAGGGCAGTATCAGTCTCCGTTCTTGGAAGGAGGTTTCTGACCAACGTCGAACGTGGGCGGCGATTGAGCTTGAGCGATGGCGATGCTGGCGGCCAGACACTTCTACCAAACCGTCCTCGGCTTCCGCTGCGACGCCTTCCCAGGCGCTCGAGTTCGGGTTCGCCAGCAAAACACCGGCAACGACGGCTACGTGTCCAATGACCATCCAGAAGCAGCCAAAAGCAAGGGAATGCGATGTTCCACTGCGAATTTCGTCAGCTAGCTCAAGGCCGCAGGCCACTTTCATTAAGGGATTGTAAAACTCACGCGTCGCCAAAGTTATTCTTGATCTCAGTGATGCTGTAGAAGAACGATGACGCAAAGAAGAATACACCGATTCCCACAGCGGTACCGAATGCGGTTTGCGACTCGAGCAGGCTTGTAAGTTGACGCTTGACAATTCGAAAGGCAACCGGGCTGTGGCGACCTTGTTCGGGGAACTTGAGCTTTCCTGGAGACGCCTCACTCGGCTCATCTTTCAAGGCTTCTTTGGGTTCTTCCGCCGGGTCGACGTCCTGTATTACTTCTTTTTCGCTGCCGTCGATGCCATCCTCAAGAGAGCTAAGAACTCTCTTGGAGTGCTCCCATGCTGGGTGCTCATCCAGGTTTCCAATAAGCACAATGAGTAAGAGATGAGCCTTCCGCCGAGGACTGAGATGGCTGCTTGAACGCAAATAGTTCATGATCCTGGCATCTAGGACTGCCTCAAAAATCCCCGCCAGGAGCATCGGACCAGCCATGACGATACAAGCGACGAGCCACTGGACAGCATCGAGCAGCACAATCAAAGCGGCAAGTGGCAATTTGTAGAGCATGGTTAGATTTCCTGGGAATGTAAAGAGACTTGTGTCTGGAGACACACTTTCCGGAATCCCAAGTGACCTTCGACGAGGGATAGAGAAGCAAAAAACGACGGTTGGGACGATGAAGGCTACAAGAGGCTGGATCCAGTCGCTTTGGCGGTCAACCGACGTTTTTCTCCAGCCATTGCAGTTGTCTCGGCACCAACTGTAAGGAATGGTGACTTGGGCTGGGCCATTATCGGATCCGTTGTAGGCAGCTGTGCAAGGGTACTGGTAGCTCATAAAAGATGAAATGTTGCCCACAAGGAAGGTCTGACTAGGCTTGAATTGGACATCTCCATCGACAATTTCGAGTGACCGATTGACGGCAAGATTGCAGCAATAGAAAAAGTCTTGTCCGCCTAGGTCAGTATCGTCGGGGCCATGGTCGGATAGGTTGGCGAGCTGGCCTTCAAACAGATCGCCTAGAGACTTATAGGGGCCCGTAGCATGGACTTCAACAGCGTGAAGCACAATAGCGAGAAGGGCAATGGTGATCGCGAAGTGCATGTTGCACGAAGAAGAGTCGAGCGTACAGTTTGAATATAGAGATTCGGTGAATTCAATTCTAGGAAGGAAAGTGTTACCGACGGGCTCTATCTGTGGTTATATGTTCAAGTACCCGCCTTGGATACTGGCCCAGTGAGGCTGTAAATTGCCATGGTACATCTCAGCCCTCTGGGTGAGGCGCCGATAAGGCTTCCTTTCTTCTTAGCGAGGACGCCTTGGGCGACCCATGGTTGCCTCATATCCCTTTTCTAACCCCTTCGCCATATAGAAAGCTTATGGTGACAGACGGTGATTCCTTTGCTGAGTTTCTGCCAACCAAGAGACCGGAAGTTCTGGTGGCTTGCATGTGCCACACTTTGACTGCCACACTAGCAGCGTGGCGATAAGCAGCGCCCGTTGCGAGAGACGCGGAGTCTGTCCGGGTATCATACAATGCAGTTTTCATTGGCCTCGGTATGCATTGAGGAAAGAATGGGCGTGAAAGAAAAGGGGGTTTACCCCGTCTGCTGCAAACGGGTTCGACTATCCTATCCCAATAGCGCCAATCTTTCCTAGACTGGCATCAAACAATTTTCCACTTTGCCTTCGTCAATCAGTCCCAAAAGCTGGCTGTTTTTGATTCTGACAGGTTCAAAATCTCGTCATCCATAGCTATCAAGTCCATTCCACCAACATGGGAACAGCAAAGCCACTGGCGTCGATGCAAGGGCTCCCTCAAATGATGGGGACTTGTGAGTTCACTAAGGACCGCGACATCTTTGCAAACGAACAGCCATACGAAGTGGTTGGAAACCTGCCTCCGGAGCAGGAGGAGTTTCGCGCTAATACCGAATATGAAAGCTGCGATATTCCTGTGTTTGACTTGCGGCAAGAGTTTGACTCGCTCTCACTGGACGTCCACGGGTTCGAGTACCTCAAACGACCTGATCTTGACGGGTTCGACATCAGATCTGAGAACGGCATGCGAGACTATCTGCGTGCCGTGGTAAGATTTCTCAAGGAGCACTTCCAGACTGATGATGTTCTTGTCTACAATTACAATGTATGCGGCCGCAGCCCATTGCTCTTCCTGTAGACAAATGGCCGCTTTTCGGCTAACATCTTGGTTATCAGGTGCGAAGTTCAACCAGGTTAATGACCGCTGAAGAGTTCTCGGGCACTGAGGCTGAGCCCCAGGCCATCGCGACACAAGCACATACAGGCAAGCCGTGAACAAGAAGGAAGTAGGGGAGAACATAAGACGGGCATGCTGATAGACCCTTAGATGGTACGCTTGAGGGTGGTCCGCGCCGAATCGAGCATCAGCTATCAGCAGAAGAGTTAAAGAAATATTCGGATGGTTCTTGGCGTTCTCGCCTTGTGACGTGGGTTTACACTCTCTACGCTTGCTTACCTCACTCTGTCTTGTGTTTGGTTCGGCTGAGAAACAGAAGACTTTGGCGCCCGGTCAGGCGTGTCGAAACTGCACCACTGGCGTTCTGTGACACCAACTCCCTCGACAGTAATGATCTGCTCGCCGTAGCAAGGCCTGCCAAAGATTTCGTGGGAGAAATCTACTACGTCAAGTTCAACCCAAACCAGCGTTGGTATTGGCTTAGCAACCAGCAGCCAGATGAACTCGTCATCTTTTCTAGCTACGATTCGGAAGATGCAACAAAGAGTTAAGTCCCTGCCTCCCCCAGCCAAGACCTTCCATGGTAGTTAGCTTGGAATAGAACTGACGGAGAAAACGCATTTTAGATGTACCGCACGCTGCGGTCATACCCGTGAGTGAATTGCCACTTTCAGCTGCCAGAGCGGAAAGGGAGAGCATTGATGTCCGCGCTGTTGTCATGACAAAAAAGGCAGGATAATCATTTGACGATCACGGAAGGATTGGCTCTTGATCGATCGAGGAGTTGGCGAGCGAAGTCGATGCTGCCAGCGCGCCAAGCGGCGAGGAAGTAAATACATTTTCTGGACACGTGTTACCGATCTGCTGCATTACTTCCCTCAAGGATCCCTGAGGTGTCATGACCCTTGAACGGGTTCTTTGGATGCTGGTGTGGGGGTAAGGACACGGGTGGCAAGGTGCTCTCTCTGAGCCATTGGTGTATGACAGCGCGAGAGTCGTTTATGTAGAAAGTGGTTGGTCGCCCTGATTTTTTTCTGCCACATCCGATTGATAGCCCTGTTTTTTTCATTCTGCAACATCGAAAGCAATCTACAAGCATTGAAGAAAATTCACATGATACTAGGTGGGTGGTCAGTCGCTACTTGGACGATTGGATTAGTGGCACCAGAATTATCGTTTCTTGTGGTACTTAGTAATTAACCCCCCTCCAGACATGCACTTCATGGATGTAGGCCTACTGATGCACTTCTTGTTGACTGGAGTGTTGGGTGGCAATCCGGAGTGATAAAGTACAACTACATTCTCATCCACTCCGCTTGCCTCGCATCCCCATGCAACCCATGGGCAGAAAGTGCTCTTTTTTTACGCAATTCGTAATCGTCATGATTTACAAAACACACCACTTTTTCCACTTTTTGGCGACTAAACCGCATTTACATGTGGCTTGAACGACTTGAACTACCGTAATGACATTCGGTCCGTCACTTCAAATGGAAGACTCCAGTGCCCAAAAGCATTAGGTACAAAAAAAAAAAAGCCAAAAATAAAGGACGCCGAAAGAGCGCCCTGCATAAAAAAGACGAGCCCAAGTTGCCTGCCTGCAGACAGTTTTCCCGTTCTCGTTCATCCACACACCCACACACCTGCATACATCCACGAGCTTCGAGACACCCCCAAACTTAAGGAGAAGGAAAAGTCAATACTTGCAGTGATGCCGAAGACCTATAAAAGAGAGAAATGATAAATTGATTAATATCCAACCAAACACGGGGCGGATGGCTAAATGGAGAGGTCGGCGCAACCACGTACGATGGTTTTGGAAGCCGTCAAACTGTTCAGTCATGAATATTCGAGAATCGAAATGGTACTTTGAAGACGTATCAGTAAACATGATCGAAATTGATTTCTTTCCTTTCCAACTTGGCAAAGAAGAGAAAAATAAGATGCGTAAATGAAAGTGCACACAACTCGACTCTCCGCACATGGTCCAACTTGTAGCCACGTGACTATGCTCTGAGCCAGACAACGCACGGGCCACATTTGCCACGGGCCACACTTGCCGCGGGACCTTCCGTGTCGAGAGCGACAACAGAGACTCTTTCTCTCACAAACATCTCTTGTCTCGCGTTTGGTACCTGCTGTAGCCATATCAAATGCCTCAGACTGCTGTCGCCTCTTGTCTTCGTAGTCGATATTATGAGCTGATCGCATCATTTCCGTTCCCGGTCGTCCTCAGGCCCCCCACTCAACGCAGGATATTGTATATTGGCAACATCGCGATGCCGACTCTCACTATCATTTTAGCCCTCTCGACAGTCTTTTTTTATTCGAGAATTGCCATAGGGGGAGCGTTGCCCTCGCCGAGGGCTCCATTCACCCAGGATCATGCACAAAGAAGGGCAAGGCTGGGGGGCGTAACCTCTCTGAGTGGGCAATGTAGTCAAATAGGGGTCGACATGCTCAAACTCGGCGGGAATGCTGCCGATGCCGTATGTTGTTTCGCTTCCCATCTTATGATTAATACCCAGGCTGTTAATCGCGTGATAATTTAGGCAATTGCAACTGAGTTCTGTGTTGGTGTCATCGGTAAGCGCGACATCCAAACTTATTCTGAGGGTGGTTCTTGTGCTTACTTGAAGAAACAGGGATGGCATCAACTGGCCTTGGCGGCGGAGGATTTGCACTTGTCCGGGACTCGCATGGCTCCTACAAGAGCATGGATTTTCGCGAGACGGCCCCCGCGGCATCCTTTGCTGATATGTATAAGGACCGCGAAGACGATTCTTTATGGGGAGGTCTTGCAAGGTATGCGTGCGGCCGTCTCGAAGACAAGGAGACAAACATTGAACAAAGCTAATGAAAAGCACAGCGGCGTTCCTGGAGCTTTGCGGGGGCTCGAATACTTGCATAAAACATACGCCAAACTTCCCTGGGCAAAGCTCATTTCTCCCTCTATCGAGATAGCCCGTAACGGTTTTCGGGTGAGCCAGGACCTCGTGAACATCTTCAACGGATTGAACGACGGGGCCTTCTTGGTTCACGACCCGGCATGGGCTGTTGACTTTGCACCCCAGGGAACCCTTCTCAAGGCTGGTGATTTGTTGACGCGAAAAAGATACGCTAAGCTGCTTGAAGACATCTCAAGACACGGTGCCGATGTCTTTTACACTGGGTATGTTGCCAATGCTACCATCAGAGCATTGCAAGCAGACAAGGGAATCATGACAATGGAGGATCTTCGGGATTATGAAATCACCATTCGATCTCCGTTAACCATAAACTACCGTGACTACAAGATAACATCATGCGGAGCACCATCTAGCGGCCCTGTTATCTTGAGCGTCTTGAAAACCATAGAAGGCTACAGCGGAATGGGTGACCCTGAGATGAGGAATATTTCCACGCACCTTCTGGACGAGGCCACTAGGTTCGGGTTTGGAGCCGTAAGTCTAGAGCGTCGCTCCTCACGTACGACTCGAAAGCAAGCGCCAGTACTGACGCCAGGAGATAGAGAACACAGTTAGCAGACCCGCGCTTCTTCGATAACATCACCGAGTTTCAGGCTTCTATCATTAGCGAGGATACAGCTGCGACAATACGCTCCAAAATTTCAGGCGACAAGACTCTCCCAGAGGAAGCATACGATCCCAGCGGCATCGAGATCCTGGAGACGCATGGCACTTCGCACATTGTTGCCGCCGATGCTTCCGGCATGGCCATCTCGCTTACTAGCACCATCAACCTGTGGTTTGGCTCACACCTCATCGTCCCCGAAACAGGCCTCATCATGAATAACGAGATGAACGACTTTTCCATCCCCGGCGTTTCCGACGTTTTTGGCTTGATACCGTCTCCGTTTAATTATGTAGCCCCCAAAAAGGTACCGCAATCGTCAATGTCGCCCACCATCGTCGAGTATAAGTCGAACAACACCCTTTATTATCTTCTAGGAGGAGCTGGAGGCTCTCACATCATCACGAGCATACTACAATCCCTTTGGAATGTGCTGGATCGCGAAATGACGGGCCCACAGGCTCTCGTGGAACCAAGGTTCCACGACCAGCTTGTGCCGGACGTCATCCAGTTCGAGTATGCTTATGACAATGCGACAACGGAATTCATGGGCCAGAGGGGACATAACTTGACTTGGTCGTCTCGCTCCAGCGAGGTGCAAAGTTTGCGGAGACTTCCAGGGGGTGTTTTCGAGGCTGCCGCTGAGCCAAGTTTAGCGGATGCCGCAGGGTGTGTGACATAGGGGACAAATTAAGAAATGGTATGTTAAAATAATTTATTTGGCTTGCTCGTACTTTGGTCATGGCTCTGACAAGGAAGAAGAAAGAGGAGAGGAAGGGCTTTCAAGGCTACTGATGCCCAGGATAATTATTTGATATCGTATTTTTCGGCCGGGACGAATGGATAACGGAGAGGATTTGCCGTGCGTTGGCGCGGAGCTCCACGTTGTTGGCTGCATTAATTTCGGCGCGGGCTAGTGATAATGCGGGCGACGCGTCCGTCGCGTCCGTCGTGCCTACCGCGTCCGGTAGCTTTGTTGGCATTGTCGGTTCCGCTGCCGCCGTGGCGATCGCTGCTACGAAGCTTCATTTTCCTTATCCTTATGCGTCCCATATTTCGCTAGCTTTTCTACGGAAAGAG
>Ga0247774_1001628_pt1 | contig 11253 bp, 13 predicted proteins | sample UWRJL001104B6_FD_179933 | JGI IMG/M metagenome (GOLD analysis project Ga0247774, IMG submission 179933) | Plant litter microbial communities from Arlington Agricultural Research Station in Wisconsin, United States - UWRJ-L001-104B-6 | ecosystem: Environmental > Terrestrial > Plant litter >... | reverse complement strand
TCAATAGTACAAAAAATGGCGTCTTAACTTGGTCTTTCATCTGAAATTAGGTGAGATGTGTACAGGATGCTTGCCGATGGCAAGGCTATACGACAGGGAAGGACTAGATGATATACGTAAGGTGTTTACGTTTTCGCTTATACGAGACCGGCTTGATGTTGCTGATGGCCACCTGGTTCTGCAGTTTTTCTCGCCAAACCAAGCCTCGTCAGATGTGTCGCAAAGCGAAGGTGACACTCATGGCAGGGTGTTCAAGAGAAGAGCCCTTACCCAGCATACGGCACCAGCGAAAAAACCGTCCTTGTACGAAGATAGTCACCAACATGTTTTGGTCAATGGATCATCTTCGAGCATATCCGTCTGACGATAGCGGGGAGCGATAATTGCCCGCCACGATAGCACGAAACACGATGCGATTATCACTACACGCTCCCTCGGCCCAGATAAGCGACCCGGATAAAGACGTTGGCAAGGCTTGGAATGGTCAGCCTCGTGGAGTCGGCTTCACGTTGTGTCGGTGTAGCAAGACGAGTTTGATAGCAACTCCGTAGCGAGGTAGAGCAACATCCGTCTCTGTCTGCAGCCAGGCTCCATCTGATGTCAGCACCACGGCGCAAAGAGCACGCGGGTATGTCCAAAACTGGCTGCGGACACCTTGCACACCTTGGACACTGCAGAGACCGATGGGCTAGTGGATTTAGATCGTAACGGACAAATTACAAGCCCAGCACAGAGCTGCTGCATCTAGAGCATGCTGGTTTCGAACCAGCCCTATAGTCGGTTAGTACCATCATTCACTTCCACAAAAGCCTGCCACTCGAGCATATCCTTTCGCTCGGCTTCCTCCGGCACAGGATCCAGCTGTACCAACCCAACTAGGAAGCCAGCAATATTGGCGACAGCTATCTACTAGGATGCGACCATCCGGAGTTATTCGTCCCGCTTGACAGATATTAGGGGAGAAAAGGGATTTTTCGACCCGTCCAAGGCGAGTAGGGGTACCCGGAGCGCCTCTTCCTGGGTCCTAGAGTTGCAGGTGATGCACGAGGATGTGGCTGAGATCTCCCAGCCAAATGCGTGCCTGAGTTCTCTGGGGGTTGAGAATCTCGATTACGCCGCCGTCTGCGAAAAAGAAGCGGCCAAACTGATCAAGCCTAAAGTTGGTGAAGTCCTCGCCATGGACGGGCTCGTCGAAGACTCTATTGGAATAAGCGCCGAACCTTTTCGGGGTAGATGGCGCTGTGGGTTGCCAACAACATCTGGGCTGTGATAGATGCTGCTGCATTGGAACTTTGAAGGTCCAGAGAGATGAGGGATCCAAGTTAGACTCTCCAACTCGGTGCGACCTCTCCCCCATTTCTAATTAGGGGTTGTACTTGATAACAGTCTGGATTTCGGAAGACTGGACCGATATAGAGAGAGAAGACATGGTTTGCGTAACCAAAACAAAAGATACCTAGGATGCCAAATGCTTACCCTTTACTCGGTCTTGGTGTTTCTCAGTTGATAAGATTCAAATCAAGAATATCCCAGCGGAAAATTAGCCTGAGATTTGAAGGGGGTGGCTAGTGTACTACTTCCGTTGAGTCTAATAAGCCACAAGTATGGCGCCGCATAACGTCATCAAATCGCCGAGGCGGGCGCTACTGCGGTCGCGCTATGGTCCTTGCCAAAAACGCGTCCCAGAACCCCCCGGCACCGCAAACTTCACGTCCAAGCGGTCTCCACCGACCGTGATGCGGCCCCGCCACCGTCTTTGAGAAATACTCTCTCTTGCAACCACGATAGGGTCTTTCCTTGTTACGAATAAATTTAACGGGCTGAAAGCAGACTTCCCTATGCATCTACCGTGCGTTCGAGAGCTTCTGCCGCAATGGAAGACCTCCTCAAGCCCACCATCATCCTCAAATCGCACCCGGCCAAACTGCTAACGAGGCCCGCGGTGCTCCAACCGTTAATGACGCTCGCGAGGGAGCATCTCCCACTGTCATTCCTTGACCTCGCCTCCCCGACAGGCGACCTCGACCCGAGCCGACTGTACGAATCGCACGTTCGAGTCCTCGATCTCGAGAGTCGGCGAGGATCCGTTCCTCAGCTCCTCATAGCGCGTTTGGACGCGACTTGCTCCTTGTTCGCAGTCGAGCGACATGATAAGGACCTATACGCGGTATGCAAGCTCGGGGATTGGGTCGACCTCAGCCGGCTGGCAGAAAAAGCGACGATTGCGTGTCGGCAGCTGCTGCTGCAGACATCAGGAAGGGCTAAGCATGAGAAGTCGGGACCAATGACGACGCCAACATTGCACAAAGCTCAAAGTCGGAAAAGGTTAGCTATTGAGGCGCTTCAATCGGTGGTGAGGAAGAAGACACGGACCCAGTCTGTCTCAACACTTCCGACATTAAGCAATGGGGGTCAACCGGAGGCAGCTCCGACAGAATCCATCCAAGACCTGACATCGGCTGCCTTGGCAACTCCAGCAGTTCCAGCAGCTCCAGCGGAGGAGGTGCAATCTGCAGAGCCAGAACCATGCACTACGACCCCCCTACGCGATTCCGAACCTCCCTTACCGCCGACCGGGGAGGAGCTATGCGGGAGGATCCGGAATCAGTATTTTGAGGCATTGTATCACTCCAAGGCAAGGCGCCAAGTTTCCAGCGAATCCATATGAGAAGCTTCGCTAACACCGGCGCAGGGATCGCTTGCGTACTTTCCCAAAGGCTCTCTTTCTCGTGCCCGTGCTGCATTTCATCTCGACACTGACTCAACACTCAACATGACAGATCTGGTGGACTTCCTGAAGAGCCTCATTATGACCATGTCTCAGATAAACAAGAAGTACCAGGAAACGGTTCCAAGTATTATTCAAGAGATGAAAGGCCATGTAGAGTCGTCTGACGAGGGCAAGTCGAAGAAGAAGAGGGCACGCAAGATGAAGCTGGGAAGGAATTGCCTCTATCCGGAGGAGGACCAGCAGATTCGAACCTGGTGGGGCTCGAACAAGCCCGAGCTCAACGAAGGTGACGCTAGCATCTCCGAGAGCCAGGTCAAGTCCTTCATTTCGCTGTTGCGAACACGGGAGACACAACTGCAAATGATCCTAATGCTGGAGGTATTGGCTCTGCAACCTCTGGCTTCCACGGACAGGGCAGAGGATAGCCAGCTGCCGGGCATCGAGAACTCTGTCGAAGCCGAAGCATCGAAGAAGACAAAGAAGAAGCAGCAAAGCCTGGCGGATGCCGTGGATATGCATGCTGATCTGCTGTGCATCTGGCAGTCAACGTCGTCGAACGAAGTCCGGTTGCTTGAAGATGCTCAGGTGACGGACCACACGAGGGAGGGACAGAAGGCGCAGAGGGCGTCAGCGGAACCCTTGAGGGACTTTTGCGTTGACATCATAATGCCCTTGTGAGTGGTGGTGCCCATGCGAACCGCCTGCTCCGTAACTAACCGCGACCAGTTTCCACGCGCGTTTGCCTGAGATATGCGACTCTCTCAACAGAAAGCTGGGAGGGCCTCTCATCCCCTCGCCCCCCAGGACCAGGCAGCCGAAACCAAAACCGAAGGTGTCAGGCCAGCAAGCCAAGCCGGGAACAGCCACCAAACGGCCCATGCCGTCGAAACCGAAGTCGCTTCGCCGGGCTCTGTCTAACGAACAAGCCGCGTACGCGCGTCGCAGCATTTCTCGCGGTCCGAGCAAAGCTGTCGCCGCTCTCCTTTCCGCAACCGAGACAATCGTTCCTGGTCTCAAACGGGAAAATAGTGATTCTGTGAATCTGATGGCCATACCAAGAAGGAAGTCTGACTATGGCCTGCTAAGAGACAAGAGCATAAATGTGCTCTCGCGCAGCAGTAGCTTCAGCACAACCAACAACGATGAGGTGAAATCCAAGAAAAAAGCTCTGGTAGATGCGGAGCTGAAGGAGGCCATCTCGGCTCTTAGGAAGCCGAACCGACAGCTGGCCGGCAAGGCTGTCATGGAGGCGGTCGAGAGGCGGACGTCCGGCGGGGGGCTGTCGCAACTGAAGAAGTCGAGGAAGCCGGTGCGATTAGGAGGCGATGATGCCGTGCCGGTGGTGAAGGCGACGCCGTTTGGCAACCGGTACCGGCAGGCCGAGTTGCAGCCTGTCCGGCCCTTCGCCAGCTTGCTTCACGGGAGCGACGACGCGCCGCCACCTTCGAGCGCGTCCGTCATTCCCGCGACGGCGCCCAGACCGGGCTTCCGCGATGCGTTGGGGCCCTCCCCGGCGGTGGAGCGAGTCGAGGCTACTCCGGCTCGTCCGACATCGGCGACCCCGAAGGGCGGTCTCTTGGGCGTCTTTCCGCCATCGCCGGCCAAGGATCGCGTGGCTGCTGGCTCCGGCCGCGCTCCTCTGGCACGCACCAGGAACGGCTTCCTCGACACGCCGACTGCGGACCGCATCGCCGCTACGCCCGTGCGTCGTCCCGCGGCATCTTCGACGCCGGCCGAAGTCATTTCTGCGACGCCGCCTATCCGGAACATCAGGGACATGTTCCTCACGCCAGTGAAGCCAAGGGTGCCTCTGGCGGCCAAGATAGCCTCGGCCAAAGATTTAGAAGGAGAGAAGAAGGCTGTGTCGGTGTACGAGCGGCTGGGGTGGGATAATGACGTGGATGACTTATGACCCTCATGAAAGACGTCGCTGCATGGGAAATACGGAGATGTGGGTGGGAGGGGGATCTTGGCACATTTTTCTTTCATTCTTAGTCGGAGGAGCAAAACGTCTACATGGCCGGCGTGCGAGGATAGAAAAAGGAGTCGTGGAGTCGCTTTGGGCCGCTGATACTTTCCAGGGCGACCATACACTGGCAGCATGTGTTGGAGTTTAGTTTTTTTCTTTTCCAAGAGAGCATCGGTCGGGGAGAGACCCCGGGCAAGTGTCGTTTGTGAAGAGCACGTAAATATACGGTATATGTGTGCATCGGACACAAATGCAACGGTTCCAAATCTACGCGTGTCAAGATGGAGTTCCACGATGGACTCTTCTTCGCTTGGCGGTGGCCTTAAGAGGTTAGCCGCGGCATGAATACCTACGTACATCAATCCTTCCTCTTCTCAACCATAATTAGAGGCAAGTCTCTCACGTCTACATGTTCTTGCGTGGCTAGGTCCACAACCCGCACGCCTTCGATGCCCATGATGCCCTCCTTGACAGCCAAGAACTTCAACTCGGCCACGTGACAGGTCCCGGCGGCAAGGGGCCCGATCCTCGCGTCGGCGCTTAGGCAAACCACGTCGGTCGAGTCGACCACGGACGACCGCTGCATGGCATGCACAATGTTCTCATCCAGGAAGGCGTCGGCCACCTGGTTGTCCTTCTTTCGCGGAGCGCCACCCGCGGACGGGGGACGGATCACGCGCAGCACGTCGTTTCTCCGGCGCTTCGGCAGGGCGATGAGGGCCAGTTTGCGCGGCGACCGGACTGCAATTGCGCCGCCCTTTTCGGAGGCAGAGGAGGAGGAGGAGGAGGAGCGGTTCACGACGTGGACGGTCCAGGTGAAGACGTCACCCGGGTAGACCGGACCGGCCGGGGCGCTAAAAGTCATGGTGATGCCGAGATCCGGGATGGTAGTCTCGGCGGTGTGGGTGCTGGCCTCGAGCATGGGGAGCGAGTCTGGCCGCGAGACGGACTGGGCCACGAGGGGAGTCTCGCCGCCGCCGATGGAGAGTGCCGAGGGTCGGTTGGAGCGCTGGATGGGCTGCATGGCGGGGCCGAAGCCGGGGTTGACTGGGACGGTGAAGTCGAGGCCGGTGACCCACGAGAGAGATAGCTTAGGCTGACACTTGTCGCTCAGGTACAAGGTAGCCTCAATGGTGATGTTGAGATCGCGAGAGGGGTTCTTGGCCATGTCGTCGACGTTGGTCGGGGTGAGCCGGTAGAGTAGCGTTATGTGATCATAGGCAACACACTTCGTCGGGACCGAGAGCCCCGCCGGCGAGTTTAGATCCTCGACGTTCCCACCGCGAATGGTGGCGTCAACCTTCTCCAGCGTGATGGCGCAGAAGAAGTGCGTCGTGAAGTCGATCTCAAGCATGGCGATCAAAGCAAAAGTAGCGGGAACCGTACTTGGACGGGATATTCGCACGCGCGAGTGCACCGCCGGCGCGATCCCGCGCTTGAATTCCTTCTGCGCCCGGATGGACTGGCTTAGCTCCTTGCGGTCGGTCAGCGGCGCCACCCTAGAGACGCGCAAGGCCGATAGATGGGGCCGGATCCCTCCCAGAGCCGCATCGTTCCCGAACGCCTCGAGAAGGTTGAGACCGGAAGGGCGGCCACTTTGCAGGTACCCGCCGCGGCCGGCGCTCTTCTCCGCCGGCTTTAGTTTCGCCGAGGCCGTGAATACGGCAGAAGGATGGCGGAGTCGTAACCGTGGCCGGGCGAGGAATACCGGGAGTTTCCAGATGGCATATACGTACTGATCGTGGTCCTCTTCCTCGTCCGCGTCGCTAAGGGCTTCGTCGTCAACTACGATGAATGGGTCGTCAGTTTCCTCGACGGTGCCGGAAAAGATGACATCGTGGCCCGGTGGACCTGGGCTGTCGCGGTCTGGCATCCCAGGTCCCGGCCTGTTGACTATGGATGCTTCTAAAGAGATGAGAAGTCGCGATAGGTGGGACTTGAGAGCTGCGGTTTCCTCGGCCCATGGTGTCCTTAGTATGAGGAGAACATCAACCGTTTCATCTTTCCGTTCCCTTCGATTAGCTCGATGGTGTCTGTCACTCGAGGAATCAGGAAAGAAAAATATTTACCGAAAAAGAGTAAGTCCCTCTTGGGTATGGCATCCAACAGCGAGCCCGATCCTTCAGAGCTCTCGAAGGCTTGTTCGAGGTTTATGTTTGTTTCAGAGGGTACCATGTATGTGAGGTACGATTGCTCCACGAAACGAGCATCCGCGTCTTCGGCCAAATCGTCATTTTCTGGAACTGCCATTCTGGAGAATGGCAGGGGAGTTTAGACGAGTCGAAACTCGGTAGCCTAGCAGTCTTGCCGATATGGATGGCAGTGGCTTCGAGCGAGCTATTCCCACTACGAGTGCTGAACCTTTGCAGTAGTGACTTTGTTCGTCCCGGACTTTTTTCCTGGGGTAAGTGTGGGAAGACAAAGCGATCAAGAGCGATCCAAAGCGGAAGACTCTCTGTTTGGTTTGCCAGAGCTACCGGTGTTCAGCTAATCTTCCCAGATTCTTGCTTAAATACTGAACGAGGTTTAACACGGACAAAGTGTGTCCCTAATATCCAGACTCAGGCACCTGTTCGCTGCTTCTTTTAGGTACTAAGTCCCCTAAATCCTGATGCCTCGCACGCCGGAATTCTCAACGGTGAATCAAACATTGTCTTGCGGCTAATTCTCGGGCTGAATTCTACAACACGTCCTTCGATATCGACCTCACTGGCTCCCGAGCTCCACCCCATATTAAAACTTCGCCTTTTGGCCGACGCGACAGGAACTCTATCTCTACGCAAATTTTTGGCCAACTCCCTCTCCGGCCACCATAGCATTGTTTTGCCATTTGGGATCCTAGGGCCGACGCTGCTCCGATGAAGGAAGGAATTCTTGCTGTCTTTATGGTCTATTAGGTCGCGATGAACGGAGTTGCTGGCCCTTATGGGCACCCACCACCGGCGCCTGTCGCCTGGCAGGAAGCTCGCACGCCGGATGGTCGCTCGTACTACTACAATTCGATTACGAAGGTTACGCAATGGACGAAGCCAGAGGATTTGATGGGCCCGGCTGAGGTGAGTAAATCCAAGCTAGCCTTGCCTTCGTCAAGGAGACTCGCAGCTAATCCCCACGCGTCGCAGAGAGCACTTGCAAACCAACCATGGAAAGAATATACGGCTGAAGGCGGTCGGAAATACTGGTATAATACGGAAACCAAACAAAGCTCTTGGGAGATGCCTGAGGTCTATCGTCAAGCTCTGGGGGTTCCCAGTGGGCCAAGCACCCCGGCGTAAGTTGAAGTTGCTGTCGCATACTTTCGCGAGCTTGAAAACTAACGGTTACTAGGTCTGCCACGCCAGGCGCTTCAAGCGGATTTCCGCCGCCCGGCAACGAACGAAACCGAGACTATCGCGACCACCGAGATCACCGAGACTATCGAGACCGTGACTATCGAGACAGAGGAGACCGAGACCGAGACCGAGACCGAGACTATCGAGACCGCGGAGATCGAGAACCTATGAAGGACTCGCGCCTGCTGACTTTCGGTAACGAAGCACAAAACGCATTCGTACCCGCGAGCAATGAGCCCGAGTATGCGAACCAGGAGGAGGCAGAGGCGGCCTTCGTCAAGATGTTGCGTCGATGTGGAGTACAGCCTGACTGGACTTGGGAACAGACTGTCCGCACCACACTCGAGGATCCCCAGCACCGGGCTATCAAGGACGCGAGGGAGAGAAAAGCGGCCTTCGAGAAGTTCTGTCGTGACGCGATAAGTCAGGATAAAGCGCGTGCGATGGAGAGACTGACCAAGCTCCGTACCGATTTCGAGACAATGCTGAAGCGGCATCCCGAGATCAAGCACTACACGCGCTGGAAGACTGCTCGCCCCATGATCGAAGGTGAAACCATTTTCCGATCTACCAACGACGAAAGTGAGCGCCGCCAGCTCTTCTGCGAGTATAAGATTGCCCTGAAGCAGGAATACGTCGAGAGGAAAGCTGCGATGCGCAAGGAAGCCATGAGCGGCTTAATCGACTTGCTGACCCGCCTTAACTTGGAGCCCTACACGGGCTGGTCTCAGGCGCAAGGCATCATCCTGGCCACCCCGCCATTCCAGAATGATGAGAAGTACAAGACACTCAGCAAATTCGACGTCCTGACAGCCTTCCAAAATCATATAAAGGCCCGTGAGCGTACCTTCAATGATCAGAAGCAAGAGGAGAAGAACAGGAAGTTCCGCCAAGAACGCCAAACCCGAGACGCTTTCATTTCACTCCTCGAGGAGCTAAGGCGTGATGGCAAAATCAATGCCGGGACCAAATGGAGCCAAGTTGTGCACATGATAGAGAATGAGAAGAGGTACACCAACATGATGGGCGTATCGGGCTCCACCCCCTTGGAGCTTTTCTGGGATGTTGTTGAAGAGGAGGAGCGCCGTCTTCGTGGCCCCAAGAATGACGTCGAGGATGTGGTCCAGGTAAGTCAATCGCTTTCAAACAATGGCGGAGCCTCACCTACACCTGCGAGAGACCACACGTCTGACGAGCTACATAGGACAAGCGGTTTGACATGACCCCGAAGACTACGTTCGAGGAGTTCCTCGCCGTTGTGAAAGATGATCGACGCACTGCTAACATTGATCGCGTCACTCTGAGTCTCATTTTCGACCGGGTAAGTAGTTGTAAACCGAGTAGCTTAGGTCGGGGCAGGAAGATGCTAATGTGCCGTAGCTCCAGCAGAAAAAAGCCAAGATCTCGGATGACGACAAACATTCGGAACGGCAACAGAAAAAAGCCGCCGACGGGTTTAGGTCATATTTGAAGCACCTGGAACCGCCCATTGCCATAGATGACAATTATGACAAGGTACGGTCCAGACTGTCTCGTAGTGACGACTTCCAGGTCCTCGCAAATGAAGATGCCCGTCGTAGCGTCTTCGACAAGCATCTAAAGCGCCTCAAGGAGCGGGAGGAGGACATGGAGCGAGATCGCCAAAGGCGACGCGACCGGGGGTCCATCGACAGGGATATCCACCGAGAAAGAGACCGATCCCGAGGTGAGCGATCTCATCGTAGTGGCCGTGCTCGACACAGTCATACTCCTGAGGTGGACCCTTATGAAGCAGATCGCCGCAAGGCTATTGCTGAGCGAGAGCGCAACCATCGGAAGTCTACTATGGCCGAGAGCCTGTTGAGCACAGATCGTCGGTCCCCGCCGCCTAGACGGGATAGGGAGCGAGACCGCGACCGCGACCGTGACCGAGACCGAGACAGGGAACGAGACCGACCCCGTGACCGAGAACGCGACAGGGATCGAGATCGGGATCGTGAACGTGACCGAGAACGTGACCGTGACCGTGACCGTGACCGAGATCGCGATCGGGAACGGGACCGTGACAGGGAGAAGGATCGTGGGGGAGATCGCGAACGAGATCGGGATCGTCGTGAGCGAGACCGTGATCGGGGCCGCGACCGCGAGAGGGACCGTGATCGGGAAAGGGATCGAGAACGAGATCGCGACCCTGAACGCCATAGGCCCCGGCGAGAAGACGACAGCTTCTATGACCGAGAGCGCCGAGATCGCGAGGAAGAGCGAGAGCGGATATACCGCCGTCGGGCCGAGCCGGGCAGCTCCCTCGACGAGCTCAACTATGACGAACGCCCCTCCACCGCCTCCCGTCGACGCAAGGCCGAAGAGGATGACGATCGGAAAGATCCTAAGGTAAGAACAGCCCAGTGTAAACACGCGAAAGTTTCCTTCTTGTGCATGCGAAGGCGAATAAGACCCGAGCTAACGAATGATTTAAAAGCGGCTCAAAAAGGACGATGGAACACCCCGAAAGAAGTCTCCGGCCCCAGCTCCAGCTCCGGCTCCGGCTCCGGCTCCGGCTCCGGCTTTGGCTCCAGCTCCGGCACCGCCTCCTCCCATGGATGTGCATTCGGGAAGCGAGGAGGGGGAGATCGAGGAGGACTAGGGACCACGACAGGCATTCTGATGCATTGGAGTGTACGTAAACTAGAAAATGTGTTTGCCCATTTTTCGCGACGAAATGACCACGCGACTCATTGCAGATATTTGGCTCGGTTCTACGGACTGGCTGGCATGACGAGACTGGGCCTCCAGACCAGCTAAAGAAGTTTGAAGCAAGGCAGCGAGGACAAGTATGACGCCGGAGAACTGTCCGGAAACAAGGCTTTGCTAGTACGTTCCCTTTCACAAAGCCACCTGAGGCTATGCCGTCCGCCCCTTAATATGTAGTGTCACCTGTTTTCCCCCCCAATATTTGTACAAGTTGATTCGAGGAAGAGCAAAAAAAGGACGTTTATTTTCCTCATTTTATAATGCGTTCTGCTATATCTTCATATATATGCAGAAGATCCGGTATGGATATCCCATAACCCTTTGGTGATGACTGACGGCAGCCCATCCTACTTGACCCGTTGACCTGTGGTTTCTTCCCCTACCCCGCCAGAGCATATGCCGCCGTGGCATGCCCTTAAAAGAACGGTATAGTTTGCCCCTCACATCCCCCGGCTTTCTTGACTCACTCAGTAGTATGCTTGGTTTTTCTT
>Ga0247774_1001627_pt1 | contig 11255 bp, 10 predicted proteins | sample UWRJL001104B6_FD_179933 | JGI IMG/M metagenome (GOLD analysis project Ga0247774, IMG submission 179933) | Plant litter microbial communities from Arlington Agricultural Research Station in Wisconsin, United States - UWRJ-L001-104B-6 | ecosystem: Environmental > Terrestrial > Plant litter >... | reverse complement strand
GCGCTACATCGCGTATCACGGCGCCTATCAGCGTTCGCTCGGACGCTCGGCCGTGCTCGAAGCGGCGATGACCAAGATGCACGTCAGCGAATGCTGGGTCAAAAACTGCGAGGACGCGATCCAGGTGCACGGCGCGTTCGGCTACATGACCGAATCCGAGCTCGAACGGGAATTGCGGGACGCCCTCGGCAGCCGCATGTTCTCCGGCACCAACGAAATCCAGCGCAACCTGATCGCCGCCCTCATGCGCTGAGCGCAAGGCCGGGCTCATTGTCTGAATGAGAGACAAGTGGGCCTGTGCCGGGATCAGGTGGGGAACCGGGTCACGGAACGGCCCCGTACGGTGTCTAGAATTCCCTTCGAGGAAAACCCCTCGCAGCGGCGCAAGACGCGCCAAACGGGAACCCCATGTCAGCCAATCCCTATGCGCCACCCAAGGCGAATGTCGAGGACGCTGTCGATTTCGAGGCCCCGCCGGACGTCCTGAAGAAAATCCGCAATGCCGCTGTCGCGGGCGCCATTTCCGGTGGCCTCACGCTGCTGCTCACCGTGCTGACGCTCGGCAACGTGCACCTCGTCAGCTTCATCAACGCCTGGCAGTTCATCGACGTGGCGCTGATTGCAGGACTCGCTTACGGCATCTACCGCAAGAGCCGTGCATGCGCGGTGATCCTGTTCCTCTACTTCGTCGCGTCGAAGATCATGATCGTCGCGTCGACCGGCAAGGCCAGCGGACTCGTGCTCGCGCTCGTGTTCTTCTACTACTACGCACTCGGCATACAGGGCACGTTCGAGTACCACAAGCTGCGCAGGGCACACCTGCAGTACACGTAGCCCGCGTCGATCGGACAGGGTGCCGACGAGACGAGTATTCTCCCGACACTCGAAGCCACTGTCCGATCGCGCCGGATGTCCACGCCCGAACCCGATACTCACCTCGCCCGCGCCGGCGGGCTCGATGCGGCCGGAAATCATGGCGAGGCCATCAACGAGCTGGCCCGCGGCACCCGCAAAGGCGACGCCCGATGCACTCGTGCCCTGGGCCTGCGGCTGCTCATGGGCGATCGCGCGCCCTTTCTTCCGCAGGATGGGCTGCGATTTCTGGACGATGCCTGCGGTCGAGGTCTACCCGAAGCGGCCGCGCGGGCCGCCGGAATTCTCGCGCTCGGTGTGCACGTGGCGCCGAACTGGCCCTTTGCGCTGGAGTGGCTGGTTCGTTCGGCGAGCGCACGCTGGCAGCCAGCGCAACGTCAGCTTCTGGCTCTGTGCGACGATCGCGAGCTCGCCACGCACGCGGCTCGCGACTCGACGAACGTGGATTGGCGAGCAGTCGCCGCTGCCGTGAAGCTGGACGACTGGCGTGCCTCGCCAGCGCCTCATTTCAAGAGCACCGATCCGCGCGTCGTGACCATTCCGGGTTTCATTCGCGCCGAGCTCTGCGACGTGCTCATCGAAAGTGCCCGTGGCTCACTGGAGCGCGCACGAGTCTATGACGCGTCGAGTCGCAGAGACCTGGTCGAGGCCCATCGCAGCAACAGCATCGCCAACTTCAACGTCGACTCCGTCGAGCTCGTGCACTCGCTGCTCCAGGCGCGAATGTCGGCGGCGTGTGGGGTTTCCGAACGGAAGATGGAAGCGCCGACCGTGCTTCACTACTCTCAGGGCGAGCAGTTCCAGAACCACTACGACTTCGTCGACCCGGGCTCGACCACCGATTACGCCGGCGAGATCGCGCGCAACGGCCAGCGCATCATCACGTTCCTCGTCTATCTGAACGACGACTACGACGGCGGCGAAACCGCCTTCCCGAAACTGGATATTGCTCACAAGGGCCGGCGAGGCGAAGCACTGTTCTTCACCAACGCACTCGCCGATCTGTCGCCCGACCTGCGCATGCTGCACGCGGGGCGACCGCCCATTCGCGGCGAGAAGTGGATCGTCTCGCAGTTCGTGCGCAGTCGCGCCACGCGCTGAGCGCGTTGGCGCACTCCTGTGACGGCCGACAGCGGCAGAGTATGCTCTGGCGCTCACTGCGCCGCCTGCAACGCGCTCGTCCCGCTCAACAACGAGGAACTCCGTGAACCTTCGCTCGCATCTGAAGCTCGCCGCTCTGCTGTCATTCGTCACGAGCGCGGCCGTCACCGCGCAGACCTCGGCGCCTCCGGCGGTAAATCCATACGCTGCGACAGACAGGATCTTCGAGGAGTTCTGTCTCGACGCCCACATTCCTGGCCTCGTTTACGGCATCGTCAGCGACGGCAAGCTGGTGCACGTGCGCGCGTTCGGCGTGCAGGATCTCGATTCGAAGCGACCGGTCAATGCCGATACGTTGTTCCGGATCGCATCGATGACCAAGGCATTCACCGCGCTCACGGTGTTGAAGCTGCGGGATGACGGCCGCCTGCGCCTCGACTCGCTCGCAGAGGAATACGTACCCGAGCTGCGAGGATGGAAGTACCCGACGGAAGACTCCCCGCGCATTCGCGTGCGGGATCTGTTGAACCACGCAGAAGGCTTTGTCACCGACGATCCGTGGGGCGACCGGCAAACACCGCTGCCCGAGGCGGAATTCACGAAGCTGCTGCGCGAAGGCGTTCCGTTCACGCGCCCACCCGGCATTGCGTATGAGTACTCGAACCTGGGCTTCGCCCTGCTCGGACGCATCGTCACCAACGTCTCGAAGAAGCCCTATCCGGACACGATCACTCAAACGCTGCTTCGGCCGCTCGGCATGGAATCGTCGGGTTTCGTTGCGGATGCCGCGCCCAGAGAGCGCCGCGCGTTGGGATATCGCTGGGAAGACGATGGCTGGCGTCTCGAGCCAACGCTCGGCCCCGGTGCGTTCGGCGCGATGGGTGGCCTGCAGACCAGCGCAAACGAATACTCGAAGTGGATTGCGTTTCTGCTGTCTGCGTGGCCAGCGCGAGACGGAGCGGATGCAGGCCCCGTGAAGCGCGCAACCGTGCGCGAGCTTTCGCAGGGCTCGAATTTTCCGCGCGTACGCGATCGCTTCGGCCGTAGCGGCGCGACCGCGCCCTGCAAGCTCGCAATGACCTACGGCATGGGCATGATCGTCTCTTCCGACTGCGAGCTCGGGCTCACGATGAATCACGGAGGCGGCTATCCCGGTTACGGCTCACACGTGCTGCTCCTGCCAAATCGCGGCGTCGGCATCTTTGCGCTAGCCAATCGAACCTATGCGGGCCCGAGCGGGCCGGTGTGGGATGCTGCCGTGTCGCTGCTCAAGGCAGGCGCGCTGCCCGCCGAACGCACCTACGCCGTCAGTACAGACCTCGCCACCGCCTATCGCGCGGCCGGCGACATCTATGCACGGGGAAATATCGCATCGGCTTCCGAGCTGCTCGCGATGAACTTTCTACTCGACCGCGATGCCGACGGCAGAGCGCGCGATCTGGCGAAGCTCAAAGCAGCGGTTGGCGATTGCGATTCGTCGTCGCCCGTGACCGCAACAGGGGCGCTCGCCGGCGAGTTCACCTGGCGTTGTGCGCATGGTCGAGTGAAGGGCAGCGTGCTGCTCGCACCGACGCGGCCGGCCAGAATTCAGGAGTTGAAGCTCGAGTCCATTGCACCCTGAATCGACTGCAACAGGCCGGGGCGTTCCCCGGTCTCCTCATCTGCACCCGTTATGGAGGCTCCCATGAAAGCTCGTCGTAATCTGCTCAAGGCAGTGGGCTCCGCAGCACTGCTCAGTGCCCTGCCCTTCGGCGATTCCATCGCCCTGGCGCAGAACAAGAAACCGAAAATCGGCGTCATCGGCTCCGGCAACGTCGGCAGCGCGCTCGGGCGCACCTGGGCGAAGGCCGGCTATGAAGTCATGTTCTCGTCACGCGACCTGGAGAGCGACAAGAAGCTCGCCGCCGAAGTGGGCTCGAACGCCCGCGCCGGCACACCGCAGGAGGCCGCCACGTTCGGCGAAGTTCTGCTGTTCGCCGTGCCCTATCGCGCGTTGCCCGATCTCGGCAAGACGCTGGCCGGATCGCTCAAGGGCAAAGTTGTCATCGACGCGTGCAATCCGTTCCCCCAGCGCGACGGCGATATCGCAAACACCGCACGTGAGAAGGGTGCGGGTCTCGTGTCCGCAGAGCTGCTGCCGGGTGCGCGCATCGTCCGCGCGTTCAATGCAGTCGGCGCGGCTCGCATGGGCGCGGCACACGAACAACCCGGTCACATCGGCATGCCGGTCGCGAGTGACGACAAACAGGCGATCGAGATTGCGTCCCGGCTGATCCGCGATATCGGTTTCGAGCCGGTCGTGGTCGGCGGGCTCGCGATGGGCCGACACCTGATGCCCGGAACGCCGCTCGCGGGCGAGCACACGCCCGATGAGGTTCGAAAGATCGCCGCCACGCTGAAACCGTGAGCGGCGGCCCTTCGCTCTGGTTGAGAGAAGCGCGGCGCGCTCAGGAAGACAGGTAACGCGCCGCTGCGAGATCCTGAACGATGTGTCCGAGCGACTTGTAGAAAGTGGTCTCCGAAGTCTCTCGACGCCCCGCCACTTTCCCCGCCAGCACTTCACCGATCTCGGCGACGATGTGATCGTCGTTCACGAGCCCAGCGGCCTTCGCATTCAGAAACTCGGCCGCCTGCGCGAGCGCCGACTTGCGGCTATCGACGACATACCGACTCGCAACGACGAGATCCGAGTCCACCTCGACCGGTCCTGCAAAGCTGGAACCGACGGCATTCACGTGCGTGCCCGGGCGAACCCATTTTCCCAGCAGAACCGGAACCGATGACGTGGTGACGGTGCAGATCACGTCGCTCGCGCGCGCGGCATCCTCGGCGCTCTCTGTTGCTTCGATGGCGAGTCCCGTCGCTTCAGCCTGTTTACGTGCGAACACGCTGGCTCGTTCCAGCGAACGGCCCCAGACGAGAATTCGTTTGTAGGCGTGCATCGCGGTCAGCGCCTTCAAGTGCGATTCGGCCTGCGTTCCATGGCCGAAGATCGCAAGGGTTTCGGCATCGGGACGGGCAAGCGCTTCCGTGGCGACGGCCGTCGCGGCGGCTGTGCGAACGGTCGTGATCGCTTCGGCATCGGCGATGCAGACCGGTTTGCCGCTCTCGCCGTCGAACAACGCAACCATGCCGTGATGCCGCTGCCGAGCTTCGCTTCCAGGCACTGGATACACGCCGAGCAGCTTCGCGCCAAAGTATTCGCCTTTACCCAGCACGCCGGGCATTACGCCGAACAGGCGTCCCTCGCCGATCTGGACGATGTTCCTGAGCGGCTGGGTGATCTCGTTCGTCGAAAGCCCGATCATCGCTTCGCGGATGAGCGTGATACAGACGTCAGGCGTCAGACGCGCGAAGACTTCGTCTGCGTCGATGAATCTCATGAGGCCGCTTCAGGTCGAGCGGTCGGGCAGCGGCCGCAAGCCTTGCCGAAACTCGGCGCACCGAGTCACGTAATGCGAGCTGGCACGAGCGATCATCTCGAGATCGCGAGGCGTCACGTCGCGCACGACCTTCGCGGGTGAACCCATCACTACGACGCCGTCTGGAATGACTGTGCGCGGAGTAACGAGGGAGCCGGCCGCGATGACACACGATGAGCCGATCTTCGCCCCGTCGAGGACGATTGCGCCGTTACCGACGAGGCTCTTCGCGCCGACCTGGCAACCATGCAACAGCACCATGTGGCCGATGCTGACATCCTCGCCGATCAGCGTCGGCATGCCAGGGTCTGCATGAACGACCGAGCCATCCTGGACATTGCTGCGCGCACCGACTTCGATCCACTCGGAATCACCGCGCAGCACCGCCTGAAACCACACGCTCGCGCTTTCACCGAGCCGCACCGTCCCGATCACCTGGGCGGACGGGCAGACATACCAACCCGTCGCCCCGAGGTCGGGAACCCGATCGTTCAACGCGTAGATCACGGTGCGCTCCAGCCAATGGACCGAGACTTGCTTTCTAGCATCGCGCGCGTCGAACGGACAGCGCTACCGAACCTTGTATGTCTTTTCGAACATCGGCGGCAGGCCGCCATCGCTCGTGATCACGCGATGCTTGAACAGCCAGCGGCCGTTGCGCTTGACGAGCGTGTCGTGCTCGCGTCCCTGCTCGATGAACTGGGGAACGGCCTTGACGGTCTCCGAGTTCACGCCCGTCCACAATACGTCCGCCGTGGCGGTGGCGCCATTCACCACGACCTTGATGTTCGACAGCATCATGCGGAACGTGCCTGGCCGGTGCGGCGTGCCTTCGGCCGTTTTCTTGTACAAATCCTCGATGCCCTTCTGGCCCTGCGCGACGAGGCCGTTCACGTCCAGCACGCCATCCTCGACGTAGAAGTCGCCGAAGTCATGGCCGCCGGAACCGAGCTGGCCGTAGTAGTCGACCAGCAGGTCTTCGATCTGCGCACGATCGAGCAATGTCGCGAGCGATGTGACCGGATGTTCGGCGTGAGCGCGCACGGCGGCTACGGTGAATGCGAGCGCCACGGGCACGAGAGCGATACGACGGAGTTTCATCGAAAGTCCCCCTGTTTTATTGGAATGAGCCGTGCCCTTCTTAGCACGGATCGCGCCACGCGGAATCAGTCACGTCGCTCGATGACCACGATCTCCGCGTTACGCTCGACGTATGACGCTTCCAGCGCAAACTGATCCGCGAAGCGCTACCCGGAAATCGCCTTCCAGCTGGTGTCGTCGAAACACGTAGACCCGTACGTTCGATATGCTTGCGCACATGAACACCGCCGCAGATCTCATCGCGAAATTCAGCCTCGTGCCGCATCCCGAAGGGGGTTGGTATCGCGAGGTGCATCGCTCGAACGAACGTGTGGTGACGCCACGGGGAACGCGCGCAGCGCTGACCACGATTTATTTTCTGCTCGAGCGAGCGCAGGTCAGTCGCTGGCATGTCGTCGCGTCGGATGAGATCTGGCATTTCTATGCTGGAGCGCCACTCGAGCTGCTCGTCTATCGGCCAACGGCACGCACGCTCGAGCGTCAGGTGCTCGCGACGCCGTCGGGCGAACACCAGCCCCTCGGCATCGTGCGCGCCGGCGAATGGCAGGCTGCACGCAGCCTGGGTGACTGGTCGCTCGTCGGCTGCAACGTGGGGCCTGGATTCGAATTCGATGACTTCGAGTTCGTGACCGAGACCGAAGGCCATGCGGACCACTTCACCGGCGCCATGACGCCGTTCCGCGAGCTGCTTTAGCGCCGTCTCGTTCAGTGGTGCGTCGGAATCTGTGGCATGTCTGCGCGTGCCGACGACTTGCTACACCAGTCCCTGCGTGAAAAAGTGCCTGACCGCAGGCACATGTCCGGTGGGGGAGCCGGGTGAACAGTCAGAACAGGATGAACGCGGGTGCTGAGTACGTTGCCTACCGAATCTGGGCGACGCTTCAGGACGAGCGCGGCATTCATCCCGAATCGCTGCTCGCCTGTCTCGGCGCTCTGGCCGGCTACGCGTGCCAGGATTGCGTGCGCAAGACTTCCACTCTGCGCACCAGCGACGCGCTGAATGTGCCGCTCATCGAGAGTCCGCTGTCGGTCTGGTCGCTCGTGGGGCTCGCGGTTCGCAAAGTCGGCGCGCCGCTTCCGGATATCCAGAACATTCTCGGCCACGTGACGCAGACAGTGGGAACGTCTGCGTTCGGCGTGCCGCGCACGCCGGAGGAGCATCAGCCGGATCACCTGCCCATCGTTTATCTGAAGCAGCTGTGGCCACAGATCCTGCCGATCGTAAAGAGGTTCTGCAGCAGGCCCATGCAGGTGCCAGTGTTGTTTGGCATCGCCATCCAGCGCGCGATCGAGCAGACACAGCACGCGTTGAATCCCACGATCGGCGCGAGCATCGCGATGGAAAGCGCAGTTGCGATGTCCAAAGCGATGCTGCCCGTATTCGACACCACGGAGAATGCAGAGCGCCTGACAGCAGAGTTGCCGCCTCCAGATGTGATTCGCGCGGACGTGATTCGCGCGACGCCGCCGCGCAAGCGACGGAACAGCGAGCGCGAAGCCGATGCGCCGAGCATCCGCGCCTTCGCGGCGCGCGTGCCGCCGGCGGCGCGCATCGTGATGATCATGTCCGTGGCGTTCATCACTGTCGCGACCGTGATGCATGAGCCGTATCGGCCGAGTGTGCAGGTGAAACCAGCAATCGAGGCGGGCGCGCGGTTCGAAGGCAATACGCGGGTTGCAGAAGCGTCGCTGCAACCTGCAGACACGTTTGAGCAGGACGGAGCCGCGGAGCTGCAAGAGTTGCCGCCAGTCGAGGAAGCGCCGACTGCTGCCGAGGAAGCGCAGTTCGCCGCGGCAGACATGCCACCTCCGCAGCCGGTCGCCGAACCGATGCCCGAAGAGGTGCCGCAGCCCTATTCGGATGGCATGGACGAGATGGTTATTCGCGAGTAGTCGTTCGGGGCCGTCGCCCCCTTCAGGCTGGGAGCCCTGGCCCAGTCCTCCATCCGTTGTGCGCCCACCACTCAGCCCTGCACGGGCCTGCTCGGTCACCCACCGTTCCACGAACGAGCCTCGATTTGCGTACCCGACTCGCGCGGCACGCGGTACCCTGCCGGCCCGCGCGAGCCGGGGCCACACGCTTCCCGCCTCCCGCGTTTCTTTCCACTCACTGAAAAGTCGAAATCTCATGCCTGGCCTGCTACCGAATATCGATCCCGATGGTTTGCTCGAATTCTCCGTGGTCTACACCGACCGCGCGCTCAACCACATGTCGAAGCGCTTCGTCGGAGTCGTGCAGGACATCCTGGCCACGCTGAAAACCGTCTACCACGCGCACACGGCCGTGCTGGTTCCGGGCAGCGGCACATTCGGCATGGAGGCTGTGGCTCGGCAATTCGCGAATCGCGAGAAGGTGCTGATCATCCGCAATGGCTGGTTCAGCTACCGCTGGAGCCAGATTTTCGATGCCGGCGCCCTCGGTGCCGGGGCCGTGGTTTGCCAGGCGCGCAAGCAGGGCGAAGGTGCGCAAGCGCCGTGGGCTCCCTGCTCCGCAGACGAAGTGGCCGCGAAGATTCGCTCGGAACGGCCCAAGGTCGTATTCGCGCCGCACGTCGAAACAGCGAGCGGGATCATTCTGTCGGACGACTATCTCCGCACGGTGAGCGCCGCGGCCCACGAAGTCGGCGCGCTGCTCGTGCTCGACTGCATCGCCTCGGGCGCGATGTGGGTCGACATGCAAGCGACTGGCGTGGACGTGCTGATTTCCGCGCCTCAGAAAGGCTGGAGCAGCTCACCCTGCTGCGCAATGGTCATGCTCAGCGAGCGCGCGCGTCAGGCGATCGACGCGACACAGAGCTCGAGCTTCTCGTGCGACCTGAAGAAGTGGATGCAGATCGCGGAGGGCTACGAGCAGGGCCGTCACGCGTACCACACCACCATGCCGACCGACGCACTCGTGCGCCTGCGCGAAGTGATGCTCGAAACGCGGGACTACGGATTCGAGAAGGTCCGTGCGGAACAGATCGAGCTCGGCTCGAAGGTGCGCGCGCTGATGGAATCCCGCGGATTTCCGAGCGTGGCCGCCGAAGGCTGGAAGGCGCCGGGCGTCGTCGTGAGTTACACGACGGATCCGGGCATCCAGAACGGCAGCAAGTTCATCGCGGCCGGCCTGCAGACCGCAGCGGGCGTGCCGCTGCAGTGTGGTGAGGGGCCGGAGTTCATGTCCTTCCGCATCGGGCTGTTCGGGCTCGAGAAGTGGCACAACGTGGATCGCACGGTGGGGCACCTCGCCACTGCGCTGGACAAGGTCGCGCCGCGAAGCTGAGCTGATTCGGCGCGGAGCGGGTTCAGCGCTGGCTTGGTTCAGCGCAGAGCTAGTTCGGCGCGGTCGCCCGCGCGGTCGTACCCGAGCGGGTGAAGTTGAATCGCACGAGCATCTCTCGCTCGCCGGCCGCCTGCGCCGGTGTGAACGTCCACTGCTTCGCCGATTCCAGCGAGAGCCGCTCGAAGTAGCGGCTCGGACCGGCTTTTTCCGTGCTCGTCGCGACAACCTGGCCTTGCGGGTCGATGGTCACGCGGATGACGACGCGAATGGTGCCGGTGATCGTTTGACTGGCACTGCGCGGAACGGTGGGAAGCGCCTCATGAACGGCGGTCGGTGGCGCGTTGGGTTCGGCAGCAGCAGGAGCTGACCGAACGGGAGTCGAGGCGGAGCGGCTCGAAGCAGCAGCCGGCGCCGAAGCCAACGCGTCGCGCCGCTCGACAGGCGCGGTTGATGAGATTGCGCCAGGTGCAGTTGATGTGGCTTCCGCGGGAACGGTCGATGCGGCCGCGGCGGGAGCGGTGTCAATCGGACGTGGCAGATCGCGAGCGTCGTCGCTCACACCTGGCCCCCCAAGCGGCGCGGATGAGTTATCCCTCGTGAGCGCCCAGATGCCTGCGCCGACCACTGCCAGCACCACCACGCCAGCAATCGCCAACGGAATCGGGCGCCACTTCGCGCGCTGTTCGACCAAGGGCTCGGGTTCGTCTTTCGGGAGCAGCTCCGCGCGGATGACGAGTCGCGTCGACGCCTTCGGCGGTTCGGGCGCCAGAGATTCCATAGCAGCGGGAATCGCAGTCGCCGGTTCGGAAATAACGTCGCTCGGTAGCGCGCTCACCGAGCGTGCGCCGACAGCCGCCGCCACCGTTGCGGGCACTGCTGGAGGTGCTGATGCCAGCGGCGGCGCTGCCCTGGTAGGCGAGCTCGTCGTGGTGGGCGAGCTCGTCGCGGTCGGCGCGGCCGCCGCTTTCACCGGTTCCCCGCGCAACCAGTCCGCCATCTCCTCCGCCGTCGGCCGATCCCCGGCTCGCCGGCTCAAGCATTTCGTCACCATCTCGCGAAACGCCTGCGGAACATCGGGCGGCAACACGATGCTGCCGCCACCCGCATGCAGCCCTGCAGGCCGGCGAAGGGTCAGCGCCTCGCAGATCGTGACGCCGAGTGCCCAGATATCGCCCGCGGGCGAACTGACGCCATCGCGCTTTTCAGGCGGGTCATAGGCCGACGCGATACTCGAATCGCCGCCCGAATCCGCAGCCGGCTGCACCGTATCGCTCGAGAGCTTCAGCTGCTCGCCCACTACGAGCACGTTCGACGGCTTCAAGCCACCGTGGACGAGCTTGCGACCATGCAGGTAGCTCAACGCGCTCAGCGCCGGACCCAGCATGTCGCGCACTTCGTTTTCGCTGAGCGCGCGCCGTTCCAACAGCTGCGCGAGGTGCTGGTCCGCGTACTCCATGACGGCGTACAGGTAGCTTTCCTCGCCAATCGTGCAC